>Ga0315327_10000034_pt1 | contig 50504 bp, 50 predicted proteins | sample M110032315metaG_FD_203460 | JGI IMG/M metagenome (GOLD analysis project Ga0315327, IMG submission 203460) | Ammonia-oxidizing marine archaeal communities from Monterey Bay, California, United States - M1 100m 32315 | ecosystem: Environmental > Aquatic > Marine > Coastal | place: USA: California... | reverse complement strand
GTAGTCGAGGTGGCCGTGGGCGTGTCCGGTCTCGCCTTCCGCCGTGTCGCGGAAGTTGCCGGCGATGTCGGGGTAGCCCTCGATGTCGGCCACCTTGGCGAAGTAGAGGTAGCGGCGGTTGGCCTGGGACTCGCCGGCGAAGGCGGCCTTTAGGTTCTCGAGCGTCTGGCTGCCGTCGAGGCTCACGATGGGACTCCTGATTCTCTGGGTTGCTGGGCTGGTCGGTTCCCGTCGGGAACGCGTGTCGACAATCTAGACCGGATGACCCGGCAATCGGGTCTCCGGTTGGTGTCGTCCGCCGTCAGAACTACCCGGCGTCGTCTTCGCCGTAGCGAGGGACGTCGGGACCGATATGGGCGGCGAAGAGGTCCAACACCTCGCCGGGTTCGGCATGGCGGCCCGTCTCGGTCTTGGAGTAGATGATCGTGTCGTCGACGACCACGTCAAAAACACCGTTGGCCCCGGTTACCAGGACCAAGTCGTCGATGACGTTCTGGTAGGTGGCTAGGAGGTCTCCAGCCGCGCCCACGGCGCGGCCTGAATAATCTCAGGGGACACAATAGGTGATCCTGATGCAATGGTTCACCGGCTAACTCCTTGTAGTTGGATCATGAAACGACCCTAGGCGCGACCCGGTGGGCTAGTGGAAGCCCCGGCTACCAGCAGTGCGCCGGGACGGACGCCGAATGTGGTGGGGAGCGCACCGAACGGTTCCCCGTCGGCCCGGATCGTAGGATCACCGTCGAGTACCTCCACCGAGAGTTCGACCGCCCGCAGCACGGTGACCTCCGGATGGTCGAGATGCTTGCCGGTTCGGACCTTCGGAAAGGCCCGCAGCAGGGCCAGTCGCCCTACGTCACCCACCAAGCACACGTCCAGGAGGCCGTCATCGGGCCGTGCGTCCGGACAGATCCGCATGCCACCGCCGAACAGGCCGAGGTTTGCCACCACCACCACCGCAGCGCGTTGTTCCAGAATGCGACCCGGCCCTGGTCCACCGTCCGGGCCGCCAGTAAGGATCAGCCGGAACAAGCTTGGACGCATTCGAGGGATGGCCCCCAGCGTGGCCAACGTGTACCTCGACGGACCGCGTGGCCATGACATGGCTTCGGCCCGGACGTTGACCAGAGCCGGGAACCCGGCGATGCAACTGGTTAGGGCATGGCGGCCGGCCAGGGTCGGATCCGGGGAATGGTCGTGGTTTCGGCGTATCAGCAGATCCACCGGAACTGGATCGGCCAGTGCCCGGTCCGTCTGGTCGTCGAGGTCGCCGTCGGCGAGACCGAGGGCCGTCGCAGCGTCGTTACCGGTACCGGCAGCCACGACTCCGACCACTGTTGACGAGCCGGCCGCTGCGCCGGCCGCCATGTGCATAATTCCGTCGCCTCCCACGGCAACCAGTCGAGAGATACCGGCTTTGACGGCGCGCTGGACGGCGCCCCGAGCCTCATCGGCCGACGATGTATCCAACACCAGTGGCTCGACGCCTCGGTGGCGGAGTCGGGCGAGCACCCGAGACACGTCGACAGCGGCACGTCCTCGTCGGGCCGCAGGGTTGGCCAGCAAGGCAACCTGAGCCGACTTCCTGGGCAAGGGTCGACGCCTATCGGCAACAGGGCGATCACGAGGCGGCTGGCCCATCGCCCCATCATCACCCATCGATAGCCTCCCGACCATGGGAAATTCTCGAATCCCGAACCTCAATTGGCCCATGGTCGCCCTGGGCTTGATGGTCTCGGCTTGCGGGGGAGGTAGTGGTGGAACTGTCGAGCCCGCCGAGGATGGTGTTCTCCAGGTGGTGGCCGACGACACCCAGGACTTCGACGCAGACGCGTACCGGGCCGCTGCGGGTGACATCGCCATCAAGTACGTACTCTCCGGGTTCCAGGAGCACACCTTGGTTGTCGAGGGGTATGAGGACGAACTGGTGCTCAGGGTGGAAAACGGTGGCACCGACTCGGGAACCATCACCCTTGAGGCGGGGCGGTACATCCTGTACTGCGACATTCCCGGCCACCGGGAGGGCGGCATGGAGGCCCGACTACTGGTCGAGTGATCCCTCCGTATGCAGCAAAAGCACGAACGGCCCGCCCCTTAAGGGCGGACCGTCACGTGTCATCGATCTGGCACGAATAGTGGTCAGGCGACCGCCTCGAACAGCAGGTACATGATCACCGTGATGGCCAAGCCGGACACGATGGTGTCCTGATGCTTGTCCAACACCTTGCGGCACAACACATTGTCGTAGCCGCCGAGCTTGCCGAGTGCCGAGACTTCCATTGCGATCCAGATCACCAGGAACACGATCCAGATGGTCAGGCGGGCGCCGGAGTCCGGGTTGCCGAAGTTGGCCCCGAAGTGGCTGGGCCACATCATGAAGAAGACCAGTGGCAGGGAGAAAAGGGTGTTGACCCTGCTGGCCCGTCCGGCCCGCTTGGCGGCGGCCGGAGCGGCGGAGTCGGCTTCACCGCCCTCGGAGACTGCCACCGATGAGCCGATAGCGATCTGCTGTGCCGGCCAGATGACCATCCATACGTTGGCAGCCATCGTCGTGCCGAGCAGGAAACCCATGGCGATTCCCATACCAGACGCCGACTTCCAGTAGTCGCTGCTGTCGAGAACCTCCTGGTGGAACAGGATCCAGATACCGGATATCCAGGTCAAGAGGGCGGCCCAGCGGAACCACCAAAGGGTGCGCCAGGTGATCTTGCGAAGCGCCTCGCCGCGTGCAGCATCGCCCATTTCGGCGAACGCTGAGCCTTGGATGAAGTTGAAGAAGTAGAGGAGGCCGATCCAGGTGATGCCACCCAGATAGTGGGCATACCGGCCGACGGCCTGGCCGCCTCCCGTCATACCCATCCAGTCACTGAACAATTCCACGAAGGTCTCCCTCAACTCGGTGCGGACGGACGATCACGATCATGACATGCCGCGCTTCTGGCTACAACGATCCGGCGGCTGGTTCAGTCGACGGTCACGTCGGCGAAGCGTTCTCGCAGGGTCTTCTTGGAAAACTTGCCGACCGAGGTCTTCGGCACCTCGTCGATGAATTCCACCCGGTCGGGCATCCACCACTTGACGACTCGGCCATCCAACCATTCGAGAATCTGGTCGGCGTTTAGTTGGGCGCCCTCGGCGGCCACAACGCAGGCCATGGCTCGTTCGCCCCACTTGGCCGATGCAACCCCAATGACGGCAGCTTCGGCCACGTCAGGGTGAGCCATGATCTCATTTTCCAATTCGACCGAACTGATCCATTCGCCGCCCGACTTGATGAGGTCCTTGGTGCGGTCCAAGAGGCGGATGTAGCCCTCGGCATCAGCGGTTGCCACGTCACCGGTCTTGAGCCAGCCATCTTCGGTGAACGACTCTGGCGAACGCTCGTCGTTGTAGTAGCTACCAGCTACCCATGGGCCCCGAACCTGTAGTTCACCGCTGGTCTGACCGTCCCAAGGTAGTTCCTCGCCGGTCTCGGGTTCGGCGATCCGGAAGTCCACGCTCGGGGTTATGAGGCCCACGGCGGTGCGTAGGTCAGCCTTGTCCTCGTCGTCAAGATGGTCCAGCGTTGACTTAATGGCGCAGGTGGCGGCCAGCGGGCTGGTCTCGGTCATGCCCCATGCTTGAAGGATGGGCAGACCGGTGGCCTCTCGGTAGCCCTCCGACAGCGACCGTGACACTGCTGAGCCACCGCAGACGACCGAGCGGAGTGCCGAGGTGTCACGGTCCGGGAGTTCGGAGAGCACACCCATCCAGATGGTCGGGACACCGGCAGCCATGGTCACCGACTCGCCCTCGATGAGGTCGGCCAGCGCGGTTGGGGATAGGTCGGAGCCCGGCATGACCAGGGTCGCCCCGGTGGCCACCCCGGCATGGGCCAGGCCCCACGCGTTGGCATGGAACATCGGAACCACCGGCAGGATCACGTCTCGCTCGCAGACTCCGAGAGTATCGGCCATCATCGCCCCGAAGGTATGAAGCACTATTGAACGGTGGGAATAGACGACGCCCTTGGGGTTCCCAGTCGTGCCCGACGTGTACATCATCGACGCAGCCTGGTCCTCCGGCACAGTGGTCCAGTCGACTGGCGAGGCTGCGGCCAGAAGTTCCTCGTAGTCGTGGACCTCGGGGGCGATGGCATCAGGGTCGGGGGCTGGGGCGCCGTCGTCCATGAGCACCACGTGCCGGACCGTTCCGAAGGTCTCCATGAGTGGCCAGATCAGGGTGGCCACCGAGTGGTCGAGGAAGATCACCTCGTCCTCAGCATGGTTCACGATGTAGGTGAGTTGGTCGGGGAACAGGCGGAGGTTCAGGGTGTGCGACACCCTGCCGGTGCACGGCGGGGCGAAGTAGAGCTCGAGGTGGCGCGAGGTGTTCCAGGCGAAGGTGGCCACCCGGCCGTCCTCGCTGATACCCAAGTCGTCGAGGACGCCGCCTAGGCGCCGCGTCCGCTCACCCCACTCACGGTAGGTGACGCGCTGGACGCCGACGGGAGAGGCGGTGACCACCTCCTTGTCGGCGAACAGGCGGGTGCCGCGGTCGAATAGGTGAATAAGGGACAACGGCGTGTCCATCATCAGGCCGTCCATGTGGCTGAACCTCCTAGGTATCGGGTGACCCCACCGGGCGGGGATCTCGAGTCAGTTGCGATGGGTGGCGGCTACCTCTCGGCAGCGTGGTTGGCGGCCGCTTCGACGAGGGCCACCAGTTCGGCCCGTTCGTTGTCGGTAAGGCACGAGAAGTCCACCGCATTGGCCTCGTCAGTCGCGGCCTCGATGGCGGCTACTTGATCGGCATCGGCAGCCGTGTGATCCAGGTACCGGTCTCCGTATCCGTGGAGTTTGGCCGTCCGTTCGCCTCCATTGGCGAGGACCATGCCCAGCGGGTCAGCTCCCGCAACTCGGGTGGCCCACATGTGTCGACAACCTCGTAGTTCGCGGATGGTTGCTATAAGCAGGTAGGCGCGTCCGTGGTCATCGTCCGGTCGAGCCGCATCCCGCCAGCCGGCGAACAGGGCGGCTCTTGAGTCATCAGCCGAGTCGGCGACTCTCCCTAGGAGCTCGGCGAGCCGCGGGGCGTCGGAGAAGCCGTCGAGGTAGGCCGCCCCACGTTCGGCACAGATCGACGCGTAGCCGGCACCGGCCTCGGACTTTGAGAGGTCACACGGCTCCTCCCAGTAGCGGGCTACGAGGCCTTCATCGAAAAAGAGCTTGTTGTCGATCACCGTCGCCGTGTCGAGCTCGCCCATGACGCCAATCCGACCCTGGACATAGGATGCCAAGCTGGCCGGAAGCCCCAACTCCGTTGATCGGGTGAAAGTGGCGGGGTCAAGCATGAATCGGGCGCCGAACTCGCCTATCGGTTCGGCGAGTCGTCGGGCGGTGGTGATGGTGTCCATGTCGTTGGTGACCTCGCTGGCTCTCTGGTCGTCAGTCGGCTGGCTACAAACACAAACTGGATCGCCGGAACGTACCAGTTGATTTAGCCGTGCTCTCAGCCGAGAGCGGCGATCACAGCGAGGGCAATGAGCAAACCGTTCCGGGCCAGATCCCGCCACGACAGGGGACGCCGGGACCATGTCCCGAAACAGCCGCAGGCGTCGTGGTGGCCGGCCTTGAGTCGTCCGATGATGAGTGTGGTAAAGGCCACTAGCAGGGCCACCGCGCACTGGCCGCCGAGTCGCGGGTCCACGACGAGCAGCAGGGCGGTCGCCACTTCGGTGGTCGGCAGGATTCGCGCCAGCAGGCGTGGGTTGGGTAGACCAAAGTCCCCGAAGATCCGCCGAGTGCCGAGCGGGTCCCGGAGCTTGGTCGTGGCGGCGATGGCGAAGACAGCGGCCAGCAGCCAGACGGCGGCGGTGACGGTGGCGTCTGGCATGGAGGTCGTGGTTTCAACTCAGTAGCCGAGGGTGACGTCCACCGGAGCCAGTAGTTCCTCACTGTCACAGAACCGTCGGACGTTCTCGGCCACGAATGGCTCCAGCAATTCGAGGCCCATCTCCGGCGTGTTGGCGACGTGCGGGGTGATCAGGCAGTTGGTGGCCGACCAAAGTGGGTGGCCGTCCGGGAGGGGTTCCGGGTTGGTCACGTCCAGGGCCGCTCCGGCGATGGAGCCAGCGGCAAGGGCAGCCACCAAGTCGTCGGTCACCACGTGGCCGCCGCGGGCCACGTTGACCAGCCAGGCGTGCTCGGGGAGAGCCGTCAGCTCAGCGGCGCTGATGATCCCGACCGTCTCATTGGTCAGGGCCAGGGCAAGGACCAGTACGTCGGTGAGGGGGAGGACTTCGTGGAGGCGGGCCACGGGGATCGTCCGGTCGGCGCCGGGGAACGGTTCGCCTGAGCGTCGGATGACCGTCACATCGCACTCGAAGGGGGCCAGCAACGGGAGCAGATGGCTGGCAATGCCCCCACCGCCCAAGATGGTCACCCGGCTTCCGGTCAGCACTCGACCGACTGGGCCTGACCACGAGGACGCCCGGGCGTATCCATGGAGGTGCTTCTGTCCACTCAGGATCATGGCCAGAACCGTCTCAGCCACCGCCGGCGCGTACACACCCTTGGCGTTGGTCCAGCGGTACCCGTGGTCTAGGTAGTGGAGAAAGTTTTCCACGCCTGCGTAGGGAAGTTGGATCCAGTCGAGGTGGACATTCTTTGCCATTTGCCCAGGAAAGAGATCCGGACGGTAGGGATCGGCCCAGATCAAGCCTTCGGCGTCGGCGGTGTCGACGAGGGTGGCACCACCCGCGCTCACCGCTCGCACCATGGCCTCGTACATGGCCGGTCGGGTGTCCGGGGCGACGGCGACGGGGCGGTTTGGCATGGGTGGGATCAGTTCTGGAGGGGAAGGCATTCGGAGGCCACGTCCTCGATGGTGCCATGCCAAGCGTCGGCGTCTGCCGGTCCCGGACTGACTGGGCCATCCAGCGGAAACACTACGAACTTGGAGGCCCCGACCGAGATGAACGCTTCCAGGCGCTCTCGTAGGCCAGCCACCCCTTGGGCGACCACTTCGCGCGGGTCGAGGTTGGGTTGTCGGTCCCGGAGCCGGGTGGTGAAGCGGTCTGGCAGACGGTCGTGGACGAACGGGACCAGAGCGCCGAAGTGCTCGGGGTCGATCGTCCGGCCGTGCTCGTTAGCGGTCTCGGTCACCAGTCGGATCCCGTCGGCCACCATGGCTGGCGTTGTGAACGAAGGCAGCCAGCCGTCACCTAGGCGTCCGCAGCGCCGCAGTTCGGAGGGAGCCTGACCACCCAGCCAAACCTCGAACGGGTCCTGGACGGGTTTGGGATGCACCCGAACCCCCTCGAGGTGGAAGCGGTCGCCGCAGTGGTCCACCTCCTCCTCGGTCCAGAGGCGACGGATGAGGGGGAGGGCCTCGTCGAACCAGGCCGCCCGGTCGCCACGCCGAACACCGAACGCCTGGTGCTCGGCACCGTCAGCGATTCCCAGTCCAAAGGCCGGTAGTGCCCGGCCACCGGACACGCGGTCCAAGCTGGCCAGCGCCTTGGCGCATAGGACCGGATTGCGGCCGGGGAGCACCATGACCGCCGGCCCGAACTTGAGACTCTCGGTTCGGCCAGCGGCGAACGCCATGGCAACCATCGGATCCAGCGTCATCGCCGTAGCCCGCTCGCTGACCCAGAGAGAGTCGAAGCCGAAGCGCTCCAAGTCGTCGACGACGGTAGCAAAGACCTGGTCAGCCGGTTCGCCCTGGTCTCCGTGGTCCTTGGCGGGGCGTGCCGAGCCGCCGTAGCCGAATCCGACACGGATCCGCATCAGGGTCTCCTGGGTTCCGTTTGGAGGTTGGCTGGGTTTAGCCGAGTGCGGCAGTTCCGGCATAGGGGGCCGGATCACTGATGCTCGGGATTTCGGGTCGTGACCATTGGGTCATGTCGGCTAGGTCGGCAGCTGCGGTCCGCCATGCATCAGGATCCCAGCCTTCGGCGGTCCCGATGACCGAACCGTCTTGCCGGATAGCTACGAAGGCCGGAAGCGTTTCGAGGCCCATCGACCGGACCAACGAACGATCGGGGTCGGCCAACGTAAGAATCTCTTCGGCCATCGCACCGAGGAATCTCGCCGCGCCAGCGGCGTCAGTGCCGGTCGCTATGAACGCTACTCGGGCGTCGGCGCCACGGAAGACGGTGAGGACACGGTGGGCGGTGTCCAACAGCCAGGAACTCTCGTGGGTGTAGGGGTCGACCAACACGGCTGCCATCGGAAAGGTGGTCAGCAACTCCGACAATTGGCGGGGTTCGTCACCCACGGGATGCAGTTCGATCGAGAGGTCAGGTGCGTTGGCCACGGGCGCAGACGCTAGCGCGCCGCACCTGAAACTCGGGTTTCGTCGACAGTGGTCGCGCGGCCCGCTGGCCCTGTCGCCGCTCTGGCCCCGGAGGTACTGTCGGCTCGATGGGCGGCGCCGATTCGATGCGGTCCGAGCTTGTCGGAATGCCGACCGCCGCTACGGACGCGCTTCTGGTGTGGGGCGAACCACGGCTTCGGGACCTGCCGTGGCGGGCCGTTCGCGACCGGTGGCAGATTCTGGTGGCCGAAGTGATGCTGCAGCAGACGCAGGTCGCTCGTGTGGTCGACCGGTGGGGCCGTTTCCTCGACCGGTTCCCTGACCCGACATCGTGTGCCGCAGCACCAGTCGGTGACATCGTCGCTGAATGGTCGGGCCTGGGTTACAACCGGCGGGCCGTGTACCTCCACCGGACGGCAGTGACGGTCGTGGAACGACATGAGGGGGTGGTGCCCGGCATGCTCGATGACCTGTTGAGTCTCCCCGGCGTCGGTCCATATACGGCCCGGGCAGTCCTGGCCTTCGCCGACGGTGCCGACGTGGGCATCGTCGACACCAACGTGGCCCGGGTGCTGGCCCGCTGGTCGGGTCGACGGCTCCGACCGACCGAGGTTCAGGCGATGGCTGACGCCTCGGTGCCGTTCGGGTCGGGATGGACCTGGAACCAGACCCTGCTGGACCTTGGTGCAGTGGTCTGTCGTGCTCGTAGTCCGGCCTGTACGGATTGTCCGATCCGGGAGGGGTGCTCCTGGCGGGGGATGGGTGACGACCCAGCGGTCGGATCGGCCGGGGTAGCAGGTCGGCAGGCCCGATTCGAGGGGTCGGACCGTCAGGGTCGAGGGCGCCTGGTCGCCACTCTTGCCGACGGTCCGGTGGATGTCGACCACCTGCCGTCAGTGATGGGATGGAGAGATGACCCTGCCCGGGCCCACCGGGTAGCTGCTGCCCTGGTGGCCGACGGGCTGGCCGTCACCGACGGTGGGCACTGGTTCCTACCCAGACGGCAAACAGTGCGAGACGACTAAGTCGGACTACAACGACGGGCCTGTCGTGATGGCGGCGACAACCGACTCCACGATGTCGTCGGCCATGGCATGCATCTCCGCGTCGGTCCGGTCCTGCACGGGGTGCGGGGTGAACGCTGTAGCCACGTCCAACCCGAGGGCTCGCGATTGGGCTGCGGCGGCGTCCCGGAAGGGATCAGAGGCGACCACCACCCCGGGAAGTCCCCGTCGTTCTAGATCGTCGATGTCGTGCACACTGCACGTCGTACACGATCCTCAATCGGCGAGCGCCTCTATTACCGCGTCGCATTGGCTGGCTATCTCGTGGCGGAGGTCCACCGGGGCCGGCTTGGTGAACGTCGGTTTGACGTACCGCCGGACTGCGGCGCCCCTCCGGCCGAGGTGCTCCTCCAGACGGTCCAGGAAGACGTTGCCCCGGGGCTTGCTGATGTCGAGCAGGCCTACCGTGAGCCCCTCCAACGACGTCCTGCGTGCGACGAGAGAGCGGCCGGCTGGTTCGACCTCCGACGTCGGGTCAAGAAGCAGTGTTCCCCCTGGTGATCCGGCCTGTCCGGTGGTCGACTCGGTTTCGTTCACAGTGTGATCTCCCTACTCGTCGGATCGCTACCCATGGGTCCGTTCACCCAGCCACCCACGATGGCCGAGAACAGGCCAGCGGGTCCACCAGCGTGGACGACCAGCAGGCCACCCGGCCTGAACTTGGGAAGGGTCAGGCCGCCCATCGATCCTGGGAGCCCTTCCTCGATGCCACCGGCCCCAATCAAGATGTCATCGCTCTCGACCATCAGGTAGGCGCCCAACTCATCCATGAAGCGGGCCCGATCCCAGCCCGCGTCGCGGAACCGGGCCATGTGCTCAGGTGAGATCACGAGCATGCCGTCCATGCCGAGGACCGTTCGGGGCGAAACGGCCGAGAGCAGCCCGCTGGCCAGAGAACGCAACAGCGAATCGGCCGACCGGCTCTTCTGGTCCATCAGGATCCTTGGAGCCTCGCCGCAGAAGGCGGTCACTACGTTGGTTGATCGGTCGAAGCCGCGGTCCTCAGCCAGCGTCGTCCATGGACTCCCGGCTTCGTCCTCGGCGAAGCAGAACGAGAGTTTGGCCGGGCTGCCGTGGGTGGCCCGGTCGATCCCACCGGGGTGACCGCCACCGACGTTACGGATCACCAACTGGACAGCCCGACCGATGGTCAGGTTCGCCCTATTGCCGTGGCCCAGAACGTTGATCCCGGCGTTCATTCCGATCTTCCGGGTGATGGGCCCGTTCACGACGAACACCGGACCGACACCCATCGTGGTGGCCAGCACCCCATGCATGTTGAATTCGTCGGTGCAGATTGCCTCCAGCGCGGCCAGCACCACCGGCAGGTATTCGGGTCGGCATCCGGCCATCACCGCGTTCACGGCCACTTTCTCAACCGTGCACTCGACGAGTGACGGCGGTATCAGCGCCACAATGTCGCCCGAGGAGCGGGTCGTCCCGTCCAGCATTCGGGTTACACGAGCCTCGGTGGGGGCGACCACCGGGAGGCCGTCGGTCCAACCACGGTCGAACATGGCCTCGGTCTCGTCCTCGAGTGCGCCCACCCCAACCCGGCGCGACCTCAGACCCGAGTCCGAGAAACGGGCCCGGAGTTCATCGATCCGCCCGGGATCGACCGTCAACGATCCTCAACCGGGCTTGAAGGGAGGCAGATCCGGACCAAGGTTCTCGACATCGGTGAACTCCTCCCACCGGTCTCGGTCCCAACCAGTGGTGCGGGCCGTTTCGACGCCATCCTCGATCCGCAGGAGGGTGGGAACGGCGTCCAGCCCAAGATGCCAACTGGTGGACAGATCAGTGTCGTCGACCACCCAGTCGGCCACCTCCGGGAAGTCCGGATCGTCCTGGGTGTAGACGGTCAGATCGACACGTTTCGCGAGGTCGGCAAATACCGGCTGAATCAGTGAACAGGCCGGACAGTCAGCCTTTACGACGGCAATCAGTCCGTCAGGTAACTGGGTGAGGGGTCCACTGGAGGCTGGCTGGGGAACCATGGGCCGAGTCTCGCGCCTGTCCCCTTGTTATGCCGAACTCGATCGGAGTGTTGAGGAATGGGTCACACCCAACCCACTGAGAGATGCGTCACATCTTCCCCATCAAGTACGGAGACGTCCCTACCCTTGGTTTCCGATGGGGGAGCCACTCGACGTCACGTTCTACGGGGTCCGGGGTTCAACTCCGTGCCCATGTGACGACAACCGGCGCTACGGGGGCAACACTTCCTGCGTCGTGCTCCAGGGGCCCGGTGGTGATCCGATCATCTTCGACCTGGGGACCGGTCTCCGCTTCTACGGAGTTGACGAACGGTGTCCGTCAGGCCCCTTCCGGGCTACCGCGCTGGTAAGCCACCTCCACTGGGACCACGTCCAGGGCCTTCCGTTCTTCACCCCCCTGAACTGTGCGGATGCCCGGCTAGACGTCCATGGGCCGAGCGACGAGGGTGGCACACTCGAGCAGTCCTTCGACGCGTTCATGACTCCGCCCTTCTTCCCCATCTGTTATCGGGAGTTGACGGGCCGGGTGTCCCTGCACGACACCACCGAGGGCAGCTTCAATGTCGGACCGGCACAGGTAACCGCCCTATCGGTGCCCCACATCGGACGGACGTTCGGCTACCGGGTCGAATGGAACGGCTGCAGCGTGGCCTACGTGAGCGACCATCAGCAGCCGAACGACGATCCGACTCGGGTCGACGAGCGGGTACTCGCCCTAGCGAACGGCGTCGACCTGCTGATCCACGATGCCCAGTTCACCTCCGAGGAGTTCGCCGAGCGTCCCCACTGGGGCCACTGCACGGTCGACTACGCGCTGGAAGTCGCCCATCAGGCCAGGGTTGGCGAGCTGGTGCTCTTCCACCACGATCCAGCCCACGACGACGACGAGGTGGACGAGCTGCTGGCCGCGGCTCGGGAGTGCGCCGAGGTGCTTGATGTCGACCGGGTGTCGGCGGCTGCCGAGGGTCAGACGATCTCGCTGCAGTCAGCGGGCGACACGCTGGCGATGGCGCCCCCCCGCTAGGTTCGACCTTCGACCCCGTCGACCAACAACGGACGACGACTGAGGAAGGTGCCCGGTGGTTGATGATCGAGGTTCCGGCGACGTGTCCAAGGATGCCGTCGGCGAGATCGACGGTGACCTATACCGAAAGGTGTTAGGTCGCTATCCCACCGGCGTGACCCTGGTGACAGCCATGGACGGTGAGGACCCCTTGGCCATGGTGATTGGTTCGTTCGTTTCGGTTTCTATGGATCCACCATTGGTTGGCTTCCTGCCGGGCAAGGAGTCCTACACCTGGGGTCGGATGTCGTCGTCCGAAGGCTTCTGTGTGAACGTGCTGTCCGACACTCAGGATGACCTGTCAAACGCTTTTTTTCGCAAAGACAGCGACCCCTGGGAAGGAACCGGCTGGCAGCCCGCCGAGATCACCGGATCGCCGACCATCCCATCGTGCCTGGCATCCATCGACTGCATGGTGCACGACGTGGTCGACGCTGGAGACCACTGGTTCGTGATGGGCCAGGTCGTCGCAGTGTCCCACGTCGACGAGGGGTCCCCACTGGTGTTCCTCGGCGGAAAGTACGGCGACTACCGGGCGCACGACTGATGGCCATCTACGCGCTGGGTGACCGGGTTCCCCAGATCGACCCGACGGCCTACGTACACCCACTGGCCGTGGTGATCGGAAGCGTTGAACTGGGTCCTGGAGCCAGTGTGTGGCCCCATGCCGTGATCCGGGCCGACGACAACCTGATCCAGATCGGAGGGCGGACCTCGGTCCAGGACAACGCCGTTCTTCACTGCACCAGCCACCTACCGACCATCGTCGGCGAGGACGTCACCCTGGGACACCTCTGTCATCTAGAAGGCTGCACCATCCAGGACCGGGCCCTGGTCGGGGTGGGGGCGGTGGTCCTGCACGAGGCGGTGATCGGTCGGGGTTCGATCGTGGGAGCCAACGCCATGGTCCGTAACGGGCAGGTCGTGCCGCCCCTGTCCATGGCACTCGGGGTACCGGCCAGCGTGCGCGAGGGCGTAGTGCCCGAAAACGCCAACATGGCCAACGCCGAGGTGTACGTACAGCGTGGTCAGGAGTTCCTCGACACCCTCCGTCGACTGGACTGATCGGCGTGGCATCTGCTGAAGACACGCCGGCCGACGGGTTCGAGAACCACCGCTTTCAATCCGGGGAACTAACTCTGGCCGCCCACCTAGCCCGCCCTCTGGGCGGGGGAGCCGGAAGGAACTCCGGGAGCGGGTCCGGCGGAAGAGTTCCCGGTGTCGTGATCTGCCACGGCTTCCCCAGCGGGGCCGACGGTGGAGCCAATTCGGTGGCTACCTTCCCCGAATTGGCGTTCCGGATCGCCACCGAGATGGGATGGGTGGCCATGGTCCCGTACCTGCGGGGCATGCCGGGCTCCGAGGGTGACTTCAGCCTCGACGGATGGCGAGACGACGTAGCCGCCGCCGCCACTGACCTACGGAGTCAGGACGGCGTGGACCGGGTGTGGGTAGTCGGCTTCGGCAGCGGGGCGGCACTGGCTATCTGCGCGGCAGCCGACGACGAGGGAATCAGCGGTGTGGGTGCGCTCGCCGCACCGGCCGACTGGTCGGACTGGGCGGCCAACCCCCGCCGCCTGCTCCTGCACGCCCGTGACGCCGGACTCGTCGACCTGGCGGACGCTCCGTCCGATTTCGGGCGGTGGTCCGCGGCGTTGCGGGACCTATCGGCCGAACGGTCGGTCCTGAGACTGGCACCCCGGGATCTCCTAGTGGTCCACGGCAGCGACGACGAGATCGTTCCAGCGCTGGATGCCCGGGTAGTAGCCAGCGCCCACGGGGCGGCCGACCTTCGGATCATCGCCGGGGCGGGTCACCATCTGCGCCATGACCCGCGTGCCATCGCCATCCTCCTGGGCTGGCTGGACCGCCAACGCCGTCACCACACGTGAACCACGGATCCGCCGCGGGATTGTTACTATCTGCGTAGGGGAAATCCCCTGGACCCATCCATCGGACACCCGCCGACAGCAACAGGAGTTGTATCGATGTCCGCCACAGACCTGGGCCTCGACCTCAGCCGATACAAGCTCGGTTGGAGTGACGAGGAGAACTACGTCTACAAGCCCACCAAGGGCATAGACGAGAACGTCATCCGTGAGATGTCCTGGATGAAGGGCGAACCCGACTGGATGCGGGACTTCCGCCTCAAGTCGTTCCAGCGGTTCGGCAACCGGCCCATGCCATGGTGGGGTGGCGACATGTCGGGTATCGACTTCGACGATATCTACTACTACATCAAGCCCACGGAGTCGCTGAGCGACAACTGGGACGATGTTCCGGAGTCGATCAAGAACACGTATGAAAAACTGGGCATCCCGGAGGCCGAACGGAAGTATCTGGCCGGTGTGACCGCACAGTACGAGTCCGAGGTGGTGTACCACCGCAATCGTGAAGATCTCGAGGAACAGGGCGTCATCTTCTGCGACATGGATACCGCCCTCCGGGAACACCCGGAGATCGTGCGGGCCTACTTCGGTCGGATCATCCCGCCCAACGACAACAAGTTCTCGGCGCTCAACTCGGCGGTATGGAGCGGCGGGTCATTCATCTACGTGCCGCCCGGAGTCAAGGTCGAAATGCCGTTGCAGGCCTACTTCCGGATCAATGCCGAGAATATGGGCCAGTTTGAGCGCACCCTGATCATCGCCGACGAGGGTTCTGAGGTGCACTACATCGAGGGTTGTTCGGCACCGGTGTACACCACCGACTCCTTGCACTCGGCGGTAGTGGAGATCGTGGTCAAGCCGGCTGCCCGGGTCACCTACACCACCATCCAGAACTGGTCGTCCAACGTATACAACTTGGTTACCAAGCGGGCCCGGGTAGAGGCAGAGGGGCACATGGAGTGGATCGACGGCAACATCGGCTCTCGCCTGACCATGAAGTACCCCGCTGTGGTGCTCGTCGGTCCAAAGGCGTCGGGCGAGGTGTTGTCGGTGGCCTATGCAGGCCCGGGCCAGCATCAGGACGCTGGTGCCAAGATGACCCACGTCGCCCCGGAGACCACGTCCAAGATCGTGTCCAAGTCGATCTCCAAGGACGGCGGTCGGACCAGTTATCGGGGCCTGGTGCGAGTCGAGGACGACGCCTACGGGTGCAAGAGTCATGTCCAGTGCGACGCCCTGATTCTTGACGATGACAGCATCTCAGACACCTACCCGTACATGGAGGTTGGTTCGGCCGACGCGGTGATCGGTCACGAGGCCACGGTGTCCAAGGTGGCCGACGACCAGCTCTTCTACCTGATGAGTCGCGGGTTGACCGAGGAGCAGGCGATGTCGATGGTGGTCAACGGCTTCATCGAGCCGGTTACCCGGACGTTGCCCATGGAGTACGCGGTGGAGTGGAGTCGCCTGATCGAGCTGCAGATGGAGGGTTCGGTCGGTTGACCGACTGTCCCCGGTGACGTCCGCTGACGAGCCACACTGACGCCATGCCGATGCGTCAGGACTGCAAGCACTTCGAGAGCCGGAGCTACCCCAATGGGGACACGGTCCGGAAGTGCAATCTGGATCTGGCCCCCGAGTCACCGTGGCGGTGTCCGGACGACTGCCCGTCGTTCACCAAGCGTCGTCTCGACGTGAACTGGAGCCACGGGAGCCTCGTCACCCCGGAGACCCCCGACGAACCGGACGGGTTGGGCGACGACGACAGCATCGCCGCGTTGTTGGATGCCGCTGAGGACATCATCAACGAGGCCGGCCCCCGGGTGATCGCTGACCTGGACGCCGAACGGTCCAAGAAGGGACGATTCCGCCGCACCAGGGGAGCCGGCGGGAAGGGTCGCCGCCGTCGAAAGAAGCGCTAAGCGGACCGCCCTAGACCGGCGTCCATTGTCGGAAGGCCGCTCTGGTCAAACGGGGAACTGGCCGATGGACCGGGTGGCGGTAACCTGTCCAACGCCCATGGAGTCGACCACGCTCACCGTCAACGTCCCCGGCAACGACCTGATGTCCGATCTAGTCGGGGAACGGGACGTCCTGCTTCGTCGAGTCGAAGGGGCCTTCCCCGGCTCGGCCATTCACGTCCGGGGCAACCAGATCACCATCGACGGCGTCCACGCGGCCATCGTTGGCACGGTGTTCGGAGAGATGGTGGCCTTGCTTCAGCAGGGACTGCCCATCGACGAGCGGACGCTGGACCGGACGATTGACATGGTGCGGGCCGACGAACGGCCATCGGAGGTTCTGACTACCGAGATCCTTCGGACGTCCCGCGGTAAACCGGTGCGCCCCCGGTCCGCCGGCCAGAAGCGTTACGTCGAGGCGGTGGCCGGCGGGATTATCACCTTCGGGATCGGTCCGGCGGGAACCGGTAAGAGCTGGTTGGCCGTAGCCATGGCCCTCCGAGCCCTGCAGGCCGGTCAGGTGGATCGCATCGTTCTCACCCGTCCGCTGGTCGAGGCCGGAGAACGTGTGGGCTTCCTGCCTGGTGACCTAATGGCCAAGGTCGACCCCTACCTGCGACCTCTGTATGACGCTCTATTCGACATGGTGGACTCCGAGACGGCAGAACGCCTGGTGGACCGGGGTCAGGTGGAGGTGGCGCCACTGGCCTTCATGCGGGGCCGTACCCTCAACAACAGCTTCATCATTCTTGACGAGGCCCAGAACACGACACCCGAGCAGATGAAGATGTTCCTGACCCGAGTTGGGTTCGGTTCCCGCGTCGTGGTGACCGGCGACATCAGTCAGGTTGACGTGCCCGGCGGACGGAGCGGTCTAGGTGATCTCGAGCAGATGCTGGACGGGATCGACGGGTTGTCGTTTGTCCACCTGGGTGCCCGGGACGTAGTTCGTCACCGCATCGTGCAGGACATCGTCGAGGCTTATGACCGGAGAGCCGCCGGTCAGGATCCGGGGAGGGATAACGCCGACGAACGAGACGGCTCGAGTTGAGCGACGAACCTCCGGACGCCGCGGAACCGACGGTGATCGTGGATGACGAGCGGGCCGAGCCATCGGTCGCCGGGTCGGCGGATGGCTGCTGGGTCGACGTCTCCGCCTGCCGGTCCTTGGTGACTGATGTGCTCGACCATGAGGGCTTCGGCGGCCGGAGCCTCGAGGTCCACGTGCACGTGGTCGACGAGGAACCGATGGCCCTGTTGAATGCCAAATACATGGGCGGAGAGGGTCCGACCGACGTCCTGTCCTTCCCGGTGGATGATCCCGCCGCGGTGCCTGACGGTGTACCGGTGCTGTTGGGCGACATTGTGCTCTGTCCGGTGGTCGCCGATCGCCAAGCTGCGGCCCACACCGGTGATTACGACACCGAACTAGCCCTTCTGCTGGTGCATGGGGTACTGCACCTTCTTGGCCACGACCATGCCGAACCCGCTGAGGAGGCCGCCATGCTCGAGCGGGAACGGACCCATCTAGCCCGCCACGGAAGAGTTTGGTCATGAGCCTTGGTTTCTGTCTGGTGCTGGTGGCGGCCCTGACCGTGACCTCGGGTCTCCTGGTCGTCGTCGAGACCGGGATCCTGCACATTCGTCGGTCCCGGGCCGAGGTGCTGGTCGAACGGCTAGTTGACCGGGAGGACCGTGACGGCGATCCGGGGCGGGCCGGTGTGCTGCCGACGCTGCTGGAGGACCGTGTCCGCTCCCTCGGCATGGTCCTGCTCCTCGTCATGGGCTGTCGCATGTCGGCCGCCGGAATTCTCGCCGTGGTGGTGGCCGATCGGTCCGGAGCCGGGTGGGCAGTCGTCGCGGTGTCCGTCCTGCTCGTTGCCGGATTCCTCTTGGTCGATGTACTTCCCCGGACGGTGGCCCTCCGGTCGCTGGACCGCGTAGTGATCGGATCGGCCATCGTGGTGTCGAGCCTGTCGATGGTCCTGCCGCTGCGATGGCTGGCCGATGGCCTGGTGTCGATCGCCGGACGCCTCCTGCCCCGGTCACTCCGCGGCGATGCTCCAATGGTGTCGGAGGAGGAACTCCTGGCCGTGGCTGATCGGGCGCTGGCGTCAGACGCCATTGACGCCGACGAGCGTGGACTGATCGAATCGGTAATCGCCTTCGGCGACCGTTTAGTGCGCGAGGTAATGGTGCCCCGGCCGGACATGGGGTGCGTCGGTGCCGACCTGACGGTGGCCGAGGCTATGGCAGAGGCGGGTCGGAACGGCTACAGCCGAATCCCGGTGAGTGGCACCGGGGTCGACGACATCGTCGGAGTCGTCCACGCCAAGGACCTGATGCGGGCCCACCTTGAGGGTCGCGACGGTCAGGCCGTGGGATCGCTGGCTAGGACACCCAGGTTCGTTCCCGAGACCAAACAGGCCGACGATCTGCTCCGCGATATGCAAGCCGGACGGTTCCACATGGCGGTCGTAGTCGACGAGTACGGCGGCACCGCTGGCCTGGTGACCATGGAGGACCTCCTCGAGGAGGTGGTCGGCGAAATCGTCGATGAGTTCGACCACGAGGAGCCCCTAGCTCAACCCGTGGCCGGTGGGGGCATCCGGGTTCATGGTCGCATGCCTATTGACGAGTTGGACGAGTTGTTGGGCGAAACCTTGCCCGAGGGTGACTGGGACACAGTGGGCGGTCTGATCTTCGATGCCCTAGGCCACGTACCGGAGGTCGGCGAAGCTGTCGTTGTGGCCGGACGGCGGTTCGGCGTGGAACAGGTAGTGGGCCGTCGGATCACCCGCGTTCGGATCGGCGCCCGGAGAGACGACCGTTGAACTCCATCATGGCGCCCAGCGACGGCCATTGCTCGGGATTCGTCACGTTGGTCGGGCGGCCAAATGTCGGCAAGTCAACGCTGTTGAACCGGTTGCTGGGCCAGAAAGTCTCCATCGTGTCAGACAAGCCCCAGACCACGAGGACCGAGGTCCGTGGTGTCCTGACCCGACCGGGCGTGCAGGCCGTGTTTTGTGACACGCCAGGGATCCACAAACCTCGAACGCTGCTCGGTGAACGCCTCAACCACACCGCACGAGCCGCCCTGGCCGACATGGATGTAGTGCTGTTCCTCGTGGAGGCTGATGGACCGGTTGGTCGGGGTGACGCCTTCATTGCCGATCGATTACCGAAGGACCGGACGGTGCTGGTCGTCAACAAAGTCGACCGTGTGGGACGGGACCGGATCGCAGAACAGTTGATAGCCGCCTCGGCTTTCGGCTTCGACGAGTACTTCCCCATCTCAGCCCGCGACGGCGAGGGTGTGGACGCGCTGCGGGCCCACGTCCTGGACCGGCTACCCGAGGGGCCGCAGTACTACCCGGACGACATGGTTACTGATGTGCCTGAGGCGTTCTGGGTGGCCGAACTGGTCCGCGAGCAGTTATTGGCCGTGGTGAAAGAGGAACTGCCGCATTCCATCGCCACCCGGGTGACCGAATGGGAGTGGCCCCGAGTGCGTTGTGAGATCCTCGTTGAGCGGGATTCTCAGAAGGGGATAGTGATCGGTAAGAAAGGGGCCGTTCTCAAGGAGGTAGGCACCGCAGCGCGAGCCCAGATGCCCGAGGGAGCATTCTTGGAATTGGTGGTCCGGGTTGACAAGGGCTGGCAGCGCCGCCCCAAGGCTCTCGATCGACTCGGTTACTGAGCCGGTCCGGTTCTTCTCTCCGCTTGCCCCTCAATCGGCGAGCCGGGCCAGGAAGTCCAGAGCCTCGTCCCGGTCGCCCGTCCGTGGCATCTCGGGAAGGGCCTCGAGTAGGGCCCACCGGTAGGCCTTGCTGGTGGCCAGTCGTCGGTCCAAGACAGCCACCATCCCCCGGTCGGTAGACCTACGGATGAGGCGCCCCGCGCCCTGGGCCAACTCAGTAGCAGCCAACGGCAAGTCAATCTGCTGGAAGGCGTCTCGTTGGCCAACTAGGTCCCGACGGGCGCTCAAGAGTGGGTCATCGGGACGCGGAAACGGGATCCGGTCGATGACCACCAGCGACAGGCTGGGTCCGGGTACGTCGATCCCGTGCCACAGCCCCTTAGTGCCGAATAAACACGATGTCTCGTCATCAGCGAACTCGGCCATGAGCAGAGGGCGTGGCAGGTCATTCTGATGAAGGACCCGCCAGGGCAGGCGGCCCCGGAGTGCGTCGACGGCCGCGTCCAAGGCCCGGCGGCTGGTGAACAGAGCCAGAGTGCGTCCGCCCGTCGCGGCGACCAGTCGCTCGATCTCATCGTGACAGGCGTTCAGAAAGGCGTCGTCCCGAGGGTCGGGCAACGAGGTGGCGCAGTAGAGGAGAGACTGGTTGGCGAAGTCGAACGGACTACCCACATCTTCGAACCGGTACTCATGGTCCGTCAGGCCCAGACGTACAGGGAGATTCGAAGGCACGGTGGCGCTTGTCAACACGACGGTGCGTTCCCCCCAGAGGCGCTGGTCGAGCACCTGGGCCACGTCGATCGGTGCCACCTGCAGGGACGGACGAGTGGACGAGCCCTCGGTCCACGCCACCTTTTGGCCGGGAACCGGGCCGCCGTTGAGGTCAAGGGTGGCTGAGATGTCGTCGGCCAGGACTTCGACGGATCTCAGGGCCCTAGAGCGACGGGCGACGGCATCGCTGGGACCGTCCAGGGGGACGGCCAGCAACTCGATGCGAAGAGAAGCCAGGCGGGTGGCCGCCAGTTCGAGGACCGACCGGACCTCGCCGACATCCGATGGGACTAGCCGATCACCGACGTGGGGCGCCAGAGCGTTATCGACCCGTCCGGCGAGGTCGGCCACGTCGGCTACCGCGGCGGACTTCGAGAGGATGGCGTTGGCGCGGTTCACGAGTGCCTGAAACCGTCCGGACCGGAGCTCGAATCCGACGGCCCGTGCCACGATGTCCTCGGTCTGGTGGGCCTCGTCGAGGATGGCCAGATCATGTTCGGGCAGGATCGCCCCTTCGGAAGCCAGGTTGATTCCGTAGAGGTGGAGGTTGGTGACGACCACGTCCGACATTGCTGCCGTCGCCCGCGCATGTTCAGCGAAGCACTCGTCACCGCTCGGGCACCGTGCTGCACCGGGGCACTCGTGCGAACCGACGCTGACCGCAGCCCAGGTCGCCGGCAACGGCTCCCTCGGCAAGTCGGACCGGTCGCCGGTGTTGGTCCGGTCGGCCCAGTCGACTATCACGCCCAGTTCCTCGGCGTCGGCCGACTCAACGAGTCCATCAACCACACCGTCGAGTTGTTGCTGGTCGCCGCCGATAGTGGCCAGCTCAGTGAGTCTCTGACGACAGACGTAGTTGGACCGCCCTTTCAGGACGGAGAATGAAAACGACCGGCCTAGATGGGGTGTGAGGTGCTCCTGTAGGAACGGCAGGTCCTTGGTGGCCAACTGGTCCTGGAGGGCCTTGGTGGCCGTGGCCACCACTGTGGTTCGCCCCGAAATGATCGCCGGGACAAGGTAGGCCAGTGACTTGCCGGTGCCGGTGCCGGCCCGCACCACCAGGTGGGCACCCGCATCGATGGCTTCGGCTACCCGACGGGCCATCGCCTCCTGGCCCGGTCGACGCTCGCCACCGCCGGGGAGGGCGCCACAGACCTCTTCTAGGGCGATGGCTGAGGTCTCGGCGGGGCTCGATCTCGAGCTGTTGATCGTCCCACCCATCAGGTTCAAGGCTAGGCCCGGCCCCCCGTGCGACAGAGGCGCGGGTAGTTTCATCATCGTGCTCCCCTCGGACCTGGACCGGTCGCGGATCCCGAACCACATTGCGTGCGTAATGGATGGCAATGGCCGCTGGGCCGAACAGCGGGGCCTACCTCGCACTGACGGCCACATGGCCGGCGAACAGGCGCTCTTCGAGGTGCTGGACGGAGCCGACGAACTGGGCGTGGACTGGTTCACCGTTTACGCCTTCTCCACGGAGAACTGGCGCCGGCCGGTCGACGAGGTGCAGTTCTTGCTGCGGTTCAACGAGGAGATCCTCCTGGGCCGGCAGAAAGAGCTGCACGAACGAAACATCCAGATCCGGTTTATCGGTAGACGAGACCGCCGAGTGCCCCGTCGTCTGGTGCGACGGATGGACGAGGCCGCCGCCCTTACCCGGGGCAATACCGGGCTGACCTTCACCATCGCCTTTAACTATGGCGGCAGGGCTGAACTGGTCGATGCTGTCCAGCGCATCGTGGATGGCGGTACGAAGCGGGTGACCGAGCGAACCATTGCCCGCCACCTCTACGACCCTCAGATGCCTGATCCCGACCTGGTTATCCGGACCTCTGGTGAGTACCGGATCTCCAACTTCCTGTTATGGGAGTTGGCCTACAGCGAACTGGTGTTCACTGACGCACTCTGGCCCGACTTTCGGCGCGAGCACCTATACGCGGCAATAAAGGAGTTTCAGGACCGAGACCGGCGCTACGGCGGGGTCGCCGGGCCGGACGACCCGGACAGGTGAGCCTCTATCGGGACGACGGTGTGGTGCTACGGACCTGGCGCCTGGGTGAGGCCGACCGGATCATTGTGTTGCTGACTGCCGAGCATGGCAAGGTCCGTGCGGTGGCCAAGGGGGTGCGTAAGACCCGGTCCAAGTTCGGTGGTCGCCTCGAGCCGACCAGCCACGTGGCCGTCCAACTCCATCGGGGGCGCGGTGACCTGGACATAGTCACGCAGGCTGAGACCCTGGATCGGTTCGAGGGCCTTCGGCTGGATGCCGAACGGTTCGCCGAGGCGTCGTCGTTATTGGAGGCGATCGATGTGGTGGCTCCCGACCGTGAGCCCGATCGGGAGCGCTACAGGATGCTGGTTGGTGCCCTCCGGACTCTCAATGAGCGACCGGCCGCTCTGGTGGTGTCGGCTTTCCTTCTGAAACTTCTGGCCCACGAGGGCCTCGCCCCGCAGTTGGATGTGTGCGTCCGTTGTGGGGTTAACGAGCCCTTGGTGTCCGTGGACGTAGGCGAGGGCGGCGTGATGTGTCGGGACTGCCGGCGGGGTCCTTCGGTGTCTTCATCGGCCATTGCTGTGATGCGGGCCGTATTGGGTGGGGGACTGGCCGGGGCACTAGCGGTCACCGATCCGGCGGTGTGTGCTGAGGTCGACGCGGTAGTTACCTCAGCCGTCGAATACCACCTGGAACGACGGTTGCGTTCCCGGCGTGTTCTGGACAGTCGCTAGTCCTCCAAGGGCTCTTGCGGGTCTTCCAGGCTTGGTATGAGGATTGGCTCCCCAATCCAGCCCCGGTCGACGACCACCGTGCCGCCTAGGCGGTCACCGATACGACGGTGGCCTCGGCTGGCCACCATCATCCCGGCTTCGACGAGGGGGATGAACGGCACGGGCACGATCCACGGCAGGGTTCGCCCCGCCGCACCCCGGAAGCCGGGCAGTTCACCGTCGATCCGTCGTACGACCCGTAGGCCGGTTACCGCCTTGCCGGCGCTGAAGCCGGTGGTCATGGTGAGTGCCACGTGGTTGAGGACCATCAGGGCGGTCAACGTCCAGATGACCGACGGGTTGATCGACAGGCCGTCGTCGGTGTTGAACGCCACGTCCCCACGGTGCACCACCAGGACGACGATGGCCATGAACAGGTTGTCGAGCAACCAGGCGATGATCCGGCGCCCCACCACGGCGGTCGGGTCGATGCCCCGGGACGTCCGGAACCGGTCGGAGATGCCCATGGACCAAGTCTGGCCCCACGACGGAGGACCGCGTCGGTACCCTGCAGCCTCATGGCTCCGAACTCCGCGGTTCCCAACGACGACACGCTCTTCGACAAGGTGGTGAACCTCTCGAAGCGCAGGGGGTTCGTGTTCCAGTCGGCGGAGATCTACGGCGGCTTCCGGTCCACTTATGACTATGGGCCGATCGGCGTGCTGCTGCTGCGCAACGTGAAGGACCAGTGGTGGCGGACCATGGTGCAGATGCGCCACGACGTAGTCGGCATCGACGCCTCAATCCTTTCGCCGCCGGCCGTCTGGCAAGCCTCGGGGCACCTGGCCAACTTCAGTGATCCACTCGTGGACTGTCGCGAGTGCGGGGCTCGGCATCGCCAGGACAAGCTGGACGACCTTGAAACCTGTCCGTCGTGTTCGAAGTCGGGCACCCTGACCGAGGCCCGTGAATTCAACCTGATGTTCAAGACCCACGCCGGCCCCATGGTCGAATCGGCCGCCGAGGTCTATCTGCGCCCTGAGACCGCCCAGGGCATGTTCATCAACTTCGCCAACGTGCTCAATACCTCGCGTAAGAAACCGCCGTTTGGAATCGCCCAGATCGGCAAGTCGTTTCGTAACGAAATCACCCCCGGTAACTTCGTGTTCCGGACCCGCGAGTTCGAGCAGATGGAGATGGAGTTCTTCGTCCCGCCAGACGACTCTTCGGAGTGGTACCGACACTGGTGTGATGCACGGATGTCCTGGTACCACGACCTTGGCATGCCAGTCGACAAGCTGCGCCTGAGAGAACACGAGAGCGATGAGTTGAGTCACTACTCGTCAGCTACCGCTGACGTGGAGTTCTTGTTCCCATGGGGGTGGGACGAGCTCGAGGGCATCGCAAACCGAACCGACTTCGACCTCAACCGCCACGCTGAGGCCTCCGGCACCAAGCTGGAGTACCACGATCCCGGTTCGGGAGAGCGATACGTGCCACACGTGATCGAGCCGGCGGCCGGGGCCACCCGCACGGCCATGGCCTTCCTCATGGCTGCCTACGACGAGGAGGAGGTCAACGGGGAGATCCGGACCGTCCTCCGGCTAGATCCCCGCCTCGCCCCGTATCAGGTGGCCGTCCTGCCCTTGTCAAAGAAACCCGAGTTGATCGACCCGTCCAACGAGGTCCTGAGCTTGCTCCAACCCCATTGGATGTGCGACTACGACCAGACCCAGGCCATCGGGCGCCGCTACCGGCGCCAGGACGAAATCGGTACGCCGTTCTGCGTGACCATCGACTTCGACACCCTGGACGATCGGGCGGTGACCGTGCGCGACCGGGACTCCATGGCCCAGGAGCGGGTGGCCATCGACGAGTTGGTGGCCACCCTCTCGGAGCGGCTTGAGGCCTGATCAGTTCGGAGGGACCGACGGTGACCGACGTGGAAAGTCTGGACGGCCTTCGGGCCCTGCTCGCCAAAGCCGAGGCGGCCGGCACGGCCGAAGCCCGTTGGCGGGCCGTGGCTGCCGTCGATCCGACACTTGTTGAGCGCATCATCCATGGCGGGGCCACGGACATTCCCTCAGGAGGCTTCTCAGCTAGCGGTGTGTCGCAGGTGGCGGCTGTTGGAACGGGTGCCAGTCCGGGGGTCGGCACGGGCGTGGTCTGCCTAACCACTGAGGACGTACTCGATGCCGCAGATCGGGACGAGCACGCCCTGCTGGTCCGCGAGGAGACGTCCCCGACCGACGAGGTTGGCATGCGGATGGCAGTTGGGATCCTGACGGCACGGGGCGGAGTGACCAGCCACGCGGCGGTGGTGGCCCGAGGGTGGGGAATACCGGCCGTGGTCGGGGTACCGGACATGGTGGTGGCCGACGACCACGTGACGCTGGGTGACCTTCAGGTGGACGCCGGAACCGTGATGTCCATCGACGGTGGGTCCGGCGAGGTCATGGTCGGCGCAGTGGAGGTAACGGGACCTCCAGGCATTGACTCGGTGCCCGAGTTGGGCGTCCTGTTGGAGTGGGCCGATGAAGTGCGGGGCGAGCGAGTAGGCGTGCGGGCCAACGCCGATCGGGCCGACGATGCGGCGCGGGCCCGAGAATTCGGCGCCGAGGGGATCGGGCTGTGTCGAACCGAGCACATGTTCCTCGGCAACCGCCTGCCACTGGTTCGAGCGTTCCTGGTGGCCACGTCGCCCAACGAAGAGGCTGAGGCGCTGGAGGCGCTCGGTGCAGCCCAGCGTGAGGACCTGAACGCGGTGATGGTTGCCATGGCGCCCCTACCGGTGACCGTCCGCCTGTTGGATGCTCCACTCCACGAGTTTCTGGGTGAGGACGGACCGGAGGGGTGGAGGGAGCACAACCCGATGCTCGGGACCCGGGGTATACGCCTAGCGGTGTTGCGTGAGGGGTTGTACCGGATGCAGGTCCGGGCCATTTTGGGAGCGCTTGACGATGCTGAGGGAGCCGGGGTGCACGCCCACGCGGCGATCATGCTGCCTCTGGTGTCGACGGCCTCCGAGTTGGCACTCGTACGCGGCTGGGTGCTGGACGAGGTCGAGACGTGGGGTCCCGCCGAGCCGCTCCTAGTTGGCACGATGATTGAGACGCCACGGGCCGCCCTGCTGGCGTCGGAGTTGGCGGCCCACGCGGACTTCTTCTCATTTGGGACCAACGATTTGACCCAGATGGTGTTCGGCTTGAGTCGTGACGACGTGGTGCAGCAGATGATGGGTACGTACCTCGAGCTGGGGTTGTTCCCTGCTGATCCGTTCACCCATCTCGACGCTGGTGCCGTAGCGCCTCTGGTGGCTGCCGCCACACGGTCCGGACGCATGGTCCGGCCCGACATGGAGGTCGGGGTGTGTGGCGAGCACGGCGGCGATCCAGAGTCCATTCACCTACTGGTCAAGGCGGGGGTCGACTCGGTGTCGTGCTCACCATTTCGTGTGCCGGTGGCCCGTCTGGCGGTGGCCCAGGCACTCATCGACCTGGATGGTTGACAGGCCCGGCTGACCCGGCGGGTCCGGCGGCGGTACCGTCCGGCCATGGGAATCGTCGACGAGGATGTACGGAAGGTCCGCGATGAGTCCGACATCATTCGGGTAATCACCGAGCACACCCAGCTAAAGAAGACTGGTGCCCAGTGGATGGGGCTTTGTCCCTTCCACGGCGAGAAGTCACCGTCCTTCTCCGTCAACGCCGAAAAGGGCGTCTACTACTGCTTCGGGTGCCAGGTCTCGGGAGACGTGATCGATTTTGTTCGCGCGATCGAGGGTCTGGATTTCGCCGGTTCGGTCGAGTTTCTGGCTGCCAAGACGGGGATCCCCCTGCGGTACACCGACCACAATGAGGGACGGCGTCGCAACCGCCGTAAGGAACACGCCGAGATCGTCCAGAAGGCAGTCGACTTCTACCATCAGCGCTTGTTGGAGGACCCGGCGGCCCGACCGGCCCGGGACTACCTGCGGTCGCGGGGCTACGGCGGCGAGGTAGCCCGACAGTTCCAGATTGGCTGGGCGCCTGACGACTGGTCGCTGCTCTCTCGGGCCCTGGGCCTATCTGATGACGACCTGAAGGCGACTGGTCTCGGAGGGATCAACAAGCGAGGTGGTCAGTACGACTTCTTCCGGGCTCGGATCGTGTTTCCGATCTTCGACGCCCAGGGGAACCCTTTGGGATTCGGGGGCCGCAAGTTGCCAGACGGTGAAGGACCGAAGTACAAGAACACCTCTGACGCGGCTGAGTACTACTCGAAGTCCGACGTCCTCTACGGGCTGCACTGGGCCAAGGCTGAGGCGGGCCGTCTCGATGAGTTGGTGGTGTGCGAGGGTTACACCGACGTCATCGGATGCCACCTCGCGGGCATCGAGCGGGCGGTGGCCACCTGCGGGACGGCTCTGACGCCCAGCCACGCACGACTCATCGGGCGTTTCGCCAAGCGTGTGGTACTGGCCTTCGACGCCGACGGAGCGGGACAGGCGGCCGCCGAACGTGTTTACGCATGGGAAGAGGAGTTCGGCTTGCAGTTCGCGGTAGCGGCGTTACCCGAGGGTGCAGACCCAGGTGATCTAGCGGGGTCGGACCCCGATGTGCTGCAACGGGCCATTACGGATGCCCGCCCATTCCTGGAGTTTCGGGTGGACCGGGTGCTAGTTCGCGGTGATCTCGGTTCGGCTGAGGGACGAGCTCGAGCGGCCACTGAGGCCATGGCGCTGGTTGCCGAACATCCGGATGCTCTGGTGCGAGACCAGTATGCAATGGGCATTGCCGACCGATGCCAGGTCGGCATCGATGAACTCCGCCGTCGTGGAGCAGCCGCGACGGCGCGGGTTCGGAGCGGTCAGATGATGCCCCGGTCGGGCGATACGGCGGGAGTGTCTGGAGCGATTGACCACCTCACGCCCGAGATCCAGGCCCTCCGGTTGCTGGTTCACCGTCCGGAGGAGATTAGAGCCCACCTCTCGCCGGTGTTGTTTGAGGACCATCTCAACCGGACGACCCTTGCCGTTCTCGCCGAGGCAACAGATCTCCATGAGGCACGGGCTGGTGCCGAGCCCGAGGTTGCCGATCTCTTGGGCCGTCTGGCCGTCCACGACGCGTCTGACGACGAACCGGTCGGCGTCCTGACCCGCCTGGCTTACCTGGCCGCTGAACGGGCTGCCGTGTCTCTGGAGGCCGAAGCCCGGTTGTCTGGTGACCTGGCGGCCTACCAGCCGTCCATTTCATACCTGCGGACCGAGGTCATGAAACTACGCGAGGTGGTGGCCGACGGCACCGAAATCGAGCAGTTGGTACGGTGGTTGATCGACCATTTTGAGGTTTGAGGGGAGGGTCGATGGCTGACGTCGCCCCCCGACCGCAGGCCTGGTCGGGAGTTTCGGAGTTCGAGCTCGCACGGCTGCTACGACGGGGACGCGATCGCGGCAATCTGGGTCTCGATGAGGTCATCGACGTTTTCCGGGACGCGGAGATCACCTCGGATCTGATCTTCGACGTGCGCCGTCGGCTGGAGGCAGAGGGCATCGAGTTCGACGAGACGGTGGCCGTCGAGGTCGGCCCTGACGAGGTGGCGCGACTGGCCAAGGCCACCAGGGCCGAATACCGGGTCCGACCGGAGTCGGGTACCGAGTCCGGCGGGGCGACCGACTCCACTCGTCTGTACCTCCGGGAGATTGGGCAGGTGGCACTGCTGACCGCACGTGAGGAGGTGGAGTTGGCTGACGCCATCACCGGTGGGGTTAATGCGGAGGGACGTTTAGCTGACCTTGCGGCCTCCGGGGAACTGAGTCGGACCGACCGAGCCGAGTTGGCGACTTTGAAACGCCTCCAGCGGCGTGGTGACCGTGCCCGTGACCGATTGACCCGGGCGAACCTTCGTCTCGTGGTTTCGGTGGCCAAGAAGTACGGAGGTCGGGGTCTGCCGCTGCTGGACCTCTTTCAGGAGGGAAACCTGGGTCTGATGAGGGCAGTGGAGAAGTTCGATGCCGGCAAGGGTTTCAAGTTCTCGACCTATGCCACCTGGTGGATTCGACAGGCCATCACGAGGGCCATTGCCGACCAGTCGCGGACTATTCGGATTCCCGTCCACAAGGTGGACGCCATGAACCGGGTGCTCAGGGTCCAGAGGGACCTGGCCCAGGAACTGGAGCGGGAGCCGTCGCACGCCGAGATCAGCGACCGGGCGGCCGTGTCGCCGGCTGAGGTCGAGAACCTGCTCCGATTGGCGAGCGAGCAGGACAACCCACTGTCGCTGGACTCGCCAATGGGGGAGGAGCAGGACTCCAGCCTAGGTGACCTGGTGGCTGATCCCCAGGCCGTCGTGCCAGCCGATGCGGCCACCCGGCGTCTGTTGGGTGACGCCGTGCTGGCGGCACTAGATGACCTGGACGATCGGGAAAAAGATGTAGTGCGGATGAGGTTTGGTCTTGATGGGACTGAACCGTTGACCCTTGAGCAGGTAGGCAAACACTTCGGGGTGACCCGAGAGCGGGTGCGTCAGATCGAGGCTCGGACCATGTCGAAGTTGAAGCATCCGAACCGTTCACAGCGGCTCCGCGACTACCTCGACGAGGACTGACGGGCCGCCGGTCGACACAGCGTCAGGTGCGGTCGGGCCAGCGGGGTGATCGGGTGCCGCTGGTATCCTGCGCACGCCCATTCCGGGGTAGCTCAGCTGGCAGAGCGTCGGACTGTTAATCCGCAGGTCGTGGGTTCGATCCCCACCCCCGGAGCCACGAACATCCAGGTCAGAAATGGTCTTTCGGGTCACCCCGTCAAGCCATACGACATGCCTCACCGTCCGTACAGTCGAAGCACCGAATTTCGACCTGCCCTTGAGTCACAACTCATCGGGTGAGCAGGGACTCCTAACCCCCAGGTGTTGAGTTCGAGCTCCGGAGTAGCCCACCAGTTCAGAACGGGTTTCCACCTGTCGCCCTGAATTCGTAAGTTGCCTAACAGGCCAGTGATAATCCGGCGACTACCCCGGCATGATCGGCAGCCCACCACAAGCCTTCTACTGGAGAATCAAGTGGTCGGTCCGCCCAGTGATCGGTTGTTTCTGGATCGACGGATAAAGAACAGCCAACTTCCGGTCGAGCCAACACAAAATCGATCCGCTCAGTAAACCGCACGGCAGGGTCGTCTAGGCCGGCAAGGGGTGGACCGCCTTCAACACAACAGGAGCACCCGAGACCGGTCTCAGGGTCACACTCTGGGCGGCCAGCTGCCCGGTAAGTGTCAATGAATCCAGCATCGATGAGCGTGCCTATGCGGGAGTCTCCGATCGGCCGGTTCAGGTCCCCGACCACCAACTGCAAGACAGCGTCGTCCGAGAGGCCCCTTAGGAAAGCTAGTGCCTGTCGGGGGTGGCAGGCCCCGTAGTCGTCGCCGGGGACACACGCCGCGTCGCAGCCCGCCATCTCCGGCCCTAGGCAGTCGAGATTGAAGCTGCTGCTAGCAAAGTGGGTGGCGAATACGTCCACAATTCCAAGGCCTGTCTTCAACCGAACCCAGTGGGCCGACCAGATTGGGGCTCCGGCTAGTTCGACATAGGCCTCGTCGAGGATTTGGAGGTCGGTCAGGATCATTTCCTGGTCGGGTAGCCCGCGACCATCTATCACCAGTTGGTACCGCCCATCACACAGCGCGGGAAGCATCTCGGGCACCAGTTCCTGCTGGCGGGGGCTGACCTCTTGAAAAGCGACAACGTCAGGGCAGTCCAAATTATTCTGGATTAGAGCCCAAAGGGCCCGAAGTCGGGCGGGGGCGGCACACTGGTCAGTCCAGGGAGCGCAGTCGCTGGCGTAGTCGAGACCGTGCAGCAAGTTGATGGTGGCTACTGCAAATGCCAGCGGGTGAACTGCGACAGTTGTCGTGGTGCTGGGTGCGGTGGTGGTGGCCGGTGTCGTCGTGGTGCTGGGTGCGGTGGTGGTGGCCGGTGCCGTGGTGGTGGCCGGTGCCGTGGTGGTGCTGGGTGCGGTGGTGGTAGCCGTTCCAATTGTCGTCGTAGGAACGACCGTGGACGTTGGAACGGTCAAATGAGAACCGCTGCCGCAGGCCGAAACCATGAGCATGATCGTGAGGTACATGGCCGGCGCCCTCATGGTCTGAGTCTGCCACCCTGCCCTCCAGAGGGTGGGGTGGTCCCGTCTACCGGTTGGCCGCCACCATCCAGATTCGGTTTTAACTCAAGAACCGTCGATAATCTCTTCTCCATATTGGTGGATCGCCTCGACGGTTCGGTCTAGTAGGTCGCCGGGAACCGGCACGCCAACCCAAGTCACGCCGATCTCTTCGAGGGCCGCCAAACCTGCGAGGTGAGCGTCAGCGTTGAAGTCATCGCTGGCTGGGGAGCCGCCGTCGGGGCATACGAAGTGGACGTCCACGGACGGGTCGCGTCCTGCTGCCTCCAGTCGGTACCACAGGTCGTCGAGCATCGGCAGCAGATCGTCACGGGTCTCGAGAGGCGCCGTACGCGCAGTGGTTGCCAGTTGCGGAGAGGTCGGGAATGGGATCCATCCCTGACCCTTCGACGCCACTCGCTGGCGAGCCCGTCCGGAGTTTCCGCCGATCCAGATTGGTGGATGGGGTTGCTGTACGGGTTCGGGATGAACTCGGTTGTTGGAGGCCGTGAAATGGCGTCCCTCGAAGGTCACCTCATCGCCGGACCACGCGGCGAGAATCGTGTCGAGGGCCTCGTCGAAGAGTTCGTTGCGTTCATCGAACTCGACACCCAGGGCTCGGTACTCCGCCCTCAGATATCCAGTGCCGGCACCGACGATGGTCCGCCCGTCGGAGAGGACGTCGACGGTGGCGACCATCTTCGCTAGGAGAAAAGGATTGCGATAGGGGGCGACCACCACGTTGGTCATCAGGCGGATCTGTTCAGTGACTGCGGCGCAGAAAGCCAAAGCAGCAAACGGGTCTAGAGCGTCGTGCCCACCGGCTTCCAACCAGCGTTGACTGGGGATCGGGTGGTCGGTGAAGCCGACGGCGCCGAACCCGCTCGCCTCAGCTGCCTCGAGCACCGAGGTCATCCCGGAGCGCGTTGCCAGTGCCGGGTCGTAGTCGCCGCGAGCCATCGGATAGGTGAAAGAGAACTGCATTGGTCTGGTCAGGAGCCGTAGCCGTATCCGCCGCCGTCGGGCCTGTGGAACCAACCTGAGGAGGCAAACGTGCCGCCGTCCACGTGAATCGTTTCTCCGGTTACGTAGGACGAAAGGTCGGAGGCCAGGAAGACAACCGCTCCTCCGACCTCCTCGGGGGTTCCGGCCCGACCTAGGGGCACGATCCGGTCCCATCGTGACGGTCCCTCGGGTCCAGCCATGGCCGCCATGGCATCGGTGTGAGTCAGATCGGGCGCGACGGCGTTGACCCGGATGCCGTGCACAGCCAACTCCAGAGCCGCGGTCTTGGTGAAGTTCGCTACCCCGGCCTTAGCCGCTGCGTAAGCCGCGAACTGCGGGGCCGCCCGATGGGCCTCGATCGAAGTTACGTTCACGATGCTGCCGCCCAGGCCCGCGCTGACCATCGCCCCGGAAACACGATGAGTGCAAAGGAGTACATGGAACAGGTTGGCCCGGTGGAGAGCGTTCCAACCCCGTTCATTGCTGTCGAGGAATGGGCTGGCGAAGGTTCCGCCCGCGTTGTTGACCAGGATCGTCGGGCAGCCCAGACGTTCGATGGTCTCGGCCAAGGCGGACTCCACCTGATCGGCTTCCCGTACGTCGACGACCAAGCCCAGTCCGTTGATCTCTTCACCGGCAGCTCTTGCCGTGTCGGGATCCTTCTCCCATACAGCCACCCGGCAACCGAAGTTGGCCAGCGTCCGTGCGACCCCTCGTCCAATCCCTGTCCCACCGCCTGTCACCACGGACACCCGGCCGTCAAGGCGCAGCGAGTCGGCCGAGAGCGGCGCCGGAGAGTCACACTCCACAGTTCGACACTACGCCTCAAGAGATCCACCTGGGCTACCAAAGCCCTAGGTGGGTCGACGGTGAATTGGGATTGGGTGGGTTCAAGGTCCCGTATGGATCCGGAGGAAACAGCGCTTTCCGCGGGGAGAACCCGAGAACACCACACAACCTGACCACAGGTAACGACCGGGTTGTGCACCGGGTTTCGACCTGTGCTCCGTCGGTAGGGTCGTGGTGGATGTCTGAACAAGGTCAAACCGAGGTCGAATCTCCCGATCGGAGTGCCTTCCGGGTCGAGGTCAAGTCATTCCTTGACGCCCACGCCGAGCCACTGGCCGAAGTTGACCCATGGACCGTGTCGGGTTTTCCTGACGACGCTGAAGCCGAGGCTTACTTCTCTCGGGGTCGAGCGTGGCAAGCCACACTGGCCGACCATGGGTGGGCGGGAATCACCTGGCCGGCCGAATACGGGGGGCAGGGTGGAGAGGCCTGGATGGGTCGGGTCTTCGCCGAGGAGGCAGCTCGCTTCGGATCTCACTCGGGGTTCGTGAGCGCCACCATCGCCATGCTTGGCCCAACCTTGCTGGTCTGGGGCTCCGAAGCCCAAAAGCAGCGCTTCATTCCACCTCTACTCCGGGCCGATGAGGCGTGGTGCCAACTGTTCAGCGAACCCGGGGCCGGCTCTGACCTGGCTGGACTGGCTACCCGGGCGGTTCTTGATGGCGATTCTTTCGTGATTGATGGCCAGAAAGTCTGGAGTTCATGCGCCCAGTTCTGCGACTGGGGCTTCCTCTTGGCCCGTACTGACCTCGACGCCCCCAAACACCGGGGCATCAGCTTCTTCCTGATGGATATGTCGACACCCGGTGTCGAGGTGCGACCGCTTGTCCAGGCAAACGGTTCGACGCACTTCAACGAGGTTTTTCTGACCGGGGTGCGGATCCCCGCCGACCAGCTAGTCGGCGATCTCCACGGAGGCTGGGGCCCGGCTCGGATGGTGTTGGGCAACGAGGCGGCGTTCATTGGCCGAGGCGGTGGGAGCACCGCCCAGCGACTGGTCGAGTTAGCTGGCATATTCCGACGCCAGAAGGATCCGGTCATTCGTCAGGGCTTGGCTGACGCCTATATCAGAGAACAGATCATCAGGCTCTTGGGTCGACGAATCCGAGCCGCCCTGCGGCAAGACGGCTCTTCGGTGGTCGACCCGGCTCTGACCAAGGTTTTCGCTGCTGAGTCGAAGACCCGCAACGGCCAGTTGGCCACCGCCATCTCCGGCGCAGCCGGAGTGACTGGAACGGATCCAGTAGGACGGTGGGTCCAAGCCGAACTAATAAACCGGTTCACAATCTCGATCGGTGGGGGCACCACAGAGGTCCAGAAGAACAATCTGGCCGAGCGGTGGTTGGGGCTGCCTAGGGAGCCCTGGTCCGACAAGGACCTCCCCTGGAGGGACGTTCCCCGAAGTTGACGGTCAGGGTTCGGCGTCAGCCAGACGTCAGTTCGAAGTACTGAACCTCGATTGACATGGGGAGCAGGTAGCGCACATAAAAGGCGTGCAACTTCAACACCGTGTGATCCTCTACCGCATAGGGGAGGATCTCCACCCGGACGTCATCGGCCTGAAAGGCCTCGGCTCTGGCTAGGACGATGTTGAGTTCGTCGAGGCTGTCGACCTGGACACCGAAGTGGTCGCCAGGCAGGCCGGAGGGACAGGACATGGGGGACTCGTCGGCTAGCAGGAACACGAACCGGTCGTAGGAGTTGACCGAGAAGATCATCCGTTGGCCGTCGATGGTCATCATGTCCAACTCGGCCCATCCGAACACATCTTCGAAAAAGGAGGCTAGGTCGGCTCGCCCCTGTTGGCTGAGCAGCTCTGTCGAGACGCTAAGTGCAACATGGTTGATTTGCTTGGGCCCCCGGAACTCACTTTCGCTTGCCTCAACCACGGTGGTTCCTCCCGACCCGCTCCGGACCGTACCTCGTGCGCGTTCCAGCGGTGACGGCGTTCATGCGCGGGGTGGATGGCGGTCGGAGAAGAAGAGCCTTTCTGCGTTACCACGCAGGTATTTGTCCAGTACGCCTTCACGGAGGTCCAACTGGACGGCCTCGTCGATGCAGCGCTTCATGGACAACACGGGGTGGTCGCTGGCATAGAGAACCTTGTCCTGCCCCCTCGTGTTCATGAAGTGCACGACCTCGGAAGGTAGGTACTTCGGCGAGTAGGCCGAGGTCATTAGGTGAAGGTTGGGGTATTTGAGCATGAGGCGCATCGCTGTACCCCACCACGGGTCGGCTCCGTGGGCCATGCACAGTCGGAGGAGTGGGAACCGGTAGCAAACCCGGTCCAGATGGATTGGGTCCTGACACTCTCCCGGCACCGGGGGTCCCGGCAAACCGGTATTGACACTAAGTGGCAGGTCCATTTCCACGCATTTTGTGTAGAGCGGGTAGTACTGGGCGTCGCTGGGTGGGAGGTCGAATTCAAACGGAACGACGCGGGCCATCACCACTGGATGCTCGGTTGCCAGATCCTCGAGACGCCACAGTTCGGGGAGACCCGCAGTGGGCCGCACGTGGGCCGCCAAGGCGAACCGGTCAGGACGCTGGCGGGCAAAGTCCAGAACGGTCTCCGAGGGGTCCTTCACCCGTACGGTCAGGATGGCCTTCTCCACTCCAGCTTCGTCCATGTCAGCGATACATTCGTCGATCGTCAACGAGGTAAAGAATTCTTCGCCAGCCTTGAAATAGTCCTCTTTGGCTCGTTTCAGGTGATCAACATGTTTGATCTCGCCCATGGTGACGTTGACCCAGCAGTCGATCGCCCGGCGGCTGGTCATTGGTTCGCAATCTCGTGTTCAAGCCGAGCCTCGATGGATTTCCGGGCCTCGGCGATTCGGGTTGGTAGATGTTCTGACGGGAACAGTCCATCCGCTGGCTGATAGTTCTTGAGGAGTGTCTTGGCGATGGTGTCCTTATGCACCTCGGACGGCCCGTCAGCGATACCCATAATCGGACCAGTCATCCACATGCCGATGAGCGGCATCTCGTTTGACACCCCGAGCGACCCGTGGGCGTGCATCGCCCGGTAGACCACGTCCATGAGAACCTTCGGGGTGGCCACTTTCACTGCGGCGATGTGGTGTCGGATCTTGGCGTAGTCCCCCACAGTGTCGATGAGCCAGGCGGTGTGGAGGACCAGAAGCCGGAATTGCTGGATCTGTATCCACGAGTCGGCAATCCAGTGCTGGATGGACTGCTTCTCGGCGATGAGGGAGCCCTTCGTTTCCCGGGACAGGACCCGTTCGCACATCATGTCCAAGGCGCGCTGCGCTGCACCGACCGACCGCATGCCGTGGTGGACCCGTCCACCCCCTAGCCGCTCCTGGGCGATACGAAATCCTGCCCCTTCGTCCCCGAGCAGGTTCTGGACCGGTACGCGCACATCGGTGAATCGCAGGTAGGCGTGGTCCCCGTCGGCGATCCGGTCACCGCCCAGCCCAACGTTCCGCACCACCTCTACTCCGTCGGCGTCAGCCGGCACCAGAATCATCGACGAACCTCGGTAGACGGGTACGTCGGGATCAGTGATCACCATGACGATGGCAAACGTTGCGAACCGGAAGTTCGAGGCAAACCATTTCTCTCCGTTGATGACCCATTGGTCTCCATCCCGGAGGGCTCGACAGGTGAAGTAGTTGGGGTCCGAGCCGGCCTGCGGTTCGGTCATCGAGTAGGTCGACGAGATCTCTCCAGCCAGAAGCGGCTCCAGGTACCGAGCCTTCTGAGCATCGGTTCCAAAGTGGGCGAGGATTTCGGCGTTCCCGGAATCGGGGGCCTGACAACCAAAGACCGAGGGAGCAAAAGAAGACCGGCCGAGTAGTTCGTTAATCAGAGCCAACTTCACCTGGCCGTAGCCCTTGCCCCCTAGGTGCGGGCCGAGATGGCAAGCCCAGAGTTCCCGTTCCCGAACCCGGTCCTGTAGTGGCTGCACTAATGCCTGAGCCGTCTTGTTGGACTTGTCGAACGGCGACACAGTGTCCCGAAAGTAGAGGTCGAGCGGTTCGATCTCCTCGCTTATGAATCCGTCGATCCAGTCCAACTTCTCCTGGAACTCAGGTTCGACCTCGAAATCGATCGCCATAGGGGACTCCAGGTCGTTCGAGCGGGGGTCGTCCGAAACCTACCCTTTTCCTGCGGTCGCTTTCGAATTCAAGAGTCCAGTCGGCCTAGGTCAGATGGTCCGGACCAGTTCGGCGGCCCGAGCGGCCAGGTCCAGAACGACACCGCCGAACGCTTCCATCCTCGGGTTGTCGGCCCCCCCATTTACATAGCGGGCATAACCGCCTTCGAGCACGATGGCCAGCTTGAATCGGGCGAGGACGACGTAATAGTCGATGTCATCGACATCGCGACCTGACACGGTGGCGTAGTGGTCAAGAAGGGCATCTCGGTTCGGCATTCCCGTGTAGTCCACATATCCGCCAGTGCGAATCTCGCCTTGATCCGGCCAGCCCATCACCACCCAGGCCAAATCCAGAAGGGGGTCCCCTATGGTGCCCATCTCCCAGTCGACGATTGCTGCCAACTGAGCCGGGCCACCATGGTGGAACATGACGTTGGCGAATTGATAGTCACCGTGCATGATCCCCGGCTGGTAGTTGCGCGGACGGTGGCCTCGCAGCCAGTCACCCGCTTCGTTTAGGCCGGGGATCTCCCGAAACTCGAACCGTTTGAGATGTGCGTACCAGCGATCAACTTGGCGATCGTGGAATCCTTCGGGTCGGCCAAGTCCCTCCAATCCTCGGGCTCTCCAGTCCACCCGGGACAGTTGTGCGATGGCGTCGACTAGTTCGAAAGCAAGGCCCTGGCGGGCCCCCAGGTCGGAACCGAAGGGTTCGGGCCAGTGGGGTTCGCTGATCGGCGACCAGCCGTCGACAAAGTCCATTAGGTAGAAGTTGGCACCCAGCACGGCTGGTTCGGCACAGACCGCTCGAACTGCAGGATGAGGGACGTTGCTGTCAGCGAGTGCCTTGAGAATCCGGTATTCGCGCAGCATTGTTTCGTTACGACCCTCGGGAACCATTCGGGGTGGCCGGCGCAGAGCCCAACGGTGTTCGCCTCGTTTAATTTCGAAAAGCTCGTTGGATGCGCCACCAGTGACGAAGGTGGCCTGGATTTCGTTGCCAGAGCCGGGTAAGCCCTCGGCATCCATCCACTGCCCGAGACGGTCGGGATCGATCAGGCCCCGGGTGCGGTCACCGTCCCTGGGTGGGTCAGCCTCGTCAAGCATCTGAATCGACCAATCTGCTGGCAGGGTAGGGAGGAGTTGAGAGCACGTCTGGTTCACCACTAGTTACCGCCACCACGTCCCGGTGGTCGCCGTCGGTGACGCTCAACACCATGCCGGTCACCAAGGTGAGGTCCTGTCCCCTTTGGGCGTCGATTATTGGCGTTTCGTATCCCATGCCCAGACCGCGAACCAGCCACGGCCCGGTTGACGATCGAGCAAGATCCTCATGAGTGGCACCATCTCGACAGGCGTCGACCAACGTTGGTGCATGTTCGCGTCGGCCGTCGACGAACCGGCCTCCGACACCACCCTCGTAGAGGTCGACCATCACTCCCAAGTCGACCACCGTGGTGTCGCCCTCGCTGCGGAACACCGGTTTGGAAGACGGGATTGTGGCACCCAGGGCAGCCATTGCAACTAGGGCGTGCGCTATCGGGGTCGGATCATCTGGTCGGTCCAGTACCGCTTCCACCCCGGACCAGGCCACTTGGCAGGCAGACCGGACGAGTTCGATTTCTTCGACCAACTTGACCGTTCGCACTCGGGCCATCAGGTCGTCGCACGGCACGATTTGGGCGTCTGGGGCGAATCGGGCGGCAGCTCGGATGAAGCCGGGTGAGCAGGCATCCACGCCGATGCGGCGAGCGGTGCTCAGGCCCCCTATAGCTGCCATTGAGGAGGCCATGATCTTTGGATTCCACGTGATCGGATAGAGGTCGTCGAACGCTACGAATGTAGGGACTCCGGCGTCCCAACTGGAAAGCAGGTGAGTTCGCTGTGTCTTGGCCATCAGGACACACCCGGCTCCGAACGGTCGGGTTCCAGAGGTCCACAGGCGGGCCATTCCGGTCGAGTAGCCAACGTTGTCCTGCCGACCCAGGACCAAAGCGTCCACCTCTCGCTCTGACATGGCGTCCAGAACACGGCGGCGACGGGCCGCAACCAGTTCAGTTGTCATGGCTTGAACGGCAGGTGGTTTGGCCATCCGCCCAGCGGTCGCCAACCGGTGTCGGTTATCGCCACGACCTCCTCGGCCCGGTACCCGCCGATCCCGTCTTCCCAAACCACCGGCTCGAGGACCAGCACCATCCCGGGTTCCAACACGAATTGCTCGTCGAATTCTTTGCCTAGGTCAGTACCGACCATTGGCATCTCCGCGCTTTCAACCCCGAGGCCATGGGCCAGGTAGAAGTGGGGCAGCCAGGGAACGCTTCCTCGGTCCGCCCTGATGGCCGCCCGCCCCACTTCGGCCAGGGTGACCCCGGGGCCCATGGTCGCCAGAGAGGCTTCCATCACCGCTGACCACCGTCTGAACAGTCCTTGTTCGGCCGACGACGGGTCCCGTCCGACCACCCAGGTACGCCCGTAGTCAGACGCGTAGCCCTCCACGCCAATTCCGGTGTCGACCCACACGAGGTCCTCCTCGTTGAACAACGGATCTCCAACCCCGGTAGGGAATGCCACGTGGCCGGTGGAGGTTCTGGGTCCATCCGAAAGGTTCCGGGGCATGGGTTGGAATATCGGGTCGATCAGAACGTTGTCGACTCCAAGTTGACGAACTCGGCTGCTGAACAGCCCTGCTAGCTCCGATCTTCGAACACCGGGAAGGCAGGCAGTCCGTACCTCTTCCATGGCTACCTCGTTGATCCGTTGTGCCCGGTCTATACAGGCCAGCTCATCTTCGGTTTTCACCAGGCGAGCGGGGCCGAGAACCCGCCCAGCATCAACCAGATCGAAGCCGTCAAGGAGTCCCGACCGGAGTATCGCCCCCGTGACTTCGTCGACGGCCAGCCGACTGGCGTCACTGGTTCCAGCGACCATGCTGATTGCTTCGACCAAACCGGCAACCGACTCGTCTAGTTCCGGGAACACCGACGGATAGATCTCCGCGGCAAGGCCGGGCGACGGATGGTCGGTGAAGAGGTGGACTGGCCCCTCTTGGCCGATGACAGCCACCGGCCGCTGGTAGACGGCATGGGTCGAGTCAACCGCCGGACCGACATGCCCGGAGGCGTAGGCGACATGGGGGTCGTGGAGTAAGACGGTGGCGACTACGTCCTGGGCGGCCATGTGGTGTCGGAGCCGGGCCAGCCGCTCGCGTCGCATCCGGCCAACGTCGTAGGTCAGATGGTCCTCTACCGGCATCACTCTCCCAGAATGCCTCATCCTGAGCGACGGTGGCACTACCTAGGGTTCGATCCCGTTGGTCAGATCACCCCTGCGGCTCGGAATTCGCTGAGTTCGTCTTGCGTAAGCCCCAGCACTCCATTCAGTACGTCGTCGGTGTGTTCACCTAGTCGCGGTGCGCCGGCTGGGGCGTTCGGTGGTTGACCGGAGATCCTGGGGAATGGTGCCTGCTGTCGGACTGCTCCGATCACCGGGTCGTCGACGACCAGGATGTCGCCTCGGGCCGCTACATGCTCGTCTGCCGAGAGGTCTGCTGCGTCATAGGCGGTACCCACGATCACGTCGTGCGCAATGCATAGTCGTTCCACCTCATCGGCATCACGCTGGGCCACCCAGGCGGCCACAATGGCGTTGATTTCGCTGTTGTTGGCTGCTCGAGCAGACGGGTTGGCGAAGCGCTCATCGTCAACAAGGTCGGGGCGGTCCATGGCCTGGCAGAGGCGGGTGAAGCTGACTTGAGCGGCGCCCACGATGCACACGTAGCGCCCGTCTCGGCTGGGGTAGTTGTCGAGTGGCGCGGCGTAGTCGAGGCGGTTGCCTCGGCGTGATCGGACGGTCCCGAGGCGGTCGTAGGCGGCAATGGTCCACTCCAGGATCCGTAGGGCTGAGCCGTAGAGGTAAGCATCGATGACTCCGCCTCGGCCGGTCCCTTTGGCGTCGCGTTCGTAGAGAAGTCCCATGGCCGCCTGAGCTGCAAACAGGGCGGTGAGGTAATCGGTGACCGTTACGCCCGGGCGAACCGGTGGGCGGCCTTCCTCCCCGGTGAGGTGGAGCAGTCCACCGTAGGCCACCCCATTTCGGTCCAGCCCAGGGCGTTTGGACTTCGGCCCGTCCTGACCGAAGACGCTGATACGTACAGTGACGAGGCTCTCGTCTAGTCGGCTCGGATCGATGTTCCAGCGTTCCAGTGTCCCGGGGCGGAAGTTCTCGCACATGACGTCCGACCGGGCGGCCAGATCGCGAAAGATCCTTTGGCCCTCTGGATGGGAGAGGTCCAGAGTCACCGACTTGCGACCTCGACCTTCGACGGCCCAGTAAAGCGAGTGAGGACCGTCGGGCCCGTCGACGAAAGGCCCCAGGTCCCGCAGCGGGTCGCCCTGGCCGGGCTTTTCGATCTTGATCACCTCTGCACCTTGCTCGCCCAGTAGCCCGGCGCAGAATGGAGCCGCGACCCGGGTGCCGAGGTCCAGGACCCGGAGGCCCTCCAGTGGGCGACGGGTCATTCCGGCTGCTGGTCGGATTCGGGGTCGCGGTGTTCGGCAAACACCTCGGTCATCGAGGACATTTTCTGGCGGGCCTCTAGAGCATCGAGAGCGGTGGCCGTGCCGTGCATCCAGTGGTGGGCCTGGAAGTGGTAGTCGTAAGCGTTCCGCTGGCCTTGGAGGTCGAGGGTCTTGTTGATCGATCGTTTTACGACTTGTGCGGTTGCCGGCGGAACCCTGGCGATCGTCTCAGCCATCTCACGCACCGTGCTGCTCAGGTCGTCGCGGGGGACAACCCGATTGACCATTCCGAGGCGTTCGGCCTCGACGGCGGTCAGGACCGACGCGGTGAGAAGGAACTCCTTGGCCTTGCGGGCCGGCATCTCCCATGGTTCAACCAGGATCTCCACTGCGGCTCCCGTCATGCGGAGCACTGGGTTCTGGAAGGACGCGTCGTCGCTGGCCACGATCAGGTCGCACATGCAGGCCAGCATCACGCCGGCGGCGATACATTTTCCCTGTACTGCGGCGATGGTGGGTTTCCGGAAGTCACGGATGCGCAGACAGCGGTCGAAATACATGACCTTCTCGTGGTGGTACTTGCCTTCAGGTGTTTCGCGCATGAGCCGCCACTCGTCGGGTTCGGTATCGCCAACTAGTGCCTTGAGGTCGTGGCCCGAGCTGAAGTGTTGACCCCTTCCGGCTAGGACAACCACCCTCACCAGGTCGTCAGCGTCGGCCAGGTCGAAGGCTGCATCAACCTCGTCGATGAGTTGGGTGTTCTGGGCGTTGGCCATCTCGGGTCGGTCAAGGGTGATAGTGGCCACAGGGCCCGTCACCTCGTAGATGATCGCTTCGAACTTCGGCAGGCTTTTGTTGGACAAGGTGGTCTCCTCTCAGCCCCGTCGTTCTCGTGGCAGACCGAGCGTGCGCTCCCCGATGATGGTTCTTTGGATCTCACTTGTGCCAGCGAAGATCGATGCTGCTCGGTAGTAGAGCCAGGATCGCTGCCATCGACCATCGCCCGGATTGTCGGTCGCGCCCCTCCAAAGGGGGGCAGCGTCGGCTAAGACCCGCATTGCCGTAGCGTGGAAGCGCTGGCTCATCTCACTCCAGTAGAGCTTGGCTGTGGTCGTCTCACCACCGGGAGTTTTGCCGGATTGTAGACGCGACAAGGCCCGCCAGTTCTGGAGTTGGAACACTCGAAGCTCGACAAAGGCCTGGGCAAGGCGGGATGAGGTGCGCGAATCGCTGCCTATCCCGGACCGCTCGGCTAGACGGACAAGTTCGTCGAGCAGTTGCGAGTGGATAACCAGTTGCCGGGGGTTGGTGCCTCGTTCGTGAGACAAGGTCGATTGTGAAACCGACCATCCTGCGTTCTCCTCGCCTACCAGTTGGTCGTCGGCTACGAACACCTCGTTGAAGAACACCTCGTTGAATTCGGAATCGTCGGTCATCTGGCGGAGCGGCCGGACTTCAATCCCTGGCGAGTTCATGTCAACCATGAAAATGGAGATGCCCTCCCTTTTCGGCAACTGGGGTTCGGTCCGGGCCAGACACAACCCCCAGTCGGCGAATTGCGCGTAGGAGGTCCAGACTTTCTGGCCGGCGAGTATCCAACCTCCGTCGACCCTGGTCGCCTTGGTCGCTACGGAGGCAAGGTCACTGCCTGCACTCGGCTCGCTGAACAGTTGGCAGAAGAGCTGGTGGGCCGGGAGGATGGCTGGTAGCCATCGGGCCTTTTGGTCCTCTGTCCCGTGGGCGAGAAGGGTGGGTCCGACCAGGTTGACTCCGATTCTGCCTACCAGTTCAGGTGCTCGTGCCCGCGCCAGTTCTTCTTGCACGATGAAGTGGTGGAGTGGTTCGAGGCCCCGGCCCCCGTACTCGCGTGGCCACGACACACCAACCATTTGGGCGCCGGCCAGCTTCTCCTGCCAGTCCCTCAGGAAAGCCACCTCTTGGTCCAGGTCGTCGAACATGGGTGGGAAGCCAACTCCGTACTCCCAGGGCAGTTCGCGTTCGAGCCAACTTCGGCACTCCGCCCGGAATTCCTCCTGGCTTGCAGTTGGAGCGAGGTCCATCTGGTCAGGTCTACCAGTTCCGGTCTGGGCGACGCGACGCTTCGAGGAGGGCGGCGTCTGTTCTACGATGCGCGGCGTTCATGGATTTCGACCTTTCTTCCGACCAAGTTGCCCTGCGCGATGCAGCATCTGGGTTCCTTGACGATCGGTGCACCAGCAGCCACGTCCGGTTGGCAGCCGATCGCGGAGGGTTCGACCTCTCCCTGTGGGCCTCGATGGTGGACCAGGGGTGGATTTCAATAGCGACCTCCGAGTCGGCGGGTGGCTTGGGTATGGGAAGCGTCGAGGCCGCGGTACTTCTCGAACAACTCGGACGGTACTTGGCTCCCGTACCGCTGAACCAGCATCTGAACGCTCTCCACGTTCTGGCCGACACGCCCTGGTCCGAAGGCCTGCTCGAGGGATCACTCATCGCAACAGTGGCTCGGCGGTCGGTGGAACGAAACGCCGATGGCTCTGTCACCGGTTGTCCCGAACCAGTGATCTACGGCGCGTCGGCTGACCTCCTCGTGGTGCCAGCCGGCGATGAACTGGTCGTTGTGGACCTATCCGCTATTGACCGAAAACCTGAGCCGGCCATGGATCGCACCCGGGAACTGGCTTGGATCGGAATGGAAGAGGTCCCGGCGGTAACCGTGGGCGACGCTTCGGCGGTTGCGGCCCACCTTGATCGCGGAGCGGTGTTCCACTCGGTAGAACTACTGGGTGCCGGCGAGGCGGTCATGGACATTGCGGTGGACTATGCCGGTCAGCGAGAACAGTTCGGGCAGCCGATCGGCGCCTTCCAGGCGGTCAAGCATCGCTGTGCCGACATGCTTGTCGACGTTGAAGGGATGCGTTCCACCGCCTACCACGCAGCGTGGTCGATCGGTGCTGGCGATCCGGACGCTTCGGTCGCTACGGCGGTGGCCAAGATTTGGTGTAGCGATGCCGGCCTTCGGGTCGCCGAGTCGGCCCTCCAGGTCCACGGGGGCATCGGCTTTACCTGGGAGTCGGACGTCCACCTGTACTTGAAGAGGATCCAACTCGACCAGGTGTCCTTCGGCGACGCCGAGCACCACCGGGCGCGCCTTGGGGCGACAATCCGCCAGCGAGTCGGCGACGGTATACCCATCCTGTAATCCCGTTGCGGGGCTGGGTGTCGCCTCGGCCCCTGACCCGGGTCTACTCAGGGACGAACCAGGACCTTCCCGGCTACCTCGCCGGCGCGGAGGCGCACCATGGTGTCAAACAGGGCGTCCAGGCCAACGGACTCGGGCTCGATGAGGACATCGAGAGGCAGCAGGCCGGAAGAGATGAGCTCCAGAGCAGACGCAATCCCATTGGCGCCATAGGTGTAGGCCCCGGTAACCACTAGTTCGTTGAGGATGATCCGGTTGCTGTCCAGCCGAGGGAAGTCCATTCCAGTACCCACCAGGACCATTCGTCCGCAGGCCACCAACTGGGCCAGTCCAGATTCTGCCGCCGTCCGAATCCCAGAGGTTTCGATCACTGCATCGACTGGCTCATCGACCGCTCTACCCGGATGCCATGGGGACTCTAGGTCAGAGGGTTCGAGCACTGTCGCCCCCAGGCGGAGAGCTAGATCGCGTCGGAGGGGCGATGGCTCGACGACCACCACGCCGTCGTGCCCTTGGGCTATCAGAGCGGCTACCGCGGCCGCCCCTATGGGGCCACATCCTGAGACCATGACCCGATGTTTCGAATCGACGCCGGCAAGATCGAGTGCGTGAAGGGCTACGGCTAGAGGCTCGGCATAGGCGGCCGCCCGGGCTTCTACTCCAGAGGGAACCGGAACCGCCCGGTCGCTACCGATGACCACGTAGTCGGCGAACGCACCGTGGGGCTGTTCCAACCCGGCGGTGGGCCGTTCCTCACAGAGGTTGGTCCGGCTGGCCAGGCAGGCCTTACACCGACCGCATGCGTGACCCGGATGGCCGACTACCAGTGTGTTGATCTCCAAGAGGACATCGGAGCCGACCTCGACGACTCGACCTGACCATTCGTGGCCCCCGATGCTGCCTGACGCTCCCCATTCGTCAAGAACGTCGTGGAGGTCGGTCCCACACACTCCGCAGTATTCGACGGCTATTCGCACCTCGGACGGCCCGACCCGTGGCACGGCTATTTCTGCCACCTCGAGGTTCCCCTTCCCGCGATAGATGGCCGCGCGCATAGTTCCTCTGGTCACTGAGGAGGCTCCAGACGGGACTGAAGTTCGGACCGGTCGAACTTGCCCGAGGCCAACAGCGGGAGTTCCTCGACCACCTTCAGGTATTCCGGCGTTAGGAATGGGGCTAGTCCCCGAGTGGCGAACCACGACCGACAGGTCTCGAGGTCGAAGTGGTCAGATGTCACCACGAACGCTGCCACCCTTTCCCCGAGGCGGTCATCCGGCATGCCGACCACCACAGCCTGCTTGATTGACTGGTGGGCTTCAAGGTGCATCTCGACTTCCCGGGCCGAGATGTTCTCGCCGGCCCGAATTATCTGGTCGTTGGATCGGCCGGTGATGGTCAACCACTTCCCATCCAGTCGGCCCAGGTCGCCGGTCCGGAACCACCCGTCGACGAACACGCCATTGCCCTGTGTCGGTTCTAGGTAGCCGCGAGCAACCTCGGGTCCATGTACCCAGACCTCACCATGGTCGTCGACCTGGATCTGGGTCTCGTCGAAGGATCGCCCGTCTGTGCCGGACATCTGCTCGGGGGGATCGTCGAACCGGCTGGTGGTAACGGTCGGGGCCTCAGTTGAGCCGTAGGACCGTTTGACGACTGCGCCGAGTTCGTTCCGGGCTCGTTCCACGAAGGCCGGGGTCACATCCGCCCCTCCGCAGGACAACATCCGAAGGGACCTCGTGCGTTGTGGAGAGAAGGCGGGGTCGTCCATCAGAGCCAGGAAGAAGGTCGGCGGGCCCACCATGTATGTGATTGCCTCGGTTTCGATCAACTCCAGGGCGTCGGCCGGATTCCAGTTGGGCATGAGCACGGTGCGCATGCCTGCTACCCCCGGGATCAGGACCCCATGAAGTAGGCCTGAAACGTGGGCTAGTGGGGCTGGCATGAGGACTGCATCCCCTGAGTCCAGACCGTGGACTTCGAGTAGTTGCCGGACCTTGTAGAGAAGGCCACCGTGGGTGTGGATCACGCCCTTCGGGACACCGGACGACCCCGAGGTGAACATGACCAAGGCGTCATCGGAGGACGCCACGGGACCCGGTGGGACTTCTGGCCCGCCACGGAGGCATCTGACGTCCAGTACCCCAGGCAGCTCAGCCGCTGGGCTATCTGGACCGGCTACTCGAACAACTGGGTCCAACGCCTCGATGGCGGCCACCAACTGGGCCGACCCAGCCCGCGGGTGCAGGGCGGCAGCGATCGCGCCGAGCCGCCAGCAGGCCCGGTAGAGGGCCACGGCCTCGACGCCGACTGGCAACTGGAAGGCTACGCGATCTCCGTGCCCCACTGATCGTTCAGCGAGTGCCGCAGCTGTCGAAGAGGTGGTTGCCTCGAGTTCCGCGCTCGAGAACCGAGTGCCATCCACTACGACCAGGTCGTCCCGTGTCGGTGCCCCGGCCAGGGCCTCGGTGAGGTTCACCCGCTTCCTGGGCTGGACGGTCGGCAAACCGGTTTCACTGCTCGACGCCCAATGAGGGTGGGCCACTGAACACGATCTCCCGAGAGGCGAAGCGCCATCGATCCGGGCAACGACGCATCGCGTCGAGGTAGCGGCCCGTCGACATGATGGTGTTGGTCCGGGAAACGAACACAAAGTCAGTGACCACCAACGCTGTGTCGCCATCGACCTCGATGGCTGGCTCACTCAGAATGTGTCGTCCCCGGTCATCCTCCTGTTGGGTGGGCTCGATGAAACTCCGGACCTCATCTCGGCCCCGCAGGCGGTTGCCCATGACGATGAACACTACGTCCTCGTCGAAAAGGGCAATCCACTCGTCGAACCGGCCGTCGTCGAGAAGATGGCAGTAGTCGGCCAGTAGCCTGCGGATTGCCGACTCGTCATCGCTCATGCTTGGCGCCCTCCTGACTGACATGATCCTCCACGATCACGGTTGCCAGCCAACCGGCACGGATTGGCCCCACGTGCTACGACAGGGCCATGGATCTGACCTTCACCGCTTCTGAGGAAGCTTTTGCCGCTGAGGTCCGGAGTTGGCTGGCCGAGCACGTGGAACACCCCGGGCCGTTTGGCTCGGTGGACGACGAGGTCGATTGGGGTCGGTCTTGGCAGGCCACGCTGGCCGCCGCTCGCATGCTCGCCATTTCATGGCCGGACTCGGTCGGTGGACGAGACGCGAGCCCGGTGGAGGTTGCCCTCTACAACATGGAGTACGCCCGGTCCGGGGCGCCCCAACCGATCAATCGCGTAGGGATCAGCCATGTCGGTCCGACCCTGTTGGCCCGGGGAACTCTCCAGCAACAGCAGCGGTGGATGCCGGCGATCCTGGACGCCTCCGAACTCTGGTGCCAGCTGTTCAGCGAGCCCGACGCTGGCTCCGATTTGGCGGCCCTGCGGGCTCGGGCCGAGCCGACTGACGGTGGCTGGCTGGTTAGCGGCCAGAAGGTCTGGACGTCGTATGCGCGGCACGCGACGTGGGGCATTGCGCTGGTCCGCACGGATTCCGATGCAACCCGACACAGTGGCATCTCATGTATGGCGATCGCCATGGACGCTCCAGGCGTCGACATTCGCCCCTTGCGTCAGATAACCGGTGAGTCGGAGTTCAACGAGGTGTTTCTCGACGAGGTGTTCGTCCCCGAGGATCAGCTCATCGGCGGCCTCCATCAGGGCTGGGTGGTGGCCAGTACCACGCTTGCCCACGAGCGGGGTGTCGGGTTCCCCTTCAAGGAACAGGTTGTCCACGAGGTTTATCTGGAAGATTTGGTCGCCCTGGCCTCTCGTAGCGGACGGCTCGGCGAGCCGGCTGTCGACGACGCCTTGGTCGACGCCTTGGTTCTTGTGAGGGTTCTGCGCCTCTACAACTGGAGGACCTTGTCGCGTTTGGCTCGCGGGATCGAACCCGGCCCCGAGTCGAGTCTGGTCAAGTTGGCTTGGACCGAGATGACCCAACGCTTGTCCAGCGCGGCCCTGGTTGTACTCGGAGACCAGGCTCCGCTATGGCCGACCCCTGGGGGTGATCTGGCCGCTGGGACCTGGCAACGCCAGTGGCTATGGAGCAAAGCCGCAGGTATCGCAGGCGGGACTACCGAGGTGCAACGAACGATCGTTGCCGAGCGGCTTCTTGGCCTTCCTCGAGCCTCAGCAGATTAGGAGGCGTAGCGTTCGGCCAGCATCCCGACAAGTCTCCGCAGGTCAATCTTGCCGCTCTCCAGCCAGGGGAGATCCTCCGGACTGTCGTAGATAGCCACGTGTCGGGGCACCTTGTAGGAGGACAGGTCTCCTCGCAGGCGCTCCAATACCTCCTCTGAATCAACGGACATCCCGGGACGGAGGACCACTGCTGCTGCCACGTCTTGGCCTCGTTCGGTATGGGTTACTCCAGCCACGAAGGCGTGCATCACCTCGGGTTGCTCCTCGATGACCAACTCGACTTCGCGCGGCATGACGTTCATACCAGAGGTCTTGATCTGGTCACCCATACGCCCCTTGAAGTACAGGTGTCCGTCAGCGTCAAGGTGGCCTACGTCGCCGGTTCGGTACCAGCCGTCAGGCATGAAGACCGCATGGTTGGGCGTCCCTACCAGCCCCAGCATCAGGGGATAGCCGCGGATCCAGATCTCCCCCAGACCCCCCTCGAGGACCTCCTCGCCGGTGGATGGGTCCACGATCCGGTGTTCGATGCCCGGCACGGCCCGGCCGAACGACCCGCGTTTGGCCTCAGGGAGGGCGCTGCCAATCAGCTCGATGGAGTGAGGGCCGAGTGATTCGGTCATGCCAAGAGAGTTAGCCCGTAGTTCTGGGTCACCGACTCGTAGGTCCGGGGGGAGAAGAGCGTCGAGGCTCCCGCCTCGGACTGCCGACAGGTCCCGGGTCGGGAACGACGGATGTTCGGTGAGAGCCTGGCTCATGTGAGGCCAGCCAACCACGTGGGTGACCTTCTCAGCCTCGATGAGGTCGAGGGTTGCGCCAGCCTCGAAACGCTCCTCAAACACGACAGTGGCCCCGGCGTGCATTGCTGAGACAAGGGTGTAGGTCAAACCACCCACCCAGAACAGTGGCATCGGTGTGTAGAGGACGTCCCCGGGGACTAGGTCGCGGAAGGGCAGGAGGTTGTAGGGGTGTCGTACGACGCCACCATGGCCATGGATCACCCCCTTCGGCTCGGCGGTGCTACCCGAGGTGTACATGACCAGCATCGGATCATCGGGTCCGACCGCGGCCTCTG
>Ga0315327_10000033_pt1 | contig 50735 bp, 49 predicted proteins | sample M110032315metaG_FD_203460 | JGI IMG/M metagenome (GOLD analysis project Ga0315327, IMG submission 203460) | Ammonia-oxidizing marine archaeal communities from Monterey Bay, California, United States - M1 100m 32315 | ecosystem: Environmental > Aquatic > Marine > Coastal | place: USA: California... | reverse complement strand
TTTCTCATAGGAAATTTAGATCTAATTAAAACTTCTAATTCACCGCCAGAAACAACATCTATACCTAGATTTTCTTCATTTAATATTTTTACTAATGTAGGATTAGTAAAGGCTTTAGAAGAATATGAAACATGCATTTTTTCATATTTAGATTTAAATTCATTTAAGAAAGATCTTGCACTATTTCTAATTGTTCTTTCATCATAAATATATAAAGGGGAGCCATATTCTGATATTAATTCAGATACATCAAATCCGTTGATTTCTAAGTTGCCTTTTTTATTTATTCCTGTTTTTTCAGGGAATATATGATTTAGTTTTTCTAGGGATTGTTCACTCATATTTTTTGATTATATCTAATTGTTTAGCTTTGATATATTTCCTGAATTCATTTTCTAAGTCTATATTTTTTTTGGAGGCTGCAGAAGTTAACTCAAATAGAGTATTAATAATTTGTTTGCTGGAAAAATTATCATATTTTTTTGTATTTCCTAACTCAATATTTATATCTAAAGATTTTCTATATAGTTCATATGCAAATGAAAGAGATGGAAGTGTATTAGTTATATTTTCTATGTAAGATTTATCATTTTTACTTTCCTCTTTTTTCATCTTGCCCCAATTTTCTATAACTTTTTCTGAGTCAATATTATTATTTGTATCTTTAAAAACATGAGGGTGCCTCTTAATTAATTTACTGTTTATAGATTCCATCACATCAGATATATTAAATTCGTTTTTTTCATCTCTGATTAAACTTTGTATCAGTATCTGAAATAGCAGGTCTCCTAACTCATCTTTTAAAGATTCTGGGTCATTATTATCTATGCATTCTAAGACTTCATAGGTTTCTTGAAGTATATATTGTGATAATGATTCAGAAGTTTGCTCGAGATCCCAGGGACATCCTTGGTCTGATCTTAATTTTCCTACAGTATTTATTAGATCAATAAAGTTTTTTTCAATTTGAATGTTTGTTGATTTCATAATTTGAGTTATTGTTATTTTATGAATTTATTTTCGCTATTTAGATTAACACTTACCACAATAACTTCTCTTTTGTTTATTTTAATAATTATAAGTGGGTGCCTGAATTTTATAATTAGATCTAGCCTTATTTATGATTACAATATTTCTACATATTCAATTGAAAGCAGGACATCTTTACCATTAGAAAAAATTAAGGAAATAAATCTTAGTATTAGGACATATTTTTTTGATGAAAAAGAATTATTAGATGTTGATATTTATTCTGACAAGGAGGTTTTGCATATGAAAGATGTAAAATCTGTAATGAGCTTTATATTTGATTTGAGTAAAATATTATCTATCATTTTCTGTATACTAACTTTTGTGTTGACTTCATATCTTGGAGTTTATCTATATAAATTAATTTTTAATTCATTAATACTTTTTTCATCTATTCTTATATTATTAGGAACTTCCTTTTTATTATTTTTTCAGGAATTATTTATTATTTTCCATAAAATAGCTTTCAATAATGATCTATGGATTCTTAACCCTAATAAAGATTATTTATTAATGATGTACCCAGAAGATTTTTTTAGAGATGTAGCAGTTTTGATATTATTATCTTCTTTTTTATTAAACGTTATAGTTTATATTTTATTTAAAAATCTCTCTTCTCAGTCAGAGTAATTCAGATATATCTGTTACCGTGTGGTCAGGATTAAATGCTAAATCATTACCTACACTTTTGCGTTTATTTATATAAATAGCCCTGAATCCAGCTTTCTTTGCTCCAAATATATCTGTGAAAATGTTATCCCCAATGTGAATTATATTTTCAGGATTTGAATTAAAGTCATTTAGAATTAATTTAAAAATTTTAATTGAGGGTTTAGCGATCTCTATTTCATTTGATAGATATATTTTATCGAATAGATTTTTTATGCCGATTATTTCAAGATATTTGTAATATGTTTCTGGCGATGTTATTCCTGTATTAGAGGTAAGACATAATTTATTTTCTTTGGATAATGATTTTAATAACTCGATTGATTTAGGGAATATTTTAGGGGGATATTTTAAAAAGCAGTCGTCAAGAATATCCCCAACCTCTTTTATTATTAGATCATTCTGTTTTATTTCAAGTATTTTTAATAATTTTCCTATCCTCTTATTAAAATTAATATCTTTTCCTCTATTATGGTCTTGAGTGCATCTCTTACTCAACATACTTAAACCTTTTTTAATCTGGTTATTAGTTAGATTGAGCCCTTTATTATTTAAATATGAATATAAATTATTTATTCTCTCAATTGTTTTTAATTTCATATTCTTTCCATTTGGTAGATCTGTAATTAATGTTTCCCATAGATCAAAGGAAATCAATTTATTTTTTAATTTCATTATTTTTAGCATTTCTTATGACTCATGAATAAAATGAATAAGTTATGAATAAAAGTATATATGCAATTACAGGTTCTTTGGGGTTTGTTGGCTTCAATCTTTCTAAATATCTAATCGATAGTGGGCACGGAGTTATTGGAATAGATATTGATAATAATTCTGACCCATTAAGAGAGTGGAGATATAAAGAATCAGAAAAAATTGGAGTTAAAACTCTTATAGCAGATATTTCGGATAAATATCAGATTGAATCTGTTTCTAATGAATTAAATAAAATTGGCCATATTAAAAGCATATTTCATCTGGCTGGCCTTGCTGGAGTAAGGAAATCTATTGAGAATCCTGATAAATATTACAATGTCAATTTAAGAGGCACTTTTAATATGCTTCAATTACTCAAATCAATCGAAGCTAATTCCTTGGTATTTTCTTCAACCTCCAGTGTCTATGGTGATATTTCTGCAGGATATTTTTCTAAGGAGAGTGACTCTCTAAATACAATTTCGCCGTATGCTAGCTCAAAGTTAAATGCAGAAAAATTATGTGAATTATTTTCTAATTTATATAAATTAAATATTTCTGTATTGAGGTATTTCACGGTATATGGGGTAGCCGGAAGGCCTGATATGAGTATATTGAAATTTATTAACTTAATTTATAAAGATAAGCCCATTACAATATATGGAGACGGTAGCCAAGAGAGAGATTTTACATATATTTCTGATATATGCAGAGGAACATATGCTAGCTCAAAGTTAAAAGGATTTAATTTAATTAATTTAGGTAAATCAAACCCAGAAAAATTAATTAGTGCTGTGAGAATAATTGAAGATAAATTAGGAAAAAAAGCAAAAATCATTTTTAAGCCCCAGAATAAAATGGATGTAAATAGAACTTCAGCTGATATAACAAATTCTAAGAAATTAATTAATTGGGATCCTTTAGAAGATCTTGAATCTGGATTGGCCAAGACAATTGGTTGGTACAAAGAAAATGCAAAATCTTTAGAGAAATTAAGTTGAGGTTAATATTTATATTTCTAAACTTCAGATAAATAATTTTCGAAATTTTAATTATGTTGATTTAGATCTTGAAAAAGGCTCAAGTTATTTTATTGGAAGAAATGGTCACGGGAAAAGTAATTTACTTGAAGCTATATATGCTCTTTCAATAGGCAAATCATATAGAACATCAAAGGGAATTAATTTAGTAAATCAGAATTCTGAATCTACCTCTTCTTATTTGAAAGGAATTGCTCACTATCACAATAGTGCATCAGATCTTATGATAAATATTGAAATAGATTCTGAATCAAAAAGAGTATCCAAAACATATTCATTCAACAGTTCTAATGTAAGTTCTTTGGATTTTATTGGAAAGTTAAATGTAGTTTTATTTGAAGCAAAAGACCTAAACATCATATCAGGTAGCCCAATTGCAAGAAGAAGATTTTTAGATATTCATATTTCTCAACAAGATTTTTCTTACCTAAAAGCATTGCAGAGGTATAACAAGGTTTTGCAGAGTAGAAATAAGGTCTTAAAGGATATAAAAATCGGGAAATCTTCAAAATTAGAACTAGAGTTTTGGACAGAAAAAATAATTGAGGATGGCTTGATTATAAGTAAGCGTAGAAAACAAAAACTTGGTAAAATTAAAGAAGAAACTTTAAAGATTTTCCCCAATTTTATATCTGGCAATGAAAATTTAGATATAGATTTTGCTCCATCTTATAATGACTTAGATAATTTAAATAATGATTCATTAAAGGCAATATTTTTAGAGAGCATAAAAAAAGAAATTTCTATAGGCTCAACGTTGCATGGTCCTCATAAAGACGATTTCGAAATTAATATAAATGGACATCCTTCCTCAGAATTTTCTTCTAGAGGCCAAATTCGTACGATTGCATTAGCCTTGAAATTAGGGGAAGCTAATGCCTTAAAAAATAATATTAGTAATTCACCAATTATTGCACTCGATGATATCCTTTCGGAGCTTGATGAGACTAGAAGAGGTACTGTTATGGAATATATATCTAATTATGATCAAGTCCTTTTAACTGCCCCTGACGAGAAATTATTAGTAAAAAATCCGAAGTTTAAAGGTAAGATATTTTATGTAAATAATGGAGAAATAGTTGACTCAAAAATTAGATAAAATTAAATCTAATATTATTAAATCTGCAGAATTAATTTCTATATCGGAAAAAATAGTTTTAATGACCGGTGCCGGAATTTCTGTTGATAGTGGCATTCCTACTTTTCAGGGAACAGAAGGTTTGTGGGCAAGATTTGGTAAACCCAAAATGAATGCATTTTCTGAATTTATAAAGAATGACGATTCTTGGTGGGGTAGAGAAATTAATCATCAAAGATCTCCATATGTAATGGAATTGAGAAGAGCCATTGAAAAAGCAAAACCAAATGATGCTCACTATGCAATTTGTAACATTCAAAAATTAGGAAAAATAGATCATGTTATTACTCAAAATATTGATGGCCTTCATGTTGAATCTGGCTGCGACAATGTTATTGAGATTCATGGTAATAGAAATTATTTAAGATGTGTTGATTGCGAGAATAGATATCAATTCTCACCTCCGATTTCTGAAAAACCATTACCTTGCAATGATTGTGGAGGAATAATTAAGTACGATTCTGTTATGTTTGGAGAACCTATTCCTAAGTTAATATTAAAGAATTCCAAGAATGCAATTAGAAATTGTGACTTGTTAATTATAATAGGAAGCTCATCCACAGTTAGGCCTGCTGCTGGGCTTTCTTGGATAGCAAAATCAGATGGAGCTAAACTAATCGAGATTAATATTAATGATACAAAGCTATCACCTGAATGTGAGATAATTCTGAGAGGATCTTCAACCGAAATACTTCCTAGGTTATATCAAGAGATTGCTAGTCTATAAATTCTTCATGAAGCGATTGGGCAGCTTCCTCTAAATCTGATTCCTTAATTATGCACGTTATCCTAATCTCAGAAGTAGTAATCATCTCTATATTTATATTTTTATTAGATAAGGCTTTAAACATCCTTGAAGCATATCCTGGTTGATTTTGAATTCCTGTTCCGACGATACTGACTTTTCCTAGATTACTTTGTGTTTGAATATTTTCTTCATTTGTGACTTTGCTTTTTACTAATTCATTTAAGCAGGGCTTAAGATCTTTGTCATTAAGTGTAAAACTTAAATTTGTTGTTCCTTCTGAACTAGCTGTCTGAACAATTACATCTACATTGATACCCGTAGAGCTTAAAGGCTCAAAGATAGAAGATGCTATGCCCGGCTTATCTTTTATATTATTCAGTGTTATCTTGCTAACTCCTTTTGAAGTAGGTATTCCGGTAACCGCATTTCTTATTTCCATATTTTTTTCACTTTCTTTTCTTAAAATAGTGCCTTTAGTCTTTCTTTCTGAGTGCCTTATAGCCATTGGAACTTCATTTATAGCTGCTATTTCAATTGACCTTGGATGCATTTTTGCCCCAAGCGAAGCCATTTCTAACATCTCTTCATAAGATATATATTCAATTAGTTTGCTATTTGGAACAATTCTGGGGTCTGCAGAAAAAATTCCTTCAACATCAGTATATATTTCACACCTTACTGCTTTTATAGCAGATGCTAACGCAACCGCCGAAGTATCGGATCCTCCTCTCCCTAATGTAGTTATCTCTCCCGATTCTGAAACACCCTGAAATCCAGCTACAATGATAACATCTTTACTTTTAAAGTGTTCAAAAATTAGTTCTGTATTTATTGAAGATATCCTTGCAGATCCATGTAGTGAATTAGTATTTATCCCTGCCTTAGACCCACTTAAACTTGTTGATTTAACTCCTATCTTTCTTAATGCTAGACTCATTAAAGAGGCACTAACTATTTCTCCAGTAGATAGCAACTGATCAAAGTCTCTAAGATTCTCTAAATCAGACTGATCATCTAAAAATTCGGAACCCAATTTTACTAAGTTGTCAGTGGAATCTCCCATTGCTGATACCACCACAATTAATTTATCTATTTCAGATAAAGATTCTTTAATTTTTTTGGCAACATTTAATATTTTTTCTTCATTTGATAAAGAAGTGCCACCATATTTCTGAACAATTATTTTTACCATGATTTAATTTACTTAGATAATAATATTCCCTGATTAGAAGGTTTTGTGAGAATAATGCTTCCTTCTAAATTATGTTTTCTTGCGGCCTCTTTTATTTCATAATCTATTGTAAATTCATTTCCTTTTGAAAAAATCATTATAGATGGGCCAGAGCCAGAAACTATGGTTCCTAAAGCGCCTCCGTCCATAGCTGAATTCATAATTGATTTCATTTCTGGAAAACCTTCAAGTCTTGTATTTTGATGTAATGAATCTTTGGTTGCTTCATTTAATAAAGTAAAATCATTTTTATTTAAAGAATCAATTAATAATGCTGCTCTGCTAATATTGTAAACTGCTGCTGACCTAGGCACAGATTTTGGAAGCTTTTTTCTACTATTATATGTATTGGAAATAAAATTTGGAGTAAAAACCATTATATTTAATTCATTAGGAACATCTATTTTTCTTGTTATCCATTTATTATTTTCTTCATTAAAAATAGATATGGTTAATCCTCCAAAAAAACATGGGGTTACATTATCAGGATGACCTTCTATTTTTATTGCTTTTTCATTTAAATCTTCTAATGAAAATTTATTATCATTTAGATGGTTGCCAATTAAGAGTCCTGAGCAGAGAGCAGCAGCGCTACTCCCTAATCCGTTAGAAAAAGGAATTGTATTTTCACTAAAAATTCTTATTTTTGAGATATCGAATTCTGGGCATACTGCTTGAATTCCAGTAATGATTAGATTGTCCTCAGTTTTAATAGATTCATAAGAACTATTGTTGACTCCACTATTTTCGATAATTAATTTATGGCTGTTAAATGATATTGATAAGGAATTCCAAATATCTACAGCAAGGCCTATGCAATCAAATCCAGAACCAACATTGCCAGTTGTTGCAGGAACTTTAACTGATATTTCTTTATTGATTAACATTATATTGTATTTATTCAGAGCTTAGGAAAGTATAAGCTGATAATGCAGCAATGGCACCCTGACCTGCAGCTGTTACTGTTTGTTTTAGTGAGCCTGAAGCATTTGTTAGGTCGCCTGCTGCAAAAATTCCTTTAATGTTTGTTTCCATAAGCTTGTTTACTGCCACCTCATTTGTTTCTTGATCAATTTCAATGCCTAATTGATTTGGAATTTCCAATCTTGGATCAGCTCCTATTTCTATAAATAATCCATCTGAAGATATATCTGAAGATTCACCTTCTTTATTAATCAACACACCTTCGACACCATCATTACCTGACTTGATTTCTTTGATTTCTGAATTCAAATGTAATTCTATATTTTCACATTTTTCAAGTTGTGCTAATAGGACTTTTTCTGGGCGAAATAGAGATGAACCTCTGTAAATCAAATGAACTTTTGTTGCATATTTACTTAGAAGGACGGCGCCTTCTACGGCTGCATTCCCACCTCCTACTACAACTGCAATTTTATCTTTATACAAGGGGGCATCGCATGTTGAGCAATAAGAGACACCTTTCCCTACTAATGAATCTTCGTTATGTAAATTTAACTTTCTTCTTTCTCTTCCTACGCATAGTATTACAGCCTTAGTTTCTATCTCAGCTGTATTAGTTTTTACCAAAAAACCTTTGCTGATTTTCGAGATTCCTTCTAAATTTTCTTCAAATAACTCAACATCATAATTCATGACTTGATTTTTCATATTCATCATTAGGTCAAAACCATCTGCCTCTAACCCAGGATAATTCTCTATCATTCCTCCTATGGCAGTCTCTCCTCCAAATTCTGCTCCAGCAAGAATAGTTTGTATTTGGTATCTCGCTGAATACAGGGCAGCAGAATATCCTGCAGCACCCTGACCAGCAATTAATAATTCAGTTTTCTTTTTATCCATGGAAATTATTATATATAAAACCAATTTGTTTCATAGTTACTTTTTGGATTATTCAGGGAGAATGTCATTATTTAAAAAAGGAAATTTTATAATTATGAAGAGTTTGAAAACAGATGTAATTGTTATTGGTTGTGGGCCGGGTGGCGCACAGACTGCAAGAAATCTATCTCAGAGAGGCTTTTCAGTCATATTGCTTGATTATCGATTTAATGTTGGGGATAAATTGTGTACTGGAATAGTAGGCACAGAGATGTTAAATCATTACCCAGAAGTATCAAATTATGTACTCAACGAATCTAGGTCTGCAAATATTCATTGTGACAATGATTATTCTTTAAAAATTGAAAAAAATAAAACTCAAGCTTTAATTATTGATAGACAGGAATTTATAAAAAATATTTCGATTGAAGCTAGAAATTCTGGCACAATTTTAAAACTTCAAAGATTGGTGAACAATTTTGAGATATCTGAAAATGAAGTCAAGGTTTATGCAAAATATAATGGGAAAATAGAGCAATATAATTCTGATGTATTAGTTATAGCATCAGGCTATGGATCAAAATTAGCGAAACATGCTGGCTTTGATTTAAGCGAGCATTATATATACGGATATCAGACTAAAATAACTAATGTTAATGTTGATAAAGTAAATGTTTTTTCAGGAGGTTCTTTGCCTAAAGGGCATTTTGGTTGGGTGGTGCCAACTTTTAAAAACAAAGGTTTTTGCGGAATATTAGGTAAAGAAAAATTGCAAAATAATGGACTTGCATTCCTTTCAGATATGAAGAGAAAATTTGATTTTGAAATAGAAGACAAAACTAAAGTTTGGGGCATCCCTATAAGTCCTGTTGCTCGAAAATCAAGATCTCGGGCATTATTAGTTGGTGATGTAGCAGGGCAAGTTAAGCCCACGACCGGAGGTGGAATATATTTTGCTATGAGATCTGCAGATATTGCATCTGAAGTTATAAATGACTCTTTATTAACTAGAGATTTTTCAGAAGAACATTATAAGTCTTACTCTAAGAAATGGGATAAAATTTTTAAGAATGAACTAAGGGTAGGCTTTTTTGCTAGGCAATTTTATGAAAGTTTAAATAGTGATGATATTAAAGGAATACTAAATCATATAGAAGAATCTGACCTTATCTCGAAAAATATTAATTTTGATTGGCATTCCAAAATAGTGATGATGGCATTTAAGACCAAAATTAAATCCTATTTAAAAGGCAAAATGTTAAAAAGGTTTAAAAGATTAACTTTCAATTAGGTTAACTATTTTTTGTTTAAGCTTACTCGATGATAATCCGTGATAGTCAATAACTTCTTCATTGGTGCCACTATGTGGAATTTCATCCACTCCTATAGTTGACATCTTTATGGATGAGGTATCGATATTCTTAATAGCATTTGAAATAAATTTTTCACCAAAACCACCTTCTATGTAATGGTCATCAATTGTAATTACATATTTGAAATCTTTTATTTGATCTTTTATCCAGTTTGATGAAAATTTATTCAGCCATGGAAATGAAATTAATTTAGGATTTATATTATCTTTTATTAAGAGTTCTTTTGCTTTCCAAAGTTCTGTAAATATTAATGGGCTGTAGCAAAATATAACTACTTCTTCGCCATCTGAAATTACTGTGCCTTCACCTCTTTTAATAGAATCTTTATTAGGATATTTAAATGGCAGATTAATAGGCAATGAGCACAATCTTATATAGATATTATTAGTTGAATTAACTGCATATTCTACTGCTAATTCAGTTTCTTTTTCGTTTAAAGGCTGTATCATTTCTAAATTAGGGATCCCAGACATACTTGCTATATCTCTAACTGCTTGATGAGAGTGGCCTGGCCCGCCTGGAAGTAAGCCTGCAAGAGAGCCTACATAAACTACCTTAGTTTTTTCTGTGGAATTATTATATATTTGCTCATTTGGTCGACTAGTTAAGAAGCTAGCAAATGAATGAACGAATGGCATATAACCTTCTTTAGCAAACGAACCTGCTTGTGAAACCATATCTTGTTCGGCTATGCCGCATTCAAAAAATCTATTTGGAAATTTTTTTTCAAATTCAATTAATCCTGTATCTAAAATTAAGTCCCCGTCTAATGCCACTATTTTTTCATTTGTAGATGCTTGATTAATAAGAGCTTTTGAATATGCGTTAATAAGATTTTGGCTAAGCTGAGTAGCTTTTTTGTTATTTTTAGATTCTTTACTTGAAAGCTTAAAGCTATAATTTATTTTATTTGAATTAATATACTTATTTAATCCATCAATTAGCTCTTTAATGCTCTTATCATAAACTTCTTGATCTACTGACCCGCTGTGGAATTGATAGAATTCATTATCTCCTAAATTTGTTCCTTCCATAAAAGAAACCCCACTTCCTTTAACAGTATCTAAAATTATTGCACTAGGCTCATTCTTTTCAGAAATTTTATTTAATGCTTTAGATAATTCTTCAACATTATTACCATCACAAGATATGGTATTAAGTCCAAATGATTTGAACTTACTTTCTAGATCTTTAAGGTCACTAGTAGTGCTTACTCTTCTATCAGATTGGAATTTATTGTTATCAACAAGAATTATTAATTCTTCCATTTTTTCTTGAACCAATCTATTTAGAGATTCCCATATTTGTCCTTCTTGAAGCTCTCCATCTCCTGTCATAACAAAAACCTTACATTTTTTATTTTTTAGTCTGTTAGATTTAATTATCCCTTTCGCTTTAGAGATTCCCATGCCCAAAGATCCGGTATTAGTAAAAATATTTGGGGTATTTATATCTGGATGACCGGGCAAACCATCAATTTTTCTTAATTTATCAATTAATGAGAAATCTAATTGACCTAAAGAAATCATTGCGCAATACATTGCAGGGGCATCATGCCCTTTTGAAGAGAAGAAATATACATTTTCTTCTTTACGTTTTATCTCTCCCATTATCCATGACATAGCATCGATAGAACTAAAGGAAGATCCGATATGACCGGATCCAGCATTACATATCATGTAAAGTATATTTATCCTACATAAATCAGAAAAAATTTTGTTTTTTTGTAAAGGGTTTATTTCAGTTGATAGTAAAGTCTCAAAATTTTCTTTGCTTATATAAGATAAATTCATATTAATATGGCTTTTTGTTTATTATCGGAAGAGTTGCTTTGCCTTTCGATATTAAGATATTTGCTAATTCCCAGTCTTCTTCGATATTTAAATCAAATCCTTCATCCTTTACTGTAATAAAAGGAACTACATTATTTCCAGATATATTATTATATTTAATTACTGTCTCAGTATATGCAATCTCTAAGCTAGCGTTTTGTATATATACTTCTGGTAGTGATGGGTATTGCGAACTGTGCAATGGCTGATTTAAAGGTCCTTTTTCTTCTAAATCAATAAATGGAGTCATATAATTATCTTCTAATTTCCACATTTTGCATGGGTGCTGAAGACATTTCTCTACAGCTCTAAGCGAATCACATTTTGCAGATTTGAATAAATTAAAGGCCCTTAATATAGTTTCAGGCTTTCTAAACGGGCTTGTTGGTCTAAGAATACTGAAAACATTATAATCGACCCCACTGTTTTTTAAATAATCTAATGAATGTTTTACCCACTCTATATCAGGAGAAGTATCTTCTGCATATTCTTCAGGCCTAATGAACGGAACATTAGCACCATAATACTCTGATATTTCCTTTATTTCGACAGAGTCTGTAGAAACAATTATTTCATCAAATATATTGCTACTTAATGCTGATTGAATAGTATAGGCAATTAGTGGGTGCTCTTCTAATATATTTATATTCTTGTTTTTAACTCTTTTAGAGCCTGATCTTGCAGGAATGAGCGCCACTGTTTTCTCACTCATATCTACCAAGCTGTCCAGCCACCATCAATGATCATATTGCTTCCAGTTATATATGACGATGCTGAGCTAATTAGAAATTGTATTGCTCCGTTATATTCGGATTCATTGGCCATTCTTCCCAGAGGAACTTTTGAGGAGTAATTCTCTATAAATTCTTTGTCTTGGTTATCTAAAACTCCCCCTAAAGTTAATGTATTTACTCTAACGTTTCTTTCTCCCCAATAAGTGCTGAGATATCTAGTAATATTCAAGATTCCAGATTTTGATGCCGAATAAGATATGGGCTTATTAAAAACTTTTTTTCTATATTCATAAATTCTTTGATCTGGAGAAATAACTCCGTAATGAGATGAAATATTAATAATAGACCCAGCATTGTTTTTGGCCATTTCGGTGCCAATTATTTGACAGCATAGGAAAACACTTTTTAAATTCACTTCCATAACTTTATCCCAGGCTAATTCTGGATATTCCTCAAAGGCCCCATTTTGATTTTCTTCAGATCCTGGAGGAGAGTCTAGGGCGGCATTATTAATTAAGGCATCTGGAATCCCAAATTGATTAATTACTTCGTTTAGTGATTTTGAAATATCCTCTTTTTTAGTTAGGTCAGTTTCAAAGAAATGATAGTTTTTATTAGGTAAATTCAATAATTCATCTGCAGGGTTATTTATATCGAAATTACAAATTATTGCACCATTATCTACAAGGTAACTAGTGTATACAGACCCAAGCTTCCCGCTTCCGCCTGTTAAAATAACGACCTTACCTTGAACGTCGAAGATATTTTTAGATTTATTATTCATAATTTAGAAAGTCATTGATTTAATTTTTCGATTATATCGCAAACCTCTCTAACTGCACCATTTCCGCCTTTAAGAACAGTTACATATTTGGCAAAATTTATCGTTTCTGGGTGAGAGTCCCTGACAACAATTGGAAGGCCACAAATTTTTAAAGAACTAATATCATTTATGTCATTGCCTACGAATGCTATATTTTTTAAATCAATTTTTTGGTCTATAGAAATCTCCTTTAGCTGTTCTTCCTTATGAACTAAGCCATATTTACAATCTATATTTAATTTTTCTGCCCTTCTTTTTACAGTTTCGTTAGTTTCAGTAGATAGGATCACCTTTTTTATGCCTAGTTTGTCTAATTTACTCAGGCCAAAGCCATCTAGTTTGGACGATTTAACCATTTCTTCACCTTTATCATTTGTGTAGACGTAGTTATCTGTAAAAACTCCATCAAAGTCGAAAGCTATAAGCTTTATAGTTTTGAATAAATTTTTAGTTTCTTCTGGAATTTCATTTATATTATTCAAGTAATTTTCCATGAGTTTATTCAATATCTTCTAGTTGTAGAGTTTCATCCAACTTATAATCTTTTGTTATTTTTTTACCAAGAACTTTTTCTAGTTCATTCGGAGGAATCCCGTCCCCTGGAGACTTAAATGATAAATCATCCAAATTAATAATCGAATCCTTACCTAAATCTTTCTTTGCAACTATTTTTTTACCCATTTTGAATCTTGCCAATTTTTCTTCCGATAGCAATTTTTTTTCAGAGTCACCTAATGAGAGTCGTACATTTTCTAATTCCTCAACAAGCTCTTTTAATAATGCGGGAGTTAATGAAAACTGATGGTCAGTTCCTTTCTGAGACCTATCTAGAGTAAAATGCTTTTCTATAAACCTTGCACCTAATGCATATGCCGCTACAGGAATTGATATGCCTGAATCATGACCAGAGTAACCTATTACTGTATTAGGGAATCTGTCTCTGTAGGTACTTATTACGTTAAGGTTTATTGTTATGGGCTTTGCTGGATAAATAGAAGTGCATTGCATGATAACCACATTTGGATTCATATCTATTACATAATTAAAAGTTTTTTCGACTTCCCAAAAATCAGCAGCTCCAGTGCTTATAATCATTGGCTTACCAAATTTAGCTACCTTTTCTATTAGTGGAAAAGTAGTTAGGTCCCCAGAAGCAATTTTAAAGCAGTTTAGTCCCATTTCATTTAGGAAATCTGCACTTTTTAAATCAAAAGGTGTTGCAAAAAATGTTATATTATTTTTCTCAGAGAATTTAAAAATCTCTTCAAAATCATTATCGCTTAGTTCTAGCTTATCCCTATGTTTTCCATAAGTTGATGCAAAGCTTTGAGGTCCTACATAAGAAGAATTAAACATTTCTGAAGTGAATAGTTCCTTATTGTTCCTCTTTTGAAATTTTACTGCTGAGGCACCACTTTCTTTTGCAGCAATGATCATTTCTTTTGCATTATCTAGATCACCTTGATGATTATTACCGATCTCTGCAATTACATAGCACTTTGCTTCATCGTTAACTAATTTTTTATTAAAAATGATTTCTCTGGTCATCTTCCCTACAATTTAATTAAAATACGATTTTACCTAATTAGATAGATACTTTGAAAATAGTTTACATCACAAACGCTAGATTACCGACTGAGAAGGCTCATGGAGTCCAAATTTTAAAAATGATTCAAGCATTTTCAGGTTTAGGGAACCAAACTATATTGATTCATCCAAAGAGGCATCAAAAAGAAATTTCCCATAAAACTAATGTATTTAAGTTTTACGGAATAGAAAAGACTTTTGAAGTTAAATCTTTAAAATTTGTTGATCCATATATTTTTCGGTCATTTATGCCTAAATCCATATATAGATTCTTCTCATTTCTCATAGACTTTATGTGGGGCATTTTTTCAATTAATTACTCTAAGAAATATAGTCCCGACTTTTTAATTTTTAGAGATAATACCCCATTTAGTTTATTTTTTTCATATTTATTGGGAATTCCTAGCGTAATAGAATTTCATGATATGCCTCCATTCATATCAAAAAGAATATTCAAGTTTGCTTTGAAAAGATCAAAAAGAATTAAATGTTTTAGTGTTACAAAAAAATTATCTTCAGATCTAGAGAATTATTTTGGCTTAGATAAAAATATGATCAAAGTTTTGCATGATGCTGTTGACTTAGAAGAATTTACAAATAAGCCTGAAATTAATAATACTTCAAGTAAACCAATCTTAACCTATTGTGGCTCACTAAGTTATGAAAAAGGGACAGATTTGTTGATAGAAGCTGCGAGTAAATTAGAAGGTTTTCAAGTAATAATAGTTGGAGGGCTAGATGTAGACGTAAAAATATATTCTGAAAAAGCCAGCAATATGAATATAAATAATATTAGGTTTGTTGGCCAAGTATTGCCTTTTGAGGTAGTTAATTATTTGAATTCTTCAGATATTTTATTACTGCCTTCAAGTGGAAAATCAAAGAAATCTAGGGAATATACTTCTGCGATGAAGCTTTTTGAATATCTAGCAACCGGAGTTCCGATCGTTGCTTCCAATATACCTTCAAATACTGAAATTTTGACTGAATATAAAAATTGTATTTTATTTAATCCCGATGATCCTGATAATTTAAGTCAAGAAATAAAAAAGCTTTGGGAAGATCGCAGCCTAAGAGAAAAGATATCTAAAAACTCTATTGAATTATCTAGACAATTTACTTGGAAAAATAGATGCAAAATAATAATTGATGAAATAAGAGAAATTAAATGAATTCATCGAATAAAAAACTTATAGCTATATTCTCACCATTTTTAAATCCTGTAGGTGTAAAAAGAGCTACTTTTGGGCTTGCAAAAGAATTTTCTAAAAGTGGGTATCAAATAGATATGTTAAGTGTACATAAAGAGTGGGATGATTTGGAGTTTCTAGAAAATATGAGATTAATTAAACTTTCAAATATTTTTAATAATTTTCCTACTACTGGCTACATTTTATTTAGAGCAGTTTCTCTCCTTATTGCGGTTAGAACTGTTTTCACTATTTCTAATTATCTTAAAAAGAATAAGCCAGGTGTACTTTTCGCATCAATGATGCCTGCAGTTGCATGGCTTGGCTTAAAGATTTCAGGCCAGAGATCATCTACAAAGCTTGTAGTTAGTATTCAAGGATATCCGGTAAATAATTCATTTAGGAGATCATTATGGAAGAGAGTTTTTAAGGATTCCCAAGATGTAATAGCCGAGTCAGAAAGCTTAAAAGATAAATTGGTGCATATGGCAGGCAATGAGAATAATTTGAATTATATTTACAATCCTCATTTCGAAAATCAAGATGATTTTTATACAGATTCTAATAATGCAGAAGAAGAATATGACTTTATCTTAGGTTTAGGGCGACTTACAAAGCAAAAAAATTTCAAATTATTAATTCATGCATTTAGTGGTTTGAGTAATATTGATAATCTTAGCTTATTAATTATTGGTGACGGAGAGGAAAAAGGTAGTTTAGAGAAGTTAATTAATAAATTAGATTTATCATCAAGAGTAAAATTATTAGGTGAAATAAAGAATCCATTAAGTTATGTAGAAAAAGCAAAAATATTAGTCATTCCATCTTTATGGGAAGGCTTGCCAAGAGTTGCCGTTGAGGCACAAGCACTTAAAACGCCTATAATTTCCTCATGTGAAGAAGGGGGTCTTGGTGAAATATTAATGAATGGGGATGCAGGACAAATCATTAAAAAAAATAATCCTATAGAAATGAAGAATGCAATCGAAAAATATATACAAGATGAAAATCTTGCTAAAGATCATGCAAAACTCGCTTATGATAATTTGAATAGATTTTCTCTCTCTTCTTCATCAAAAAAATATTTAGATATTTTTTCGAGATACTAATATGTATAAAAATGAGGACATTACAGTATTAATAGCCACGAAAGATAGGGTTGATGAAATTGAAAGAGCAATTCAAAGCTCGATAAATCAATCACTGAAAGTTAATATAGTGGTTCTAGATGATGCTTCTGAAATAAATATAAAAGAAGAACTTGAAGGTAAATTTAGAGACCAGTCTATTAAATGGATGAGGTCTGATGCACCATCTGGAGTAGCTGGAGCAAGAAATAAGCTTGTTGAAGGATCAGAGGGGTCTATAATGGTCTTCTTGGATGATGATGCTTATTTCACCCAAGAAGATTCCCTAGAAAAAATTCTTAATAAATTTTCCTCTTCTAATGAAATCGCTGGGATGGCCCTTAAGATAATATTGAGACAAGATGTAGATGGGCTTCAAATTCCTTTTAATAAATTAAAAAGATTTCTAAACAAAAATGTTCATAATAATGAAGCAGAAGTATCTTATTATATTGGAGCAGGTCATGTGTTATTAAGAGAAACCTTTGAAAAAGTTGGAGGCTACGATACTGAACTTTTTTACGGACTTGAAGAACTGGATATTAGTTCCGAGATTATAAAAGAAGATAAAAAAATAGTTTACTTTCCTCAAGTTGAAATAATACATGAACCTAAGAAATCAGTTGTTGATAAGAAGAATAAGTTAAGGGATGAGGCTTATTACAGCATAAGGAATAGAATTTGGGTTTCTTATAAACATCTGCCAGTAATGTATCTAATAGTGCATTTAACCGTATGGTGCTCATTCTATTTTTTGAAATCATTGTTTAAATTTCAATTGAGAAAATTTTTTATCGCTACTTTTGAAGGATTCAGAAAATTGAATTCTAAAGATAGGAAACCATTTAATCCTAATGCTATGAGGTATCTTAAGAAAAATAATGGAAGGCTTTGGTATTAATGGATAATCAAAAAGTTGAATTTGTTTCTAAATTTAATAAATCTGGAGAAGAAAAAATTCTGAAGTCAGTAATAATACCTACAAGAAATGAGGAAGATTACATTGAAGAATGCATAAATTCTCTGATTGATTTGTCTATCCCATGGGATACTGAATTCATAGTAGTTGATGGAATGAGTACTGACAGAACTATTGAAATTGTTAAAGAAAAATTCAGTCACTTGAATCTAAAGATTTTAGAAAACCCTAATCTTTATCAGTCTTACGCAATGAATATAGGAATTGAAAATTCCGCTTCTACATCTGAAGTAATTATTAGAGCCGATGCTCATTCAAAATACCTACAAGATCATATAGAAGATTGTTATAAAGCTTTTAGTAAAAATCCCATCTGGGTTGAATATAGAAAAGAGATTGAGGAGCTATCTGGTGCTGGAAACTGCGGATCTGTTCAATGTGCAGTAGGAACTAATTTTTTTACAAGAATTGTTGCTGATGTAATGAACTCAGGATATGCGATGGGAGGAGTCCAATACAGAAAGATAGATATGAAATATCCCCTAGAGAAATTATATATTCAGTCAGATACAGCATATTTAGGTTGTTGGGAGAAATCAGTTTTGATTGAGTTAGGAGGTTTTGATGAGGAATTTCAAATCAATGAAGATTATGAATTGAATACTAGAATTAGGAAGTCAGGTAGAAAGGTTATTGTAAATAAACATTCAATTGTTGATTATTATGTTAGAAGTTCAATTTTTGGATTAATAAAACAATTTTTCAGATATGGTTTATGGAAAACAAAAACTTTATACGTGCACCCAGATTCATTTAAATCGAGACAACTAGCTCCAGTTCTATTTGTATTGTTTTTAATTGCTTTAGGAATTGGAAATTTTGTTCTTCCTAATCCATATTTATTAATTCTTGATGCCTTATCATCAGTTATAGGAGTTTTTTGGTTAATTATGATTTTATTGATTTGGAAAAATTCGATCAATAACAGAACATTTAAAGATCCTAAATCTGATTTAGTGTTTAGTGTATTTATTATTCCTTTTATTGTGCTATCGATGCATATTTCTTGGGGCCTAGGATTTTTATATGGCCTTACAAGATGGGCAAGAGGAGGTTGGAATAAATCTTGAAACCTAAAAACTATAAATTGAAAAGGCCTCTCGACTTATTAATGATAATTGGCGGATTATTATTTCCTTTATTATGGCCTCTTTGGTTGATAGTTATATTCATAATCCCTCTATTAATTTGGATTGAAGATAGAGGCCCAATTTTTTATTCTCAAAATAGAATTGGTAAAAATAAAAAGATTTTTAAAGTTATTAAATTTAGAACTATGATACCTGAAGCGGAGAAGGTTTCTGGTGCAGTGTGGTCAACTAAAGATGATCCTAGAATAACTAAAATTGGGCACATACTTAGAAGAACAGCGCTAGACGAGATACCTCAATTACTTAATATATTGAAAGGAGAAATGAGTTTCGTTGGTCCTAGGGCTGAGAGACCAGAACTTCATGAGAAATTCGCGAAAGAAATTCCTGATTTCGATAAAAGACTAGATGTGACCCCAGGACTTTCAGGATTAGCACAAATAAATGGTTCATATGATTTAGATCCTAAAGAGAAGTTAGTATTCGATATTAATTATTCTAAAGAAATGAGTTTATTTTTTGATATAAAAATAATTATAATTTCTGTATTTAATAGTATTGCAGCTAGATGGGATCAGCCAGATAAATAAAATCATTCTATTCTGTCACATCAACTTTTATAATTTTTACTTCAAAATATATAGTTTCATTTGGAGGAATTAAGCCTTTAACTCCAACTGCTCCATATGCCATTTCTGGAGGGATGACCATTCGAGCTATACTGCCTTCTCCTAGACCCATCAATCCACTTTCAAAGCCTTGAATAGCCCTGCCTGAACCAGTTTTGAATGTCAAAGTAGGAATATCTACAAGATATGAACTATCAAATAAGCATCCATTGGACAACCATCCAGTGTAATCCAATGTTACTATTGCTCCTGGTGCAATTGGGAAAGCTCCCTTAGAAATCTCTTGTTTAATTCCAACTATAACTCCATTATCGAGCTCATTACTACGCAAGATATTCGAATCTTCAAAAGTAGGTTTATCAATAGGATATTCTTCATTTCTACAATTTGTTTCCCATTCAGGAATTATTTCACCTTTTATTATCCCAAGACTTTGATCCCAGAAATTTTTCCATTGCTCAGGCATAATTTTTCTCCAATTTTCAATTAGAGGTTCCGCCGTAATGGGGTCATTCATTAGAAGAGCAGTTCTTATTTTAATTTCTAGAGTCTGAACTGAATTGGGAGATAACTCTTCTAACTTCTTTAGAATGCCTTTAACGATTTCTAAATTATTTGGATCATAGCTTGCCAGCCCTAAGTAGACACTTGAAGCTGCGAAATGAATATTGAAATGATTAGGTTCAACCTCAATTGCTTTGTTATATTCTTGCGAAATTAAATTTGTTAAAGCAGTATATTGTTCTGCAAAATTACCTGATTTTTCCGCTCCAGAAAGCATCTCTTCATAATCTCTCCCAATTATGTATAAGATTTCTTGCCTTCCATAATTGGATAAAGGTTCAAATGTATTAATATTATCTTGCACTTCAATTAATGATTTTGGAGACCCTAGAGGGGGAGTGATTTTTGCAGATTGAAATGGAGTAGCTACATAAGATCTTATAACGATTATGGTTAGGATAGGTAGAATTATTAATAAACTTATAATAAAGCCATCTCTTGCAAATAATTGCTCTTTTGATTCTTTGCTTAAATCAATATCTAATTCATCTTTTTTTGTAAAACCTTGCTCTGATCTTACTAGGAATGCAACCAGTAGCATTACCTGAAGAAATATTGGTAGTACTGAGAAATTAAACATTGAATATATAACATAAGAAATAAAGAAGGCTCCAAAAAGCATCCAGAAAATATTTTCTGGATGCTTTTTCAATGCTCTTTTTATAATTAGGTAGACAATGTATATCCATAATGATGCAATTGATATAAATCCAATAATTCCAGAAGTCGCCATTATATGCAGAATTCTATTATGAGCTCTATCAAAATGAGGAACATCGCCTGACCTACTTTCATCCACATATTTATAGTGAAGGATAGGAAAATTTTCAGGGCCTATTCCCAAAATTGGATATTCAGAAAAACCTTTTAATGCTGTGCCCCAAGAAAAACCTCGTTCGCCAACATCAAAACCAGAACGAAAAGGATAAGATATTCCAGATCCAAAATTTGATATGAATTTCATAGCCGAAGTACATTCTCTGAATGAACCTCTTTTTATCACCCAATAGTAAGTCAGTATCTCATCTGAGCAAATCCTTGATTTCATTTCAGGTTTAGATATTTTTCCAATATCTACCATATGTTGCAATAGTTGCGCCATGGTCGGTTCATATTTTCCTGATGATATTTCTATATCATAATATTCTTGAACAAATGCAAGCTCAGGAATTCTAGAAATTACCTCATTGCTCGTCCTGTCGGCATTTATCGCTTTCCAATTAGTTTTTTTTATAAAAACTTCTTCAGGAAAGTACTTGGAAAGCACTTCTAATCTTAAATCAAACCTTTGAGATTCTATTGTGCTAGTTATGAAATAGAAAGCAGGGATCGAAATAATCACTGAAATAATTGGAATTAGTGCGAATTTCCTAAATTTTTTATAAGTAATTGATATAATAATAGATATAAATAAGGTTGCTACTGCTATCCCAATTAATGTTGCCCTAGACCCTGAATTCAAAATCGTCCATATCGAAATAAGAGAGCCAATAGTAGCAATTATTACATAAGCCTTAGATGAAGATTTAAGAGAAGTATATGTATTGATAATTGATGATCGATAATTTTTTTGAAATTCCCTATAAATCAGGGCTATTGAACTAAAAGCCACCATAGACAAGTATGTCGCTAAGTATGATGGATTACCAATTGTAGATTCAACTCTCTCTCCTTGAGTGTATGATCCTTCAGGGTCTACCACTAGAGGGAATATATCTAAACCTCCTGCTCTAGGTATTACTAAGCCCAGAGATTCAAAAAATCCTAAAGTTGCGACTATTAATCCTACAAAAGTATTTATTTTCCATAAACTTATCCAAGACATTCTAGTTTTTAGCACAGAAGAAGCTACCAATATAAAAATGAGCCAATGGAAGTATTCAACAACCCCTTCCATTCTCTCCCAGTTGCCCCAAAAACTATTTAAAGGGCTAGAATTAAATATTCCAGATAGGGCTTGAGTAAGTATAAAAAGCGAGAAAAGTAATACTAGGACGTTTTTTTCGGGCAAGTACTTGCTGTTAGCAGAAATAAGTATTAGCCACAAGCATGATATTGAATAAATAATTCCTCTAAACCATAGTGACTTTCCTACCACAAAAGGAAAAACTGTTTCAGGTGAAACCACTAATGGTGTAAATATAATTAGTGATAAGCCTAAAAAGATTAATTTGGGAAAATTTTTATTTATAAAGATTCTCATTTTTTAGATGACTAATTGTCTTATTAAGTCCTTCTAGCAATTTAGTTTTAGGTTTCCAATTAGATATTTTGGATGCTTTGGAATTATCTAATTCAATTCCAAATATATCTCCTTCCCTTGAATTACTCATAATTGGTTCATGTTGGTAGTCAATAATTTTCTTAAGGAGTCCAAATATTTCTATAGTTTTTGTTTTTTGCCCAGAACATAAATTATAAGTACCAGTTATATTATTTCCTATAATTTTTTCAATAAAATCTACCACATCATCTATGAAAATATAGTCTCTATATTCATCTCCAGTACCAAAAATAGTGACAGGCTCATTGTCTAGCATCTTTTTTCCAAATATTGATACTACTCCTGCTTCTCCGAAAGGATTTTGCCCAGGACCAAAAACATTACTAGGCCTGATGATTACAGAAGGGAGATTAAATTTACTTGAATAATAATTTAAATAATTTTCAAAGCTAGATTTTGAAATCCCATAAGGGCTTTGAGGATTTACAATATTATCTTCGTTAAATTTTTTCCCAACCTCTTCTCCGTATATGGCACCTCCAGTTGAAAAAAACACAAATTGACTTAAGTTTAATTCAGTTGCAGATTTTAATATGTTTAAGGATCCTCCAACATTTACGTCATTATCTAAAATAGGATCTTTTGAAGATATTGCTACGCTCGCTTGAGCAGCAAGATGTATAATTTTATTAGGATTAACTTTCTGTAAATATTTTTGGATTTTATGTGACCTAATGTCCATTTTTTCATATTTAGCATCTAAGTTTATTTTCGGTTCTTCAATATCTAATACGTGTATTTCATTATTTTTATTTCTAGATAGCTTTGACACCAAAGCAGACCCAATGAAGCCTGATCCACCTGTAATTAGTATTTTATTTGCTGTATTTGTCACTTTTTTGATTTTGTTGTCTATTGAAGCATATTGAAGGTTAATATAGAAATGATTTAAAGTATCAATAAATTAAAGAATAAACTAACTATACTAAATGACAAATTTCAAGCAAATTAAAGATGGGACTATATCAACTCCAGAAGGCTTTAATGCCGATGGAATTTTCTGTGGTCTTAAATCAGCTGGAGAAGGAAAGTTAGATTTGGGCATAATATTATCTGATAGTGATTGTAATTGGGCTGCTACTTATACGAAAAATAACATAAAAAGCGCATCAATTGATTATTGCAAAGAAATTAAAGGAAAAATTAGAGGCATTATTGTAAACAGTGGCTCAGCAAATTGTTGTGTTGGTGCTCAGGGATTAACTGATGCAAGAAAGATAGCTGCTTTAGCTAAAGAAAAATATGAATCAAAAGCACCTTTTCTAGTTTCTAGCACTGGAGTGATAGGCGTTGAGATACCAGTTGGTCTAATTAAGAAAGAGATTAATAATTTTAATCCTTCTAAAGTTGGGGGTGAAAAGTTTTCTAGGGCGATTATAACAACTGATTCAAAAACAAAAAATATTTGCATTGAAGTAGAAACCTCTAAAGGTAAATTTAAAGTTGGAGGAGTAGCAAAAGGAAGCGGAATGGTTCATCCAAAAATGGGAACTATGCTAGGTTATATTACTACTGATGCATCTGTTGATTCAAAGATATTGACAGATGCCTTAAGAAAATCAATAGATGTTTCTTTTAACCAAATAGATATTGATGGAGATACCAGTACTAATGACACTGTTGTTATTATGGCCAATGGTATATCAGGCCAAGAAATTGTGAATGAATCTGACAAGAAGATATTTTTTGAGGCAATAGAGTATGTAGCTAAGTTTTTAGCAAGATTAATTGCTGAGGATGGAGAAGGTATATCACATTTAATTACATCAGAGGTTGTCGGGGCGATAAATAATGAGGATGCCCTGAAAGTATCTAATGCTGTGGTTTCTTCTTCATTAGTGAAAACTGCTGTATTCGGAAAAGATCCTAATTGGGGGAGGATAATGATGGCAATTGGTAATGCAGATGCAGAAATGAATAGAGATAAAATAAAGATTTATATTAACGGGATACAAATTTCTGAAGAGGGAAAATCAATTTCATTTCATTACCAATCCGTTTTATCTGCACTGAATAATTTTAATGTTGATATAAAAATCGATTTAGGATTAGGAAAAGGAAGAGGAATTGCATGGGGCTCTGATTTAACAGAAGAATATGTCATATTTAATTCTGCTTACACTACATAATATACTTAAAACTAGGCACTTATGAAAAAAATTAATGTTATAAAAATAGGCGGAAGTACTATAGAAGAGTGGGGGAAATCTTTAAATCAGATAAAAAAGATTGTAGATTTAGGTGAATCTATATTATTAGTGCATGGTGGAGGTAAAACTGTAAGTGAGTGGAGCTCTAAACTAGGAATAAGGCCAGAATTCGTAAAAGGGTTGAGGAAAACAGACCCTCAAACATTAGAAGTTGCCTGTGCAATATTATCAGGCTTAGTAAATTCAAAATTAGTAGTTAAACTTGAAAGCATTGGAGTCAGCTCTATTGGAATATCTGGAGTTTCAGGCAAGTTGTTGCTTTCTAAACCAAAAAGCAAAGATTTGGGGCTTGTTGGAGATGTAGAGAAGGTAAACCATGACATTTTATATAATCTAGTGAAAAGTAATTTTGTTCCTGTTATTTCACCACTCGGATATAACGACAAGAGTAGGGATATTGATTCTGAGGGTATATTAAATATAAATGCTGACTCAGTTGCTTCCAAAATCGCCATTGAAACTAAGGCGAAAAAAGTAATATATCAGACTGATGTTGATGGAGTAATTGACCAAAATGGAAGAGTGATACCAAAGATGACTCTCAGTCAATCTAAAGAATTGCTAAATTCAGGTATAATAACTGGTGGGATGATACCTAAACTGCAGTCGTGTATAGATGCCCTTGATAGTGGTGTTGACCATGGTCATATAATAAATGCAAATGATGATTCGCTTATTAATTTGTTTAAGGGTAATAAAATAGGCACTCATATAATTAGAGAAAGTTAAGGAAAATAATGACAACAACTGATTGGAAAAAACTAGAATCAACTTATTACATGCAAGTTGTTAATAGATTGCCGCTTGTGCTTGTTAAAGGAAAAGGTACTATTGTTTGGGATGAAGAAGGAAAAAAATATTTGGATTTCACATCTGGTTGGGCTGTAGTAAATTTAGGTCACTCTCATCCAGCTGTTTCTAATGCTATTAAATACCAAGTTGATAATATTATGCAAATGACCAATCTTTATTACACAATTCCTCAACTTAAGTTAGCAAAATTACTAATTGATAACTCTTGTTTTGATAGAGTTTTCTTCTCTAATAGTGGAGCCGAAGCAAATGAAGGAGCATCCAAATTAGCAAGAAAATGGGGCAAGGAAAAACTTGACGGAGCATATGAGATAATTACTATGGATAATTCATTTCATGGCAGGACATTGGCTATGATGGCTGCAACTGGCCAAAAAGAATATCAAGAAAAATGGCAACCACTACCAGATGGTTTTGTAAATGTTGAGTATAACAATTTTGAAGCTTTAAAAAAGGCAACTAAGAAGAATACTTGTGCTGTTTTATTAGAAGTTGTTCAAGGAGAAGGTGGAGTAAATGTGCCTGATCATAGTTATTTAATAGATGTTCAAGAATGGTGTCATCAAAATAATATTTTATTCATGGTTGATGAAGTTCAAACAGGAATGGGGAGACTTGGTACTTTATTCGGATATCAAAAATTTGGATTAGATCCTGATGTAATGGTCTTAGGTAAGGCGCTTGGGGCTGGAACTCCTTTGGGTGCATTTTTATGTAAAGAAAGGTTTTCTGTATTAGAACCTGGTGATCATGGAAGCACATTTGGAGGAAATGCATTAACTACTGCTGCAGGATGGGCTGGACTTAAATATATAATTGATACAGATATTCCATCAGAATGTTCCGATGCCGGAAAATATCTTAAATCAATGCTGGATGGATTAGCATCTAGACATAGTAATGTAGTAGAAATAAGAGGTTACGGGCTATTAATTGGTCTCGAAATATCAAAAAATAAAGCTCCTGAAGTGATGAAACTGTGCTTAGAAAAAGGACTCTTAATTAATGCTGTGAGGCCTAATACATTAAGACTATTTCCTCCTTTGAATGTAACAGAGGGAGATATAAACAAGGCTGTAGCAATACTTGAAGAAGCTTTTGTTGAATTGAAAATATAAGGGGTTATGGGAATGAAAAAAGATATAGCTATTCTTGCATTCAGCGGAGGCCTTGACTCTACAATATCTGTAGATTGGATAAAAAAAAATTATGGTTATGATGTTATAACTTTAACTGTTGATCTTGGAGGTGGGCAATTTTCTCCAGATTTAGAAAAAAGAGCAAAGAAGGCAGGGGCATCTGATTGCCTTATTTGGGATGTAAAAGAAGAATTTGCAAAAGATTTTATTCTTCCAAGTTTGATGGCAGGAGCAATCTATGAAAATGAATACCTATTAGCCACTTCGATTGGCAGACCACTCATGGCAAAGAAGTTGGTAGAGGCCGCAATAGAATATGGAGCTAAAGCAGTAGCTCATGGTTGCACGGGAAAAGGGAATGATCAGGTTAGATTTGATACAGCCATCAAAACTCTTTCTTCCGATTCTCCATTAGAGATAATAGCTCCAGCAAGAGAAGCCTCTCTAACAAGAGACCAAGAGAAAGAATATGCTAAAAAACTTGGTATTAAATTACCTGGAGTAGACGAAAGAGTGTATTCAATTGATAGGAATTTATGGGGACTTGCAATAGAAGGTGAAGATTTAGAAGATCCATGGATAGAGCCACCTGAAGATGCATATTTGATAACCTCTTCCTTAGAAGATTCGCCCCAAGAACCAAAATATATAGAAATATCATTTAACAAAGGTGCTCCTGTTAAGTTAAATGGCAAGGAATTAGGTTTGGTAAATTTGATTGAAGATCTTAATGATATAGCTGGATTGTGTGGAGTAGGCAGGACAGTCCATGTGGAGAATAGATTAGTAGGCATTAAATCTAGAGAAACATATGAAGCACCCGCAGCAACCGTGCTATATAAATCTTTGCAATCTTTAGAAAAATTAAATTTGAGTAGAGATCAGCAGAGAATGAAAAGCATGATTTCTACTACATATTCAGATTTAGTTTATGATGGGAGGTGGTATTCAGGTTTAAGAGAAAATCTAGATGCTTATTGTAAAAGCTCTTCTAGATATTTGACAGGCGATGTGCGCATAAAACTTTTCAAATCAAATTGTGAAGTGGTGGGCGCGAGATCTCCTTATTCCCTTTACTCTTTTGATCTTGCTACTTATTCTTCAGAAGATAAATTTGACCATAATTCAGCAGTTGGTTTTATAGATATTTATAGTTTGCCATCTAGAATACAGAGAAAACAACAGATTCATGATGAGATGGGATAAATATGGATAATAATACAGATAAAGTATTCTCGAAGGATCTTTTTTCAAATTTTTCATCATCAATTTCATTCGATAAAAGAATCTATAAAGAAGACATAGAATTATCTATTGCCTATAGCAAGGCATTAAATAAAATAAATATCCTTTCATCTGAAGAACAGAAGAAAATTCAAGAAGGTTTAATTTCAATTAACAAAGAAATCGAATCAGGCAAGTTTGAGTGGAGGGATGATTTAGAAGATATTCATATGAATATTGAAAGTAGATTGCATGACTTAGTAGGTCTTATTGCTGGAAAAATTCATACTGGCAAATCAAGGAATGATCAGGTTGCTACCTCATTAAGAATGTATCTAAAATCAAGAGTAGATTACATTCAAAGCTTAATCAGAAACTTAGAAATAGAGATTGTGAGAAAAGCTGACCTAAATTTTGGCACTATCATGCCTTCTTATACTCATTTACAAAGAGCTCAGCCAGTATTACTTTCTCATCATTTAATGGCTTATTTTGAGATGTTAGAGAGAGATGTCTCTAGATTTTCAGAATGCAAAACTAGAATGGATGAGCTTATATTAGGAAGTGGAGCCGTTGCTGGATCATTTTATAATATAGATAGGGATTTTCTAGCTAAAGAATTGTGTTTTTCTAGGATAAATAAAAATAGTATAGATGGAGTTAGTGATAGAGATTTTATTCTAGATTTAGCTAATTGTATTACTACATCTATGATGCATCTGACTAGACTTTCTGAAGAGTTGATTTTGTGGTCATCAGAAGAATTTAATTTTATTAATTTGCCTGATAATGTTGTTACTACATCTAGTATGATGCCTCAAAAAAGGAACCCAGATTATCCAGAGTTAATAAGAGGTAAATTTGGAAGAACAGTAGGAAATTTAGTCTCAATACTTACAATGTTAAAGGCTTTGCCATTATCTTATAATAGAGACATGCAGGAAGATAAAGAGCCTATATTTGATTCCTTAGATACATATACTTCTTCAATAGAAGTTATGATTGAAATAATTAAAGGCGCTGATTTTAATGATAAAGCCATGCTAGATTCTACATCAGGAAATATATTGGCTACTGACTTGGCAGATATTTTAGTAATGAAAGGTATTCCTTTTAGGGAGTCTCATATAACAATAAGTAAATTAACAAAGAAGCTCCAAAAAGATGGGAAATCAATATCTGATTTATCGGAATCTGAGTTGAGTAAAATATTAGGTGAAGAAATAGAAATAGATAATAATAAAAGTATAAATTCTAGAAATATTGTTGCAGGTACTTCTGAAGATAGAGTTAAAGAAGAAATTAAAGTCGCTAAAAGAATCTTAAATATTTAATGAGTAATATCTCTTCTGATTTAAAAATTTCTGCTTCTATTTTGGCTGCAGATTTCAAAAATCTTAAAAATCATATACATGAAGCAGAAATTTTTGGGTGTGATGAATTCCATTTTGATGTTATGGATGGAAAATTTGTACCAGAGATTTCAATGGGCCCAATAATATTAAAGTCTTTGAAGAATTTGATTAATTTGCCTTTAGAGATACATCTCATGGTTGATGACCCTCTTGATCAAGTAGATAGTTTTATAGATATAGGAGTAGATATAATCACTTTTCATATTGAAGCATGCAATAATCCATCTGAGTTAATTGAAAAAATAAAATCTAAAGATATAAAAGTAGGAATTGCAAAGAACCCCAATACTTCCATGGATAAAATTGAAGAATTTATTGAAGAAGTTGATAGAGTATTAATAATGTGCGTGGAGCCCGGATTTTCGGGACAAAAATTTAATGAAAAAGTTGTAGATTCTATATCAGAATTAGATAATTTATTATTAAGAAAAGGTATGAGGAGGTCGGTTGATATTTCTGTAGACGGAGGGATAAATTCTTCTACTATAAAAATATGCAAAGAGGCAGGAGCTCAGATTTTTGTATCAGGATCATCAATTTTTTGGGAAGGTGAGGTTAGATCTAATATAATGTTATTGAAGAATTCATTGAGGGATAAATCATGACAGAAAATGATGTTATTAAAAGAGGACTAGATACTGAAGATTACATTCAGTTAATCAAGGTTTTTGCTTTATCGTTAGAAGAGCATAGAGAAATTATGAATTCTTTAAATGTTTTTCCAGTTCCAGATGCAGATACTGGAACAAATATGTATATTTCTGTAAAGGGAATTATAGATAGTCTTGATAATAGAGATTCTTATAGTGATTTGAACTTGCTTTCCAAAGATGTAGCTGATTTCGCATTACTTTCTGCCCAAGGAAATAGCGGTTTATTAATTGCTCAATTATTCAGAGGAATTCATAAGGGTATTTCTAGTTCTGATATCTTGGGTTTATCTGAATTAGCAGGATCATTGCAACAAAGTTATGAGTACGCTTTTAGCTCTATGCATGAACCTCAAGAAGGAACAATGATAACTGTGATGAGAGAATGCGCAAAGATAGCAAGGAAATATTTAGAAACCAAAAATCCTAATTTTAAAGAAGCTTTAGAAACAATTAGTAAAAGAGCAAAGTCTGCCGTTGAAGAAACAAAGGGTCAGATGGAGCTTCTTACGCAGGCTGACGTTATTGATTCTGGTGCTTATGGATTTTCAGTAATGCTAGAAGCTGCATACAACTGTATTGAATCTGATGAAATAGGTAATGTTAATTTAAGAGTAGATGGTACTAATTCATTCATTCCTGAAATTCCAAATTACTATTCTCCTAAGGAGGAATTTTTTCAATCATCATCCCATGATGAAGATTGGGGTTATTGTGTAGTCTTTGCTATTACTGGCGAAAACTTAGATGTCGAAAAAATAAAAGACAATCTATCTGATAAAGGGAGGTCTTTAGTGGTAACTGGTAGTGAAAAAGTATGCAAGATTCATATCCACTCTGAAAATCCTGATAAGATAATTGATTTTTCAAAGAATTTTGGAAATATTTCTAACGAAAATATTACTAATATGGATGAGCAATACAAAGAGATGAAAGAAAAGATTTCAAGTCAGGTTTCATCTGAGATTTCTTTGCTAGTTTCTTCTGAAGGAGAGGGGATAGTAAGTTTTTTACAGGATAATACCTTTGGGTCCATAAAAATATTGTCAAACTCTGATTTAGATGAAATGAAAAATGAAGATTTTAATTCGATTATTGATGATTTATCTTCTCAGCAAATAATATGTATACCAAATTCAGAAGGTAGTTTTGAAAAATTTAAAGATTTTTCAAAATCTTTTAAAAATATAAACCTAATAGATAGCTTCAATGATGCTCAATTAATTTCTGCTATATTTTCATTTAGCCCTGAGCAAAATTTAGGTAATAATTTAAGCATTATTAAGTCATCTGTTGATGATTGCAGTAGCTTTGAAATTACAAGAGATGAATTTGATAATAGAGAATCTTTGATAAAGAGTCTTAAGGAAGATAATTTTAATGGAGACTTCGTTTCTATTATTTATCATGAATCCAGTCCCCAAAATCATATAGATTTTTTAAAAGAAATACTTGCAGAGGAATTTGAAATTAATGATACAGAATTAATAAGCCATTCGTCTCAGTTATACTATTTTATGTTACTAGTAGAGTAGTGTCTCCTATTTACAGTTAGGTTTGTATCTTGTAAATTATATTTATACCTAATATGCTGAGGAGAGAATATGTCTATAGGAATAATATGTGATAGCGCAAGCGATATACCTCAAGCTTATACAAAAAAGCTTGGTTTAGTTGAAGTACCTATTAATATAAATTTTGGAGATAAAGTATTAAAAGAAAATATAGATATCAATGGAGATGATTACTATAAAAAGTTGGTGTCTTCAGATATTTTTCCTACTACTTCTCAGCCCTCTCCTGGAGATTTTGAAAAAATATATTCTGCTGAATTAAAAAAGCACTCAGAATTACTTTCTATACATATTTCTAGCAAGGTGAGTGGAACATATAGTTCAGCTATTCAAGCAGCCGAAAAGGTTGGTAAAGGAAAAATAACTGTAATTGATAGTAAAAGTGTGAGCATGGGTGCTGGATTGGTAATAATTTCAGTAGCAAATCATTTAAAAGCTAATAAATCTACAAAAATGGCCGATCTAGTAAAACTAACTAATGAATTAAGTAAAAAATCTAAAATTTTGGTCGCATGCGAAACAGTAGAATACATGAAAAGAGGCGGAAGAATAAGTGCAGGAGCCGCATTCTTCGGTGGTCTGATGAATGTAAAGCCAGTTATTGGAAATAATGATGAAGGTGAAGTTGTATCAATCTCTCGGCCAAGATCAATGGTGAAAGCGCTTTCATTTTTAAGAATGGAAGCTGAACGACATATAAATCATCAAGGTATGGCTGTAATGCAAACCACAGAATCATTTGATTCAAGAGCGCTATACAATTCATTGGCAGGAAATGAAACTGTTAAGAAAGATAAAAAGAGTAAATCTGCAGCCTCTACAGATAATATGTATGTTGGAGAAGTGATAAAAGCTCAATTTGGACCAGCTGTTGGAACTCATGCTGGGCCAGGAGCTGTTGGAATAGCTTTCATTGGTGATCTTCCAAAAAAATAAACCTTTTTAAAAAAGATAATTCAAATAATTTGCAAAAAAGTTTAGCAAAAGAGTTAAACATAAGATCGTCCACCGAATCTAAGTTAAATGAACTTGGCATAAAAACCCCGTTAAATTTATTAAATTATTTTCCTGCTAGGCACATTGATTATTCCGAAGTGAAGAAGATATTTCAGTGTAGTAAAACTGAAAATGTGACAATTGTTGGTCAAGTAATTAAATCAGTTAAAAGAAGAATTGGACCTAAAATGAGCTCTTGTGTGGCAACTTTAACAGACGATACTGGATTTATAGATATAATTTGGCATGGGCAGCCTTATTTAACTTCAAAGTATCCTAAGGGCACCTGGATTTCAGTTAGTGGCAAGATTTCAAAATATGGAAATAAATTACAGATATCTAGCCCAGAAACAGAAATAATTGAACCTTCTAATGAACCTTCTTCAAATGGAAAGATAATGCCAGTTTATTCACTCAAAGATAAAATTCCTCAGGCAACATTTAGATCAATAATAAAAAAATGTCTTGATAAATATCATGGTAATATTACTGAGTATATTCCTTCAGAAATTCTAAAAGACTTGGGTATGCTTGAAATAAATAATGCCATGAAAAACCTTCATTTTCCTGAGAATCTAGAATATTTAAACGTTTCTAGGAAAAGGTTCCTTTTTGAGAAAATGCTATTCAATCAAATTTTTATGCTAATGAGGAAATATGAGCGAGAAAAAAATTATAATCTTGAAAAAATTATAATAGAAGACTTGTTTATCAATGATTTAAAAAATTATTTCAACTTTCCTCTCACTGATGATCAGTTAAATTCAATTGATGAGATTATAGATGATTTGTCTAAAAACATTCCAATGAGAAGAATATTACAAGGAGAAGTTGGGAGTGGAAAAACATTAGTTGCTTTAGTTAGTTTATTTTCAATTGTAAGATCAGGATACCAAGGCGCTTTTATGGCTCCTACTGAAATATTAGCTGAACAACATTTCATTAATATAAAAGAACAATTTGAAGGCAATAATTATTTAGATTTTAGTAATAAAGTAATTTCAATAAAAATGCCGGGAATTATGGATAGAGGAATGGTTGTTGGGCTATTAACTGGGAGTCAGACCTCTTCTGAAAAAAAACTTATCCATAAGTTAGTTAATAATAGAGAAATAGACTTAGTTGTCGGGACCCATGCTTTGTTCCAAGAAGATTTTAATCCTACCAAACTTGGTTTGGTAGTAGTTGATGAGCAGCATAGATTTGGCGTTTCTCAAAGAGATGCTTTGGTAAAAAAATCTAAGGTTTCGCATTTATTATCAATGTCAGCCACGCCAATACCAAGAAGTTTGGCATTAACTTTATATGGAGATCTTGAGGTTAGCACTTTACGCAACTGTCCTGAAGGTAGAAAGGAAATTGACACGCTATGGTGCAGAGAAGATCAAGACAAGAAAGAAGCCTACTTAAAAATTTATAATGAAATTGAATTCGGCAAACAAGCATTTATTGTTTGTCCTTTAATTCATAAGTCAGAAAAAATAGACTCTATTTCAGTTGAAGAAATGGTAATAGATCTAAAAGATTCAATATTAAAAGAAGTAAAAATGGATGTACTCCATGGGGAGATGAGCATGGAAGAAAAAAGTAGGGTAATGAACAGATTTAAAAATAATGAATTTAGTTTATTAGTTGCTACGCCTGTGATTGAAGTAGGAGTTGATATACCTAATGCTACTTGCGTGGTAATTGAATCTGCGGATAGATTTGGATTAGCTCAATTGCATCAAATAAGAGGGAGAGTTGGTAGAGGAGCTGAAAAAAGTTATTGTTATTTGTTTACAAGAAATATTTCTGAAAATGCTGATGAGAGACTTGATTCATTTGAAAAAACTAAAAATGGATTTGATCTAGCAGAAGCAGATTTAAAAATTAGGGGCCCAGGAGACTATATTGGTAGTAAGCAGAGCGGAATGAATGATATTTCTTACGAGATGATTAATGACAATGAGACTTTATCAGATTCAAGGAAATGGGCGACGAGGATTGTGAATAGTAAAAGAAATTTAGGAACAGAATACAATAATCTTAGAGAAGAATTTAAAAAAAGAGGATTTGATTTTACTAATATAGGAATATCTTAAGTAACAACCTCAAGAATTGAGATAGCATCCCTGTTAATAATTCCTTCAATAGAATCCTCTGGTATTGTAGGTAGATTGTATTTTTTTGAATATTTACTTAGCTCTATTAGTTTTTCTTTCGTTTCATTAGGTGTTGTTATTGGCCAATCTGAGCCAAAGAAAATTTTATCTATTACTCCCCACTCACTGAATAAGTTTAAGCCGTTCCAAAAGGACCAAGGCCTATAAAATTGAGCAGAAACATCTGCAAACACATTTCTGTGCTTTCTTACTACTGACATACAATCAGGTTGCCATGGATGAGCAAGATGAGCCAAGATAATTTTTAAATTTGGGAATACCATCGCAACTTTATCTATATGTTTAGGATGAGCATAGTCCAGAGGCGCATTAGTAACGGGAGAAGTTCCTTGGTGAAAAATTATTGGTATATTATCCTTCTCTAGCTTTGAATAAAGTTTCATTGCTTCTGGGCTAATCGGATGGAAATCTTGATAATTTGGACCTAGTTTTATTCCTTTTAATTTTAATTCATTTACACAGCGATCATATTCTTCTTCAAGGTTAGGATCCATAGGATGAAGAGACATAAATGGCATGACCTTTTCAGGTGCATATGATGCTACTTTTGCTGCTATGTCATTATGATTTAAATCTTTACTCCACCCCGGAGACGAAAGTATTTCCTCTTTTTTATTCCAAGGTTTAGGAGCTATACCAAAAATAAAAGTTTTATCTACATCTTTAAAGGCTTCTAAATATTCTTTAACAGAATTCGTTAACTTTGTAGGTTGCCCTGAACCTGATTTCATGGCATTTTCATACCTAATTTCTGACTCAGGAACTTCTAATTCATGGCTTGGTAAATGTGTATGTACGTCAACTATCATATTTGGTACCCCGTACGAGATTCGAACTCGTGATCTCCACCTTGAAAGGGTGGCGTGTTGGGCCGCTACACTAACGGGGCCTTCCTCAAGACTCTAAGGATACAATGCCATATTATTTAATCCAAGTGTTTCATCAAAACTAAACATAATGTTCATGTTTTGGACTGCTTGCCCTGCAGCACCTTTGACTAAGTTATCAATTACAGAAATTATTCTATAATTATTAATATTAGATTTTTTAGGTAATTCTTGTATGAATATGTTGCAATTATTTGTTCCTCTTACCTCTTTAACTCTTGGTGGCTCTGAATAAACATTTGCAAATGGCATGCCATCAAAATGATGTTTATAATTTTCAATATCTATCTTATCTTCTGATTGAAAGTATATTGTGGAAAAGATGCCTCTAGTTATAGAACTTAGTTGAGTAGTAAGATAGACATTCTTATTAATATTATTTTCAATTTCAGGTTCATGTCTATGACCCTTAATAGAATAAGCGGAAATATTATCTGATATCTCAGAAAAAGAATGATTTATATTTTGAGATCTTCCTGCGCCAGAAATGCCTGTCTTCGCATCCACAATTATATTTGAGATATTAATATTTTCTAAAGGCAGCAATGGTATAGTTGCGCATGTTGGGAAGCATCCAGGATTAGCAATAAATTTAGATGATTTTATTTCCTCTTTATTTTTTTCAGGAAGCCCATATATGAATTTATTTATTAATGATGGATAGGGATGTTTTACATCATATATATTTTCATATATATCAATTGGCAGTCTAAAATCAGCACTAAAATCAATAACTGGTATGTCGTTATTTACATATTGCCCAATAATTTCTGCGCTTGCTTTATGAGGAAGTGCAGAGAAAATTAAATCAACGTCTTCTTGCAAGCTTTCAGTTATTTTTAATTTACCATTATAAAAAGGGAATACTTCACCAAGCGTCTTTCCAGCCTGACTTCTTCCTGTGACTTGCATTACTTCAACTTCAGGATGGTTAGTTAGTATTCTCATTAGCTCCATACCTGAATAGCTAGTTATGTTTAGAATTCCAATTTTTAACATTTTGGCTCCTTTTAAGGGTCAAAGCCTAACATTTTTTAATTAATTTGTCTCTGAAATTTACATAAATTTTGAATAGAACATTTTACGCAAGAAGGTTTTCTAGAATGACATACTTTTCTTCCATGCTCTATTATTAATACATGAAATTTATAACGATCTTCAGTTTTAACTTTATTTTCTAATATTCCATGAGCTTCATCCGCACTTACTTTGCTGGATATTAAGCCAATTCTCTTTGATACTCTATGAACATGCGTGTCTACTGGTATAACCGGTAACCCAAAAGAGAAAGCCAAGACACAAGAAGCTGTTTTAGGACCAATTCCATTTATTGATGTAAGCCAATTCCTAGCTTTTGTAATGCTCATGTCTTTTAAGAAATCGATGTTTAATTTTCCAACTCTATTTTTTATTTCAGAAAGGACACTAATTATTCTTTTTGATTTTATATTAGATAGGCCTCCTGATTTTATAAGTTTTGCTATTTTTTTATCATCAGTAGCTATAATATTTTCATAATTATCATAATGACCCTTAAGGTTGTTGAATGCTTTTTCTGCATTTAAATCAGATGTGTGTTGTGTAAGGATGGTAAAAATTAATTCATCAATAGGAGACATTCTCCTCTCCCACACAGGATCAGAATAATTTGATTTTAACTTTTTAATTATTGTGTTAACCGTAGAATTATTCATTAAAACTACGCTCTATTTTTTGCATAATTAATTATTTCAATCAATGCATCTTTAAAGTTACTATTAGGAACATTATTTAAAGATTTTTCTGCTTTTTCATAATGATAGTTAGCCTCATTAGTCGAGTCTTCTATAGATTCTGAGTTAATAATTTTATCTTGTAATTCGGATTTTAATTCCGAAGTAAGACCGCTTTTGGGTTTAAGTAGTTTTTTTATGTCATAGTCATTTTCGTATTTTTTAATGAAGCTAATTAATGGAAGAGTAATTATTCCTTCAGATAAATCATGCATTACAGGCTTTCCTTCATTACTTTGAGTGGAAATAAAGTCTAAAACATCATCTTGAATTTGGTACGCCATACCAAAATGATATCCAAAATCAGATATTTGTTTTACGGCTTCTTCGTCTGCATTCCCTGCTACTGCGCCACTATAAGATGCAGTTTTGAATAGAGATGCTGTTTTTAGGTAAGTTTTATTAAAATATTTTTCTTTTGAAAGTTCAAAATTAAAGGAATCAATATTTTCAATCAATTCTCCTTTTGAGAGTTCAACAATCGTTTCTGCAAATCTTTTAACTAAATTAATATTACCTGTATCGCAAACGAATACTGCTGAGGTAGCAAATACATAATCTCCCAAAAGAACAGCTATATTCCCTCCCCATAAACTGCTTGCAGTAGCCTTTCCTCGTCTTACATCAGCGCTATCAACAGTATCATCATGAATTAGTGTAGCAATATGGAGAAGTTCTACTGCAGTAGCCATTCTGATTGAATTTTCCTTATCTTGATTATTAAATAAATTTGAACAAATTAGAGTTATTGCAGGCCTTAATTGTTTGCCTGGAGCATTTAGAACGTATGATAATCTATCTGAAATTCCTTCAGAGTACTCAGATTCATTTTCTGATATCCTTTGAATATCATTTTTTACTTGATCAAGATCCTTTTTTATAAGATTAAAAAGTTGATTATAAATATTCATTATTGTTTTTCTTTTATATCAATTTTTTTAAACAAAGGGCCTTGCGAAATTAATTTAGTTCCATGAGAAACTTCTCTATACTGCCATTTCAAGATTTTGGATTTATCAGAAATTAGATTTGTTATTTTTTTAGAAGTTTTCGGCAAGAAAGGAGATATGAGCACACCTAGATTGGAAATTAAATTTATTCCTACCCATAATGTAGTTCCGGCCTTACTAGCATCTTCTTTAACTTGTTTCCAAGGAGACTTAAAGTCGATATATTTATTACCTTCCTGAGCAAGTGTCATTATAGATTTAAGCCCATTTCTAAATTGTCTTAGTTCCAAAAAATTATATGTTTTTTTATAAGTTTCCTTAATCAAATTGATCATCTTTTCATCTTCAGGTTGCATATTGCTAGCGCCAGGAACTTCATTATCAAAGTTATTTCTAATTAATGATTCAATTCTATTAACCAAATTCCCAAAGGTTGCTACTAACTCATTATTATTACTTTCATAAAATGAGTCCCAAGTGAAATCTGAATCAGAGGTCTCTGGCATAATTGAGGTTAGATGATATCTTAAAGATTCAGAATCATGGTCTCTCAGAAAATCATTAACCCATACAGCCCAGTTTTTACTTTTTGAGAATTGCTTTCCAGAAAAATTTAGATATTCATTCGCAACAACATCATAAGGAAGGTTATAAGAACCTGATCCTAATAAAATACTTGGTAGAATTATTGTATGAAAAGGAATATTATCTTTTCCTTGAAAATAAAAATGTTTTGATTCTGGATTGATCCACCATTCTTTCCATATTTCATTGTCTTTAGATTTATTATTATCGCTATTTGCCCACTCTATAGAAGCTGATAGATAGCCAATAACTGCTTCAAACCATACATATATTCTTTTATCTGAATAGGAATCTAGAGGTACTTCTACACCCCAATCTATATCTCTCGTTATAGCTCTATCAATCAAACCTTTTTGAATAAATCCGAGACTTTGATTTCTTACAGCAGACTTCCAATAAGTTTTTTCCTTAATCCACTCTTCTAGTTCTTTTTGAAATTTAGATAGCTCAAGATACATATGTTTTGTTTTTTTGAAAATTAATTTAGAACCATCAATAGATGATTCTAGATTTTTTAATTCTTTTGCCTCAAAATCTTTGCCGCAATTTTCACATTGATCACCTTTTGTTCTGAAATTACAATTAGGGCAATCCCCAATAATATACCTGTCTGAAAGGAACATAGATGCAGTTTCTGAATAAGGTTGTTCAGATATTTTCTCTGTTAAAAATTTATTATTTAAAAGGGAATTAAAGATTTTCTTTACGACATCAGAATGGTTTTTTGTTCCAGTTTTTGTATATAAATCAAAAGAAAAATCTAAATCTATAAAAGCTTTCTCCCATATTTTATGATATTTTTCAGAAATCTCTTTGGGTGAAGTATTTTCTTCTCTAGCTCTTAATGTTACAGGTGTTCCGTGTTGGTCACTCCCAGAAACCATCAATACGTTATTTCCTATCATTCTGTTAAATCTAGCAAATATATCTGCAGGCAAGTTATTACCTGCAATATGACCTAGGTGAGGCTCGCCATTTACATAAGGCCATGCAACACATACAAGAATATTTTTTGACTTACTATCCAAAATAATTTCCTAATCTTTTTTTACAAATTCTTTTATATATATATTGTATATTTTTTTTTGACTTAACCCTAAATAATTTGACACTTTCTTTACCGAATCTCTTCCGCTTAATCCAAAATCTACAAACTCTTTTAACTTAGATTTAATTTCTTCATCTGAAACAGAAATCATATTATTAGAATTTGGGCTTCTTTCAACAATTATTACGAATTCACCCTTTACTGCATTCATAGAAGGTAATGCTTTATTTGGTTCCCATAAAAGTATTTCTTCATGTAATTTTGAGATTTCTCTGAATATCATAATATTTGAATTTTCAAATTCAGATCTTAGAAGTTGTAGAAATCTTCCTACTCTTAATGGAGATTCAAAAAAAATAATATCTTTATTTATATGATTTAATTCGTTAAGTAATAATTTTATTTCTTGGGATTTCTTAGGAGGAAATCCAAGGAATAAAAAATCACCTTTTTTCAGCCCTGATGCAGAATAAGCCGTTGTTAATGATGAGGCTCCTGGGAGCGGAACCACTCTTTTTTTGTTTTTAAGTAATGCTCTAATTAATTTAGCCCCTGGATCAGATACTGAGGGCGTGCCTGCATCTGAAACAAGCGCAAATGATTTTTCATCAATCTGATCAATAATATTACTTATTTTTTTTTCTTCGCTATGCTCATTAAAGCTAATAAGCTTATTTTTTATATTCAAATGATTTAATAACTTAAGTGTTCTTCTTGTGTCTTCGCATAAAATTGCATCTACGCTAGAGAGTATATTTTGGGCTCTTATAGTAATATCTCCCAGGTTGCCAATGGGTGTCGGCACTATATATAACTCACCCATTTTTATTTGCTGCTTTATGCTGCTGATCTGCATGATATGAACTTCTAACTAATGGTCCAGCAGCAATATGCTTGAAACCTAATTCCAGGCCGATATTTTCAAATTTTGTGAATTCTTTTGGATGATAAAATTTATCAACTTTATGGTGTTTTTTGGTTGGTCTTAAATATTGCCCAATCGTTAGCAAATCGCAATTAACTGACCTTAAATCTTTCATAGTTTCTATAATTTCATCTTCAGTTTCTCCTAATCCAACCATCATTCCTGATTTGGTGGGTATATTAGAATTTATCTTTTTGGCTCTATCTATAAGTTCAAGCGATTGGTCATATTTTCCTCTAGGCCTAACAATTCTAAACATTCTCCTGCATGTCTCAATATTATGATTTAACACATCTGGATTAGCATGAAGCACCGTTGTTAGCGAACTAGAATTCCCATTAAAGTCAGGTATTAAAACTTCAACTTTACAATTAGGGTTGAATTTCTTTATTTGATTTATAGTCATTGCAAATGCTCCTGCACCTCCATCTACAAGATCATCTCTATCTACAGAAGTTACAACTGAATAAGAAAGCCCCATTTGTTTGACAGTATTCGCAACTCTAGTGGGCTCAAAAAGATCTAATTGAGTTGGTTTTCCAGACTTAACATTACAATACCTGCAAGCTCTAGTGCACACATCTCCTAATATCATGAAAGTAGCCGTACCCCTGTCCCAACATTCTCCTATATTTGGGCATGCAGCTTCTTCGCAAACTGTGTTTAATTTTGCGCCTTTGATTTTGTCTTTTAAATCATTGAAATTATTACTAGTAGGCGCTTGAACCTTAAACCAGTCAGGTAACTTCCTTTTTGCTTGAACCATAAATTGCCTTCTTATTTTGATTAAATGATATTTTATCATTAATCATTGTAATATTTTAGTATGTTGCCAAGTGAGGAAAGTTTAATAATAAAAAATATTTCATTAAATGATTATGAAGAAGACGGATCTTGCAAAGCTATTTTTCTAGGGGAAAATCTAAAAGTTTTTGGAGGCATCCCAAAAGAAGTTGTAGATATAAAAATAATAACTAGGTTTGATGATTATTTAGTATGCGTAGTTGATAAAGTCTTAAAACCAAGCGAAGATAGAATTAAGGCAAAATGTCAATATTATTTAAGTTGCACTGGCTGCCAATTTCAACATATTAAATACGAAGAACAACTTTTTATAAAAAGAAAATTTGTTATTGATGAATTGTCTAATGTTAAGAGTTTTTCAGAAGAAAAACTAGATCATGTTATTGGGAGTAATAATCAATATGGATACAGAAATCACGCTAGATTTTCAGTTTCTAAATCTAATAAATTTAAAGGTAATATTGGTTTTATAAATAGATGGAATAGAAAATTAATTAATATTTCTAAATGTGAAATTATGAGTACAAAAATTAATTCAATTTTGCTGAAATTGGAAAATAAATTATCTGGCTATTCTCAATTTTCAATAAGAGTTGGAATAAATACTGATAGTTATCTGATTCAACCTAAAATTACTGATTTGGAAAATATTGAGACAGGCCAAGAATATTACCATGAAAAAATTAACAATATAAATCAAAAAATTTCATCCCCTTCGTTTTTTCAAGTAAACACTGCCCAAGCTGAAAATTTAGGCAAAATTGTTAAGAAGTCTCTAGATTTAAAAGGAGATGAGGTAGTTATAGATGCATTTTCAGGCGTAGGAACTTTTGCAGTACTTTTATCTAAATATGTAAAGAAAATATATGGAATCGAATCATCCTACTCGTCGATAAATGATGCATTTTACAATTCTAAATCGATTAAAAATATAGAATTTATTCACTCAGAAGTAGAAAATATTTCCACTGATTCTTTTAAGGAAAATATTGATGTTGTTATTTTAGATCCTTCAAGAAAAGGAGTTCATGACACAGCTTTAGAATGGATTAAAAAATTATTACCGAACCAAATAATATATGTTTCCTGTGAACTTAAAACCTTAAAAAGAGATTTGAATAAATTGACTAATAATTATTCCATTCGTAAAGTCATTCCTGTAGATATGTTTCCTCATACAAAACATGTTGAGTGTATAGTATCTCTAAACAAGATAAATTAGATTATGAATATTATAGGTATAGGTCCATTTGAATTATTAATAATTTTCTTAGTTGCTTTTTTATTTCTAGGACCTGATAAACTCTCAAAATTCTCTAAGGATTTTGCCAATTATGTAAGAGGATTTAATAAGCAAAAAAAAGAATTAAATGATTTAATTGATCTAGAGTTAGATAGTAATGATAATGATTTAGATGATAAAGATGAGCATAAAAGATAAGCCTAATCCTAAAAATTATAATTCTTTTATGGGTCATTTTTCTGAACTAAGAAAAAGAATAGTTTTAATTCTAATAATTTATCTGATTTCAACAATCGTTGGCTTTGCATTACATAGAGAAATATTAGGAGTAATTGTTAAGCCAGTAGAGCAAATTAATGAGTTAACGCAAGGCTTGCCAGTATTCACTAATATTACTGAATTTTGGGGAGTTGTGATGAAAGTTTCATTGCTTACAGGCCTTTTGATTTCTTTTCCATTTATTAGTTTTCAAGTCCTTGCTTTTATACTTCCTGGTCTTAGAGCAAATGAAAAAAAATTCGCATTAATTGTTCTCCCCGGCTCAATAATCTCATTCTATTTAGGCTCGGCTTTTGGTTTTTTCATATTGGTGCCTCCCGCAATAAAATTCCTAGTATTTTTTGGTGGTGATATTTCGGCGCCTCTTATTAGGATAGGATCATTAGTTGAATTAACTACTAACTTAATGATATGGATGGGAATTTCATTTCAATTGCCTATTGTAATGTACCTATTAACTGTATTAAAAGTTCTTGATCACAATAAATTTAAGTCGCTTAGGAAGTGGTTTATTGTAGTTGCTTTCATATTAGGTGCGATAATTACTCCTACTTTTGATCCTGTCAATCAGCTTATAGTAGCAATACCTATAATTATTCTTTACGAAGTAGGTTTCTTGTTGTCTTGGGTTGCAAAGAAGTAATTATTTTTTACTTTTTGAGGTTTTAGTAGTTTCTTGGTCTTCTAATTTTTCTTCTTTGCCAGAGAGGGAATCTTTAAATAACCTTATTCCTCTTCCTAATCCTTGCCCTACTTCTGGTAGTTTGCCTACTCCAAATACAACCATTATTATCACAAATATTAAAAATATTTCTAATGGACCTATTCCTCTTAAAAAATTCATATTAACTATCCTAATTTAAAAAACTTCTTATTAATCCTACGACTTTTCCTTCAATAATAACATTATTATTATTTGTAATTATTGATGAATATTTATTATTTGATGGTCTAAGTTCAATTTTATTTCCATTTTTATATATCCTTTTTAATGTAGCAGAGTCCTCATCTACTCTTGCCACCACCATATCTCCTTGTTTAGGTTTATAGGAACTATTATTAGAGCAATCAATGATAATTATATCTCCATCTTCTACAGAATCATCAATCATTGAGTCGCCTTTTATCCTTAATCCTACTAATTTATTATTATTGTTAAACATAGACTTAGATAAACTAATTTTATCATCACCAAAAGAAGAGTTATAAGCGATTTCATCAGTAGTGAGTAGGTCTAAGGGTATTCCTGCAGATATTGTGCTAACTATTGGCACAGAAAAAGATTCTGACTCATCATTTGGCCTTATTATGCTTCTAGCGATGCCTTTTTTTCTATCTAATAAACCTTTTTTCTCTAAAATATCTAAATTATACGAAACTACTGACTTTGAGCTTATATTGCAGCCATTTCTAACATCCTCAATGGTTGGAGATATTCCATTTTGATCAAGGTATTCACAAATAAAATCATATATTAGGGTTTGCTTTTGAGATAATTCTGAATATATTTCCATGGTTGAAAAGAGTAAACAACCTAAGGAGCAGTGTCAACTGTGATTTGACGTTTTTGAAGAACTTATTTCTTAGTGACTGCAGATAATTTCTTTATTAACCTAGATTTTCTTCGGGCAGCATTATTTCTATGCAGCACTCCTTTTTGTGATGCTTTATCAAGAGAAGAAATAGCCTCTTTTATCTTTTCTTTTGTTGCATCAGAATTAGGATTCTTTTCTATTAATTCTTTAGCAGATCTAATAAGAGTTTTGGCAGTCGAAGCTATAGGTTTATTATAATTAGCATTCTTTTTAGATGTTCTTAAACTTTTTTTACTAGGCATTGTTCCTGTTAATTGTTTCAATATTATCTACGCCATCGATTGTTTCTATGATGGAGTAAATTTTATTCTGTTGCTCTAAACCGTTAGAGTCTACTGTAATTAAGATACTTTTTCCAGTATCTATCTCATTTGTGGATATTGCAGTTATATTTAGCCCTTCATTTGATATTATATTTGCTACATCCCGAATCAAACCTACTCTATCAGCAGCATCTATTTTGATTGTGATGTTTTCAATTTGTTGGTTTAAAAAGCTGGATAATTTTTTTACAAGAGTAGGTGTATTAATAACACCTGACCCAACAAGTAATGCTAATTCATCTAATGATTCATATGATAGCTCATTAGATAATTCTTCTAATGGAGTATTTATTTTTAGCCTATTAACTAATCTGTTAACTATATCTATACCTCTCTCAATACTTAATGTTCTTTCTTCCTTTCTAAACCACTGTCTAATTTTAAACCTTGATTTATTTGTGCTCACATATCCTAGATCAGGGTTTAACCAATCAAGTTTTGGGCCTTGGTTTTTAGATTTGATTATTTCTACTGTATCTCCATTTGAAATAACTGAATTTAAGGGCATATTTTGCCCATTTATTAAAGCAGAGGAAGTGTTATTTCCTAGTTCTGTATGTACTTCATATGCAAAATCTATAGGAGTTGAGCCTTCAGGAATTGATTTTATATCCCCTGCTGGAGTATAGCAGTATATCCTCTCTTTAAGTACGTCAGTTTTAATTGAATCTATATAGTTTTCATCTTCAGGTAATTCGATTTGCCAATCAATTAAATTTCTAAACCAATTTAATTTATTCATGTATGCAGCGCCCAAATTGTCGGGCGTATCTTTGTATTGCCAGTGAGCCGCAATTCCTCTTTCTGCAATTTCATGCATCTCTTTGGTTCTTATTTGTATTTCTACAGGGTAACTATCTAAGCACATGACCGTTGAATGGATAGACTGATACATACTTTCTTTAGGATTTGCTATATAGTCATCAAATTCACCAGGGATAGGCCTCCATAATTCATGCAAAACTCCTAAAGAAGAATAACAATCTTGAACAGAATTAACGATTATTCTAACTGCAATTAGATCATGTATCTCGTCGAATTTTTTACCTAAAATAGAATATTTCTCAATTTTTTTATATATGCTATATAAGTGCTTCGCCCTTCCTTCTATCACACAACTTATTGATGATTTAGTAAGAGCTTCTTCTAATAGCTTAGTTACTCTTTTTACATAATTTTCTCGTTGCTTTCTTTTTCCAGAAATTAGCGTCGCTATTTTTTTGTATGATTTGGGAAGTAGATATTTAAAAGATTCATCTTCTAATTTCCATTTAAATTCCCATATGCCGAGTCTATGAGCCAGAGGTGCAAAAATTTCCATAGTTTCTAAAGCTATTCTTGATTGAGATTTTTCATCTAAAGCAAATAAAGTTTGCATATTATGAAGCCTGTCAGCCAATTTTATTAATATAACTCTTGCATCTTCAGTAGTAGAAAGTAGAAGTTTTCTGATAGTAGCTGCTCTTGAAATATCTGAAGCATAATCTAGGCTAATATTTTCTTGCGTAGATGAAGTTATTTTTATAGTGGGAAGTTTAGTAACTCCATCAACTAAAATAGCGACTTCTTTTCCAAATTTATCCTCTAATTCTGCATATTCTACTTCACAGTCTTCTATAACATCATGCAATAATGCTGCTGAAATTGTAGACCAATCCATTTTCATTTCAGCAAGATAAATAGCTGTATTAATTGGATGTATTATATAAGGCTCTCCTGTTTTTCTTTTTTGACCCTTGTGGCTTTTAATAGCAAATTCGAGAGAGCGCACAATTCTTTTAATATCTTTACTGGATAGATATTTTTCAACTTCATTTATTAAATTTGTTTTGTCAGTTGAGACCATTATTAGATTTTCAACTACTTTTTCAAGTATTACAAGGTAATTAATCTAGTGATGGTTTTCCTGGGAATGGTAATACTGACGAGAATTTACCAATTAGATCTAAAAATTCTTTTGGGAATATATATGTCTTTCCTGTTTTGTCTTCTATTATTCCATTAGGAGATCCGTCACTACATATCACATGAATTACAATACTTTCATTTTTTAATTTAAATTCTAATTTATATAAAAATTGACATTCTTCTTCGTAATTTTGTTTTAATGGGACATTAATAGTCTTAATTAATTCGTCTATTTCATTTTTATCTAATATTTTTAGATCTTCATATACTCCACTTTTAAGTCTTTTTATTATAATTTCTTTTGAGTTGCTTAGATTCAAAGATTCAACCAAATTTTCTGTACCTTCCCAGCTTATAGTGGAACAGTTTACATAATATGAGCCATCTGAATTTGAATGGATTTCATATTTTTTATCATCTATATTAAAAATGATTATCCAGCCTGTTGTTACGACTTGGGCATATAGTTCTCCTGGTTTTGGACATTCTAAGCTTGAATCAGAGAAAGTATATTCTCTATATGAATCTATCTGAATATCTTGAGGGGGAACATTCATCTCATTTGATAGTTCAGCCATAAATAAGCCTCCAAAACTTGGAATTTGAGGTGTGGGAGTCGGAACAGGAGTCGGAGTAGGAGTCGGTGTTTTTATAACCTTGATTTCTGGAACAGGAGTCGGAGTAGCAAATTCTGGGTTTATTACTGGCAAGTTTTCATTTTCTTCGCTTGGGAATGCCTGCAGCAGAATTAAAGATATGATTGCAACAGAAGCTGATAAGACAATGACTGCTCCAGTAATTTTAAGTAGAGTTTTATTCATGTATTAATTATAGTTCAAAATCAAAATCAGTTCTTAAGACTTTTAGAAATATCAATTATTCTTTTTACTATTTTTCTTTGTTGGAACCCTAAAGCTCACATAATAAAATCCTATTGCTCCAACTATTACTACAATTATTTTTATAATGTTATTAGGTATAGCGATTGGAGAGAAAGGTAATATGGCGAGTAATATAAAAATTGTCATCATGGAAAGAGCAATAATTTTTGCTCTCTGAGGCATACCTTTGCCTTCTCTAAAATCTTTTATATATTTCCCAAATGTTTTATTTTTTATAAGCCAGTTATATAATTTTTCTGAGGACCTGATATAGCAAGCGGCAGCTAGAATTAAAAAAACAGTGGTAGGAAGGCCAGGCACAAATATTCCAATAGTTCCTATACCCACAAACAAACTGCCTAATAAAATCCAAAATATTCTAATAATTAAGAACCTACTTTTTTTCATTTCATGTGCAGAATTATTATCTTGCAATATTATTTTCCTTTTCATAGAGGTAATTAGCGAAGCCTCTTACCCACTCTTCGTCGTCATTTAAACTTGGAATTAATTTTACCTGTTCTCCACTGAATTCTTTAAAAATTTCATCGTTCTCTTCTGCAATCTCTTCTAGCGTTTCTAAGCAATCAGAGGTAAAAGATGGACAAGCAACAGATACTTTTTTAATTCCTTTTTTAGCCAGATTCTCCAGCACATCAATAATATTTGGTTCAATCCATTTATCTGGCCCAAAAGTGCTTTGATATACAACTTGAAACGGTTTATATGGGTTAATCATTTCAGCCACTTTCATAATTTGTTTTAGACAGTGAGATTTATAGCATAATTCATTATTTTTTCACAGCAATTTTCAATTTTTTGACAATGTTTTCCAGACGGGTCTGCTTTTTTTAATAACCTAGTTTTGAAATGTATATCATCTTTTATAATTTTTTGCTTTTATATATTTTTTTGTAAATGGAATTTAACAGAAAATTAACATAATCTTGACTATTTTAGTAGAAATATACTTGACTTATTTAATCAAGTTTAATAAAAAGTATATCAAATTAGTCAGAAATAATATTAGAGAAGAAAAGGTTTTGGGCCATGAAAAATTTAATTATAAGCATAGCAATTGCTACTATGGCACTTTTTGCTATAGCTTGCGGATCTACAGAGACAGAAATTGAAGTTATCAAAGAAATTGAAATTACCAAAGAAATTGAAGTTCCAGTAGCTCCAAAGTCTTTGGTAATTTATTCTGGTAGAAAAGAATCTTTAGTTGGTCCAATTATCACTCAATTCTCAGAAGCTACTGGAATCCCAGTAGAAGTTAAATATGGAAAAACATCCGCGATGGCGGCTACATTATTGGAAGAGGGGGGTAAGACCCCTGCTGATGTATTCTTTGCACAAGATCCAGGAGGATTAGGTGCAGTTGAATCAATGTTAGCAACTCTACCTGCAAATATTACAGATCTAGTTCCTGCTTGGGCAGATTCTCCTGATCGTAAATGGACAGGTATCTCTGGAAGAGCGAGGGTGGTAGTGTACAACACGGATGCAATTAGTGACCCTGCCACTCAGCTCCCTGATAACATTTACGATTTTATTGATCCTAAATGGAAGGGAAAGATTGGTTGGCCTCCGACTAATAGCTCTTTTCACGCTATGGTTACTGGAATGAGGCAGATATGGGGAGAAGAAAAGACAAGAACTTGGCTTGAAGGAATAGTTGCAAATGGAGCCAATGTTTATGCTAAAAATACTCCAACAGTTGAGGCTGCAGGAGCTGGTGAAATTGAAGTAGGGTTTGTTAATCACTATTATTTGCACAGATTCATTGCAGCTAATACAGAAAGCTTTAAAGCTAGAAACTACTTCTTGCCTTCAGGAGGCCCAGGTTCAGTTGTTCTAGTTGCAGGAGCAGGAGTATTGCAAGAATCTGATAACAAAGATGGCGCAGAAGCATTTATTAGATTTATGCTTTCTAAGCCAGCCCAGGCTTACTTTGCAAATGAAACTTATGAGTATCCTCTTGTAGAAGGTGTTAAGAAGAACCATCTTTTACCAGATTTAGATACTTTGAATCTTCCTGATATCGATATATCTGATTTAGGAGATATTGCTGCTACTCAGAAGTTATTACAGGAAACTGGAGCACTTCCTTAAGCAGAAATTTAGGTAACATTTTGTTTCTTCATTAAAAAAGGGAGAGAATTAACGTTCTCTCCCTTTTTTTATATACTTGACCAACATGATTAAGTTTAGAAATATTAATATAAATTATTATTGGCTTTCAACTCTCTCTACAATAATAGTTTCAGCAGTTTCTATTCCTATTATTTATTTGGTTTTTAGAGCTGTTAATGCTGAAAACTTTGCTGAACTTTTATTTAGAGAGAGAGTTTTACTAATTATTATTAGATCAATTGCTTTAATTGTATTCGTAACCTTTTTTTCAGTAGCAATATCATATTTACTATGTCATTTTTTAATAAAAACAAATGTGCCTTTTAAGAAATTCTTAACAGTGTTTTGCTGCCTTCCAATTGTTATACCTAGTTATGTTTATGGAATGGTTTTTGTAGATTTATTGGGCCCCAAAGGTAGGATTCATAAGATTTTAAGCAGTGCAAATATAACAGATTATTTCCCAGATTTATATGGATTTTGGGGAGCTGCGATTGTGCTAACTTTTTTATCTTACCCGTATGTTTTTTTACCTTTGAGGGCAGCTATGCTTAGATTAGATAATTCTTTTGAAGATGCATCTAGAAGTTTAGGAAGGGGTAGATTAAAGACTTTCTTCTATATTTCTCTTCCTCTTTTATTCCCA
>Ga0315327_10000031_pt1 | contig 50875 bp, 50 predicted proteins | sample M110032315metaG_FD_203460 | JGI IMG/M metagenome (GOLD analysis project Ga0315327, IMG submission 203460) | Ammonia-oxidizing marine archaeal communities from Monterey Bay, California, United States - M1 100m 32315 | ecosystem: Environmental > Aquatic > Marine > Coastal | place: USA: California... | reverse complement strand
TTGTAGCTTCTTCAGGTGACTTTGCTTTTGTTTCTTCAGATGATTCTGTTGTAGCTTCTTCAGGTGACTTTGCTTTTGTTTCTTCAGATGATTCTGTTGTAGCTTCTTCAGGTGACTTTGCTTTTGTTTCTTCAGATGATTCTGCTACTGATGATCTAACTGTATCATGCTCATGAGATATAGGAAGCAGTGCCATATGCCTTGCTCTTTTAATAGCTTTTGTTAAACTTCTATGATCCTTTGCTGCATTTCCAGTTCTGTAGGAACTAGAAATTTTTGCTCTATCAGAAACATACGAAAGCAAAACATCTACATCTTTATAGTCAACGGGAAGTCCTTTTATAACCTTTGAAATAGGTTTTTTTCTAGCTCTAAAATCAAAAGAAAAATTGTTTTTTCTGGAGTTTTGTCTATTTGTAGTCATTTTATTCCTTTTCTACCAAGGTAATTCTTCAGCATCATCTGCTTCATTTTCTGAAGATGATTGAGGCTGATTATTACCAAATTCATTAGATTGATTGTTTTCTGATGGAAGATTACTCACGTTTTTATTTTGAGAAAAATTTCCTTCATTTCCTGATGATTCAGTATTATTTCTATCTAAGAAAATAACTCTGAAAGCAGTAACTTCGTTTGATTGTTTTTGAGTTCCATCATTAGCTGTATATATACTTGATCTAAATCTTCCTTCAACAAAACACCTTGATCCTTTTTGAAGAAACTGATTTACGGATTCTGCAGTTTTATTCCAACATGAAACTCTAAACCATTCCGTTTCTTGGATCTGCTCACCATCTGATCCATTTCTGTAAGAATTTACAGCCAAACTAAAATTTACTACCATGGCTCCGTTAGGAGTATATCTCATCTCAGGATCAGACCCACAATTTCCGATTAGTAATATTTGGTTTAAGCTCAATTTTTCTCCTTATTTAGAATTGACTTTGTAAGGTTTAAATTTTTCTTTTATTGTAATCAAGTGCCTAATAACCGTTTCATTTTCTTTTAAAATATTTTCTATTTGAGATACAGACCCAGGTTCTGATTCAATATCAGCTAAAAAATATGTTCCTTCTTCGAAATTCACTATTTCGTAAGATAATTTTCTTTTAGCCCATAATTCTGCTTTGATTACTTTGCATTTTTTTGGCAATGAAATAGATTTAGTTACATTAGATAATGATTCTTCAGCGGCTTTATCATCAAGTATTCCGCCAATAATCCACATTAATTCATATCTTTTCAAAATTTTCCCTTTTTCAATTGATTTTCTGATGTATAAAATTATAACATTGATTTCTTTATAAATGCTCTATATATATTTATGGAAGTGGTAATTTATTCATAATTTTAGACACTTGCTCTTTAATAGAGGATTTTTTATCTGATTTTGAAGTCAGTGTCTCATAAATAAGCTCTCCTACACTCAACAAATCATTTTTAGATATTTTTCTAGTTGTAATAGCTGGAGTTCCTATTCTAATTCCGGATGTGATTTTAGGAGGTTCAGGATCAAATGGGATTGCATTTTTATTTACTATTATTCCCACAGAATTTAGCTTCTCTTCAGCTTCAGCTCCGCTTAAATTTACTGATCTAGTGTCTATTAACATTAAATGATTATCAGTTTCACCTGAAACAATTCTTAATTTTTTAGCCTTAAAAAATTCACATAATAATTTGGCATTATTGATTATATCTTTAGAGTATTGAATGAATTCATCAGAGGATGCTTCTTTAAATGCTACAGCTTTTGCTAAAACGTTATTCATAATTGGTCCACCCTGAACAGCTGGAAATACTCCTCTATCATATTTTTTAGAAAGGGAATTTTTGATTATCGCAATCCCTCCCCTAGGACCTCTAAGGGTTTTATGAGTAGTTGAAGTAATTATATCTGCAATATTAACTGGGGAAGGATGTTGCTTAGCTACAACCAATCCAGCAATATGAGCAATATCAGCCATTAATAGTGCATCTACAGATTCTGCTATTTTTTTAAATTTTTTAAAATCAATCATTCTTGAATAAGCAGAGTATCCACAAATAATTAGTTTTGGCTTAATTTCCTCTGCTCTATTTTGAAGAGATTTAAAATCAATCATTTCAGATTCTTTATCCAAAAAATAATTATGAATTTCATATATTTTTCCTGAAAAATTCACATTATGACCATGAGACAAATGTCCTCCGTGGTCAAGTGACAAACTTAATATTTTATCTCCAGGATTTAACAAAGATATATAGGCAGCCATATTAGCTTGAGAGCCAGAATGAGGTTGAACATTAATATGCTCACTTTCAAAAATTTTTTTCCCTCTCTCTATAGCTAAATTTTCTGCTTGATCAGCATATTCACATCCAGCATAATATCTTTGCCCTGGATAACCTTCAGCATATTTATTAGTCAATATTGAAGAAGTATATTTTCTGACAGAACTCGAAGCATAGTTTTCTGAAGCAATAAATACTGCTGAGTCTCTTTGTCTTTTTTGTTCATTTTCTAAAATATTTTCTACTTCTATATCTAGATTATTCATTTTTGATAAGATTGTTGTCGTTTAATATTAGTTACATACTATATTGATTTTTTTTCTAATAAAATGAAATAATTGAATGATAAAAAAAGTTTAATATATAAAAAATGAATGAATTCTTAGAAATACCTAAAAAAGCAATGGTTATTTTCGCTCATCCAGATGATGCTGAAATAGGAACTGGTGCAACAGTTGCTAAATGGGTTGCGAATGGATCAGATATTGTTTATGTTCTCGCAACAACCGGTTCAAGTGGATCAAATGATTTACATATGACAAGTAAAAAAATTGTTGATATTAGATCACAAGAACAAATTGAAGCTGCTAAGGCTATAGGAGTAAACGAAATAGTTTCACTAAACTATATTGATGGAGAATTAGAATCTAATAAATCATTACTTTCTGATCTAGTTTTCAACATTAGAAAATATAAACCTGAAATAGTTTTTACACACGATCCTTTTAGAATGAAAAATTTCCTGCATAGAGACCATAGAAATTTAGGATTTTCTGTAATGGATGCTATTTATCCATATGCAAGGGATCATTTGCATTTCTCAGATCAATTAAACCAAAAAATCCAACCTCATAAAGTAAAAAAATTATTATTTTGGGGAAGTGACGAACCCAATATTTGCGTTGACGTTACATCATATGAACAGAAAAAAATAGATTCACTATCAAAACACCAAAGTCAATTGCCAGGCTTAAGTCTTGGTTCTGAATATGGAAATAATATTCTATTAAGACTAAAAACTTCTGCTGAAGATTTTGTATTTAACTACGGAGAATCTTTTAGAATGATTGAAGCAAGATCGTAATGATAGATATTAATAACAAGAAATTTAATTTTTATGATCCGATTAAATTAATTGAAAAAGAAAAAAGGATAGAATCTTTTTTTTCAGATATTATTTTTACGCTTTCAGAAAAGTATATTCCAGATAGAGAAAAAGAAAAAGTAAGAAACCAATTTGGAAACCTAATTATGAATTATGCTAATCAAAACCCAGGATTTCAAAATATTTATTCAAGTTTTGAAAGTATTATTTCAGAAAAAATAATCATAAAATTAGAAAATAAAACTAACACTAATCGATCAACTTCCCTTATATCGAATTTTATTTTAATTGATATTAACAATAATAAAAACTTTAAATATATTGAAAAAAATTTAAAAGGAATTTTAGACAAAAGAATAATTCCTATAATTTCACATCCCGAAAGGTTTACTGTTTTTGACAAAGAAAACATTAAAAATCTAAAAGAAAAAGGTGTCCTTTTTCAGTTATCTTTAGGGTCTTTCTCATCTTTTTTTGGAGAAAACTCTAAATCCAAAAGTCTTGAATACCTTGAATCTGGAATTTATGATTTTATTGCATCAGATTCTATAAACTATGACCAAATCAATGATGAATTTTTAGAAAAACAAATCAATAATATTTTAAAAATAATAGGTTCAAACAAATTGAATGAACTTATATTTAGTAATCCAAAAAATGTTATTGATGAAAAGTTATCAAATGATTTTCAGCTTTTAAATGCTAAAGGAAGTTAGCCATTTAGAATAGCTTGAATTCTTTTTAATTGAATCATTTCCAATAACTATTGAAAAATATAGTTTTTGAAGTTTTTTGGTGATTTCTCCAATAACTCCATCTCCAATTTTTCTATTATCCAAGCTCCCAACAGAAGTAACATGAGCTGCTGTCCCAGTTAAGAAGACTTCATCAGCAAGGTATAATTCTGATCTGTGAATCTTCCTTTCTATTACTTTAAGGCCTAGTTCTTTTCGAGCTATTTCAATAATAGAATCTCTAGTAATACCTAGTAAACAGTTATCTGTTTCAGTTGGAGTTATAATTTCATTATTTTTTACCATAAATAGATTTTCACCACTACCTTCAGAAACAGAACCATCGAAATTTAAAAGTATTGCTTCATCAAAATTAGCAGAAACAGCCTCAGTTTTGGCTAGTATACTAGTTGTATATAAACCAGAAAGCTTAACTCCTGTTGGCATAATTGTATCTTCAGGTCTTCTCCAAGAGCTAGTCTGACAGTTTATAGGTTTCTCATTATCTATATAAGCTCCAAAAGGAATAACTATAATAGTAATATCATCATCTAGCTCATGTAATTTTAAATTAGCAACTAGTTCTTGAGATTTATAAGCCAAAGGTCTAATATAAACATCTTCTTTATATCCATTAGATTTTACTAAATCTACAGTAATTTCTGAAAGTTTCTCTGCTGAGTAAGATAAGTTCATGCGAAGTATATTTGCGCCTCTCAAGAGTCTCTCATAATGCTCTTTTAATCTAAATATCACCATTTCGTTTTTTTCAGAATTCCAGTTCCCTCTTATTCCTTCAAAAGCAGCAGTCCCATAGTGTAAAGCATGAGTCATAACTCCTACTTTTGCATCTTTTAATAAAATTTTTTTTCCTTGATGAAATGCCATTCCTTCAACACTCATGCTCTTTACTCCAATATTGATTTATTTTTTCTTTTTTTTGAATTCTTCATATAGTTTATATGTAAGATCGTTAAATGGGTAATATTTCCCTGGAGAAGCAGGATTTTTAGTTAATTCTTTTTTTACTAATTTTTCTATTTGTTCTCTTTCTTCCATTATTTCTATACTTTGGTTTGCTATTGATTTTGGAAGAACTACTACTCCATCATTATCTCCAATAATATAATCTCCTGGCTTAACAAGGACCCCTCCACAATTTATTGGTTGGTTTACGTAATAAGGAAGCATAATTCCTGGGCCTTGTTTAGATGTATATGAATGGGCATAAACAGAAAAATTATATTTACCAATAGAATCAGAATCTCTTATAGAACCATCCGTTACTAAACCTTCTATATTTTTTTGAAATAATCTAAGAAATTTTATATCTCCTCCTATAGATTCCCATGGTCCAACTGAAGAAGCTACAAGTACTGAATCTTCTGTACATAATTCAAAAGCTTGATATTCAGGAGAATTCACTCCTTTAGGTAAATCATCTAATAAATCTTGTCTATAAAAAACAAAACCAAGCGTAATAGCCGTTCCAACCATTTTTTCTTTCAAAATTAATGGCCTTGGGCCTTCCAACATAGATTGATCCCAACCCAAAACTGTCATAGCATCAACTACATTTTGAGAACTATATTTTTTTAATTTATCTATTTCAGAAAGCATTAATTATCCATTCTTAAATTTTTCAAGCGAAGATACTAGAGTAGTACTATATTGAAGTTCTAGTTTGTGTTTTAAAGACAATTCAACAACATGGCCTAAAATGCTATCTATTTCTAATGGCTTGTTATTTTTCAAATCGTTGAACATTGATGAAGTCATTTCATCAGCTTCTTTCTCAAGATTAATGATTATTTGGTCTATACTTACAGAACTTAATTTTATCCCTTCAGCTACACCAACACTTAATATTTCTTTCATAGTTTCGCGTAAGATTTTTTTACCATAATTTGAATCAATCAATTCTCTAAATGACATTCTAAATGAAGTCATTATAGTCCCAAAGGCACCTACAATAATCATTTTTTCCCAAAGTGTTGTCAATATATTTTTAGAAATCTTAAACTGTAAAAATTTTGAGTTAAAATCTTCATGTATTTTTTGCAATCTATTTGAGTTGGAATTATCGAATTCTCCCATCTCAATTATTGCTGAAGAACCTTGCTGAAGAATAACACCAGGAGATTCAATTTCAGCTTCTATAAATGTTGCGGCAGGAATTATATTTTTTATATTAATAAATTTTGCAATTTCATTATGACTGTTTACGCCATTTTGAATAGTAATAACTAATGTATTTTCGTTTGAAATTTCTTTTAGAATAGGAAGAGAATCTTTATTAGAATAAAGCTTTGGGGTATAAAAAATAATATCAAAAGAATCAAGGTCATTAACATTATCTGTAGCCTTGATATTTAAATTATAATTCCCCCAATTAGACTTTACTGATAAGCCTTTAGAAGATATTTGATTATAATGATCACCCCTGCAAATTAAAGTAACATCAAAACCTTTATTTTTTAATACTGCTCCATAATAACTTCCTACAGAGCCTGCTCCTAAAACTGCAATTTTCATGAAATTCTATTTTATGTATCTATTTTGGTAATTAATATAAATAAGTAACAAAGTAATTATTTTGTAAAATGATACTATGAGAAAAAATAATAGAAAGCATGATGAGGCTAGGAATCTATCAATAGTTCCAAATTATCAAAAAAATTCAATTGGATCCGTTTTAATAAAATTCGAAGATACTCAAGTAATTTGTTCAACAAATATTTCTAATAAAATTCCTCGATGGCTTATGAATAAAAATCAAGGATGGGTTACAGCAGAATACAATATGCTCCCAAATTCATCATCTGAGCGTGTCTCAAGAGATAGAGGGAACAAACTTAGCGGGAGAACTCAAGAAATACAACGACTTATAGGTAGATCTCTAAGGCAAGCAATCGACTTAAGTCTTATCCCTGGAATTGTTATAACAGTTGACTGCGATGTTCTTAATGCTGATGGAGGAACTCGAACTGCATCTATCACGGGTTCTTATATTTCTACCTATATTGCCTTAAAAAATTACTATAATGCTAATCCAAAAAAGTTTTTTAAAAATCAAATAGCTGCTATAAGTCTAGGAAAAGTAGATGGTCAAATATATCTTGATTTAGATTATTCTGAAGATTCAATAGCTGATTTTGATATGAATTTAATTCTTAATTCAAATCTAGAAATTATTGAAATACAAGGCACTTCAGAAAATGAATTATTGAGTTTTGAAGAATTAAGCCAACTAATTGAAATAGGTTCTAACGGAATAAAAAATATTTTTACTTTGCAAAATGAAATTATCAGTAATATAGATCTTAATTAGCAGCATAGAAGTTTAAGAGGTTATGATGTACAAAATAAAATCAATTATAGGAAGAGAGATATTAGATTCTAGAGGAAACCCAACTGTAGGAGTAGAAGTGATTCTTGAAAGTGGAAAAATAGGCCTATCAGCTGTTCCATCAGGAGCTAGTACTGGTTCTAGAGAAGCCCTGGAACTGAGAGACAATGATGCTAAAAGATACAAAGGAAAAGGTGTAATTAAAGCAGTAGAAAATATTAATACTAAAATATCCAAGGCACTTATTGCCAAAGATGTAAGAGATCAAGTAGAACTAGACAAAATAATGATCGAACTTGATGGAACCGAAGAGAAAAAAAATATTGGTGCAAATGCAATTCTGGGAGTTTCTTTAGCTATTCTTTCAGCTGCTAGCTATGCTGAAAATATTGAAATATTCCAAAAAGTTTCAGATCTTATTGGAGAAAAAAATCCTACAGTGCTTCCAGTTCCCATGCTTAATATTATGAATGGTGGAGCACATGCTATTAATTCAACTGATTTTCAAGAATTCATGATTGCCCCCGTTGGGTTTAGTTGTTTTTCAGAATCAATAAGGGCTGGATCTGAAATTTATAGTACCTTAGGAAAAATTTTGGAAAATGAAGGCCATTCAACTAATGTTGGATTTGAAGGTGGGTTTGCTCCATCAAATCTATCAAATAAGCAGGTATTAGACTACATTATGAAAGCTATAGATAATTCTGGTTATATTCCAGGAGAAGATATTTATATTGCTTTAGATCCTGCATCTTCAGAATTTGGGGAAAATTCAAAATACGATCTTTCAAAAGAAAAAATAGAACTTACATCTGAAGGTATGATTGAATATTATTCAAAATTAATAGAAGAATATCCAATTTATTCAATTGAAGATGGCTTGTCAGAGGATGACTGGGAAGGGTGGAAACTTTTTACAAAAAAGCATGGACAAAATATTCAAATAGTTGGAGATGATTTATTTGTAACACAAAAAAAATACTTAGACATAGGGATCAATGAAAATTCTGCAAACGCAATATTAATAAAATTTAATCAAGTCGGTACAATATCTGAAACTATTGAAACCATTAAATATGCATTGAAAAATAATTTTAATTGTGTGATTAGTCATAGATCAGGAGAAACTGAAGACACCACTATTGCAGACTTATCAGTAGGAACAAATTCTGGACAAATAAAAACAGGAGCTCCTGCTCGTTCAGATAGGGTTGCAAAATATAATCGATTGCTTAGAATTGAAGAGAAACTTAAAGATAAAGCAATTTTTGCTGGAAAATCAATTTTATTTTAAATTATGTCTACAAATATAGGAATTAACGGCTTTGGAAGAATTGGAAGACAAATTCTAAGGATAATCGCTGAAGAAGATCTAAATATAAATATAGTTGCCATTAATGGTAGATCTGACCTTGAAACTTATAAGCATTTGTTAAAGTATGATTCAGCTTATGGGAAATTAAAAGTTGATGTAGAAAATGACAAAGAGTTTTTATACATTGGAAATAGGAAAATCAAGTTTTTTAATGAAAACTCTCCTGAAAAAATCCCATGGGATAATGAAAATGTAAAATTAGTTATTGAATCAACTGGAAAATTTAATTCTAAAGAAAAAGCTTCAGGGCACTTAGGTAAAAATGTAAAAAAAGTTTTACTTACAGCTCCAGGTAAAAACGAAGACGCCACTATTGTTATGGGCGTAAATGAGAAAACGTATAACAATGATGATCATAATATAATTTCTAATTCATCCTGTACTACAAACTGCTTGGCCCCAATTATTAAAATTTTAGAAGATAATTTTAAGATCAAAAGTGGATTTATGACTACAATTCATTCTTATACTAACGACCAAAATATTTTAGATAATTCTCACAAAGACCTAAGGAGAGCAAGAGCTGGAGCCTCAAGCATCATACCCACAACAACAGGTGCAGCTAAATCAGTAGGGAAAGTGATAAAATCCGTAAAGGGAAAATTAGATGGAATGGCGTTTAGAGTTCCTACTCCAAGTTGTTCAGTTATTGATCTAAATGTAGTTTTAGAAAAAGAAACAAACTCTATAGAAATAAATAATCTGTTTGCAGAATACTCAAAAGGAAAATTAAAGGGAATATTAGATGTTACAAATGAAAATTTAGTTTCGATAGATTTTTTAGGAAATCCACACTCTTCTATTATTGATTTGAATTCAACACTTAAAATAGGAGAAAACATGTTCAAGATAGTAAGTTGGTACGATAATGAGTGGGGTTATTCATACAGAACAATAGATTTAGTAAAATTAATGCTATCCAAAATGAAATAAATAATTATAATAGTAATTAAAAATTGTACGGGTTCGGTGTCGTATAAAAAAAATAAAGCCGAGGAGATAAAAAATGAGTACCTTAAAAAATAAACCAAAGTCTTGGAAAGAGCAATCTTTACCTGAAGTAGGTGACTGGAGAGTAAAAGGCGGACTAGCTCAAATGCTTAAAGGTGGAGTAATAATGGATGTAGTTACAGCAGATGAAGCAAAGATAGCAGAAGATGCTGGAGCCGTTGCTGTTATGGCATTAGAAAGAGTTCCTTCTGATATCAGAAAGGACGGAGGAGTAGCAAGGGCATCCGATCCTGAAATGATCACAGGAATAATCGACGCAGTTTCAATACCTGTTATGGCAAAAGCAAGAATAGGTCATTTTGCAGAAGCACAAGTATTAGAAGCACTAGGCGTAGATTACTGTGATGAGTCTGAAGTGCTTACTCCAGCTGATAATGAATTTCATATAAACAAATGGGGATATAAAATGCCATTTGTTTGTGGAGCAACAAATTTAGGAGAAGCTCTACGAAGAATTGGTGAAGGTGCTTCAATGATAAGAACAAAAGGTGAAGCAGGAACAGGCGATGTTGTACAAGCAGTTACCCACGCTAGACAAATCCTTTCAGATATAAAGAAAATTCAAAGATTAGACGATGAAGAATTAATGACTGAGGCAAAAAATCTTGGTGCCCCATATGAACTCGTATGTGAAGTAAAAAATACAGGAAAACTTCCTGTAGTAAATTTTGCTGCTGGAGGAATAGCGACACCAGCAGATGCAGCTCTTTTGATGCAAATAGGTGTTGAAGGAGTTTTTGTTGGATCTGGAATTTTCAAAAGTGGTAATCCAGCAAAAATGGCAGATGCAATAGTACAAGCAACAACTCATTATGAAGATGCAGAATTAATTGCTGAGGTATCTAAAAATTTGGGAGGTGCTATGAAAGGTGACGAAGTCTCCAAATTAGACCCCTCAGAAAGATTAGAAAAAAGAGGTTGGTAAAATCTCAAGTAAACATTGGAGTGCTAGCTTTACAAGGTGATTTTGCAGAACATGTAAATGTTCTTGAAAATCTAGGGGTTAATTGCAAATTGGTAAAAAAAACTACAGAAATGCATGACATTGATGGACTAATTATACCTGGTGGAGAATCTACTACTATAAAAAAACTGATAGACAGATATGGTTTTGAGCTCGCAATAAAGGACAAGGTTGATTCTGGAATGTCAGTATGGGGAACTTGCGCAGGATTAATATGTATAGCTAGTGAACTTACAGAATCTGATCCAATACCCATGAAATTAATTGAAGCTGAAGTGTCTAGAAACTGGTTTGGGAGACAAGTTGATTCATTTGAATCTGATCTTAAATTTGATGGCATTAATGAAACTATAAAAGCAGTTTTTATTAGAGCCCCTATTGTAAAGAAAATCTCTAAGAGAGTTAATATACTTTCAACTCTTGATGATGGAACTATTGTTGCTATTAAAGAAGACAAAATTATGGGGACTTCTTTTCATCCTGAAATATCTGGATCTTCAAAAGTTCATGAATATTTCATAAATTTAACAAAACAATAATTTATATTTTATAAATTTATTGATATAAAATTAAATATTATGTTTACAGAAAATTTTGAAATTTTAGATGATTTAGATTTGTTTCTAGAAATTCTACCAAAAAAAATTACTAAAAATATTGAGAAAAAAATACATGAACTTATAGAAGTAGTATTAGATCTTGGTAGACCGCCTGTAGTAATTTACTCAGATCATAAAAAAACTCTTGAAAGTGAAATAGTGAGTGCCTTAGATATTAGTTTTGTACTTGGAAAATTAGGGCATGTTGGAGATGATAATAGAGCTGGAATAGAAAAAACTCTTCATAGAATTTCTCTCATGCGTAATAGATCTGGTAAAACTATTGGTTTAACTTGTAGGGTTGGAAGGGCTGTTTTTGGAAGTATAAAAATCATTGAAGATTTTATTGGAAATGGTAAAAGCATATTAATTATGGGAAAGCCAGGTATAGGTAAAACCACAATGTTAAGAGAAATAACTAGACTCTTAGCTGATAAAGAAGAAAAAAGGGTGGTTGTTATTGATACATCAAACGAAATAGCAGGAGATGGAGATATCCCACATCCAGCTATTGGGTCTGCAAGAAGGATGCAAGTAAAAAACACAGATCTCCAACATAATGTAATGATTGAAGCAGTTGAAAATCATATGCCTGAAGTTATAGTAATTGATGAGATAAGTACAGAAAAAGAAGCTAAGGCCTCAAGAACAATAGCTGAAAGAGGAGTTCAGTTAATTGCTACTGCTCATGGTAACACTTTAGATAATCTTATTATAAACCCAACACTAAGTGATTTAATAGGCGGGATTAAGTCAGTAACTTTAGGAGATATAGAGGCAAGAAGAAGAAAAACACAGAAAACTGTTTTAGAAAGAGAATTCGAACCAACTTTTGATATTTTAGTAGAAATTATTAATAGAAATGAGGTTACTGTTCATTTTGATGTTGGATTGGCTGTTGATAAAAAACTAAGAGGAATAACAACAACTACTGAGATCAGAAAAATTTCTGATGGTAAATTACTTAAACTAAAAGACGAAAATAAAAAAATTGAAGATTATAAAATTGACACTGATTCTATAGAAATCACAAAAAATGACATTTCACTTAAATCAAAAGAAAAAATAAATGTTTTTCCATATGGACTTCAAAAGACTAAATTAAAAAAGCTCGCTAAGTCTTTTGTTTCTAATATCAAAATAGTTTCAAATCCAGAATTAGCTAAAATAATACTCACAACAAAGGCAAATTATTCTAAAGAGCCTAAACCAAAAATAATAGAAATGGCAGAAAAAATAGGAATCCCAATTCACTTAATTAAAAAAGGTTCAAGTGATCAAATCGCTCGTTTTTTAGAAAAAATAAGTTATGAAAAGTCACCAAATGAAAATTTGGTTGATAATAAACTTGACACAGATAACTCAGAAGCTTTAAATGAAGTTAAGATTGCTATAAAAAAAATTAAAAATGGAGAGAATGAAATTGAGTTATCTCCACAAAATTCTAACATTAGAAGGAAACAGCATTTTTTTGCTACAAATGAAGGTGTGGGGTCGATATCTATAGGAGATGAAAGTAAAAGAAGGATAGTTCTTAAGAAAAGATTGTAATGATTTCAAAAAAAAACTCAGAAAGAAATTTAAAGCTCTTTAATTTCCCAGAAGATGGGAAATCTTCTAAAAACTTACTCTCTAAAGGTTTGTTGATAACTTTTGAAGGAGGAGAAGGATCAGGCAAATCGACTCAATGTAAAAGGCTTGTAAATAAACTTGTTGATGATGGAATAAACTCAATACTTATCCATGAGCCAGGGAACACAGCACTAGGTGAACAAGTAAGAAAGTGGGTTAAATCAAAAAATATTCAAAACCCATTAGCAGAAACTTATCTTTTTTGTGCTGCTCGAGCAGAGCTTTGCAAATCTGTGATTGTTCCTGCTTTAAATAAAGGTGTAACTGTAATTGTTGATAGGTTCATACACTCAACATTAGCTTATCAAGGATACGGCAAAGGAGTTGATTTAGAGGTAATCAATAATTTGAACAAAATAACAACTAACGAGTTAGTTCCAGATTTAACTATTTTACTTGATATAGACCCAAATATTTCAAATACAAGAATAAACAAATCAATTAATATCGAGCTAGCTTCTCTTGAGGTATCAAAAAAAAGCAAAAGAGAAAATCTTGAAGGTAATAAATATGAAAGCATGAATAATAATTTCCATAATAAAGTTCGAAATGGATATTTAGAAATGGCTAATAATAACCGTTCATCTTGGAGTATAGTTGGAGGGCATCAACCTGAATCTAAAGTAGCAGATTCTGTTTGGAAAAGAGTAAAAAGACTAATAGAAACCCATAAAGTTACATAATTTGTTTGTTTTTGCTCCATTCAGAAATTATTTCTAAATCATGATCAAATGCTAAATCTGGCAAATCATTAATATCAAAAAATCTTACTTCTAATGTTTCATCTAAAGGTTTTAGTTCTCCAGAAATAAATTTCAGATTCCAAACTAAAAGAATTATAGGAGAGTCATTATTTGAATAAACACCAGAAACCCATTCTGCTTTAACGATTATTCCACATTCTTCTAAAAGCTCTCTCTCAATAGCATTTTGAACCCTTTCAAATCTATTTATATAGCCTGAAGGCATGCTCCAAAGACCATACCCTGGCTCAATTCCTCTTTTTACTAGCAGAATCTTTTTATCTTTTTCTAAAATTCCTACACCTACGACTTTAGGATCTAGATATTTTTGTTGTTCCATATTTATAATCAACTTAATAACATATTTATTTAATAATATAAAATAATGCAAAAAAAAGAATTGGAAAGAATAAAAATTATAAATATCCTGATTAATTCTGATAATAAACTAGGGAAATTTATAAAATATTTTGAAAAAGAAAATTTTATCATTCAAGATGATTATAAAAAAAGATCTGATTTTTTATCACTTATAAGAATAATCATTGGACAACAGCTTAGTATAACTGCAGCATCAAGTATATTTGAAAAGTTTACTCTTAAATTTGGAGAAAATATCAATTTTATTAATTCAACAGAGTTTAATGAGAATGAGCTCAAATATTTAGGACTTTCTAAAGCAAAAGCAAACACAATATTAGAACTTTCAAAATCAATTAAAAATAATCAATTAGATTTGAATTTAATTTCAAAAATGGAAGAATCTAAAGCAAAAAAAATTCTTTGTGAATTCAAAGGAATAGGACCGTGGACTGTGGAAAATTTTCTTATATTTACAGGTAACAACCAGGATATTTGCCCTGCTAATGATTTAGGAATAAAAAAGGGAATTCAAAAAATTTATAAATTGGACAATGTTCCTTCTGATGAGGAAGTATATAGCATTTCTGAAAAATGGAGACCCTACAGGTCTCTAGCTGTTAGATATATATGGGAAGTAGTTGATCAAAATATCAACTTTTAATAATTTTTTTATTACTTAACAAAATAGTAAAAACGATTAAGGCAATTCCAGATAAAATAAAAGCAATGTTAACACCATATTTATCTGATATAACACCCATAGGAATTGCCCCTAAGGGAATAAAACCAAAACTCATTGAATAAAAACCCATTACTCTACCTCTATATTCAGCAGGAGTTTTTTCTATTATCACAGAAGGATTTAAAGATCTCCTACCCGCATCGCCTAGACCAAGGAAGAAGCATACAAAAAGCGAAAAAATGGTGATCGTTGAAAATCCTAAAATCAATATAGATATTCCAGATATTATTGAAGTAATCAGTATATATTTACCTTTCTTTGAATCTTGTGGAAGAGAAGCAGCAATTAAAGTTCCAAGCAATGCTCCTCCACCTATAGATGCAAGCATTAATCCTACTTGTAATGGTCCTCCTGAAAGTTGTTCTGAAGCATATGGAGCAAAAAGAGTTCTTGTTGGCATGGTAAGAAGAGTTGTTACAAGTGCTAACAAAATCAGGTACATAAGTAAAGTGTTGGTTTTTAAAATTTGAAAAACATCTTTAATTTCATTGATCATTTTAGATTTCTTTATATTTTTTGGTTTTGTATTTGGAATCATTGAAGTCATAATAATAGCAACTATGCAAAAAAACGTTATTAATACGTAAGTCATTCCAGCCCCAAAATAATGATATACCAAACCTCCAATTGCAGGAGAAATCATTGTAGTCAAAGACATTCCCGCAGCATTTAAAGAAATAGCATTATTCAATTGGTTATCATCCACTAATTCTGCTATTATTGATTGTCTCGCAGGCATCATAAAAGCCCAAAAAGATCCTTGAAAAAATGAAACTATAATCAAGTGATAAATTGTAATTGTATTGGTGAATATTGAAATTGCTATAAAAGAAGTGATTGCGATCACTCCTAATTGCCCAAGTTGTATAATATTTTTATTGTCAAATCTATCCGACACAACTCCACCAAATATAGATAACAATAACATGGGAGGGGCAAAACCTACTCCAACCAGTGTTACTGCTAAAGAGGAGGATGTTAGATCCCATCCAAGCTGGGACCTAGCAAGCATTTGTATATTCATCCCACCAATCATAGAAATCATTCCCAAAACTAAAAATCTAAAATTTCTATTTTTTAATGAATCAAAGGTTTTTATCAAATTACTCAGTCAGACTACTTAACAATACGATATAATTAAATTTCTGAATTGAGTTAATATATAAGCCAAATTTACAGGAATATGGAATCTTTTTATCAATTTGCTGCCTTAATAAGTGCTGTCGCATGGTCAACATCTGGGGTGATTTTAAAAACTATAAAATTCAATAGATATTTTAGTTTCGCATTTTATGAAGCACTTATTTCTTTGATTATAATGACCATAATCATCACAACAACGGAATCTTGGGTTCCAATTTTCAATGAAAACAAAACGGACTTATTAATGTTTACAACAGCTGCATCTTTAAGCTGTATAGGAACTGTATTTTACGTTATTTCAATAAAAAATAATCCTATGGGAATAACTTTTACTTTATGTGCAGTATCAACAATCTTAATTAGCTTAATCTTAGATTTTACAGTAAATAATGTTACTTACAATTTTTTAGTTTTTATAGGCGCAGTTATTGTTCTTATAAGTATTTTTGTAATTAATTTTGAAAGTTTTAGAGAATATAAAAATAAAAATATTATTGGTATTTCAGGAGGAATATTCGCTGGAAGTCTATGGGGAATAGCTGTGTTTTTTAATGATAAAGCACTTATTGATGGAAACATTTTTACAGGAGCGATTGTTAGAGCTGTTATAAGTATAATAATATTGGGAATATTTAGTGAGATTCTAAAACAGCGATTAGAAATTACGAATAATAAAAAAGAAATATCAAAGATAGTTATTGGTGGATCATTAATTACATTTGCAAGCTTATTATGGTTTCTATCTTTAAATACAATTACAGGATCATTAACAACAGTTTTTGGAAATACTGCTCCTGTTTTCGCAATAGTTTTAGGATTTTTCTTTTTAAATGAAAAGATCCATAAATCTGAAATATTAGGAATTTTTCTAGCCTTTATAGGAATAATTACAATAATAATGGCTAAAAGCTAATTACACTTGGTTAAACCTAACCAAACTAAAATAAATGGGCCTATTAACATAAAAATACTTATAACTCTTACAAACATAAGTAATTAATCCTAATTATTATCAAATAAATTCTAACATCGAAAAGCAAGGCAAGCATTCTAATAAGTAATACATTTATTTATTAATTTTTGAGTATGTTTTTGATTTAAAGATTAAAAAGTTCTATTGATAAAAACTGATAATATCAAAACAATCAAAAATAAAGAAAAAATTATTTTAGCCTTTATCAACTTTATAAACATATAAAATTAATATAATTCAAATTTTTTATTAACGTTATTTTCTAACATCATTTCAGATTCTTTTTGTCTAACTTGAACACATTTTTCAAGGGTTTCTTCAGCTATATCTAAAGGAATCTTTGTTATCCCGTCTTCATCAGCAATCAATAGATCACCTGGAGATATTTTCAATTTTGCAACTTCAACTAAAGTTTGTGTTTCAATAAGGTTAAATGGTCCATGACCTGGAACTCTTCCTGTACCCCATACAGGCATATTTGCTTTCTTTATCCCAGGAATGTCTCTTATTGAGCCTTCAGCAACCATGCCAACAGCACCTAAAATTCTAGCCATATTAGCCATTACATCTCCAATTATAGCTGCACGGCCTTTTTCTTTTTCAACATCCTCCAAGACAACAATAACAGGAAATTCATTTTTCTTAATATTTCCATAGAGATCATTGAAATCAATTTTTGAATTAGGTTCATTTAATGGTGTTACTTTTCCAGTCACAGCAATCCCAACAATAGGCTCATCAAAATTATATGATTTTAATTTAGGAGAAGTATAATCTATATTTGCATCAACATAACCTCTAACTAAAATCATAGCATTTTGTACAGTTGCAGAATCAAATTCTTTGAATTTATTTATTATTTTATTTAAATCCATTTTTCCTCTTTTCTAGTTTTATTATGAAATAAAATTATTTGGTAATAATACTTCCCTTTAAATAACTTGCGGCATCACTAATTATAAAAGCTACAATTTTTGCAACTCCATCAGGTTCACCTAATTCTTCTGAGCTTTTTTCAAAATGTTCCTTATCTCCAGTATTTTGTAAGGCTTCTTTTAATTGACCTTCTTTTAGTGGAGATCTTATAGATCCAGGCAATATATCGTGAATTCTTATTCCATGTTTTGATAAGTAATTTTGTAAGTGGAATGTTAAACCATGAGTTCCACCTTTACTTGCGCTATAAGCTGGAGAAGAACCTGGAGAGTGAACTCCAGCACCCGATGAAGTTAAGAGTATAACTCCACTTTTTCTTTTCTTCATTAATTTTGCAACTGCTCTAACAACATTGTATGTCCCTGAAAGATTCAAATTAATTATTCTGTGCCAAGTTTCTGGGTCTAAATCGTCTATATCTACCATTGAGCCTTCAAGTGCACCTGCAAAATGGATGAGAGTATTTATTCCTCCAACAAAGTAATTTTCAGCTTCAAAAATTTTCTTTTCAGTGTCGTCTATAGAAGTTACATCCATTTGAACAGATCTAAAATTAGAATCTATAGCTTTTAACTTTTCAGATACTTCTTTTAGGCCTTCAGAATTTATGTCAGCTAAAATCACATTAGCACCATGCTTTGATACTTCGAGTGCTGATGATCTACCCATTCCAGTTGCTGCACCTGTAATAAGTATATTTTTATTTTTTAAATTTAATTTCATATATTAATATTTTTCTTCTAAATCCATCTTCTAGTTGATTTTTTATAATTTTCAAAACCCTGAATTTTGTCAAGTTTGTTTTCTTCTTCTAACACTACAAACCGATGTATTAATACTATTCCAACAATTGCTCCAATTAAAATTCCAAAAGAAGAAAAAACAGTTGATATTCCGAATGCCGAAACAAAAAAAGCAACATACATAGGATTTCTTGTATATTTGAAAATTCCTGTTGTAATAATTTTTTTTGTCTGTATAAAAGGAGCAGGAGATTCATTATTAGAATAAAATGCTCTTAGTGAAAAAAGCGTTATAACAATAGCAAAAATAAAAATCAATAATCCTAAAATTACTAATAAATTATTACTGAATTCAATTTTTCTGAAAATAAAATTTTCTATATTACCTCCAACAATACAGGGCATAAAAAAAACAACTGGAGGTATTCTTAATCTTTTTTTTATTAAATATTTTTTACCTGAATCTAAGCTCATTTGTTAAGTCCTCTCATCATACCTCTTAAATAGGAAATTTGTCCCAAATGTTGGTTTAATTCAGTTATTAATCTTCCTAAAACAAAATAACCTGTAACCGTATTAACTCCAAAGATATAATTTAATGATAGATCATATTCAGTAATTTTTTCTAATAAATTATTTGTACTATCTCTAACAAAATCATAGTATTTAATTAGCCACTGAATTTCCATTTTTGGAAATTCGTCCAATTGTTGCTGTGAAAACCCAAAACCTGTTTGATTTTTCAAACAAGGATATTTCTCATAATAATTATTAACTATCCAAAATTTTTCATTTTTCAATAAAACCTTGTTAACTAAATTATCTTCAACTAACGCCATGTGCCATACCAAAAAAATAATATTATTTGAATGAAGATTTGGTTTCCAAATAAGTTCATTCTCCGTAAGGGTGTCTAAACTTTGATTTAAAATTTTATAATATTCATTAAGTCCACTTTTGATAGATTCACTAAAATAATTCATAATTCTCCTTTAGCAATTCTTTTATTTCTAGGAGAATTGATAGTAGGAACATCTCGAATATCGCTTTTAGTTAAGTATTCAATTTTGTCTTTATTAGGAATAATTACAACCTCGTTTTCATTTCTATGATTTAAGTAAAAAATAACTTCCTCTTTTGAAACATTCATTTTTAGAAATTTATTAAATTTTGGATTTATGTTGTTCAAATTTGAATTCTTATTGTAAAACCATTTAGCAATTGTTTTTTCAGTAGTCCAAGATAAACCTTCTTGCGTACCAGCTCTAAAAATATCTAAGTTATCTTCAGGCAAATCTCCTTTGTAGAAAGATATTTTAGAGAAGATATATTTCCAATGATCAATATTTTTGTAATGAGAATCAATTTTCCCCCACTCGTATTTAATAGTTTCTTCTAAATATCTTTCAGAAAATTTCGTAGATATTAATCTCCCAAAATCAAGAATAGGTTCTTTACTTTGTTCTAATTCATTTATTCTATTTTGAAATACTGCACGAGCAAGTTGTCTGTCTTCATTTTTTATTTTTATTTTAAGGGCATGAATTATTTTGTTTTTAGGCGAAATCGAAAAATTAGGATCTAAATTATTAATGCTATCTATAGTTTTAAAGAGTCTTTGTTTGTCATCTGTTAATAGTCCCTCATACTCTCTGGCAAACAAAACTACTTCCAATAATTGAGGAATATTAGATTGGGGAACTCTTGATAAAAAAATTTCAAGATCTTCTGTATTGTAAGAATTTGTGTTCATAAGTTAATAAAACAATATCATTATTTCAATCAAAGAGTAGAGAATACAGCATTAGAAAAGAATGGTGGGCCCGGGATGACTCGAACATCCGACCTCTACTTTATCAGAGTAGCGCTCTAACCGACTGAGCTACGGGCCCAATTGAATTTATTCTCTATTAATAATTTTATATCAAGAATAAAAAAAACAACCCTTATTTATGTTAAAAAAAAACTTTGAAAACTGAACAGTGAATGAAAATAACCTTAAATGTTTGTTCTTATTTGTACTAAATTGTACGTTAACAATGATGTACTTTTTTGTAGTTAGTATAATTTCTCTGCGAGCCCCTTCAACAAAAGTGAATCTCGCTCAAGCATAAAAATTTATTAATTACGCACATCAAACGACCATAATAATAACCATAAAAATGGTCTTATTTTTCCTTAGAAAGGAGGTGATCCAGCCGCACCTTCCGGTACAGCTACCTTGTTACGACTTCGTCCCAGTCATCAGTCCCACTCTCGGCATCTGCCTCCCAAAAGGGTTAGCGCAATGACTTCAAGTGTTACCAACTTCCATGACGTGACGGGCGGTGTGTACAAGGACCGGGAACGTATTCAACGCAGTGTGCTGACCTGCGTTTACTAGCAACTCCACGTTCATGTAGGCGAATTTCAGCCTACAATCCCAACTGAGACAAGTTTTATCGGATTAGCTCCCCCTCGCGGGTTGGCGACCGTCTGTACTTGCCATTGTAGCGTGTGTGTAGCCCAGGGTGTAAGAGCCATGATGATTTGACGTCATCCCCACCTTCCTCCCTTTTAAGGGCAGTATCGTTAGAGAGTGCAACTAACAAAGAGGGTTGCGCTCGTTGCGGGACTTAACCCAACACCTCACGGCACGAGCTGACGACAACCATGCAACACCTGTGTAAGCTCCCTTGCGGGTCCATCCCCTTTCGGTTCAGTACTACTTACATGTCAAACCCTGGTAAGGTTCTTCGCTTACCATCGAATTAAACCACACGCTCCGCTGCTTGTGCGGTCCCCCGTCAATTTCTTTGAGTTTTAGCCTTGCGGCCGTACTACTCAGGCGGATTGCTTAACGCGTTAACTTCGGCTCACGAGGGGTCGATGCCCCGAAAACCTAGCAATCATCGTTTACGGCGTGGACTACCCGGGTATCTAATCCGGTTCGCTCCCCACGCTTTCGTCCCTTAGCGTCAGAACTGTCCCAGTAAGTCGCTTTCGCCACTGGTGTTCCTCCAGATATCTACGCATTTCACCACTACACCTGGAATTCCACTTACCTCTAACAGTCTCTAGTTTGACAGTATCTCACAACCTCTCCAAGTTAAGCTTGAAGTTTTCATATGAGACTTATCAAACCGCCTACGGACCCTTTACGCCCAGTGATTCCGGACAACGTTCGGTACCTACGTATTACCGCGGCTGCTGGCACGTAGTTAGCCGTACCTTATTCATTAGGTACCTTCCTTGCTATTCCCTAATAAAAGAGGTTTACGATCCTAAAACCTTCATCCCTCACGCGGTGTCGCTGCATCAGACTTTCGTCCATTGTGCAATATTCTTAGCTGCTGCCTCCCGTAGGAGTGGGGGCCGTGTCTCAGTCCCCCTCTGGCTGGTCGTGCTCTCACACCAGCTACCCGTCTTAGGCTTGGTGGGCCATTACCCCGCCAACAACCTGATAGGACGCAAGCCCATCCAAGAGCGATAAATCTTTCATTTATAGAAATAATCAATAAATCGTATGCGGTATTAGCACAGATTTCTCTGTGTTATTCCCCACTCTAGGGTAAGTTACTTACGCGTTACTCAGCCGTCTGCCACTAGATATATGCTTCCCGAAGGAAGCGATCTCGTTCGACTTGCATGCCTTAGACACACCGCCAACGTTCGTCCTGAGCCAGAATCAAACTCTTCAAAAAAACGGTCATTTTCATTCACTGTTCAGTTTTCAAAGTGCGATATCATTAATTTAATCATTCAGATTAAAAAAATCATTAGAAAAAAAATGATAACAAACGCTTTTATAAATAACAATAAAAAAATATCTTAAGTATTAGTTTTTGTTAAAATAAAACAAGCGCAGTTAACATTGTAACAAATTTTTAGGAGTACATACTATGGTTAAAAATAATCCAGGGGAGCCTTACTCAAGAATTTCATCTGAAGAAGCATTTGAAATGCAAATTAACGGAGATGGAATCATTATAGATGTTCGTAATCAAGACGAGTATGAAGCAGGGCATGTAAAAAATGCTATTTGGATTCCTGTAGATGAAATAGTTGAAAGATTTAGTGAAATTCCTGAAAGTGGTAACTTATTATTCATTTGTGCTGTAGGAGCTAGAAGTGGATTAGCTGCAGAATATGCTAGTTCACTAGGTGTAGACTCAGAAAGATTGTTTAATATAGAGGATGGAACTCCTAGTTGGATTGACAAAGGATTACCTAGGTCTAATGGTACTGAAAAATGAAAAAAAATAAATCATACCTCACTGTAGTAGGATCAATAGCTTATGACGATGTGATTACTTTAGCAGGAGCAAAAGACAATTTGTTTGGGGGTTCATCTATTTATTTTTCAATTGCTGCTTCAAATTTTTCAAACGTTTCTATTGTAGGGACAGTAGGAAATGATTTTAAAGAATCAGATTTTAAAATACTAAGCAATCGAAATATAGACATTTCTAATATCAAAAGAATAAAATCAGGAAATACATTTAGATGGAAAGGCGACTATAAAGAAAATTCCGAAGATCCAAATACTATTTTTACCAGTCTTGGTGTGTTCAAAGATTTTTCACCCATCCTAAATGACCTTCAATTAAAATCTTCACATGCTTTTCTAGCAAATATATCTCCTGATATACAACTAGAATTAGCTAAAATTCTTAAAAACAAAAATGCACTTATTGGTTTAGATACAATGAATCATTGGATATTAGAAAAAAAGAATACATTAATTGAAGTTATAAAAAAAATAAATATACTTTTTATTAATAAAACAGAGGCTTGTTTAATTTCTAATAATTCAGATATTGACAATGCAGCCAAATATTTACTTGAGTATGGCCCTGATTTATGTATCATTAAAGACGGTAAAAATGGATCATATATGTATTCAAACAATGAAGAAAAGTTTTTTTGTCCAACATACAATATTGAAAGAGTGGTTGATCCTACAGGAGCAGGAGATTCTTTTGCAGGAGGTTTTTTTGGATACTTATCTAATATTTCAAAACCTGAAAGAGAAGATTTTCAAGAAGCGATGATTTATGGATCTAGCATTGCTTCTTTTACAATAGAGGGTTTTGGAACTGAAAATCTACTAAAAGTAAATGATGAAAATATAAAAAATAGATTTGAAAAAATAAAATCTAAAGTAAATTTGGAGAAAAAATGAATTATGATATAAAAGACTTAAACTTAGCAGACCAAGGGAAAAGAAAAGCTGAATGGGCTGCTAGAGAAATGCCTGTTTTACAACTAATCAAGGATCGTTTTACAAAAGAAAAACCTCTTGAAGGTACAAAAATTGCAGGATGTTTACATGTAACATCTGAAACAGCAAACCTTGCACTAACTCTTCAAGCTGCAGGAGCTGAATTTTCGTTATGTGCTTCTAATCCATTATCTACTCAAGATGACATTGCAGCTTATTTAGTATCTAAAAATATTCCTGTATACGCAATTAATGGAGAGGACAATGATACTTATTATAGTCATATAAATTCAGTGGTAGACCCAAAACCAAATATAACAATAGATGATGGAGCTGATTTAGTAGCTTTTTTACATCAAGACAAACCTGAACTTATGTCTGAAATCATTGGAGGAATGGAAGAAACAACAACTGGTGTAATTAGACTTAAGGCTCTTGCCAGGGAAAAAAAGCTTAAATATCCAATAATTGCAGCAAATGACTCTCAAACAAAACATATGTTTGACAACAGATATGGAACAGGGCAAAGTACTTTAGATGGAATTATTAGGGCTACAAACATGCTCCTTTCTGGAAAAAACTTCGTCATAATAGGATACGGATGGTGTGGTAGAGGTTTAGCACAAAGAGCTAAAGGAATGGGAGCACAAACAATTGTTTGTGAAGTTGATCCTATAAAAGCACTTGAAGCAGTAATGGATGGACATCAAGTAATGAAAATAGAAGACGCCGCAAAAGAAGGAGATATTTTTGTTACTTTAACAGGAGGACTTCATGCAATTGGAAAAAATCATATGGAAAATATGAAAGATGGCGCAATAGTAGCTAATTCAGGCCATTTCAATGTAGAGATTGATATCGATTCATTGGAAAAAATGTCAGAAACTAAAACTAAAGTTAGACCTTTTGTAGACGAATATGTTTTAGAAAACGGTAAAAGATTATGTGTCCTCGGAGAAGGTAGATTGATCAATCTAGCAGCAGCAGAAGGGCATCCTCCATCAGTAATGGATATGAGTTTTGCTAACCAAGCTTTAGGCTGTGAATTTTTGAAAAAAAACACGTTAGATATTGGAGTTCATGTCCTATCTAAAGAAATAGATAATGAAATTGCATCAATTAAAATGAATTCAATGCAAATGAATTTCGATGTGTTGACCCCAGCACAAGAAAAATATCTTAATTCATGGAATATGGGAACATAAAAATGAGTAATTATTTTTTTACATCTGAATCAGTTTCAGAAGGGCACCCTGATAAAATGTGTGATCAAATTTCAGATGCCGTACTTGATGAGTGCCTAAGGCAAGATAAAATGAGCAGAGTAGCTTGTGAAACTGCTGTAGGAACAGGTTTTGCTATGGTATTTGGAGAAATTACTACTAGTGCCAATTTAGACTATGAAAAAATCATCAAAGACACAATAAAAAAAATTGGTTACACAAAAGAAGAATATGGATATACTCCAGAAAACATAAAAATACTAAATTTCTTAGGCGAGCAATCTCAAGATATAAAGCAAGGTGTTGATGTAGCTTTAGAAAATAGAGAAATGTCTAGCAAAGAAAATGATCAACAAGGAGCTGGAGATCAAGGAATGATGTTTGGTTACGCTTGTGATGAAACAGAAGAGAAAATGCCTCTTGCTATTTCTTTAGCTCATGATCTTCTAAAAAGACTAAGTAATGCGCGAAGAAATAATGAAATCACCTATTTAAGACCAGATTCAAAAAGTCAGATTACTCTTGAATATGATCAGAATCATAAAGTAGTTAGAGTTGATACTGTAATCCTTTCTACACAACATGATGAAGATGTCAAAAATGAACAAATTGAAAAAGAACTTTATGAAAAAATAATATTAGAAGAAATAGATAACGATTTATTAGATTCAAATACTAAAATTTTCATTAATCCTTCTGGAAGATTTGTAATTGGTGGACCTGTAGGAGACGCTGGGCTTACTGGAAGAAAAATAATTGTTGATACGTATGGTGGAGCTGCTAAACATGGAGGAGGTGCTTTTTCTGGGAAAGACCCTTCTAAAGTTGATAGATCTGCAGCTTATGCAGCTAGGCATATAGCAAAAAATGTAATTGAAACTCAAATAGCCTCAAAAGCTGAAATACAGCTTTCTTACGCAATAGGAAAAGCCGAACCAGTTTCTATTATGGTTAATACGTTTAACACAGGGAAAATTGAAGATTCAAAAATTGAAGATGCAATAAAAAAAGTATTTGATTTGAGACCTTCTGCAATTATTTCAAGACTAGGGTTAAGAAATCCAATATATGAGCAAACTGCTACATACGGTCATTTTGGAAGATCAGATATTTCTTTACCATGGGAATCCACTAACTTTTCAAAGGATTTAGAAAAATTCTTTTAAGATGAATAATGGAATAAAATTTGGAACTGATGGTTGGAGAGCAACTTCTTCAACTGGCCTAAATGAAGGTAACATCAAAATTTGTGCTCAGTCTTTTTCAGATTATATAAATGATAATTACTCAGATTTCAAAGAAATTTTGGTTGGTTATGATACTAGAAAAGATTCTTACAAATTTGCAGAAATAACATGTCAGGTCATAAAATCAAACAACATAAATGTAAAACTTACTGACCGTCCTACTCCCACTCCAATATGTAGCCACAATGTAAAAAACAGTTCCAAAGTAGGTGCTGTAATAATAACAGCATCTCACAATTCAAAAGAATGGAATGGTTTCAAAATCAGATCTTCAAATGGAGTAAGTTTTAATGATTTTCAAATTGCTGAAATTGAAAAAAAAGTTAACTTTTATAGTAATAATAAAATGAAAATTAAACATGAAAAACAAAATATAGAAAAAATAAACATTATTGATTCATACATTAAGTCATTAAAAAAAATAGTAGATATTGAATCCATAAATAAATCAGGAATTAATATAGTTGCAGATTACATGCATGGAGCAGTTTCTGGAATACTGGAAAAAATATTAGATAATAATAAAAATTTTTATATAAGAAAAGATTTAGATTCAAATTTTCCAGGAATGATTCAACCAGAGCCTATTGAATCTAATCTAAAGGATTTAAAATCAAAAATCATAAAAGAAGATTTTTCTGTAGGATTTGCTTTTGACGGTGATGGAGATAGACTGGGAGTTATTGATGAAAATGGGAATTTTCAATCTTCATCTGAAGTTTTTTCTATACTAGCAAGCCATGTTTTAGAAAATAAATCTTCCATAAAATCTATTGCTACAACTGTAAGCATGACTTCTAATATTGAAGAAATATGTAAAAAATTCAATTCAAAAGTAACAAGAACTAAAGTTGGTTTCAAACATCTTGCACCATTTTTAGAGCAAAAAAAAGTATCTTTTGCAGGTGAAGAAAGCGGTGGCTACTCAATGGTAGATCATGTTTCAGATAAAGACGGAATATACTCTTCACTTTTATATCTAGAATATTTAGTAAAGTTACAAAAAAAACCTAGTGAATTGATTTTAAATATTTATAAAAGTCTTCCAACAAAGGTTTTTGAAAGAATAGACAAAAAGTTTTCAAGTAAAGACAGGAAAACAATTGAATTAAAAATAGAAAATATAAAAAATTACCTTGACAGTAAATACAAAATAATTGATCAAAATCATATAGATGGGAAAAAATTTTATTTAAACAATTCTTCTTGGATATTATTAAGATTATCAGGCACAGAACCTGTTTTTCGAATATATATAGAGAGTTCAAGCAAAATTATCATGAATGAAATTAAAAATGAAATATTTAAATATTTTAAGAATTGATTTTTTTTACTAATTTATTTTAATAATCATTATTAACTTTTGAGTATAATGAAATAGATAATTATCAGAATGCCGGGGTGGCGGAATGGTAGACGCGCCAGACTTAAAATCTGTTGTCCGTATAGGGCGTGGGAGTTCGAGTCTCCCCCTCGGCACCAAAATAAAAAATAAAATTTGATAAAATGATAAGATTGGGCGACGTGGCGAAGTGGCTAACGCAGTGGTTTGCAAAACCTCCATTCATGGGTTCGAATCCCATCGTCGCCTCCAAAATTTAGAAATCGGGTATATATAAATGTTATACAAATTTTTATTACTCCTAATTTCATTATTATTGTTCATATCTTGTTCTGAAAATGATGTTTCTACTACTGAATTAGCACCTACTTCAACTCCTTTACCAGTTTCAACTCCCTTACCAGATATAAAACAAGTTCCTACAGTAGAACCTATAGTCGAAGTTAAAGAAGAACCTAAAGATGATGATTTTCAAGAAGGAATAACTTTTGATAGAGGAATAGCTTTTAAAGGAGGAATAGCTCTTAAAAGAAATATACCTACACCTAAGACATATGAAGAAATCATGATGCCATATGAAGAGTCGCAGAAAAAAAGGGCTGAAGAAAGAGAATCAACTGGTACTCCAATTATGACATACGAAGAGTTGCAGAAAAAATGGTCTGAAGAACGAGCAGAAGAACTATTAAGAGCTAAGCAAAGAGAATCTTTAGTAAAAGAAACTTTTGACAGTTTAGACAATCCAAGACGGACCTCCCAATACTTAGGATGGGGAAAATTTTATGATGTTGAATCACTTCGACTTTTTGCCACAGAGAGAGTTACTGATCAATTTATGTTAAGAGTTGCTGCTATATATAAGTTGATGTTCAGTAAGAATGACCTAATAGATGATGACCTTCAAAATACTTTCTTTCAAACTATTCGAGATGAACGTGTTTTTCAAAAAATACTTTATGTAGACAAAAGTGGTAGTTACGATACGGCTACCAATGACTTAATATCTCGTTATCCAGGTGGAGGTTATCAACATAATTATCATGGGCACCTCGTTAATAGAGCTGGTGCTGATCAAAACCGAGGGCAAAGAGAGATTATTTGGCAATCACTTAGTACAATGACTCTTTCTTTAAGATTAATGTCAGACGAATTGGATGGTAGGATTTCAAATTCTGCACTGAGGAAAGCTTATGAAGAAGCAGTAGATAAAAATTTATTCTTCTACTACCCTTCGAAGGAGATATCTCAAGAAGATATTATTTATCAAGCAACTCATAGTTTCTTAGTAAGAGTTATATGTAAAGAATGGGGTATTAGATATTTTGACACTGATTTAGATGTTAGATTGATAGTAAATGATAAAGATGATTTAATTAATAAATTACCACTATCTCATAAATTATATGAAGAATTTGTTGAGAAAATACTAAATCCTCTGGATCCTGAATTAGTTGAAGATATTTTAGAATATAATTTTGAACCTAAAGTATATTGAAAATTTATAGTTTTTGGACTGTATTAAATACTTGAATCCTGTGCCTACTACTATCAACAATGAGTAAATTGTCATTATGAAAAGAAATTGAAGTTGGGCACCAAAATAATTTTTCTACGTGAGAAGATTCTGTAAAAGGATCATCCTTAAAACTTTCCAATTCAAATACTAAATCAGCTTTTAATCTCGCCTCTTTTTCTTGAACATTCGTGTCTAGAAAATCTTGTGCCCATTTAGATAATGAGCCTTCACCTCTATTTGAACATAAAAAATTACCTTCTTTATCAAATACTTTTAATTTATGATTACCCCAATCACAAACATAAATATTTCCTAAATCATCAACAGCGCAAGAAGACGGGTGTAAGATATTTTGCTCTTCTTCTCCTTTTGATCCAAAGCTTCTAATAAATTCACCATCTGTAGAAAATTCCTGAATCCTATGATTGCCCCAGTCTGAAACATATAATCGATCATCGGAAGTATATGTAATTCCCCAAGGTAAATTTAATTGACCTTCATTATTTCCTTGGGATGAAAATTTTCGAATAAAATTTCCTGATTCATCAAAAACTTGAATCCTACCATTTCTATGATCAACAACATATAATTGATTTTTATTATCAAAGATTAGTCCATTAGGACCATCAAAATGACCATCTTTATTTCCTAGTTGACCAAATGAAGAAATAAATTCCCCTTCTAATGTCATTATTGAAATTTTATGACTATATTCATCAGAAACATAAATTTTATCTGAGTCACTAATTACTATTGAAGAAGGCCACATAAACTGGCCATCACTTTGACCGTAAGAAGCAAATGTTCCATAGTATTCTTCATTCATATCCATTACTGTAATTCTTACGCCTCTAGTGTCATAATCATGCCCTCGTCCAAGAACATATATGCGCTCATTACTATCTAAGGCTAAGTCAAACGGATAATAGAAACCTCTTCCCTGCATTGCTGCAAGACCCATTGTTTTTTCACTTTTAAGATCAAAGTTTGTTATCATACTATGCTCTTTGATACTCAGGCATTGCTCCAACTAGTTTCAAGAGCTCAGATAAATTTTCATCGGTTAATAATTCTTTATCGTTTAGTCTTGATTCTGCAAAATCAATAAGTGTTTCTTTTGTATTTTGTGAAACAATTATTTCTCCTAATTCTTCAAGGAGTAAATTTATTAATATTTCAGGAGAATAAATTTCATTAGTATTTGCTCTTACATTATCAATAATTTTTCTTATTCCTGAATGATTGGTATTTCCTAAGTTAGATGATGAAAAGTTAACTCTTTCAACAACAGTTCCTGAATCAAGCCATTCAGTTCCCCAGTGCCATCCCTCAACAGATGGAGGATTCATTGCATGTTGCCCCATAAAAGAAGTCTGAGAATTAGTTGCAGATTGAAATTTTTCAGGTCTGTAAAACTCTTTTGTAAGTCTTAGTGTTCCAGCAACAAGTTCAATTGGGCTCTTAACTCTTTTATTCCAAACTTTTTCTGTTTTGAAAAAATCAGACTTGAATAAAAATCTAAGCATTTCTTTTATGTCATAGCCAGAATTAAAATAAACTTCAGATAATGCATCTATTGCTTCTGGGTTATTTGGTTCTTTGTATGGCCACTCAGGTACTGGTGGTTCATCTTCAACGAAAAAGCTGTACATATGTCTAGCAATAAATCTAGATGTAGCTTTTTGTTTGCAAATAATATCAATAATTTCTTCACCATTGAAATTACCTTTTTCACCTAAAAAGATCTTTTCATCGTTATCATGATCTTCCTCTTTATATTCAAAATGCATAGCAAGTCTTCCATATGGCCAAACAGAATCTCTTTGAGATTTTTCAGTCATATATTCCTTATTTGCTATGGTCCAACCAGTAAACGCTCTTGCAGCTTCTTTGATATCTTTTTCAGTATAATTTCCAGTTCCCATAGAAAAAAGTTCTAATAATTCTCTGCCATAGTTTTCGTTTATTGCACCTTTACGGCTTTCGCAGTTATCAAGCCAAATAATCATAGCTGGATCTTTAGAAAGTTCTATCAATAAATTTCTATAATTACCTAATCCTAGTTTTGAAAACATTTTTATCTGATCATGAAGAACAATCCCATTAGCTAACTTGGCATAGCCTGTAGCAAAGATACCATGCCAAAAAAGTGCAATTTTTTCCTTGAATGGTGAATCACTCCAGATCATTTTATAAAGCCAAGAAGCTCCATTTGAAGAGTTTCCCATTGGTGAACCATAATCTGGCTGATATCTATGCATAAAATGCTTTGAAACTTCATAATTTGGTTCCGAATCTAGTATTAAATCTACTTGATCTTCATAACTTCTTTTAGAAATTTCAATCAACTCATCTTTACTAGCCCCAAACTCTGCACGTCTCATTAAGTGAGCCATTAACATAATATTTTTATTAGACATAATTTATTAACCTTTTTTTATAAAACTAAACTGTTCAAAGTTTTTACCTAAAATTGGAACAGAATCAATTCCAAGCCATTGATCCAATAAAGTTGCGTATGTTGATCTGAAATCATTATTGTATTTCATATCTCCTTCAATCTGTTCTGATATCTCTAATGATGGTTGTTCTCCATAAAGACCACCCTTAACAGATCCACCAAGAACAAAAGCTATACCACCTGAACCATGATCTGTACCAGAGCCATTATCCTCAATTCTTCTACCAAATTCTGAAAAAAGTAAAACAGTAACATCATTTTCTCGGCCGTGCTCTTTTAGATCTCGATAAAAATCTCCAATAGCATCGGAAAGCTCTTTCCATAATTTTGCATGATTAAATAATTCTCCTGCGTGTGTGTCAAAACTTCCGTGTTGAGCATAATAAATCTTTGTTCCTATATCAGCAAAAATAACTTTAGCAATATCCTTTAAATTATTTGCAATAGGATTGTCAGCGTATTCGACTGAAGACGAATATTTAGAATTAGCCCCGCTCAATATATCTGCTCCAATCATTGCACTTACGCCATTTTCTGACAAAGCATCTAAAATAGCGTCTCTTCCTTGATTTGGACCATACATTCTAGAAAAATAATTCAAGGCATTTTCTCTTTGATCCTTACCTTGAATATCAGGCATAAGACCGTAAGTTTCTAGGTCTCCTACTGAAGCGACAGGTACATCTTTACAAACTAATGCTCTTGGTAAGCCTCTTCCAAAATTTACAGCCGTTACAACATTATTATGAGAAGGATCTATTTCCCTAATAGTTCTGCCAAGCCATCCATCAGGGGCAATGCTTTCTGATTCAGCAGTATGCCAAATGTCCATTGATCGAAAATGAGATCTATTAGGTACCGGATACCCTATACCATTAATCACAGCGACGTTATTGCTATCCCATAACTTTTTTATTTCACCCATTTCAGGGTGAAAACCAAGAGATCCATTTATATCTATTACATCGCTTTCTGTAAGGTGGATTGCAGATCTTGAATCATGATATATTCCGTTGGTGTATGGAACTATTGTGTTCATAGCATCATTACCACCAGAAAGCTGAATAACTACCAAAGATTTTTCTTTTTTTTCCGTCACCATTTCCTCCAAGAAAATTAGAATTTATAAAATTCTAAACTCATTTGAAAATATTGCAATAGGTTTGAGAATATAAGATTATCTATGGTGCCGAGGGGGAGAGTCGAACTCCCACGTCCATAAGGACACTACGCCCTCAACGTAGCCTGTCTACCATTTCAGCACCCCGGCAATGGCAGGAGCGGGAGGAGTCGAACCCCCGACCTCTGGTTTTGGAGACCAGCGCTCTAGCCAACTGAGCTACGCTCCTATGTATTTGAACTTTAATTCTAACATTAGTAACTAAAATTTAAATATGTATAATGCGATCTTGTTAGTCAGTTATATTATTAAACTAAAAATTCAAGCATGCTAAATAATGACTTAACATGCTTGAATTAAATTTCTAAAAAAAAGATTAAAGTGCCTTTTCTCCAGATTCTCCGGTTCTAACTCTGATTACTTCAGTAACTTCTGAAATAAAGATCTTTCCATCTCCAATTTGACCATTTTCAGTTTTAGCACCAGAAATAATTGCATCAATCACTTTCTTTTGATTTGATTTTTCTGTTACTGCTGTAATCAATACTTTTGGTACAGATGATCTATTTTTAGTTGCACTACCTCTACCTGTGAAAACCTCCACTCCATCTTGATTCCCTCTGCCTGTAACATTACTATAAGTAAACCCAGTACATCCTGCATCTGCCATTTCTTCTAAAACAACATTAACTCTTTCGGGTTTAACTATTGCGTCAATTCTAATCATTTTTACCTCCTTCATAAATTATATTCAATAAAAATCTTAATTTGCCCCATCATTTACATTAGCCTGTTCTCCATGAGTTGCTAAATCCAAACCTTGATCTTCTTCATTTTCAGAAACCCTTAATCCTAGACCAGGAATTTTATCTAAAAGATATAAAATGACAAAAGATACTATAAATGAGTAAGCTAGTGTTCCAAATGCAGTATAAATTTGTATCCAAACTTGTGTAGCATTGCCTTCTATCAAACCTTTAACTCCAGCAATAGATTCTACAGCAAAGATTCCTGTAGCTATACATCCCCAAATACCTCCAATACCATGCACAGCAAAAACATCTAATGCATCGTCCATTTTAGTTTTGTGCATCAATTCAACGGCATAATAACATAGAACACCAGCTCCAAGTCCTATTGCTAGTGCTCCTAATGGATTAACAGCACCTGCAGCTGGAGTAATAGCAACTAATCCTGCTACAGCTCCTGTAGCAACTCCAACTCCACTAATTTTTCCAGTGGTAATCATTCCTATTATTCCCCAAACAGTGGCCGCAGTACCTGCTGCAATTTGAGTAACAAGCATCGCATTTATAGCATAATCATCTGCTGCTAATGCAGAACCACCATTAAATCCAAACCATCCAAACCAAAGTATTGATGCGCCCAATAATACATACGGAACATTATTTGGTTGCAAACCTGGATTTCTTCTTTTCCCAACTAAAATTGCTGCTGCAACTGCTGCTGCTCCAGCATTAATATGTATTACTGTTCCTCCAGCAAAATCCAAGGCTCCTGCCCCATCGGCTCCTATCCAACCTCCACCCCAAACCCAGTGGGCAATAGGAGCGTAAACTACAGTTATCCAAATTACAGTGAAAATAAGATATGTAGAAAATTTAAATCTTTCAGCAAAAGCTCCAGTTATCAGAGCTGGAGTGATAATAGCAAACATCATTTGAAATAGAACATCATATAATGGACTAATAGCATCACCTTCGGCGGAAAACATATTTACACCATTCAAGCCTAATAATGAAAAATCAGCTACAAAACCAGGTATAAGTTCTCCTGTACCATAGGCTAAACTATACCCCCAAAGAGTCCAAACAATTGTTACTACTCCTATAGTAATAAAACTTAGCATCATTGTATTAACTAAGCTTTTTGCCCTTACTAAGCCACCATAAAAAAATGCTAACCCTGGCGTCATAAAAAATACTAATGCAGATGCCATAAGCATCCATGCTGTATGTCCTGAATCCATAATCCCTCCTTAATAAATTAATAATTACAATATAATTTATTTTAGGAATGTTTTTTTCGTGTTACGCATTTGTTTAGTTTCTGTTACGTAAATGTTTCTAAAATGTTAAATTCATCATAAAAATTTACGCAAATCGCAATCTATTTTCGATCAAATAATGCCAATCCATTAATTCCAGCCAAGTAAACTAAAAACATAGCTCCTAAAGATAAAACCAATAGGTTACTTGATCTGCATGAACCGTCAATAACTGGCTTATTTTTAAGAACTGTTATAGTTTCATTTTCTCTAGGTTTATAAGGGCCAGCACCTATTGTGTCTCTCCATTCTTTATCTAATTCTTCTACATTAAAACCATAACTATCTATCATAGCTTCATCTACTGTCATACCTTCAGATAAATTTTTTAACAACAAATTCATAGTTTCTAAACCATAATTTTTTATCATATAATTTACTACACTTCTTGATTGCCCATAAGCTACAAGAGTTAATTTGGGATCTCCAGGAAAAGTATTAAGTTGGTTTAATGGTTTCAATTGATTTGTACCAATGGCCCAGTCTAAATATAAATCGTAACTAACAGTTTTATCTCTATTTGCAAATTCAGCTAAACCTTCATTTATCCATAAAGGAAGGTTAATAGATCCATCAGTTGCTCTTCCAACTAATACATGCATTATTTCATGAGTTGATGTCCCGAGATCGTTTTTACCTGCCAAAACTAGAACAACAGCAGATTCTTCAAATGCTTGACCAGCAGTAATTAGCTCCCTATCAGATGTTTTAGACTTTGACCTGATTGCATCTATCATTTCAGAATAATTATTATATAAAGTCATTCTAATTTTTTCATCAAATCTTCCTACAATTGGGCTCATATCTTCTAATAATAATTCACACTCTTCTAGCAATCTTTTAGCTCGACTTTTAGAATATCTATAATAAACTCTTATATTTACAGATTCAACGAATTCCCAATCATCAAATCTTGTATCAAGCATAATAAAATCTGATTCATCAGTAACAAACTGAGATCCATCCTCAAAATAAAAAATCAAATTCCAAGTAATTTCTGACCCTGGAGGAATAAAACCATTTTGGGTATTTATCCTAACATCCATTTTGGAATTGATTATTCCTGTATCTATATTTTTAGAAAAATCCATGTATCCATATTGAAGAGTTTTTCTTTCACCGGTTTTAAAATTTACTTTTATATCTTGAATTTTCTTTTTAGATTTTCCTTCAAAAAGAAATGTGATTTTTTCTGGAAAATCAACCTCAGCAGTCAATTTTGAAATTTCTACTTCAGAATTAAAATCAGCAAAAAGGATTCCTGAAGGAGCAAAAACAAATATTATAAAAAATAAAATAATCAGTTTAGCTTTTAGCATTTTTCAACCCTATAACAAGTCTCCATATAGAACTTATAAAAGTGCCTATTACTAGAATGTAAAGCCCTATTAAAGGCTGAGATATAATTAAACAAACAATTATAACTATTGATCTTTCTACACGAGTAAAAAAACCTGATTTATTTTCAATACCTAAACTTTCACACTTAGCTCTTATATAGCTTATTAGCTGAGAACATAAAAGAGATATTATTGTAAACAATATTGCATAATCATTAAATTCATTAAAGATAAAGTAAGCAGCTATTCCTATAAAAATAATACCTTCACTAAATCTATCAATTACCGAATCTAACAAATCTCCAAACTTGCTTGCTTTATTTGACAGCCTAGCCATAGAACCATCTATTGAATCCAATAATGTGCCTATTCCTACTACAATTCCACCAAAAAGAAAATTTCCTTGAAAAACAAAAAATGAGCCTAAGAGAGTAATAAGTAGGCCCAATATAGTGACAGCATTAGGTGTAAATTTTAATGAGATCAATAATTTAGATATTGGATCTTCATAAATTTTTCTGGTATAAAATCTTAATTTTTGTCTAAATTTTTCCAAATTTATTTTAGTAACTTTTTATATATATTAATTATTTCAGAAACTAAATAATCCCATGAGTAATTTTGTACATTTTTTAGCCCGTTTTTAATATTTTTTCCCACAGATATTTTTTTATTTAGTAAATTGTATAGTAAGTTATACAGATCTTCTGTTGAATTATAAGTGTATAAAAATCCATATTTATTTTTTTCTGACAATTCTTTATAACTGTCAATGTTAGATAAAACTAAAATCTTTCCAGAAGCCATAGCTTCTAAAATAATAACTCCAAATGATTCATTTTCTAAAGAAGATAGGCAAATCACATCAACATTTTTATAAAAAGAAGGAAGTTCAGATTGTAATACAGTTCCAATAAAAGATATTTTATTAAAATCAGCATTTGGATTTTTAATTTTAAAATTTTTAGAATTTCCTGGGCCTGCTACTATTAGATCTAAATTTTTTATTTCTTTCGACAGTTTATTAAACGAATTTAATAAAAGGTTAAATCCTTTTCTCTGTTCTTCAAAACGTCCTACAAATAATATTTTTTTATTTGAATTTCTTAAAACTTTTGGCTTTTCTTTAATTTCTCTATATTTTTGTAAATCTATACCATTTGGAATTATAATAGATTCAAAATCAAAATAGCGATTTATATATTTTTGAGAAGAATTAGAAACGCAAATTTTATAATCAATTTTTTTTAAAAAAAAGTTTAAAAAAGATTTAAAATAAACATACCAAAAATGTTTTTTTTCTCCATATGCATGAAAAGTCCCTACTATCTTAATTTTTCTGACTAAATAAATTAGTAATAGATATGTTGGAGATAGAGGTTCATTCAAATGAATTATGTCAAAGTTGTTTTTATTTAAATAATTACTAATTTTAAAAATTTTTATTATATTTATAGAAATTCTTGATTTAGAACCCAAAAAGCTAAAAGTAAAAGGTTTCCCTAAATTAAAAAAAGGGATGTTGTTAATTTCATGAATATTTTTGTCTGACAAAGGAGCAAATAAAAAAACATTTTGTCCTTTATTTTTTAAAGAAACTGCTAAATCAAATGCTTGAGTCTGCACCCCTCCAGGGAAGGAAAAATCATAAGGACAAAAAATAGCGACTTTCAAAGAATTAAAATTTACTCTATATCTGAAAAATCCTCAACTGCTCGCCTTGCATCATCATCTCTCATTTGGTTAGGTGGAGACTTCATGAAATATGCACTTGGAGCATCTACTGCACCAGATACACCTTTATCCATTGCTATTTTGGCGCATCTAATTGCATCTATAGCAACACCAGCAGAGTTTGGACTATCTTCAACTTCTAATTTTAGTTCAACGTTTAAAGGGACATCCCCCCAAGAGGTTCCTTCTAATCTAATATATGCCCATTTTCTATCTTCTAACCAAGGAACATGATCAGATGGACCTATATGAACATCATCTGTTGGCAATTCTTTTTCTAATTGAGACTGAACAGCATTAGTTTTAGAAATTTTCTTACTCTTTAATCTTGATCTTTCAAGCATATTTAAAAAGTCTGTATTGCCTCCAAAATTAAGTTGATAAGTTCTGTCTAGTCTTACTCCTCTGTCTTCAAATAATCTAGCTAAAACACGATGTATTATAGTTGCACCTACTTGACTCTTAATATCGTCTCCCACGATAGGTAAACCTTTATCAATAAATCTTTTTTGCCAATAATCTTCTTTAGCAATAAAAACAGGAATACAGTTTACGAATGCACATCCAGCTGCTAAAACTTGTTCAACATACCATTTAGTTGCTTGTTCTGATCCCACTGGCAAGTAGTTTATTACTACGTCAACTTTTTTTTCTCTAAGAATTTGAACAATATCAGAAGTTTGTGACCCAGGACTACTTTGATCTTTATCTATTTCAATTACATCTTCTAAATATTCTCCAACTCCATCATGAGTCATTCCTCTATCTACTTTTATTCCAGTTTTAGGAACATCAAAAAACTTAAGGGCGTTATTATTTTTTGTGTAAATTGCTTCATTAATGTCTTTACCTACTTTATCTTTATCAACATCAAAAGCAGCTACAATATTCACATCTCCAATTGCATAACCTCCAAGAACGTTATGCATAAGCCCCGGAACCTGAAGTTCATTGTCCTGAATCTCAGAATATTTGTGAATACCTTGAACTAAGGAAGACGCACAGTTTCCCACTCCAATAATTGCAACATTAATTTGACCCATACTAAAACTCCAATAAATTAATAAGTTTGAGATTATATTATAGGGTATTAATTATATAAATTTCATTAATTCTTAGTACAAAATTAATTCTTAGTACAAATTTAATTAATAGGCCAATGCAGATCCGTCTTTTCTTGGTTCTGTTCCTAAAGAAATGACACCTGTTTCATTATTGTACCGAGCTACTTGGGCTCCTCCAAACATAATTCTTTCATTCCCTGCAACTACTTTTATTTTATGCCCTTTAGATTTTAAATCGTTTATTACGTTAATATCTAAATCATCCTCTACTGAAATAGTTTTCATATCATCAACATCCAATGAAAATCTCAATGCATCTAAAGCATCTTGTGGACCAAGTCCATAATCAATAATATTCGATATCACCTGTAGATGACCTTGAGGTTGTTGAAAACCTCCCATTACACCAAAAGATAAAAACAATTTATTATCCTTAGTAACCATACATGGAATAATTGTATGGAATGGCCTCATATTAGGTTCTAGAAAGTTTGGATGAGATTTATCCAAACTGAATAACGCTCCTCTGTTTTGAAGAGCTATACCTGTTTCAGGAACGACTAATCCAGATCCGAAACCTTGGAATGTTGAGTTTATTAAGGAACATCCCATCCCATTTCCATCAATCGCTGTTATGTAAACTGTATCTCCACTCGTCTCAAAAGTATTATGAGAAACTTGATTCATAATATTCTTAGAATTTATAAGATTAAATCTTTCTTTGGAATATTCTTTTGATAATAATTTATCAATAGGAATATCATTTTTTTCAGGATCAGTAACATGCCATAATGCATCAGAAAAACCTAATTTCATTGATTCAATTAGGTAATGATAAAAATCGCTGCTACCATGTTTGATGTTTCTAAAATCAAGGTTTTCAATTATATTTAGTGAAATTAAAGCTGCTAATCCATCGCCGTTTGGAGGGCACTCAAAAACATCATAACCTCTATAATTGGTTTTAATTGGGTCCGTCCAATAAGATCTGTAATTTTTCAAGTCTTCGTTATCGAGCCATCCTCCTTCTTGTCTAATATAATTTGTTATTTTTTCCCCCAAATCGCCTTCGTATAGAACTTTAGGGCCTTTCTTAGAAATCTCATGCATAGATTGAGCCAAAGTTGTAAGCTTTATGACATCACCTTCTTCAGGTGCCTTACCATTTTTTAATAGCTCATTACCAGAATTTCTATATAATAATTTATCTTCATTTTCTCGCCACTGCCAAGAAATTAATTTACTAACAGGAAACCCCTCTTCTGCTAACTTTATTGCAGGAGATAGTGAGTCAGATAAAGAAATGGTGCCGAATTTTTTAAGTATTTTTTGCCACCCATCAACTGAACCAGGCACAGAAACTGAATACGCTGCACCTTCGCCTTCTGTAGGTATTGAAGATAGGCCTTTGTTTATAAGTTCATTAGGATCAGAATTTCTTGAAGATGTTCCAGAACCATTAAATGATGCAATTTTTTCAGTTTTTGGATCCCATATCAACGCGAAAATATCTCCACCTATTCCTGTAGACATCGGTTCTACTACACCTAAAGTTGAAGCCATTGTTACAGCTGCATCAACTGCATTCCCTCCAGCCTTTAAAACATCTATTCCAACTTGTGAAGCTATAGGTTGACTAGTAGCTACTCCCCCATTTTTACCATGGACGGTTGATCTTCTTGATGAAAAAAAACTCATTTTTCACTCCTCTACACGGTTACACGCTAAAGGATACACGGATTCTATATCCTAACGTAAATTTAATTCTTCTTAGGATTTAATATATCAGTTAATGCGTCTCCAATGATGTTCCAACAAAAAATCATAATCCAAATTACTATAATTGGAGAAAGTAATTGTTCAGGGTGATTAGTTAGAACTGAAACACTAGCACCTCCTCTGCCTGAAACATCTGATAGCATAGCTCCAAGACTAGGTCTTGGAGGTTGGACTCCTAATCCAAAGAAAGATAATATGACCTCTGATAAAGCTACAGCACCAAGTCCAAAAGTAGACGTAACAATTAAAGGGGATATAACATTTGGAAGGATATGCTTAGTTATTATTCTCAAAGTACTAGCTCCAGAAGTTCTAGCTGATTGGACATATTCTATTTCTCTAATACTAAAAACTTGAGCTCTTATCAACCTCATGGTTCCAAACCAACTCAATGGTAAAAGAGCAATTCCTATAACAAGGTAGTCAATAATACCTGAACTAATTAAACCTGAAATATTTAAATTATCCTCTATTTGATAAAAGAGATTTGTTATTCTTGGTCTCAAGGTGGCTGCAAGTAAAATAATCAATAGAATATCAGGAAAAGAAGATACTAGTTCTCCTATTCTCATTACTATAAAATCAAAAATGCCTTTATAAAATCCTGCTAACAATCCTAGAAAAAGGCCTAATATAAGAGAACCTGTTAAAAGACCTGTAATCGTCACAATGACAGTTGTTTGAATACCCCAAATAACTCTAGAAAGAATATCTCTACCCAGTCTATCTGTTCCTAATAAGTTTTCAAAATCAGGACCTGCTTGAGTTTTTAAAAGATTAGTTTCTGAATAATCATAAGGGGCAAGAACTGGAGCAAAAATGCCCACCAAGTAAATTAAACTAACTATGATCAAACAAGCTACACCTAGTTTTTTTCTTGAAAAATTTTGTATAAATAATCGCATTGATGAAGTATGCCTAATTTCATTATTTATCATAGCATCTCAATTCTAGGATCAACTAATGTATAAACAAAATCAATAATTAGATTAGCTACAACCAGCGCACTAGACCCTAGCAATACTATAGCCATTATCACAGGATAATCTCTAGAATACACTGAATCTAAAGAAATTCGCCCTACACCAGGGATTCCATAAAGTATTTCTACGATTAAAGATCCTCCAAATAATCCTGCCAATGAAAAACCCATAATAGTAACTACTGGCAACATTGCATTTCTGAATGCATGTTTCCACAATACTTTAATTTCACTAACACCTTTAGCTTTAGCTAATTTTACATAATCAGAATCTAATACTTCAATCATAGAAGCTCTAATCAATCTTACAAAAACTGCTGCTCCAGGAATTCCTACAGTTAATGCGGGTAAAATAATTCTTTTATCAAAAACCCCTCCCCATCCAGCTGCAGGGACCAAATCTAGTTGCAAAGCAAAAACAAGTATTAATAAAGGAGCGGTAAAAAATACTGGCATAGCGTAAAAAAATAATGAAATAATTACCACAAAAGGGTCTTTGGAGGACCCATAATTAATAGCTGCATAAAATCCTAAAGGAATTCCTAATGAAATAGCTATAGCAAAAGATATTATATTGAGTTTAGCTGAAACAATCAATTTTGGTATAAGAAGTTCGGATACATCTCTATTTTTAAATACATATGATTCCCCAAAATCTCCTTTAGCAGCATTCCCTACATATCTAATCCACTGCACTAGAACAGGGTCATTTAAACCCATTTTTTCTCTTATTCTGTCTGCATTAACTTCATCATAATTATTCCCCAGTTGCACCTCTATAGGATCCCCCGGACCATAGACTCCTAAAATAAAAACAATTAATGATACAAACAAGAGTAAAATGGGCATCCAAATTAATCTACGAAAAATATATTTTAACATTATTTTTTAATAATAGATTAAAAAGTAATTCAATATAAAGAATTTGTATTATTTTATTTCAACATCTTTAAATTTAGGCACAATTATCGGAGTGAATTCATAGCCTTTAACCCAAGGTTTCACTAATGCAAATCCATCTGTATCAAACCACAATGGGAAAATTGCAGCTTCGTCAATTATAATTTGTTCAGCTTGATTGTACAAAAGGAATCTTCTGTTATTGTCAATTTCAGTTCTAGCTTCAATAATTAATTTATCAACCTCCGAATTAGAATAATTACCATGATTGACATCAGATTGGCTATAGAACAACACATCAATGAAATCTTGAGGATCTGCATAGTCCGCTTGCCAACCAGACCCTGCCCATAGTTGTAATCTTTTTCTATTCATATCTTGTAAGTAAGTAGCCCATTCTACTTGTTGTATTTCGACATCAATGCCTAAAGTTTCATTCCACATATCTGAGATAATTTCAGTATCTAAACCTGGAGACCCTCCTGTTCCAGGTATCGTCACTATAATTCTAGGGCGAGTTGAAGGATCAGAATACTTTGATTTTGCCAAATATTCTTTGGCTAACTCTTCATTGAATTCAATACCTTTTATTGATGGACTATATCCTGGAAATCCTGGTGGAATTATTGAATATGACGGTTTTGTCAAACCTGAATAAACTTTGTCAGCGATAATCTCTTTATCAACAGCATAAGACAAAGCTTTCCTGAAGTTTACATCATCAAAAGGAGGTATATTCACATTAAAACCAATATAGTTTAGTGAAAATTGAGGAGGAACATTTACTAAATCTCTATTTAGCGGATCGTTCGGATCTTTAACTCTCTCTAAATCTGCCAAACCCACCCCAGTAATATCTATCTCATCATTCTCATACATAGCCATAGAAACACCACCAGCCAAGTTCATTATTATGCCGTCTACTTTTGCTTTTTCTCCCCAGTAATTTATATTTTTCTTTAGTTTTAAAGTTTGGCCTATTTGATATTCAGAAAGAATAAAAGGTCCAGTTCCTACAGGATTATCTATCCAGCTTTCACCGTTCTTTTCAATATATTCTTTATTTAAAACAAAGGCTGTAGGATATGTAAGCTTTGCAATAAAGTAGGTTTTTGGTTCATCAATTGTAATTTCCAGTGTTCGAGAGTTTATAACTTTTACTCCAAATACCTCTTTTATAGATCCACCACTTTCTACAACTTCTTTTACGCCTAATATATCTCCTAAATATACTTCAGCATTTAATGAGCCTGTGTCTGGGTTAGCTGCTCGCTCTATGGACCATTTGAAATCCTCAGCAGTTACATCATCTCCATTAGAAAATTTGATTCCTTCTCTAAGTTTAAATGTGTAAGTTTTTCCATTTTCTGATATTTCCCAAGATTCTGCCAAGTCTGGAATAATTTCTAATTCTTTATTTAAAGTCACTAACCCGGAAAAAATCTCTACTATAATAGATGCAGATGTAGTGTCTGTTACTAAAGCAGGGTCAAATGTTGGAGGATCAGAAAAATTCAACCTAAATATATTATCTCTTGTCTTACTAGTATTATCTTCTGAACTACTCGCTAAACCTGGGGCAACATTAGAATTTTTACCAATAGTTTCAACATTTGAATCATTACCTCCACAAGAAAGAATAATCAACATTAATAGTGAAAATAAAATTAATTTAAATTTTGTAATCATATTTATCCCTAGAGTTTTGTTTATTACTTAATTTTATATGAACTTTGTGAAGAAATTGTGAAGAAGCAAAATGAAATTTAATTATTCTGAAATATTTTCAAGTAAATATCGTTCTATAAATTCATCTATATTGCCATCTAAAATCCTGTCAATATCGCTTGTTTCAAAATTAGTTCTATGATCTTTTACCATTTTATAAGGATGCATCACATAAGATCTAATCTGCGAACCAAAGTCAGCTGAAATGTGTTCTCCTTTTATTTCCGCATCTCTTTTCTTTTTCTCCATAATTTCAAGCTCTTTTAACCTTCCTTGCAAAATTTTCATAGCAAGATCCTTATTCATTAATTGAGATCTTTCATTTTGCACAGATACTGAAATATTAGTAGGTAAATGGGTTATTCTTACAGCTGTAGAATTTTTTTGAACACTTTGTCCTCCCGCACCTCCAGCCTTGAATACATCTATTCTTAAATCTTTACTATCAATTTTTATTTCTTCTGAATTTTCCAATTCTGGCATTATTTCAACTAATGAAAAAGAAGTGTGCCTTCGATTACCTGTATCAAAAGGTGATATTCTTACCAATCTGTGTGCTCCTTTTTCAGACTGAAGCAGACCATATGCGTTTTCACCTTCTATTCTAAAAATAACAGATTTTATGCCTGCTTCATCTCCGGGGGAATAGTCAATTATTTCGAGATTAAGTTTTTTTATTTCTGCCCAACGTTTGTACATTCTAAATAAAATTTCAGCCCAATCTTGGGAATCTACTCCACCAGCTCCTTGCTTGATACCAATAATTGCATTTCTTTCATCGAATTCACCATTTAATTTCAATGTTAAAGATGCTTTTTTAAATCTTTCCTCTAATATATTTAATTCGTTATTTATGTTTTTTAAGCTTGAATCGTCATTCAGGTCTAAAGAGATTTCACATAATTCAACTAATTCTTTTGATTTATAATCTAAATAATCATATAAATCATATTTATCTTTTTTTGATTTTAAATTTTTAAAAAGCGCTTGAGCTTTTAGGGTATCATTCCAAATATTTTCGTCACTAGAATCTTTTTCTAAGCTAGAAATTTCATTAAATAGTTTTCTTGTGTCAAACTTTCCCCAAAATTTCAGAAATGTCTTTCCTTAATCTTGAGGCTCTGTCTAAAAGTTCTTTTAATTCCATATTTTTTTAAAGTGAAAGAGTTTATATAATCATGTATTCTATATATATTATATTGCAAAAAACAAATTGCGGGGCATGGCGTAGCTTGGTAGCGCGTCCGGCTGGGGGCCGGGAGGTCGTAGGTTCAAATCCTGCTGCCCCGACCAATTTAAATTTAATAATCAGGAGGAAACTTTGAAAAAAACACTAATATTATTAACTTTATTTTTCTTATTTTTAACAGGATGTAATGATGATCTAAATACAGTGTATGAACCTATGGTGACTAATGATTCGATAGTTTTTCCTTTCGAATCTAAGGATAATGGAAGGTTTGCCTCTATATACAGAAATCATACAGATAAAAGCATTCCAATAACTTTTGCAATGGTAAAATCTGGCGAAGTATTAGAAGGTTCTCAGGATTATGATTTTTGCCCTGATATATTAAAATTTAGAGAAGGAGTTATTACCTCTGATTGGTTCATAATAAATTTAAATTTTCCAATTACAGCTGATAGTGAGGTGCCAAATCAAAATGATCATCCAAATTTAATCAGCTACTCTCTTCCCTTAGGGACATATATAGTATTCTTGATGGAAAAAGATACCTGCACCGCAGATCAATATGAAATTTTTGATATAACTACAAATGACGGTCTTACATAAGCAATTAAACTATGAGGATAAAATGATTTATGAAATTAGAATATATGAATGCTTTGCAGGAAAATTAGAAAATTTAAATGCTAGGTTTAGAAATCACACACTTAAACTTTTTGAAAAACATGGAATTAAGAATATTGGGTACTGGGTAAATGACGTAGGTCCTAACAGTAATACACTAACGTATTTATTAGCTTACCCATCGCATGATGCTAGAGCAAAATCATGGAAAGATTTTAGAGATGATCCTGAATGGCAAAAAGTAGTAGAAGAATCTCATAAGGATGGAATAATAGTAAAAAATGTCGAAAATCAACTTTTAAATCCTACAGATTACTCTCCACTTAAGTAGAAAAATTATTATAAATTGCTATCATCTTATTCAAGATAAAACCTAATTATAATTAAAAAAAAAGGAATAAAATGAAAGCTTTAAGAAAATCTTTATCAGGAAAAGCTGCAATTGTTGGCGTAGCAGAATCTGACAAAATAGGTAAGGTTCCTGAAATTTCTCCTTTAGGTCACCATGCACAAGCTGCTCACAATGCACTACAAGATGCAGGATTAAATATTTCAGATGTTGATGGGTTATTTACTGCAGGTTACTCTACTTATGATTTAGGAGAATATTTAGGAATAGAACCAAATTATACAGATTCTACAATTGTTGGTGGATCTTCTTTTGTTATCCATTTAGCTCACGCATTAGCAGCAATAAATGCCGGTTATTGTGAAGTAGCACTTATAACTCACGGACAAAGTGGAAGAAGTGATAGAGCCCGTAATAGAAGTGGAGGAGGAATGCCTGCAGATCAATATACTTCACCTTATGGAATAATGGGACCTCCAATAAACTACGCAATGGCAGCAAGAAAATATATGGAAATGTATGGTGAAGACCGAACTAGGCAAGCCCTTGCTGAGATAGCTGTTTCAACTAGAAAATGGGCTAATATGAATGAAAAAGCTTACTTTTATGACAAGCCAATGACTTTTGATGACTATCATGATTCAAGATGGATTTCTTGGCCTTTCCATCTACTTGATTGTTGTTTAGTAACGGATGCCGGAGCTGCTATTGTTGTAACTTCGATTGAAAAAGCAAAAGATACAAAAAAAGGTCCTATTAAAATATTAGGAGCTGGCGAAGGACATGATCACGGAAGTATTATTTCACAAATGCCTGATTTAACTAGAACTTATGGTAGAAAAACTGGTCCTAGGGCTTTAGAAATGGCTGGATTAGATTATAAAGATATAGATCTAGCAATGATTTATGATTCTTTCACTTATACAGTCCTAGCTACCTTAGAAAGCTTAGGGTTTTGTGGTCCAGGAGAAGGCCCTGATTTTATAGCAAACCAAGTAACAGCTCCAGGAGGGACATTCCCACTGAATACGAATGGAGGAGGATTATCTTATACTCATCCAGGAATGTATGGTATTTTTACTGTAATTGAAGCAGTGAGACAATTAAGAGGTGAAACAGGGAAAAGGCAACTAGATAAATGTGATATTGCATTGGCACACGGTACTGGAGGACTATTATCAAGTACAGGTACAGTATTACTAACTTCAAATTAAATAATTAAATCTTCTATTTTATAAAGGAAAAAAAATGAGCGATAAAATAAAACCAATTCCACAACCAGAATCTGATAAATACTGGGAAGCAGCTAACGAAAAAAAATTAGTGATCCAAAAATTTGGAGACCATCTTCAATTTTATCCAAGAGCTGTATCGACAAAAGATGGTAGTAGAGATGTTGAATGGATTGAGGCTTCAGGAAAAGCAACACTTTATACCTTCACAATAGTTCATGCTGCTCCGCACCCAAGTTTTGTTGAGGAAGTTCCATATATAGCAGCTATTGTTACTCTAGAAGAAGGTGTAAATATGCCTACAAGAATCATAGGTATAGCTCCTGAACCAGAAAATCTTCAAATTGGAATGGATCTAGTTGTAGATTTCATTGATGCAGACGGTCAAAATTTACCAGTTTTTAAGCCTGCTTGATGTTAAATAGTCTGATAAAAATTAGTGATTGTAGCAATCAAGATTTGAAGAATATCATAAATCTTGGGATAGATTTTAAAAATGGCAAAACTTCTAATACACTAAATAACAAGACTGCTGTACTTCTTTTTGACAAACCTTCTTTGCGAACAAAATTATCTTTTATGATTGGCGTTCAAAAACTTGGAGGCAATGCAATATATTTTTCCCCTGAAGAAGTTGGAATGGGAATAAGAGAGCCAATAGCTGATGTCTCAAGTGTTGTCAGCAAAATGTCAGATTTAGCAATAATTAGAACATTTGAACAAGAAAAAATAGAGATCTTTGAAAAATATTCATCTGTACCTGTAATAAATGCTCTAACCGATGAAGAGCATCCTTGTCAGGCATTAGCAGATGTAATGACTATTACTGAAAAATTAGGAAATATCAATAATAAGACAATTGCTTACATAGGTGATAGTAATAATGTTGCAAAAAGTTTAGCTTATGCAGTAATTTTACTTGGAGGAAACTTCAATATAGCTTCTCCTAAAGGATATGAATTTGACCAAAAAACTAGTGATTATTTTTCCAGTTTAAGTGGAGGAGATTTCAACAAGTATGAAAATGCAGAAGATGCAATAGAAAACACAAACATAGTATATACAGATGTTTGGACAAGTATGGGTCAAGAAGAAGAAACAAAAAAAAGATTAAATGATTTTTCTGGATTCCAAATAACATCAGATTTATTAGATAAAGCTGATAAAAATGTAAAATTTATGCATGATTTGCCTGCACATCCAGGAGAGGAAGTTGAAGAAGGTTTACTTTACGATCCAAGATCAATTGTTTTTGATCAAGCAGAAAATAGACTTTGGGCACAAATAGGTCTAATAGATTACATTATCTAGTTTATTAGTTTATGTAATAATAAAAAAAAAACCTTTTTCAAATGATAGTATCTATAATTGGAAGACCTAATGTAGGTAAATCCACATTATTCAACAGAATAGCTGGTGAAAGAATTTCTATAGTTTCAAATGTGTCTGGAACTACCAGAGATAGAGTTTCTACAAATGCGTCTTGGAATGATAAAAATTTTATATTAATTGATACAGGCGGAATAGATAAAAATTCAAGCGTAGATTTTCAAAATTCAATTACTGACCAAGCCTTAAATGCAATAAAAGATAGTGATAAATTGATTTTTATGGTTGATGGAAGAGAAGGTATAAATCCACTTGATGAAGAAGTTCTTAGATTAATTAGAAAAAATAATAAAAATGCTATAGTAGCTATTAATAAATTAGATCTCCCATCTGATGAATTTAATTCCTTGGATTTCTCTAATATCAGTCAATTTGAAAGCATTAGAATAAGCGCTTATCATAATCGAGGAATTGTAGAACTTTTAGAAAAAGTTTTAGGAAAAGAATTTCAAAACGTTCCTAAAAAAAGTAATGAAATTAAATTATCTATTGTTGGTCATCCAAATGTTGGGAAATCAAGTATTTTCAACTTACTTACAGAATCTAACAGATCTATAGTTAGCAATATTCCAGGAACTACAAGAGACAGCATTGATTATAGTGTGAAATACCTTGATAAAAATATAAATTTTATAGATACAGCTGGGTTAAGAAGAAGAGGAAAAATAGAACAAGGAATAGAAAAATATTCTTCTATAAGAACTATAAAATCTGTAGAAAGAGCAGATGTTTGTATATTGATATTAAGTGCAGAAGAAATGATCACATCCCAAGATTTACATATATCAGGTTTTATAAAAGATCTTATGCGACCTTGCATTATAGTGATGAATAAATTTGATTTAGTTTCTGCAGATCAAAAAGAAAAAATAATAGAAGAAATATCTGAAAAATTTAACCATATTCCAAAAATTCCTATATTGCTTACATCAGCCTTAAAAGAAATAAATATAGATAAAATCATCCCTATGGCTATAGAAGTATATGAAAACTCAATAAAAAGGGTCGCTCAGAAAGAGTTAAACAGTTGCTTTATAGACGCTATATCAAAAAAGCAACCTGCTTCAAAAGGAAAAAAATCTCCAGAAATTTTTTCAATTTCACAATATAAAATTAGTCCTCCCGGATTTAAATTTGAATCCCATAACTATGATCTCATCCATTTCAGCTACAAAAGATATTTAGAAAATAAAATCAGAGAAAGATTTGATTTTTCTGGTTGTCCAATAAGCTTGAGATTTGTTAAGGGTAAAAGAAGATGAATTTTATTTTGATATTTTTATTGAGTTTGATTTGTTTTTTAGTAGGTTCATTTCAATCTGGAACTATGATTAGCAAAATATTTTACAAAATAGATGTTAGGAAATTAGGATCTAAAAATTCAGGAGCTACAAATGTTCATAGAACTATTGGATTAAAACCTGGAATAATAGTTTTAATATTGGATATTATAAAAGGATTTATTCCACTTTTATTTATGAAATTATTTCTTGATGAAGATATATACAGTATTTTAGGATGTATATTTTTAGTCTTAGGTCATTGCTATCCTATCTATCATAGGTTCAATGGCGGAAAAGGTGTTGCAACAGGCTTTGGAAGTGTAATAGTCTTAGTACCTTATATATTTGTAGGCTTAGTTATTGCAATACCAATAATTTACAAAACAAGATTTGTTTCTCTAGGATCAATTTTTGGC
>Ga0315327_10000028_pt1 | contig 52090 bp, 53 predicted proteins | sample M110032315metaG_FD_203460 | JGI IMG/M metagenome (GOLD analysis project Ga0315327, IMG submission 203460) | Ammonia-oxidizing marine archaeal communities from Monterey Bay, California, United States - M1 100m 32315 | ecosystem: Environmental > Aquatic > Marine > Coastal | place: USA: California... | reverse complement strand
AATGATCCACGCGGCCTGGCCGACAGGACTATCCATCATCGCGTAGCTCAGGGTTTGTGGTTTAGTCGCCTGTTGGGTTCGATAGCCGTTTTCAGTCAATTGCTGGCGCTCGAATTCGGCGGCCCAGGCCTCTTCTTCAGGCCCTTGGGGGCCACCTGGATGGCGCATCGTCAAGATATTGATGTGGATGGCCCCGCATGCAGGTGCGTGCTCGAACCCGAGCCAACTTGAAATTGCGCCACCCCAGTCTCCGCCCTGAGCCAAGTAGTTGCGGTATCCCAAGACCTGAGTCATGAGGGTGTTGAACAAGTCGGCCATCCTGCGCGGACCGATTGGGCGCGGTGGGCGGCCAGAAAAACCAAACCCGGGCAACGAAGGAACGATCACATCGAAGGCATCCCTCTCGCTGCCTCCAAACCGTTCTGGATGCGCAAGTGGCTCGACGATGTCTAGAAACTCGACGATTGAGCCCGGCCAGCCGTGGCTAATGATTAAGGGCAGCGGTGCGGGCCCACTGCCCTTCTCGTAGAGGAAATGAAGGTCGATCCCATCAATGGGAGCGTTGTAGTGGGAAAACTGGTTGATCGCCGCTTCTTGCTTTCGCCAATCGAACTCATCAATCCAATAGGCACAAAGTTCCTTCATGTAATCAAGGTTCGTGCCGTAGGCCCAACCGCCGTCGTCAGGCATCTCATGCCAGGGGTAGCCGGCCACCTGAGTGCGGATCCGGTCAAGTGTCCCGTCGGGAACATCGACACTGAACGAATGGGCGCCCTTCACAACCCAACCCTTCCATGAGAGGCCACTACGGAACTGCATTGAGGCTTGTGTCGGAGGAGGAGTTGGGCACTCCCGGGCAACTGATCTCAGGGCATCGGTCGATCACCCGGGTAGACCAGTTCAGCTCCCACCCACCCCACAAGAACCAACTCATCCACAATGGCCATCGCGTAACGCCATGCGCCGAGCGTCTCCAAATGAACGTTAGGGAACGACTCCCTCAATTCCCCTTGACCATCAACGCATCCCGGCTCATGGACCTCGCAGGGGACCGACTGAACGAACTGGCCATTAGGGGTGATCGCCGGCCAGGTAGAGAAATATCGAACTAGGCCACCCGGATACCGAACAGGCATTGACCGATAAAGCTCACCGGTCCCCGATCGAAGGTTGCCGCGACTGACCGGTTGATCCACTAAGAGCACTCGGCTGTCGGTCCGCGACGCCAACTCCAGCACGTAGCCGATGTCGGCCAGATACTTTGCCGTGTAAGCCTCGCCAGCCAGCTGAAGACCGGCAGCGTCAGCCATACACGGCGTCATGCCGTTTCCACCGTGATCGACGATATAGAGGTGTGGATCCCACGACTCGAGGTACTCGAGCCCAAGGTCGCCCCCACTTTCGGCAAACCAATCGCAGAGTGCCGTTCCCCACAAATGTCGGTGTTCGATGGTGACTGTCGATCCCAGGATCCACTCGAAGTACGGCGCCCACTGGTCGGCGATGGAGTCTCCAGTCAGGACTACCCGGAGCGGTTCGTCGGCTTTACGTTCAATAGTGGTGGGTTGCGAATCGACCGTCGTCGCAGGCGCTGTACCGGTTCTCGTTGACGTAGCTTCTGTGGCTGTTGGTTGCTCAACAGAGCGGGCACGTGAATCCGGTTCTCCTGGGCCTTTCTGCCATCTGTCATCGACTCCATCCTCATCGGTGTCGACCCAGTCCGTGCTGGTCATGGTGTCTTCTTCGAGGTCAATCCATATGCCGTACCCCGTGCTGGCTGCTTCTGCATTTGAGGCCCGTGGGGAGAGAGTCGACGTGGGAGATGAAGTGGTTGTTGACAACAGAACCGTTGATGCCGGAGCGGACTGAGTTGCTTCCGATTGAGGCGAAGTTGTTGTTTCAAGTCGAGTCGTAGCTGGGCTGACGGCAACTTGATCACCCGAACCGCTACTAGTACAGGCGGTTACCGCGACTGCCAATGAAAGAAGAACAACTGATCGGTTAATAGTCAAAGTGTGACAGGCCCTAAACGCATCCTCGTCCTAGATCCCTTCCAAACCCGTTCCAGACGCGCCAAGAACTTCTACCAAACGGGGTTCTCGTGGTGTCAGCGGGGGACTTGAACGCCCCTACTCAAACCGTGGTACCTCCATCGGGACTTTCGCGACGTACCGGAATTCATCCGTCAGACCCCTCTCAGCAGACCTACATCATGTGTCCAGCAGCGACGAGGAGCACCACAGCCGGAGCATGCCCAGTCGGTGGTCAGTCTCCAAGACCATGAGTCCCGCCCCCTCCAGCAACTCGGTGATCTCCCGTCGATCGAACTCCCAGATGTGGTCGAGGTCACTGAAGATGAGTGGCCGTCCAAGAAGTCGTCGAAACTCGTTGCTGATCTGACTCTCGAAGTCGGGCACCTCCACGTATACGAATGAACAGAGTTCAGCCACATCCCTAAGGATCGCTGACGGATCCTCGAGGTGTTCCAGGATGTGTGACATGACCACCACGTCAACAGGTGCGTCGACCCCTTGAAGGTATTCCACACCATCCGTGGCGAACACCCGGACGTTGTCTAAACCTTTCTCTGCAAGATGAAGTCGAGCAAGGTCGACCTGCTCAGCCGACTGGTCGACTCCCACGACATCGGCAGATATCTCACCGAGGATGGCTAACAGGTCACCGGATCCACATCCAAGGTCAAGCACCTGTGCCTCGCGGGGAAACACCCGTAGGAGTAGGTCCCGGGTAACTATCCGCAATGGATGTTCGGAGTTGCTGAACGCGGTAAAGGACGCCTCGTGGCAGAGGTGGCTGAAGATCCATTCCAAGTCGAGAAGGAGGCCCAATCTCGACTTGTTGGAGCGACGCGGAATTCTGTTGAGCAGATAGGCGAGCCGAACAATTAACGGAACCCGTTCCGCTCTCGAGATCTTAATACCCACCTGTTTCGTCCAATCCTTTTCCTGCTTGCCTGCGGTCCAAGCAGGCTAACGATCGCTTTCGTCCTTGATCTCTTTCCTAGGGATGAAGGTTCGTTGGAGCGAGGCGGGGGACGGTTTCCTTCCAGATTCCTCCCACAACGGCCCCGGACGCGCCAAGAACCCCTACCAAATAGGGGTTCTCGTGGTGTCGGAGGGGGGGGACTTGAACGCCCCCAGTCAAACCGTGACACCCCCGTTCGGCGGTCGTTCCAGAGTCAGCCAGTTTCGTAGATCGTCCCATACGTCGTTTCGCGCTCAATGAGCCACTTGCGGTAGGCAAGGCTCCCAGCGTCCGCTGGTTGGTGGACTTCAGCGCGCAAGTCCAGGGGTAGCCGCTTGGGAAGCTGAGATTCCACCACTTCAATGTCCTGTTCGAAGATTGTGCGATTGAAGGCACGCTGAGCCTCGGCATCCACTTCCAGATCGCGAACTGTCACGACGCGCCAAACCAGACATTCGATTTCGTTTAGTGGACTCGCCACCAAAAGTATTGAAAAGCCGCCGAGGTCACCGCCATCGATATCGCTCGGTGTCTTCGTGAGAGTTGCGGCATAGGGATGTGAGACGGTGTATTCATAGGACACTGGTCCCCCGCTGGTCGCCGAGGGTCCAGGGTTTGGCTGCCAGACCGACACTTCGGTGAGGCACAACACCCCTTCAACGACTTCAACGCCGTACCTCTCAATGCCGGAGATCTTCGGGTCACCGAGGTAACCCGCGTGCACGAATGGGAAGTGTGCGAGATCGAGGAAGTTCTCGACGATGCGGGGACCTGAACTGGCCAGTGAGGCTGCCTCGAGTACAAGGCTTAGGCCGCTGTCAGCCTCGTAGTCGGGGTACTTCGGCAAGTTCTGCGGATTGTCACCCAAGCAGGCCCAGAGCAATCCGTATTCCTCGCACAGCAGATAGGAGGGCAGAGATGAGGCTTCTGGTGGCTCGCGATCAGGATGGGCTGGCTGGTAAAGGCACCGGCCATCAAGCCCGAACTCCCAACCATGGTAGGGGCACTGGAGTTTTGAGCCGTCAAACGAGCCAAGGCTCAGTTGCGCACCTCGATGAGGACAGGTGTCGGGGAACAGCGATGGTTTTGTATCCATATCGACTACCAGTAGCAAACGGTGATCTAACAAGGTCAGTGGCAGGCAGGTTTGGGGTTGCAGGTCACCACAGCTAGCAACTGGAAACCACTCGTTCTGGATGTTGCCGACGGCATCCATTACTTGTCAGGGGCGTCCAGATGCTTGGTCACATCGACACCCCCCACCCAAACCGTGCCTACGTTCGCGATTCCCCCGCTGCGGACCACTTTCTCAAATATGTACTCCCAACTATTCATCTCAGACCTATCGCCAGAAGAGAGGGTCGATCCGATATCTACCGCGATCGCGTCAAAGAGTCGGCCCGGAGCTAACAGTCCAATAGGAGCTCCGAGTAAATCTGCCCCACCAAGAGTTGCCATCCAAAACGCTGTACTGATGTCGATACGCGACTTCGGGACGCCCCTATCAGTCTGAAGCTTCACGTCAACCCCGTCTTCGAGCATCCGCGAAGAGTTAACGGCGTAGACGCACTGGGCGAGCATCGACGGATCCGATCCACCTGCGATATCGGTCCCGAGCCCAACCCTTAGCCCAGCCTCAATGTTCCGACGGGCTGGGAACACTGCATTTGCGAAATAGGAGTTGGACAGAGGGCAATGAGCCACACCTGCGCCGGCTTCAACGAGAAGTCGTCGGTCAGCGTCACTGAGATGGGTGGCATGGGCTAACACGGAACTATTTCGAACTAGGCCAAACGACGACAGCGATTCGGCGTCAGTGCAACCATGCCTCTCGATCACGTAGTTGTGTTCCCAGTCATTTTCGGAACAGTGAGTCTGAACCAACGCACCCGTCGCCTCGGCCAATTCGCCCAGTCCTTCAAGGGCTGCGTCTGAACAAGCGGGAATAAAACGCGGAGTGATGATTGGTTCCACCAGGCCTTCAGCGCCGGATAGCGAGCGAATCGCCTCTATCGAACGATGGCTTGCAGCAACCGACTGGATGGGACTCGAATCCCGATACCACTCAGGAGTCCCCTCCGGATGGTCCATAGCGACTCGCCCTACGAAGGCCCGCTGGCCGTAGGCAACGCAGGTCTCAGCCAACGAAAGCGTCGCCGGTTCATGAACTGACGAGTAGTAGACGGCCGTGGTCGTACCGCACTTCAACAACGATGGGATCATCGAGTCCCAAACCCTCTGGGCGAAAGCCGGATCCTCATAACGAGCTTCCAGTGGGAACGTGTACTCAAAGAGCCATCTTTCGAGGGGCTGGTCGAGAGCAGTGCCGAGTTGCGGCCACTGCGATGCGTGGAGATGGGTGTCAACCAGTCCGGGTAGAAGGAGCATTCCCTCGCCAAGGTCTACGTCTGCCGGTCCATCATCGGAGCTAACGGAGAGGATGATCCCGTCGGCGTCGATAACCACTAGCTGATCCTCGAGTACCTCCATTTCGCCGGGTCGAGGCGTCTGGAGAATGGTTGCTCGAACGCTGTGAACGCGAGTCACAGCGTGCCTGTTGAGAGGCCGAGCTCCTTCAACCAGCACCGATAGGAGATGCTGGCTGCATCGGGCTTCACGGGAACGTCGACCTGGAGGTTGGTTGGCGAGAGTTCCGGCCGTTGAGATAGGAGGAACGCATCTCTTCCACACTTGCGTATGGCAGTTCAAGGCCATTGCGGTCGGCTAATGCAAACTCGAGTTCTGGCTCCAGTATCCCTTCGACGTGGACGTGTAGCTCAGCTTTGGGGAGGCCATCAATGCATGCATGCATGCTTGTCTCCGCTTCGTGCTCAGGCATTCACTTCCCCTTCGTGTGATAGAGGTCGGGCGTCGCCTGCCGGGAAGATTCCTGGCATGGGCTCGAATCCGGGGATTCGCTTCACCCGATCAGTCCACCTCCGAAGCGCCGGATAGTCGATACGAGCAATACCACCTTCTTCGGAGAGGATTACGTCGGGGAATATGGCGATATCAGCAACCGTGGGGTGTCCACCTGAGCAGATCCAGTCAAGATTTTCTTGTTCTCGGAACCAAAGATGCTCGTCGAGCACACGGAACAGACGGTGAGCGCCGACCCTGCAGGCTTCAATATCGAATTCGTAGCCGAGGTTCACATATAGGCGGGCTGCAGAGGCTGTGTTGGTAGTCCCCTCAGCAAAGAGCATCCATTGGGAGGTTTCGCCGATGAGCTCCGGGTTGCTAGTCGGGTACCAAAGGCCGCTGGGGTCGTATTTCGAAGCGAGATAGATGAGAATTGCGTGAGCGTCCCGCAGCATGAAGCCGTCGTCGTCAATGACTGGTATGTGGCCGAGTGGGTTGATCTTCTTGAACTCTTCGCCTTTGTGTTCCCACCCGGGGTAGAAGTCCACCGGTACCGATTCGAAGGGTACGTCAAGGATGCTCATCATCAGTCTCTGCTTGTAGCAGTTCACAGAAAGGATGTAGTCGTAAAGTTTGATCATCACAACGTCCTAGATGTCTAGAACCAGACGAGACGACTTTGCCCGTGAGACACAAGTCATGATTCTCTGGCCGGCCAGTTTCTCTGAGTCGTTCAGGTAGACGTCTTGATGTTCGGGCTCACCTTCGATCACGGCCACTTCACACGTACCGCATGCTCCCTGTTCGCACGATGAGATCAGAGCTATGCCGTTGTCACGAAGTACTTCAAGAATTGTTTTGCCGCTCGGAACCTCAAGGGTGAGAGCTGACCTGGCCAGGCTGACTTCGAACGAAGATGAACTGTCTACCTCGATGGTGTTCTGGAAGTACTCAAAGTGGACAGCTTCGTCAGGCCAATCAGCCCCAGATGCAATCCGCCGGGTGGCCTCGAGCATTGGGCCAGGCCCGCACACGTAGATGTGCATCGCTGGCTTATACCCGGCGAGCAAGACAGTCAGCGCCCGGCTCGTCTCATCTGGCGATAGGCCAAGACGCAGGACTACTGCATCACCGAGCTCGTGAAGTACCTCGGGGAAGGCGAGGTGTCCATCGGTCTGGGCGAAGTAGTGGAGCTCGTAGTCCAGATTGTTGCTTCTCAGCGTCTGAGCCATTGCCAACAAGGGCGTTACGCCAATCCCACCAGCTATCAGAATCGTCTTTACTGTGTCGCGCCGCAGGGGAAAGTTGTTACGGGGTTCGGAGATGGCCAAGACATCGCCCTCCTTGACCGTCTCGTGGAGGCAAGCAGAACCGCCACGTGAATCGGGTTCCAGTTTGACTCCGATCCGATACAGCGATCCTTCCCCGGGAGCATTTGTCAGCGAATACTGCCTAACCAATCCGTTGGGCAGATGCACGTCGATGTGGGCACCTGGCTGGTGTGTTGGTAAGGGTTTTCCGATGGATTCGAGCTCCAATCCCACAACCCCCTCGGCAGTCGTCCATTTGCGGAGCACTTGCACGCGAAGTGCGGCCTTGCGCCCCGAGGATGTAACTACTTCTGAAAGGGCAACCGGATCCTGTTCGATAGTGGCGACCATCGGCTCCAGCGATGGTCCATCAAGGGCCTCCAGCTCGTCTGTGTCGCGCAGGCGGGACAGTTCCATGCTGTGGTGCCTTAGCGTCGGGAGTCGCTCAGTACCCGATGGGCTGCTACTAAGTAGACCTCGAATTACTGATCGATTCGAGTCAACCGGCTGGACGAAGAAGACGACAGTCGACTCTTCCCCATCGGAAGTCGCGGTCAGCGAAAGAGAGCGCTCGTCCTGATAGTCGATCGAAGTCGTCGCGACGTTGTCGGGATCAGCGGTGATGGAGAAGCGGTAGTTGGCGAGGTGCCCTAGGACGAGTTTGATTGGAGCATTGACCACGATGCTCCGCAGTAACAGGGTTTCAGAATCCTCCAAGGCTGCGATCTGGGGCGGTTCGCCCACGGGGTCCTCGCCCGACCAGATCAGGCCGTAGCGCTCAACAGATGGGAACGTTCGGTTGCAGATGGTTCGGGCCGGAGCGTCCGCTGGGTGGGCGGGAATGTACGTACAACCGGCTGACCGACTGGCGTAGCGCCAACCGTGATACCGGCATCGCAGTTCTAGCCCCTCGTTCTGACCAATCGAGAGTCGTACACCTCGGTGAAGACAACGGTTCTCCCAGACATTGACAAAGTCGTCATCGGCCCGCCACACGGCAAACTCGCGGCCGAGCAACTGGCCCTGGAATACGTGGCGATACTGCACGTCATCCGAGCTGGCGATCGGGTGCCAGAGGTTCATCAAGCTTTCAGTCATTGGATCACTCCTCCCGGATCACGCCATAGGTGACGCCCAGGTCAGAGAGCCACCGCCGATAAGCGATTGCCAACCTGTCAGACCTGACAGGCGTCTCGGCACGAGGGTCGAGTGGCAACAGTTTCGGATGCTGATTTTCGAGGATGGGCTTGTCCTCGGCGAAGATCGCCTGTTGGAAGCGACGGATAAAGGACTCGGTGCTCGAGTCATCAAGCAAACTGAGAATCATGTGTGCCTCAATACGGTCGGGACCGACCGATCGGACAAACAGTCCAATTACATCCATGCGTGATTCGTCGAGGGGCGACGTCTTATAAAGCAGCGTGCAGTACGGGTGAGGAACACGGTAGGTGTACCCGACCATTGCACCACCTGCAGAAGTAGTTGCCGACACTGGTTGGAAAAAGAGGCAATTAGTGGCCCACAGGTCATTTGTTTCCACATCAATGTGCACGTCGTAATCGACGACTTCGGTGTGGGGCTCGATACCAAGGACACCGGTATGGACGTACGGAAAATGGCCCATATCCAGAAAATTCTCTATTGCGCGAGGTGCCGAACAGTGGACACCAATCGTCGCCGCGTGAATATTTCGTCGATCTAGTTCGTCGTATTCAGGGATGTCGAAGAGATCTCCATTCGGAACTCCGAGGCTTGTCCAGAGGTACCCGTAGCGGTCCAGAATCGGAAGCCCCTCGGTTGCCGGCGAGGGTTCGCAAACTGTTCCAACTGGAGTGGCTGGATCCGTTCGCCAGGCTCGGTAGACATCTGGCGCTGTTGACAAGCAACTGACCGTTTCTCCTAGCAGTGGCAACTCGCGTACTACTCCCACTTGGATCTCGCTGCTAGGAGCCAGTGGGTGCCAAAGGTCAAGTATGGCTGCGTTCGTACAAATCCCTTGATCCGCGAGGAATCTCATAACGCCAGCCGCCCCCAGCCCCCGACTGTCAACTCCCGGGACCGACTACACCTATCAACCATCATTGAGTAACTCCCCCTTCAGACTGACCCAACGAGAATACGGGCCCGGATGACGCCCCAGGTAACACCGAGCTCGCTAAACCGACGGCGGTACGCAACGGCCAGTTTGTCCGCCTTGATCGGCGTCTCAACCCTGGGTCAAGTGGAAGGAGTTTTGGATATTGATTTTCAACAATGGGCTTGTCTTGACTCATGATCTCCTGGTTGAAGCGCAGGATACGCAGTGTGATCTTTGCATGGTCCCTCTACAGCCACTCTCTCCACGTTCTGGGAGATCGCCGGTCACGTTCAGTAGGTGAATCCTTCGCATAGTCCGCACCAGTGGTCCCTACTTCTACCCGCGTGTGATCACGGTGCGATCAGTAGAGCTACGGCATCGACGTCCCGGGGCTCTTCTGCGTCGCCTCGTTGGTGCTGCTGTAGGCGCTGATGTAGGCGCTGATGTAGGCGCTGATGCGACACTCGCCTGTCAACCCCCCACTCAATCTTCATCCCAATCAGTAGATCTAAACTCGCCCTCGATATCCAATCCGAGGAAAGCAGGTCACCATGACGAACGAGGCACCCCTACTCTCCTTGGCAGTCACGCCGTTCACCCCGCGCCACGCCCAGTTGAACAGATCCAGCACATGGTCCGACTGGATGAACGGCGTGAAGGTCTACGTGCGACCAGCTGAGTTCGGGAACCACGAGGCGGCCGTCACCGCAATGCGCCAACGCGCAGTCCTCGAAGACAAGTCCCCGTTGTCGATGTACTTCTTCTCTGGGCCCGACGCCGCTGCGTTACTGCAACGCCTGATTATCCGAGATGTCGACGCTTGGGAGGTCGGCATGTCGAAGTACATCGTGTTCTGCGATGAGGACGGTCAGGTCGTCATCGACGGCGTGCTCTTTCGCGTCGCTGAGGATCGCTACTGCTACACGTCCGGCCCTATGGATAACTGGTTTGCCGCACACCGCGAAGGGTTCGACGTCGAGATCGAAGAAGAAACCACCGACTGGGGGAATCTCCACCTGCAGGGTCCCGCCGCGTTCGATATCGTCACCGCCGCGACTGGCCAGGATTGGAGCGATCTACGTTTCGGTCGAGGGGCCCAGACGCAACTCGCCGGTGTCGACGTCTGGCTGTGGCGCGTCGGCTTCGGAGGCGAACGCGGCTTCGAAGTGTGGGTCCCCTCCGATGGGGCGCTGCCCGTGTTCGACGCGCTGGTCGAAGCCGGACAACCCCACGGACTGGAACACTTGGGCGACGCCTCCGAAGACGTGTGTCGAATCGAAGCAGGTCTCGTCCTACCAGTCATCGACTACACCCTCGCGGGGCTGGACGCTCCTAGACAGGACAGCGACCCCACCGGCCCACAGTCCATGCAGTGGTTGGCGACACCCGACGAGATCGGCGCTGGCCGTTTCATCGACTTCGACAAGGGCGATTTCATCGGGCGCGAGGCCCTCGTCGCTGAACGCGAAGGCAACGGCCCCAAGACAACACTCGTTGGCATCGAGGTCAACTGGCGAGACATCGTCTCCCTTCAAGAGACCCTCGGCCGCCCGCCCCAGGTCCCCAAACGTGTCCAGCGGTTCCCTCTGCTCGAACTCAGGCTGGACGGCACTCCGGTCGGCCACACAGGCAGTATCGCCTGGAGCGCAAACGTGAAAGGCCTGATCGGACTGGCCCGGATCGCTCCCCCGGCTTCCAAGCCAGGGACGGAACTCAACCTTGCGTGGCGAGAAGCGGGCCAGGAGGTCGGCGAAGTCAGGACAACAACACGAGCACTGCCCTTCGTAGAGAGAAAGCGCAAGAATTAGAAGTCGCCTCCAACCTGATTCCTTCACGGTCCTCTCAAACGGTGAGCCATCAAATGACGGGAGGAGTCAGCTTGCAGAGTTGCCGCCAGACACTCCCCTCGTTCCACTAGCGGCGCCGTTAGCAACCGACCCGCCACCGCGTTCCTCGTAGCATCCGACTCGGACAGGCACGTCGAAGCCGCCAAGGAAGAGGCACCTAGTACAACGTCACTCGCAGTAAAGACCAAGTCTGGGCTCATGGGACCAAGCGACAACTACTAGTAAGGGCAGAAGCAGATCTCGCTCTGCGTGTGGTGTCGGAGGGGGGACTTAAACGGCCCTAGTCATCCGATCTCCTCGGTGGACACTGCGTCCGTGAAGACCCGATCCACAAGTTGTTAACGAACCTTCCCCCCGGCGGAACACGATGCATACTGCTGGCTTGTGTCGGTGATCTACGCGGTGCTCTCTACATTTTCAATTGGATTGAGTGACTTCTTCGCGTCCGCCGTCACCAAGAGAGAGCGCGCCAACGAGGTCACTTCGACGGTGCTACTCGCCGGTGTTGTGGTGATGGGGGTCGCCGCCGTGTTCTGGTCTGGCAACCCCACTACCTCCGACCTAGTACACGGGACTCTCGCCGGGGTCGCTAACGGTGTTGGCATTTTGTTGTTGTTTGTCGCGTACTCCCGCGGATCATTGCGTTCCACGGCGCCAACTGCAGCGGTAGTGATGGCGGGCGTCCCAGTGTTGTGGGACATCCTCGTTTCAGGTGCCTCACCGTCGACGGTCACCTCAATCGGGCTCTCACTGGGCGTTATCGCTATTGCGTTGTCGTCCTACGAGCGTGGAACTCCTGGTAGTGGGTCGGCAGGCCCTTTCATAGCGGGCTTGGCCGGCGTCGTTTTTGGCATCTTGTTGATCCTTCTCAGTTACATCGGAAACGACGCCGGTGGTTCACCGCTCTTGGTCCAACGCGTCGTGGCGTTTCTTATTGCGATCTCGGTCACTCGTGCCACCGGACCCCGGATCTTTCCGAGTGATCGAAGTGCCTTCATCACTTCTTTCGGGGCTGGCATATTTGCGATCGCAGCAGTGGTCCTGTTCGTTCTTGCCCTCAGAGGGGGGAGCCTCGCCGTGGTGAGCGTCGCCGGCTCGCAGTACGCGGCGGTGGCCGTGCTCCTTGGTGTTGCGATACGAGGCCAGAGAATGTGGTGGTGGCAGGCATTAGGGCTCGGCGGATCAAGCCTTGCGGTCGCCCTGATCGCTATTGGGTGACTTCTGATGAAACATTCGAACGTAGCTGACAGGAGTCACCCGGGCCTCGCACGAGACGCGGCAAAACCCCTTCCAAGTAAGGGCCCTCGTGGTGTCGGAGGGGGGACTTGAACGCCCCCAGTCATCACTGAATCACAACACATGATGCTCACTTGACCCACCGATAGTGGATATCTGCCTCTCCTTCTTCGTTATCACCGTTGGTTCCCCCCACAGCCCGGAAGCCATGCCGTTCATAAAACCGTTGTGCCCCTCGGTTGCTTTTGAACGTCCAGAGGTCAAGGGCCTCCGGGCGCTCGACTTTCGCTCGTTCCATAAGTGCGGTGCCAAGTCCTTGATTGGTCCAATCGGGGTCGACATACAACTGTTCAATCCAATTCCCGTTCAGAACCAGCACACCGGAAACTGCTTCGTCGACTTCAGCCACCCATACCTCTGCAAACGGCATGACGGTTCCCACAAAGTGCGCCTTCACCTCCTCGTCAGAATGCACAAGAGGCGGAATCGCCGGTACCGACGCATGGCGCGAGCGCAAGAGAACTTCTGTGGCAGTCCGATGGTCCGCTTCTTCGGCCCTCCGAACCATGGACACGCCGTCAACAGCCATTCGCGAAGGTCTACAACATGCGTCGGACACGCGCAGCCTGTGGTGTCGGAGGGGGGACTTGAACCCCCACGCCCTTGCGGGCACCAGCCCCTCAAGCTGGCGCGTCTGCCAATTCCGCCACTCCGACGTGGCTCCGAGTCACCCCGGATCGGCGGTCAGGGTATCGCCGGGTTCAGCGGCCAACGCAGAACAGACGTCCCGGTCAGCCGCTAGAACAGCAGCCCGAGGGCGATCGTGGTGAAGGCGAAGACCAGGGCCGTCAAGACGGTGATCCGGTCGAGGTTCTGCTCCACCACTGTCGAACCGGCGGTCTGGGCACCAATGCCCCCACCAAACATGTCGGACAGGCCACCACCCTTTCCGCTGTGCAGCAGCACGAGGAAAATGAGGCCCAGTCCCGAAAGAGCCTGGAAGATGGCGACCAACACGAACATGAACTCAGGCTACCGGCGACCGGTCGGCGCCGAACGGGTTCAGGGGTCTCGACCAATAATCCGATACCCCGACAGTCCACCTCACCTGAGCCTTAGCCGACCAGCCGATAGGCGATGATCCGGGCAAACTCGTCAGGGTCCAACGACGCTCCACCCACGAGTGCCCCATCGATGTCGAGCTGGCGCATCAGGTCCGGGGCGTTGACAGGTTTGACCGAACCGCCGTACTGGATCCGCACGCTGTCGGCCGCCTCTGCACCCCACTTGACACGGACCACGTTGCGCACGGTGGCACACATCTCCTGTGCATCTTCCGGGGTCGCCGTCTTGCCCGTTCCAATAGCCCAGATCGGTTCGTAGGCCACCACGAGTCCCGCCACCTGGTCGGCCTTCAATCCGGCAAGACCCTCCAACACTTGACGCTCCACCTTGGCCGCCGCCCCGCCGCCCTCGCGCTCATCGAGAGTTTCCCCACAACACATGATTGGTGTCATTCCGGCTGCTAGTACAGCTTTGACCTTACGGTTAACGTCTTCGTCGGTTTCACCGAACACCTCCCGGCGTTCTGAATGACCGACGATCACCAGCGACACGTTCAACTTGGCCAGCATTCCGGGGGCTACCTCGCCGGTGAACGCCCCCTTGTCTTCCCAGTGGCAGTGCTGGGCACCCAGAGCGATCGGAATCTCGTCGGACTCGAGCACCGTTTGAACGGACCGGAGGTCGGTGAACGGCGGATGCACCGAGACGTCGACGGCATCGTGATCGTTCGCAGATAACACGTATGACAACTTCTGTACGGCCTGAATGGCCTCGAAGTGGTTGTGATGCATCTTCCAGTTGCCGCTGATCAGCGGCTTGCGCTCGGCCATGGCTATCCCCCTGTCCGTTCTACTAGTTGCCGCTCAGTCCTGGCCACGAAGTGCAGCCAGTCCCGGCAGGTCGCCCCGCTCGATCAACTCCAGTGCCGCACCGCCGCCGGTCGACACATGGTCCATCTGGTCGTCCACCCCGAACTGACGAGCCGCCGCAGCGCTGTCACCGCCACCGACCACGGTGAAACCCCGGCAGTCGGCGACCGCCTCGGCCACCGTCCGGGTGCCTGCAGCGAAACGCTCGTCTTCGAATACGCCCATGGGTCCGTTCCACAACACGGTCCGGGCCTCGGCTATCAAGTCGCAGAACTCGACGGCCGACCCGGGACCGATATCTAGACCCATCCATCCGTCAGGCATCGAGGCGCCGACCTGGCGAACCTCACCACCGGCTGAAGGATCGCCGATCTTCCCGCCCGGGCCGAGCGCCGTGATATCCAGCGGCAGTCGGATCGGTGCGCCCGAAGCCAGAAGTCGGGAGCATGTCTCGACCATGTCTTCTTCGAACAGCGACGACCCGACATTGGCACCCTTCGCGGCCAGAAAGGTGAAGCACATGCCCCCTCCTACGATGAGCTCATCGACCACGCCCAGCAAGGCTTCTATCACCCCGAGCTTGTCGCTGACCTTGGCTCCACCCATGATTCCCACGAAAGGCCGACGGGCTGACGTGCGTAGGGCACCCAGTACCTCAACCTCACGGGCCAGTAAACGACCGGCCGCCGATGGCAGGAACCGGGGCGGACCAACCACCGAGGCGTGTGCCCGGTGGGAGGCACCGAAGGCATCGTTGACGTAGGCGTCCTGGCCTTCAATCAGCTGATCCACGAATGCCGGGGCGTTGGCCGTCTCCCCGGCGTCGAACCGGAGGTTCTCCAGGAGTTCCACTCCGGGTACCAACTCGGCCAAGCGGGCCCGGACGGGTGTCATCACATAGGCCATGTCCACAGTGCCCGCGGGGCGACCCAGGTGCGAACAGGCCGTGACGTGGGCGCCAGCATCGATCAGGTACCGCAATGTGGGTACGGCAGCCCGGATACGCAGGTCGTCGGTGATCATCCCGTCGGCCAACGGCACGTTGAAGTCGCACCGGACCAATACCCGGCGGCCCGTCAGGTCACCTAGGTCCTCCAACTTCGGGACGTCCATCATCTTGTTCCGTCTGAACCGCCAGCCGGCTGTTCGTCTACTTACGCGTGGCCGTCTTCTTGGAGCGGGCCTTCTTGGAGCGTCGAGTGCCGACGACCTTTGTAAGGTCCACCAGACGGGTCGAATAGCCCATCTCGTTGTCGTACCAACCGCAGACCTTGACCATGTTGCCGACGGCCATGGTGAGGCCAGCGTCGATAGTGCAGGAGGCCGGACGACCCACGATGTCGGCCGATACCAGTGGATCAGTGCTGTAGTCAAGAACCTTGGATAGGGCGCCGCTCTTAGCCGCCGCGGCGTAGGCCGCGTTGACCTGTTGAACCGTGGCGCTCTTCTTCAACGTGCCGACGAAGTCGGTGATAGAACCGTCGGGGATCGGCACCCGTAGGGATATGCCGTCCAGTTTCCCCTTCATCTTGGGCATCACCAAGCTCGTGGCCCGGGCGGCACCGGTAGAGGTCGGGACGATGTTCACCGCCGCGCCACGGGCCCGTCGAAGATCGCTGTGGGGTCCGTCCACGAGGCTCTGGTCGCCGGTGTAGGCATGCGTGGTGGTCATGAAGCCCTGCTCCACACCGAAGGCGTCGTCGAGGACCTTGATCATGGGCACGAAACAATTCGTGGTGCACGAGGCGTTGGAGACCACATGGTGCTTGGCCGGGTCGTAGTCGTCGTCGTTCACGCCGACCACGAACGTGGCATCGCAATCCCCCGACGGTGCCGAGATGATGACCTTCTTGGCTCCACCGGCCAGATGCAGTGCCGCTTTGTCACGTGCGGTGAAGAAGCCGGTCGACTCGATCACGATGTCGACGCCTAGGTCACCCCACGGCAGTTTGCCGGGGTCGCGCTCAGATAAGACCTTGATCTTCTGGCCGTCGACAATGATCCCGTCGCGGGTGGCCCGGATCTTGGCGTCCAGACGGCCATGCACCGAGTCGTTGCCCAGCAGGAACGCCATGGTGTCGATGGACCCCAGGTCGTTCACTGCGACAAAATCGATGTCCGTTCCCTTGGCCCTGGCGGCCCTGAAGAAGTTGCGACCGATTCGGCCGAATCCATTAATGCCCACACGGACGGTCATTGGAAGTGATGCCTCCTGTGGCGGGTCTCCGCCTGATCTGAGATTCGTGGCCTGACGCCGCTAGTCGACGGAAAATCAGACCCTGTATTCCTAGCCGATGACACGGGCCCGACCACGCGTCCCGACATGGAAAAGGGTCACATGTTCCCGTGACAGGAAGCCAGGGCCAACCCGAGGAGTACGGGATCATGTACCCGACCCTCCCGGCTAGCTATCGACGCCCGAACCACCTCGACGCCCGTCGGCGGGGTCCGCCCCGACCTATCGTCCATTAGGACTACGTCGGGCAGGACGCCATGCTGATCCAACAGGTGCACGTGGTCAGCGAGGTCCATCGGACTCTCGCGGTCCCGAGTCAGATTCGCCACGAGGACTAGGGGTCCGGCTCGGCGGCCTAGTGCCACCCGCACGTCATCGGACAATGTGGCTGCCAGCACGCTGGTGAAGAATGACCCGGGCCCCAGAACCACCTGGTCAGCCAACTCGATGGCGGTCACTGTCTCAGGTGGCGCCGCGGCATCGGAGGGGTCGAGACGTAGTCCCACCACACCGGAGGCCCGGTGCACGGCCACCTGGCCTTCGACCTCCCACTCCCCCGTGTCAGCTACCAGATCAACGGGTACCGACGTGGCCGGAAGTACCCGCCCCACGGTGCCCACCAAGCGACAAACCTCATCGAGCGCGGAGACGAGGTCATCGGAGGCGGCGATCAGCCCGGCGATCAGGAGATTTCCTAGTGCGTGGCCTTCCAGTTCACCGCCATTGAACCGCCAGCCCATTTCGGCAGTGAGCATTGAGCCATCGCCGAGTGCCTCGAAGCAGCGCCGGAGGTCACCAGGTGCTGGGCCGCCGATAGCCGAGCGGATGCGTCCGCTGGACCCGCCGTCATCCGCGATGGACACCACCGCCGTAATCTCCTCGGCGTACCCCCGAATGGCTCGGAGGCTGGTGGCCAGTCCATGGCCGCCGCCCAGGGCACAGACCTTGGGCGGACCGCCTTTCCTATCGATCACCGTCCAACGTCGCGGTGGACGACCACAGGGTCGAACTCCCGCCCCCGCAGCATCTCGGCCACCGTTTCGGCTACCGCCACCGACCGGTGACGCCCACCAGTACAACCGAGAGCGATCGCCAGGTAGGACTTCCCCTCGGCGACGTAGGCCGGCATGAGCATTCCCAGCAGGTCGCCCACCTGATCCAAGAACTCCTGAGTCACCTCGTGGCCCAGGACGTGCTCCCGGACTGGACCGTCCAACCCAGTTAATGGACGCAACTCTGGAATCCAGTGTGGATTAGGTAGAAACCGGCAATCCAGAACGAGGTCGGCATCACGCGGCAGGCCGTGCTTGTAGCCAAACGAGGTGACGGTGGTCCGCATGGGACGATCGTCGGGCTCGCCGTACAGGCGGGCCACCCGGTCCCGTAACTCGTGAACGTTGAGGTCTGAGGTGTCCAGGACCAGATCGGCTGCGGCCCGAACCGGCTCCATCAGCGCCCGCTCGGCCTCGATGGCCTCCACCAATCCGGCGTCCACCAGTGACGGATGGGGGCGTCGACTCGACTCGTAGCGCTGGACCAGCGTCTCAGTCGAACAGTCCAAAAAGACCACTCTTAGACGTTCGGCTATCTCTCGCAGTTCGGAAACGGTCTGCAACGTCTCGCCACCAGTCACGTCCGCACGCAACGCAAAGCCCACGCGTTCCCAGGGCGCCGCCGGCCCCACGGCCAGGTCAGCGACCTTGGTGGCGATGTCGGGCGGTAACCGGTCGATGACAAACCAGCCCAGGTCCTCAAGGTCCTTGGCCACCTCACTCCGACCAGCACCCGATAGTCCGGTGATGACCAGGAGGTCGCTCATGACCCCAATGCTAGACGGGACACCCTCGTCCCGATCGAGTCCTTAGCGGGGCTCACGCTCAGCCACTAGAACTAGCAGTCGCGGAATGGTCGCAGCCTGCCGGTACTCGACGGCCCGTTTCAAGAAGCCCTCCGGTGGTGCCGGTTCGTGCATCCGACGGAGAACCAGGCCATGGTCGGCCATGACGTTCACGTAGCGGCTAACCGGCCGGTGGACAAAGGGCAGGAACACCTCCTTGGCTACCTCTTCCGATTCGATGGACTCCACTAGGTAAGGACCGATCCGCCAGTACTGCTCGGGCGGCTCCATGATCTGGTCGTCGACCCAGCCACTACCCGGTGTCTGGATGAGCGGGTGGTTCAGGAAGCACACAAACCGGCCACCGTTGACTAGTACCCGGGCCACCTCGGCCACCGCCTCGTCCACCGCCTCGATGTGCTCGAACACAAGGCATGCCACTACGGCGTCAAATGACCGGTCGGAGAACGGCAGACCGTCGGCCATCGAACGCAGGAACCTAGGTCCACCCCCTCGACGGTTCGCCTCTGCAGTCTGCGCATCGGTCGGGTCCACCCCAACCACCAGTGACGAACCGCCGGCAACAGCCGCCCGACTGAGTTGACCCTCTCCGGCGCCGACATCCAGGACGCGGTTATACCCCGCCAGGAGGGCGGCAGCTAGCGGGATGATCTGTTGGTCGTACTCGGCGTCGGCGCCGTCCGTGAAGCCCTCCTGCCACCAGCCGGCGTGCTGCTCCCAGGGATCCTGTTCCAGGTTGCCGTCTTGCATGCCGTCGAGCCTTCCACGGGTAGCCGTACCCTCCCCGGATGGCCATCATTCTCGCCCTGATCTCATCGGCCCTGTTCGGTGCCAGCGACTTTCTAGGCGGTGTGGCGTCGCGTAGGACCCATGTCCTGGTGGTGGTGGGTGCCTCCCACGTGGTGGGTCTTTTCCTCATCCTGTTGGTGACACCGTTCATGGCCGACGCCATCACCCTGAGGGACCTTGGCATCGGAGGCATTGCGGGCATTGCAGGCGTCGTGGGCATCACGTGCCTCTACCACTCCCTGAGTCGGGGACCGATGGCGGTGGTTGCTCCGATCGCGGCGGTGAGCAACGCCGCGGTGCCAGCCCTGTGGGGCATCTACTCCGGCGACCGTCTCAGCGCGCCACAGCTGGTCGGCGTGGTCCTCGGGTTGGTCGCGATCCTCCTTGTGTCCCGGGTGTCCGGCGAAGAGACCAGTAGCGGTACGACAACACCAGGCCTGGTCGGTGTGGCCCTCCTGTCGGGTGTGGGCTTCGGCGGGTTCTTCATCTGCATGAGCCTGACCGCCGAGGCCACCACACCGTGGCCACTAGTGAGTTCCCGACTGGTCTCGGCGGGAATCGCCCTCATGCTGTTGGCCCGGATAGGCCGTTCGCCCATTCCGCGCCGGGACGAGGCACGGGGGGCCATCGTCGGGGCCGGAGTCCTGGATATCACTGCAAATCTCGCCATCCTCATTGCCGTCCACCACGGGATGTTGAGCCTGGTCGCCGTATTGGGTTCCCTCTATCCGGCATCCACCGTGCTTCTGGCCCGCTACGTGCTCCAGGAGCGCATGGCAGGAACCCAGGTCGCCGGCCTGGTGGTGGCTCTGGTGGCCATCGGCGCCATCGTCGGCGGTTGAGTTCATCAGTCAACCTTGTGGGCCTTGGCATATACGGCCTCGGCGACCTCGTCGGGAAGCCAACTAAGGGCCTGGAGGTCGGCCAGTGAGGCCTTCTGTATTGCCCGAACCCCACCGAACACCGAGACCAATCGCTTTCGCCGGGCCGGACCCAGTCCCGTGATGCCGTCAAGTACCGAGCCCGTCATCCGCTTGGACCGCAACTGTCGGTGGTATGTCACGGCGAACCGGTGAGACTCATCGCGGATCCTCTGGAGTAGGTACAGCGCCTCAGACCCACGGGGGATCCGTACCGGCTCAGGGTCACCCGGCCGGTAGACCTCCTCGAACTGCTTTGCCAGCGAGGCCACCGGGATCCGGTCCGCCAGCCCCAGATCGGCCACCACCCGCTCGGCCACCCCAAGCTGTCCCTTCCCACCGTCCACCAGAAGGAGTTGCGGCGGGTAGGCAAACCGTCCAGGCCGATCGTCGACGGGCATGGCCTGCTCCTCGAGGAACGCTGTGAGCCGTCGTGTGAGGACCTCGGCCATGGCCGCGTAGTCGTCGTTGCCTTCCACGTGTCGGATCCGGAAGCGCCTGTACTCCGACGTCCGGGGCAGGCCGTCTTCCAACACCACCATCGAACCCACGTAGTCGGTGCCCTGCAGGTGGCTCATGTCGTAACACTCGATACGCAGCGGGGCCTCCGGAAGCGACAGGGCCTGCTGGATCTCGTTCAGCGCCCGGGCTCGGCTGTTGTGGTCCGAGGCCCGCTTCATTCGATGACGGACGAACTCCTCGTCGGCGTTACGGGTCACTGTCTCTAAGAGAGCGCGCTTGTCGCCCCGCATCGGTACCCGAATAGTGACCGGCCGCTCACGCACGTCGGACAACCACTGCTCCAGCAACAGGGCATCGGTCGGTTCATCGGGAACCAGCACCTGCCGAGGGATTCCTCTCGGTGGATCGTCTCGATAGTGCGCTGAGACGACCTCAGCTACGAGGTCGCCCCGGGCGAGGTCTTCGGCCCGCTCCACCACGAAGCCCTTACGGCCCACCACTCGGCCTCTCCGGACATAGAAGACCTGGGCCGCCACCTCCAGGTCGTCCCCTGCGAGGCCGAAGACGTCGAGGTCCTCGTCACGGGCCGCCACCATCTGCTGCTTCTCGAGAGCACGGAGCACGCTGGAGAGTCGATCGCGATGGCGGGCCGCCGCCTCGAACTCGAGCGCCTCAGAGGCGATCTCCATTTCGGATCGGAGTCGGTCCACTACCTCATCGGTGTCCCCCTCCAGAAACCGGATCAGGTCAGCGATAATGGCGTCGTATCTCTCAGGTGATACCTCGCCGACGCACGGTCCACTGCACTTCTCGATGTGAAACAGGAGGCACGGCCTCCCCTGCCGTTGGTGTTCCCGGAACTTGGTATCCGGACAGGTTCGGGCCGGGAAGGTCCGCAGTAAGAGATCCAGAGTCTCGCGTATGGCCCCGGCGTGCCCGTACGGCCCGAAGTAGCGCACCCCCCGACGGCGCTTCCCCCGGGTAACCATGGGTCGCGGCCACTCGTCACTGGTGGTGATGGCCAGCAACGGGTACGACTTGTCGTCCTTAAGGTCGACGTTGAAGCGGGGCCGATGCTCTTGGATGAGCGTGAACTCCAGCATGAGAGCCTCAAGTTCGTTAGCAACCTGGATCCACTCAACGTCGGTGGCCTCATCCAACATCTGCGCCGTCCGGGTCGCCATCCGGTCCCGGCGACCGAAGTAGCTGTTCAGGCGACTTCTTAGGCTTTTGGCCTTGCCCACGTACAGCACCCGACCCTGGCCGTCACGGAACTGGTAGGACCCGGGGGCATCGGGGATGGTGCCTGCCGGGGGACGCTCGACCATTCCCCGAGCGTAGGCAGCAACCCGGGTCCGATCACGGCTGAGGAACCGACTGTCGGAGGATCTAGCGGTCAAGCATTCCGGCCAGATACCGACCGGTGTAACTGTTAGACACCGTGGCCACGTGCTCCGGCGTCCCCTCGGCCACAAGACATCCACCGCCGCTGCCTCCCTCCGGACCGAGGTCGACGAGCCAGTCAGCGGTCTTGACTACATCGAGGTTGTGCTCGATCACGATGACCGAGTTGCCCTGGTCCACCAGCCGGTTGAGCACACCGAGCAGTTTGCGTACGTCCTCAAAGTGGAGGCCGGTGGTCGGTTCGTCAAGGATGTAGACGGTGTGGCCGGTCGGTCGTTTGGCTAACTCGCTGGCCAGTTTCACCCGCTGAGCTTCTCCACCCGACAGGGTGGGCGCTGACTGTCCAAGACGCACGTAACCCAGGCCTACGTCCACCAGCGTCTGCATGTGGCGGGTGATCGAGGGCTGGTTCTCGAAGAACGTGAGCGCCTCCGAACATGGCATGTCCAGTACGTCGGCAATGGTACGCCCCTTGAATCGGACGTCCAGCGTGTCTCGGTTGTAACGCTGCCCCTTGCAGACCTCACACGGCACGTACACGTCGGGGAGGAAGTGCATCTCGATACGAATGGTCCCGTCACCGGCGCATGCCTCACACCGGCCACCCTTCACGTTGAAACTGAACCGGCCCGGTTGGTAGCCCCGGATCCGGGACTCCTCGGTCTTGGCGAAGAGTTTTCTGACGTGGTCGAACACCCCGGTGTAGGTGGCTGCGTTGGATCTGGGGGTTCTACCGATCGGGGTCTGATCGATGTTGATGACCTTGTCCACTGCCTCGACACCCTCGATCGACCGGTGTAGGCCCGGTGGCACCTTGGACCGGTACACCTTCTGCATTAAACCCTTGTGCAGGATCTCGTTGACCAGCGTGGACTTGCCGGACCCGGACACCCCCGTGACCGCCACGAAGCGCCCCGTTGGAATGGCCACATCCAGGTCTCGGAGATTGTTCTCTCGGGCTCCTCGCACCACCAGATGAGAGCCGTCGCCTGGCCGTCGGATCTGCGGAACGGCGATCTCTTTCTTTCCCGAGAGGTACTGCCCGGTGAGTGATGCCTTCTTGCTTAGGAGACCCTTGACCGGTCCCGAGTGGACAACTGCTCCACCGTGCTCACCGGCCCCGGGGCCGATGTCCACTACGTGATCCGCCGCCCGGATCGTCTCCTCGTCATGCTCGACCACGATCACGGTGTTTCCAAGATTCCGCAGTCGGACCAGCGTCTCGATGAGTCGCTGGTTGTCTCGCTGGTGAAGGCCGATGGACGGCTCGTCGAGGACATACAGCACACCTACTAGGCCACTTCCGATCTGGGAAGCCAGTCGAATGCGTTGGGCTTCACCACCGGCCAGCGTCGCTGCTGAGCGGGACAGGGACAGGTAGTCGAGACCCACGTCGAGGAGGAACCCCAAGCGGGCATTGATCTCCTTGAGGACTTGTTCGGCGATCATTGCCTCTCTATCTGTCAGGTCGAGGTCCCGCAGCATTTCCGCCGTGTCGGCGATGGACAAGGCACAGACCTCCGAGATCGAATGACCGTCGATGGTGACCGCCAACGAGAGCGGATTAAGGCGGGCACCGGCACAGTCTGGGCAAGCCACCTGGCGCATGTAGCCCTCAATGTGCTCCCGGGCCGAATCACTTTCGGCGTCACGATGTCGACGACGGAGGTAAGGCATGACGCCCTCGAAGTTGGCCGAATAGACGCGGGTCCGCCCGAAGCGGTTCTTGTACCGGACTTGCACCCGCCCCTTCAGGCCGCCGTCCATAAAGGTGGTCCGGACCTTCTTTGGGAGGTTGGACCATGGCGTAGTTGGGTCGATGCCCAGTTCCTCAGCGACGGCCTCCACTAGACGACCGAAGTACCTGTTGTTCCCGCCCGACCATGGGGCGATCGCCCCCTCGCCTACCCCTAGATCGGGATTGGGGACCACTAGGTCAGCGTCCACTTGGAACACCGTGCCCAATCCGTCGCAGTGCTCGCAAGCACCGTATGGGCTGTTGAACGAGAAGTTTCGAGGTGCCAGGTCCTCGAAGGATCGCCCATCGCTGGGGCGTGACAGGTGCTGGCTGAAGACGATCGTGCGGGGCTCGAGGGGGTCGCCATCAGCATCCACCTCATCGTCCCGTGGCACCACCTGGACCTCGGCAATCCCCTCGGCGAGGGCCAGTGCCGCCTCCATGGACTCAGTAAGGCGACGCGCAATATCGTCCTTGAGGACCAGACGGTCCACCACCACCTGGATGGTGTGCATCTCATAGCGAGCCAGGTCGAGATCACCCCGTTCCAAGTCGGCCAACTCGTGTGACTCCCCATCAACGATGACCCGGCTGAAGCCCTGGCTGGCGAGGTCCCCCAACAGAGTGTCGTAGGTACCTTTGCGACCGCGAACTACAGGGGCCAGAACCTGAAACCGGGTGCCCGGCTCCATCTCCAGAATTCGGTCAACGATCTGTTGGGGTGTCTGACGGACCAGGCGTTCGCCAGTCTCCGGGTCGTGGGGGATTCCGATCCGCGCGTAGAGCAAACGTAGATAGTCGTAAACCTCGGTGATGGTGCCGACCGTCGAGCGGGGGTTGCGCGATGCACTCTTCTGGTCGATGGAGATGGCTGGTGAGAGGCCCTCGATGAAGTCAACGTCGGGTTTGTCCATCTGACCTAGAAACTGTCGGGCGTATGACGACAGGGACTCCACGTAGCGTCGCTGACCCTCGGCGTAGATGGTGTCAAAGGCCAAGGACGACTTGCCGGACCCGGAGATCCCGGTGAAGCAAATGAGTCGGTCTCGCGGAAGGTCCAAGTCGACGTCGCGGAGGTTGTGCTCCCGCGCGCCCTTGACGATCAGCCGGTCAGACACCCGGGCGATCCTACGGGCCGATGATCGACACCCCGGTTAGTTGGCCTCAGCGAGGTCTCGGAGCTCGCGTTCGACTTCGCGGATCTCATCGCGCAACCTGGCCGCGTACTCGAAGCGGAGGTCGGCGGCCGCTTCTCCCATCTCCTGCTCGAGGGTGAAGAGCAACCGCTGTAGGTCGTCGATACCCATCTCGGCAAAGTCTTCGATCAGGCGTTCGGCCCGCCGACTTCGGCCCTTCGGGGTTGGCGTCGTTTGGTCCGGGCGGATCATCGAGAGGATGTCACTGACCGCCTTGCGAACTGTCTGCGGATCGATGCCGTGCTCAGCGTTGTGGGCCTGCTGGAGTCCCCTCCGACGCTGAGTTTCGGAGATCGCCCGCTGCATAGACGGCGTGACCGCGTCGGCATACATCACGACCTGACCGTCCACGTTGCGAGCCGCCCGGCCGATGGTCTGCACGAGTGAGGTCTCGCTCCGCAGGAAGCCCTCCTTGTCGGCATCCAGGATCGCCACCAACGAGACCTCGGGCAAGTCCAGGCCCTCCCGGAGCAGGTTGATACCGACGAGGACGTCGAACTCGCCCAAACGGAGGTCGCGCAGGATCTCGATGCGTTGCACGGTGTCGATGTCTGAGTGCAGGTAACGAACTCGAACCCCCTGCTCCAGCAGGTAGTCGGTGAGGTCCTCCGCCATCTTCTTGGTCAAGGTTGTGACCAGGATCCGCTGCTCGGCGGCCACCCGCCCGATGATCATCTCTTGCAAGTCGTCGATCTGGCCCTTGGTCGGTCGGACCACCACTTCGGGGTCCACCAGGCCGGTGGGACGTACGATCTGCTCGACCACGCGGCTGGAGTTCTCCAGTTCCCAGTCGCCCGGGGTAGCCGACAAAAATACGACCTGACCAACCCGACCGGTGAACTCGTCAAAGGTGAGCGGACGGTTGTCGGCTGCCGACGGAAGTCGGAAGCCGTGCTCGATAAGAGTCTCCTTGCGGCTGCGGTCGCCTGCATACTGTCCGTGCAACTGCGGCACAGCCACGTGGGACTCGTCGAGAACCACCAGGAAGTCGTCGGGGAAATAGTCCAGCAGCGTGTATGGCCGATCGCCGTAGGAGCGGCCGTCCAGGTGCATGGAGTAGTTCTCGACGCCATTGCAGTAGCCCAGCTCGCCGAGCATCTCGAGATCGTGTTCGGTTCGCATCCGAAGTCGCTGGGCCTCCAAGAGCTTCTCAGCGGATCCGAAGGCCTGTAATCGTTCGTTCAGTTCGACTTCGATTTCCTCGATCGCCCGGCGGATGTTGGCGGCGTCGGCCATGTAATGAGTGGCCGGGAATACGACCAGGTCGTCAAGTTGACGCAGGTGTTCACCTGTGAGGGGGTCGACCTCGGTGATGGCCTCCACTTCATCTCCGAATAGGGAGATCCGGAACGCCGTCTCCTCGTACGCCGGGTGGAGTTCCACGGTGTCACCCCGAACCCGGAACTTCCCCCTGCCCAGCACCATGTCATTGCGTTCGTAGCGAAGGTCGATCAGGCGCCCGAGGGTGGCTCGGTGGTCGATGGTCTGGCCGACCTCGAGCACTAGGAGTTGGCCCTCGTAGTGCTCCGGTGAGCCGAGGCCGTAGATACACGACACCGAGGCCACCACGATCGTGTCGCGCCGGGTCAGAAGTGACGCCGTGGCCGAATGTCGGAGACGGTCGATCTCGTCGTTCACCGATGAGTCCTTCTCGATAAACGTGTCCGAGGTCGGGAGGTACGCCTCAGGTTGGTAGTAGTCGTAGTATGAGACGAAGTACTCGACCCGGTTGTCGGGGAAGAACTCACGTAGTTCGTTGGCCAACTGGGCAGCCAAGGCCTTGTTGGGGGCGATAACCAGCGTCGGACGCTGGACCTTTTCAATGGTCCAGGCGATGGTGGCGCTTTTGCCGCTGCCGGTGATGCCTAGCAGCGTCTGGAAACGCTCGCCGCCCTCAATCCCGTCGGCGAGTTCGGCGATGGCACTTGGCTGGTCTCCGGCCGGAGCAAACGGCGCCTCCATCCTGAACGGATGCCCGCGAGCGGGTCCCACTGTGCCCGTGGGTGTCTCCTCAACGGGCTGTAGAACCATCTTGCGAGCGTACCCAGCACCCGCCACCTGGCTCTCCTGGTGGGTCAGTGGCTCTCGGAGTGGCTGCCGATCCGGTTCACCGGTTGGCCTAGGGGTGGTCGGTCCAGTTTTTCCAACCAGGCCTGAACAAGGTCGACCTGGGCTACGAGGTCGTTGAGCGAACCGCTGTTGTCGACCACTACGTCGGCCCGAGCCAGACGGTCCGTCCGTGACGCCTGCCGGGCTATCCGTCCTCGGGCATCGGTTTCGGTAAACCCCCGGTGTGTCACCAGACGTTCCACGGCCAGTTCGGGATCAACATCAACCACGATGATCCCGGCAAGGCCCTCGTGGCCCGACTCGACCAGCAGGGGGATGTCAAGGATCACCGTGGCATCGGTACTGGCCAGAGCCTTCCGACGACAGGTCATTTCGTCGGCCACCGCCGGATGGACGATGGCGTTGAGGACGGCCAACTCGTCAGCATCGCCGAAAACCCGACCGGCCACTGCTTGGCGATTCAGGGTTCCGTCGTCGGCGACAATGTCGTCGCCCCACTGTTCGACCATGGCGGTGAACACGGGCGTACCGGGTTGCTGAATCTCTCGCACGATGGCGTCAGCGTCGAGTAGGACGGCTCCGCGCTCAACGAGAAGTGCCGCAACCGTGGACTTTCCGGAACCGATGCTGCCGGTCAGACCGATCTCGAGCACGTGAACCGGCCCCAGTCCTTCAGGTGCAGTGGATCAGGTCTCGGTGGTCTCGTCCTCGACGACCTGTTCGCCACCCTCTGCAGAAGCCACATCTTCATCAGACTCTTCCGTGGGAGCGTCCTCGACGACCTGTTCGCCACCCTCTGCAGAAGCCACATCTTCATCAGACTCTTCCGTGGGAGCGTCCTCGACGACCTGTTCGCCACCCTCTGCGGAAGCCACATCTTCATCAGACTCTTCCGTGGGAGCGTCCTCGACGACTGCTTCATCAGAGGCCTCTTCGGCGGGGGCCTCTTCAGGGTCAGCAATCTCGTCCTCGCCGTACAACTCGGCCCAGGCCTCCTGGCCCTCAGAACTATCGCCACCGATGAAGTTGCCTTCATCGTCGTAAGCGTGCTCGCCAAAGTGTTCCTGGTATTCGGCGGCCACCACGCCACCTTCGGCGGCCTGCTTGATTGACAGGCTGATCCGACGACGCTGGAGATCGAGGTCGATGATCTTGACCCAGAGTTCCTCACCAGGGGTCACCACCTGCTCGGGCAGGTCCACGTGATGGGCCGACATCTCCGAAATGTGAACTAGACCTTCGATCCCGTCGCCTACCTGGACGAACGAGCCGAACGGCACCAACTTGGTGACACGGCCGTACACCAATTCGCCCACCTGATGGGCACCCGCAAACTCCTGCCACGGATCCTGCTGGGTGGCCTTCAATGAGAGGCTGATGCGCTCCCGACTCAGGTCGACCTCAAGCACCTGCACTTCGATTTCGTCACCCACGGCCACCACTGAACCGGGGTGGTCGACGTGCTTCCACGACAGTTCCGAGACGTGCACCAGGCCGTCCATGCCGCCGAGGTCGACGAAAGCCCCGAAGTTCACGACGCTGGACACGACACCCTTGCGGAGCTCGCCGGGACGCAGGTCATGCAGGAATTCCTCGCGCTGCTCCTTCTGAGTCTCCTCCAACCAGGCACGGCGCGACAGGACCACGTTGTTTCGGTTCTTATCCAGCTCGATGATCTTGGCGTCAATCGTGGTGCCGATGTAGGGCTGTAGGTCACGGACCCGACGCAGTTCTACCAGCGAGGCCGGTAGGAAGCCGCGGAGACCGATGTCGACGATCAGGCCACCCTTGACGACCTCAATCACGGCGCCGGACACCATGCCGTCGCCCTCCTTGATCTCCTCGATCCGTCCCCAGGCACGCTCGTACTGGGCCCGCTTCTTGGACAGGAGTAGACGACCCTCCTTGTCTTCGCGCTGGAGGACTACCGCCTCGATCTTCTCGCCAACGGTGACGAGCTCGTTGGGATCAACGCCATTACGAATCGAGAGTTCACGAGGTGGGATGACGCCCTCAGACTTGTAACCGATGTCCAGTAGGACCTCGTCCTTGTCAACCCGAACGACAGTGCCCTCGACCAACTGGCCGTTCTCGACGTCGACCATGGTGGCCGAGTAGGCCTCGTCAAGGCTCAGGGAACCGAGGTCGTTCTCAGTGATGGGACGGGGTGTGTACTCACCGCTCTCGTCGAAGGTACCCATGGGCGGGGAGTCGAGGGCGGAAGGGGTGAGGGTCAGTTCGGACACGTGTTCTTCTCGTCGGATGGGAGTAGATGGACAGGGCAAGCCGCTCACATGACGGTGAAACGGACCCAGAGAGTTTACCGGGGACGGGATGCCACCCCCCCCGGGGCAACGAACTCCGGTTCAGGACTCCGTCGCGCCCGCACGCCTCCCGACGATCAGAAATTCTGGATGGTCGAGGTCTGGCGGACGCCGGATGTAATCCCCGGGGGTCACCGAGCGAATCTCGTCGACGATCAATCCAGCCCGGTCGGCTAGAAGGCGTAGTTCCCGTGGCGTGAAGCAGGAGGTCCAAAGTTCGGACGCCAACTCCACCCCGTCGGCATCCCGCAGGACAGTGCGCTCCCGATTCACACCGGCTCCGGCATCGAAGTCGTCGTCCTCGCCCAGAAACCGAACCTGGAAGTAGGCCGAAAAGGCACTCAGGACCACCCCTCCGCCGGGCCGGACCGCGGCCACAATCCGATCCAGGATGACACTGTCTGGATCCGACACGGCGGCATCCGAGCCTGACCCCGCGGCTAGGCCGAACGCCCCCTGGCACAGTGAGATGGCCGCATCGAACTCTGAGTCGAAAGACATCGTCCGGGCATCACCATGGACGAATGTCGCTCCCTTCGGGGCGTCCCTGCAGGCCAGGGCTACGAAGGTCTCCGAGACGTCCAGACCCACCACCTCGAAACCCCGGCGGGCAAGTTCATGACTATGACGACCCGGACCGCACCCCACATCCAGCACCCGGGCCCCCGGAGCGAGGTCCAGTACGTCAATCAGGGCGTCCACCTCGCTGAGGGTCCCGTAGGTGAACGAGTAGCGCAGGTAAGCATCGCCTAGATGGTCGGCAATCCCCTCAAACCAGTGGCCCATCAGCAGGAAGCGGCCGGCATTAGCTCTTGGCGTCCGCCCAGGTGGCACCAGTCGCCACCTCCACGGCTAACTCCACCCGTAGGTCGTAGGCCCCAGTCATCTCAGCCCGCACCATGGCCTCCACGTCGGCAAGTTCGGCAGGTGGTACCTCAAGGATGACCTCGTCGTGAACCTGGAGCACCAGCCGGGACGCGAAACGGTCAGCCTGTAGCCGCTCGTCGATCCGGATGAGGGCGACCTTAAACACATCGGCAGCTAGCCCCTGGATCCCGGCGTTCATGGCCTGACGCTCGCCCGCCTGACGCACGTTGAAGTTGGGTGACGAAAGTTCGGGGATCCGACGCCGGCGACCGAACAGGGTCTCGGTGTAGCCCTTTTGTCGAGCCTCCTCGACGGTCCGATCCATGTAGTCGCGAACCGACGGGAAAGCCTCGAAGTAGGACTCGAGGATTTCGGCGGCCTCTTCGACGGAGGAGCCCAGCCGCTGGGCCAATCCGTAGGCCTCCATGCCGTAGGCGAGTCCATAGGCGACCATCTTGGCGCGGTTCCTGATCTCGGAAGTCACCTCAGTCGGGTCGATCCCCCAGGTCCGGGCAGCTACCGCCGTATGGATGTCGTCCCCAGCCTCGAAGGCGGCTATAAGCCCCGGATCGTCGGCTAGGTGGGCAATGACACGTAGCTCAATCTGGTTGTAGTCGGCCACCAGGAGACTGCAGTTGCCCGCCGGCACGAACGCCCGTCGGAAAGCCCTACCGGCCTCGGTGCGAACCGGGATGTTGTGGAGGTTCGGTGCATCGGAGCTGAGTCGACCCGTCCGGGCCACCGTCTGGTTGAAGGTGGCCCGAATACGGTCCCCGGGACCCACCTCTGCCAGTAGGCCCTCACCGTAGGTGGACCGCAGCTTCTCGACCTCTCGATAGGCCAGTAGGTGAGCAACCACAGGATGGTCGTCTCGAAGACGCTCCAGAGTGGCGGCGTCGGTCGAATATCCGGTCTTGGTCTTCTTGCCTGGGGTGAGGCCCAACTTCTCGAACAGGACCTCCCGGAGTTGCTTGGTGGAATTCACGTTGAACTCCTCTCCAGCCGCTTCGTGGACCAGCCCGCGGAGGCGTTCACCATCGGCTGTGAGTTCGTCACGCAGGCGGGTCAACTCAGTCAGGTCGACGCCTACGCCTAGTTCCTCCATGCGGGCCAGAACAGCCACCAGAGGGACCTCGATGTCGTCGTTGAGCATCCGAAGCCCCTGGGCCTCGAGGGCGGACGACAACCGGTCATGTAAGACACTGACCGCGGCCGCCCGGTGCGCTGCCTCAGCGGATGGATCAGCCACCCCTCCAGTCAGGTCCAACTGGCCATCAGGTGGACCGATCACCGGAAGCATCCGATGGGCGTGGCGTTCCACGAGAACCCCCAGGTCATACGTGGTATCGGCCGGGTCTAACAGGTACGAGGCCAGTGCCGTGTCCATGACCAGAGAAACCTCGCCAATGCCTAGCCGCTGGAGGGCCCGCAGCAACGGCTTGGCGTCGTGTGCCACCAGACCCGGGCCAGCAACGCCCAACAGCTCGCCCATGGCGGCCATGGTCGCGGCATCGGCCAGTAGGTCACTCGATACCCACCAGGCCCGCTCACCGTCGGACAGGGCGAGGCCAGGCCCTAGATCCGGGCCAGCAGGGCCGGCCGGCGGTTCAGCCACCGTGGCTAGCCCCAGCGGCCCCGAGGCTCCCTTCCCGATGGCCGTGAGAGCGGCAGCATCGGCTACAACCTCGACGGCCACCTCCAGTTCACCCGATGCACCGTTGGCCACGACTCCACCGACTGAGTCGCCACCGAAGTTCACCCCCAGCAGAGCGGTCAGGCGTTCCCGGGCCCGACTCAACTCCAGGACCTCCAGCAGGCCACCGGCCCGCTCTACGTCGACCGGGCCCCGGTCTAAGTCCGTAGCATCCAATCCGAGGGGCACATCGCGCACCAAGACCATCAACTCTTCGTTGAGGCGAGCGTGGTCCTCGTTGGCGATCAGGTTCTCCTTCAGCTTCGGCGTCTGCTCATCAGCCGCTGCAAAGATGCCATCCAGCCCGCCGTATGCGTTGATGAGTTTGGCGGCTGTCTTCTCCCCCACTCCAGGGACACCCGGCAAGTTGTCCGACGGGTCGCCCCGCAAGGCGGCGTAAGCCACGTAGTCGACGGGCCTCACCCCCGTGCGCTCCAGGATCCCCGCCTCGTCGTAAAGGGCATAGTCCGACACGCCCCGCTTGTTGTAGAGGACCCGAACGTGCGGGTCCTCGACCAACTGGTAGCTGTCCCGGTCACCGGTCACGACGGTCACGTCCCGGCCGGCGTCGCGAGCCACGGTGGCCAGGGTGGCGAGCACGTCGTCGGCCTCAAACCCTTCGGCGTCCACAACCCGCAGACCTAGGGCGCCGACCAGTTCACGCACAAGGTCGAGTTGCTGGTAGAGGGTGTCTTCCTGCTTCTCCCGGTTGGCCTTGTATGACGGGAGTCGCTCATGGCGGAACGTGCCACCGGGCCGATCGAAGGCCACCGCCACGCCGTCCGGCTCGTGGTCGCGCAACAGCGATACGAGCATCTGGGTGAACCCGAAGACGGCATTTGTTTCCTGACCGGTCCGGGTAACCATGTCCCTGGGGATAGCGAAGAACGCCCGGTAGGTCAGCGAGTTGCCATCGAGGAGGAGGAGTCCGGACACCGCAGCGACCTTAACCTCATGGACGACAGCCCCGTTGGGGCTCAAAGGTCGTCCGGCGGATGTTCAGGAGGGGCGGAGTCCGTCCCCGATGACAGCAAGGGCCACGTCGGCCATGGTGCGACGCCCCGACATTGCCGAGGTCTGGAGGAACCGGAAGGCATCCTCCTCGACCATGCCTGCCTCATCAATGAGGATGCCCTTGGCCCGATCAATGATCTTGCGAGCCTCCAGCCGGTCCGACAGCGTCTGCGCCTGGTCGGTCAAGGCCCGCATCTCGCGGTGGCGAGCGCGGGCCACCTCGACGGCTGGCACCAACTCGGAGCGCTGGAACGGCTTGACCAGGTAGGCCAGCGCGCCAGCTTCGACGGCCCTGTCGATTAGATCCCGTTGACTGAAGGCCGTCAGAATGACTACGGCAGCATCATGGGCCTCGGCGATGCGCGATGCGGCCTCGATCCCGTCCAAGCCCGGCATTTTGATGTCCAGGATGACCACGTCCGGATCTAGTTCTGCTACCAGTTCGACGGCGTGGTCACCCCGGCCGGTGTCGCCAACCACCTCATAGCCCTCGTCGACGAGGGTCTCCTTCAAGTCGAGGCGGATTATGGCCTCGTCCTCAGCCAGTACCACACGCACCCGTGGTACCTCGGGCGTCGGATCGGGTCGGGCCGGCTCAGCCATCGGCGCCCATTCGGTCCAACAGATCATCCTGCGCCGCCTCGAGTCGAGCGATGTCGGCCACCACGTCGTCCCGATGACGCTTCATAGCCCTGGCATGGCGCTCGGCATCACGATGGGCGCTTCCCGACTGGGAAGTCTCCGATACAAGAGAGCGAACGCGGGCGTCTTCCGCGTCGGCTGTCAGCTGGGCCAACTGTTCCTCGGCCACCGCTAGATCAGCACGCAGCCTATGCAGGCGTTCACTGACCTCGGTCAGCCGTCGTTCGATCAACGGTCGCGACATGGGACGGAAAAGTGTACGGGCAAGACTGGGAGTGTCGGCACCCCCTCCCCTGTCCAGCATGCAGCATGCAGCATCTGGCTTCAGTAGATCGCTAGCAGCTCCGCGACGACGACAAGACCCATCATGAGTAAGGCACCGACACGAAAGCCAATCAGACTGAAGGCCTCCCGTCGGCGGAGCATGTTCTCTCCCAAAGACTCCGCAGGGACATCGAAGAAGCAAGCATGTAGGTCCCGGAAGCAGTCATCCAGGAAGACGAACGTCATCAAGGTACAGATCACCACGATCGCCGCCACGCCGAGTTGGACGGCCGAGTCCTCAAGCCCGCTGCCGAGTCCCAGAACCAACAGCATCCCGGTGTGGACGATGGCGAAGAAGAGGAGGAACGCCCTTGCGTCGCTCGCTCGCGTCGAGATAAGTGTCCGGTTCAGCTCAGCGTCCATATCAGGTCCCTTCCGCAAGGATGGCAGGTCGATCCCGCCACTAACGAGCATCGGTCTCAGCGAAGTCGCTGTCAACGCAACCCAGTGCCCGGGGCGGGACTTGAACCCGCACGACCTCACGGCCAGAGGATTTTGAGTCCTCCGCGTCTGCCAATTCCGCCACCCGGGCGAGCAGCCCGATCCTACCGGTGACCCTTCGACGGCGACCCGCCAGACCACCGCTGTCCTCATTTGGTGACCTCAGCCACCAAGGAGCCCTACGATGGGCCATAGCAGCGGACGCTCCACGCCGACACGGCCCGTCCCGCACCCCTTCCGAGTCCCCTCAAGGAAACCGATGATTGCTTTCACCTACTCCGGCCAGGGATCCCAGCAGCCCGGCATGGGCGCGCCATGGGTCGACCATCCCTCTTGGGAGCTGGTCGACGAGGCCTCCAAGGCCGCCGGCCGGGACGTGAGCCACCTGCTACTGGACGCTGATGCCGACGAACTTCGGGAGACACGTAACGCCCAATTGGCAACATTCGTGACCAGCATGGTGATCCTCGACGCTGTGGAACGGCTCGGCATCGACGCCGTCGGCCATGCCGGGCACAGCCTCGGCGAGTACAGCGCGCTCACCGCCTCGGGTGCCCTGGGCTTTAGCGACGCCGTGTCCCTGGTGGTAGAACGGGGAGAAGCCATGCAGGTAGCAGCTCAGAACCCGGAGGGGACCATGGCCGCCGTGTTGGGCCTGGACCACACCAGCGTCGAAGAGGCGTGCGCAGCTGTCGACGGTTCAGTCTGGGTGGCTAACTACAACGCTCCCGGCCAAGTCGTCATTGCCGGAGCCCCCGACGCGGTGGTCGCCGCCGGCGAGGAGGCCAAGGCGCGTGGTGCCAAGCGTGCTACTGGCCTGGAGGTCTCGGGTGCGTTCCATACCCCGTTCATGGCCCCAGCCCGGGACCATCTTGGCGAGGCCATCGACGCCACCGATATCCGTCCCCCGGAGGGCGTAGTGGTGGCCAATGTGGACGCCACCGCTCACGAGAATCCCGCCACCTGGAAGGCCATGATGAACGCCCAACTATGCAGCCCGGTGCGGTGGTCCCAAAGTCTCCAGACCCTCAGTGCGGCCGGTTTTACGACCTTCGTGGAGTTGGGGCCCGGCAACGTCCTGACCGGTCTGGTTAAGCGAACCATCAAGGACGCCAGGCGCCTCACCGTCAACACTCCAGACCACCTCGATGCCTTGCTCGACGCCTTGGCAGCTCCCGTCGAAACCGAGACCGACGGGAGCGGCGCCGTCGAAGGCGAGCACCTTTTCGCCACCGATCGCATGGTGGTCAGTCCGGCTACCGGCGTGTTCACCCCGACGGCGGACGTCGGACCCGGCCAGACGGTGATCGCCGGTGCCCTGCTGGGTCACATCGCTGCCACTGAGATCCGTTCACCGTTCTCCGGTGAGTTCATGGGATGGTTGGCCGTCGAGAAGGAACGGGTGACGGCATCCAAGCCCATTGCCTGGCTACGCGCCCAGTAGTTAGACCCGAACAGCCAAGTCCACACCGGCCGAAATAGACCCAGGAGACCATCACAAGCCATGGATAAATCCACGAGTCGAGTCGTGCTGGTTACCGGAGGAAACCGAGGCATCGGCTTGGCGTGCGCGCGGGCGTTCGCCGACGCTGACCACCGGGTGGCCGTTACCTGCCGAGGTAAGGCGCCCGCTCAGTTGGCTGAGGCGGGGATCCTTGCCGTGCCGTGCGACGTGACCGACACCGAGCAGGTCGACTCGGCATTCGCCACCGTGGAGGATCATCTCGGCCCAGTTGAGGTCCTAGTAGCCAACGCCGGAATCACCCGTGACGGACTGGTCTTGAGGATGTCCGACACCGACTTCACCGACGTCCTCGACGCCAACCTCACCGGGGCGTTTCGGGTCTCCCGCCGGGCCGTCAAGGGGATGATGAGGGGCCGCTGGGGTCGAATCATTCTCGTGTCATCGATCGCCGGACGAATCGGCCAGACCGGCCAAGCCAACTATTCCGCATCCAAGGCCGGGCTAGTCGGCCTGGGCCGCTCCCTAGCAAAGGAGTTCGCCAGCCGCAACGTGACAGTCAACGTGGTAGCCCCGGGTCCAATTGTGACCGACATGCTGGCCGCCCTCCCCGACGACCAGAAGGCGGCCTACGCCGAAGCCGTGCCCTTGGGTCGCCTCGGACAGGTTCATGAGATCGCTGCCGCGGTGACATTCCTCGCTTCTGACGACGCCGGCTATGTCACCGGCGCTGTCCTGCCCGTTGACGGCGGGCTGTTCATGGGCTGAGAACTCACGGGCTCAAGAAGGCATCCCGTGCCGCAGGTGTCCTACGCCACAATCCATTATCCCACCCGTCCCCCCGCTCTAGGGTGAGACGGTTCACGATCACCCATTAGAACGGAGAACGACGGTGAGCGACGACAACTTCGAAAAATTCCGCAAGTGTGCGGTGGACGTTCTGGCGGTCGAACCCGATCAGGTCACCATGGAGGCGTCCTTCGCCGACGACCTCGACGCCGACAGTCTCGACCTCGTCGAGTTGGTCATGGCACTAGAGGAGGAATTCGGCGTCAGCGTCGAAGAGGAGGAACTCGAGAACATCAGCACCATTGGCGGTGCCTACGAACTCATCACCGGCAAACTCTGATGACCCGTCGTCGGGTGGCCATCACCGGCCTGGGCGTGGTCTCCACGTGCGGCGTCGGTACGGACGCGTTCTGGGACGGCCTGTGTGGCCCAGCCCCAGAGGGTGACCGCTTGGTCCCCGACTTCGACCCCTCTCCATGGTTCCAAAACCCCAAAGAGGCCCGTCGGAGCGACCGCTGTACACAGTTCGCCCTCGCTGCAGCCGATATGGCTCTCGAACAGGCCGGAAAACTAACCGCCGACCCCACCCGACGGGGTGTATTCATCGGCACAGGCATCGGGGGCATCCAAACCCTCGAGGACCAGATCCTCGTCATGAACGAGAAGGGCCCCCGGCGGGTGTCTCCGTTCCTCATACCAATGATGATGCCCAACGCCGCTCCGGCCGCCGTATCGATGCGGCACGGCTTCCAGGGCCCCGCTGAGAACACCTGCACCGCCTGCGCCGCTGGTACCCACGCGTTGGCCAACGCCGCACGCCTCGTGGCCCACCGACGATGCGACGTCGTACTAGCCGGGGGTAGCGAGGCACCCTTCGTCGATGCCGCCATGGCCGGGTTCACCAACATGACGGCATTCTCATCCGCCGGGATCTCTCGACCGTTCGACGCAGGGAGGGACGGATTCGTAATGGGCGAAGGTGCCGCTGTGCTCGTTCTCGAAGACTGGGACACCGCCGAAGCCCGTGGAGCAACCATTTTGGCGGAGATTCTGGGTGGGGCCAGCACGGCCGACGCCCACCACATCACCGCACCGTCCCCGGGTGGCATGGGCGCCATCAACTGCATGCGCCTAGCCCTTGAAGAAGCAGGTGTGGAGCCCGCCGACGTGACCCACGTCAATGCCCATGGCACATCCACCCCGTTGAACGACATGGCCGAAGCTGTGGCTATGCAAGCCGTGTTCGGCGAGAACGGCCCAAAAGTGACCTCCACCAAAGGCATCACCGGTCACGCCCTGGGCGCCGCCGGTGCCATCGAGGCCGTCGCCGTGGTGATGGCCATGCAGAAGGGCCTGATCCCCCCGACGGCGGGCTACACCACGCCCGACCCCGAGATGCCGGCCATCGACCTCGTAACCGGCGAACCGACACCGTGGACTCCCGGCGTTTCCATGTCGAACTCCTTCGGGTTCGGCGGCCACAACGGCAGCCTGGTTATCGGACCAGCCTGATCTCAGGCGCCCCGCTTCGTTCGGGGCTATGTCTTCAGCGCCAGTCGATCAGACCGGTTCCACGAAGACGAACATCAGCTCACAACGACAAGCCTCTTCGCCGTCCACCGAAGCCCGTCCCGTGCCCTTGCCGGCCCTGGCCGAAACCCGACCCAACTCGACCTCTAGGTCCAGCCGCTCACCGGGCACCACCTGACGTCGGAAGCGCACCCCATCCAGACCACCGAAAAGAGCGAGACGCCCGGCAAAGTCGGGGCGGATGAGTAGTGCATAGGCCCCCAATTGGGCAATCGACTCGCACATGAGCACGCCGGGGAGCGTCGGTCGGTCGGGGAAGTGACCACCGAAGAAAGGCTCGTCGCCTGTCAGGTTCCAGTAGCCCACCGCCTTCTCTCCTACGGTCACCTCGGTAACCTCGGTCAGAAAAAGGAAGGGGTCTCGGTGCGGGATGACCGCCTGGGGCGGGAGCATCATGTCGGACACGACGGGGTTCCTTCCAGATGAATCCGGTTATCAGCGGGTGTTCAACAGTGGGTGGAAACAGTCAAGGCCGGGGCGTCGCCGCCCCGGCCTTGACCAACTTCTCAGATCATGTCGAGTCGCAATGGCGACCCGTTGTGCTCACCAGGAGGGGGCTGCGGGCGGCGCCTCGGCTGCTCCCCCACCGCTGTTGGCGGCGGCCTTCAACTTCGAGCCGACAGAAACCTTGCAGGCGTTACGGGCCGCCACGTGGACGGGCTCGCCGGTCTGCGGGTTGCGGGCTGTCCGGGCCGCCCGGTGGACCTGCTCGAAGGAAATCCATCCGGGAATCGACACCTTGTCACCACCGGCGGCCACTGCGTCGGCCACCACATCGAAGAATGCATCCAGGCAAGCACCGGCGTCCTTGTTGGACATTCCGGCCCGATCGGCCATTGCTGCGATCACATCGCTCTTGTTCATCGACCATCTCCTTTTGGGTTCCGGGATGGGTACGCCCACCTCGAGGTCAAATGACATCCGACTACCTCCAGAGGCCAATGTCAAGTATTTCCGATCATTGACCCCCGTATTTGCAAGGATCTATCGCCAACTGCCCGCCCGCCGAGAATGACATTCACTCATCTGGAGTCCCACCGGAAAGCCAGGGTGACCGACCTAACCGGTTAGTCCGGTGCATTCACAAGGTGCTGCGCGGCGCTCAAGAAGTACTCCATGACTGCTGACTCAGCTACCTGTGCCAGCCCGCCCCCGGCGAGGGCAGTAGCCATGCACTGCAACCAGGCATCCCGCTGCACCGAGCCGATGACATAAGGGGCATGACGCATGCGCAATCTCGGGTGTCCCCGCTCGGCGCTGTAGTCGGCCGGCCCACCCCAATACTGGCGAAGGAAGCCGCCCAGCCGACGAGTCGGCCCGTCCAAGTCGTCGGGGTATAGCGGGCGTAGAACCGGATCACTGGCTACCCCGTCGTAGAACCGTCCTGCCAATTCGTCGAACCAGTCGGACCCCACCAGGTCATAAAGCGTGTCCGCTACGACCTCCGACCCGTCAGGGGCGACTCGCACCCAGGGTTTTCGATCAGGGCCCAGTGAGACCCGTTGGCTCGTCATCGGCGACTCACCGCCGAGAATCGGCATCAGGCGTCGAGGGCGACACGGAACTCGGCAACCAGCTCGGCTACCCCGTCGGGACCAGCCCGATCCACCATCCGCTGAACGACCGCTGAACCGACCACCACGCCGTCCCCGTACCGGGAGGCCTCGACGGCCTGTTCCGGCGTTCCAACGCCCACGCCGACCAGTACGGGCAGGTCGGTAATTGGCTTCAGACGGCTGGCGATCTCCACGGCACTGGCCGCCAGTTCCGAGCGCACGCCTGTTACCCCCAAAAGGCCGACTCCGTACACGAAACCCCGGGATCGCTCACAAATGCGCGATAGTCGTTCCTCGGGTGCCGTGGGTGCGGCCAGCAGGATCGGTTCAACACCGGCCACAGCAGCTGCATCGAGCCAGGGGTCGGCTTCCTCCAACGGTAGGTCGGGCAGGATACAGCCCGACACCCCGGCGGCCGTCAGCGACTCAGCGAAGCGCTCCAAGCCCATTCGGTAGGCAATGTTGTAGTAGGTCATAACGGCCAGCGGGACACCCACATCAGCTTCCCAGAGAGCGTCCAGGATTCCCACTGGTGTGGCCCCACCGTCTAGTGCCACGTCGTTGGCCGCCTGGATGGTCGGGCCATCCATCACGGGGTCAGAGAACGGCACTCCGATCTCGATCACGTCAGCACCGGCAGCGGCTACCGCACGGGCCGTTTCCAGCCAATCGTCGCCTAGGCCGCCGGTCACGTAGACGACAAGGCACTTTCCGCCGCCATCTCGTCGAGCTCTTAACGCAGCCTCAACCGGTCCGATCGACCTCGTTCCATCCACAACAATCCCATCTGCTTCTGCTGCGACGTTCACGCCAGGATGTCCATCACCTGGGCAACGTCCTTGTCGCCTCGCCCTGACAGGTTCACCACCACTGATTTCCCAGCCAGGCTGGCCCGCTCGCGAGACACCCAGGCCAGGGCGTGAGCCGGCTCCAACGCCGGGATGATCCCCTCTGTGCGACACAGCAACTGGAAGGCCTCTACCACCTCGTCGTCGGTGACAGCTTCATACCGGGCACGCCCGATGGCTGCAAGGTGGCTGTGCTCCGGTCCGACGCCCGGATAGTCCAGTCCAGCGCTAATCGACTCGGCCTCGAGTACCTGGCCGAACTCGTCCTGCATGAGATATGAGTCCATGCCATGGACTATGCCGGGCACCCCACGTCCCACCGCAGCGCCGCCGGCCGGCTCCACACCCACCAGGTCAGTCTCCGCGTCGGCGAAGCCTGAGAAGATCCCAATGGCATTGGAGCCACCTCCCACGCAGGCGACGACTACGTCTGGCGGACCACCCAGCAAAGCCTCGCTCTGCTCGCGGGCCTCATGCCCTAACACCTCGTGGAAGGTACGCACCATCCACGGGTAAGGGTGTGGCCCCATCACCGAACCGAGGCAGTAGTGAGACTCCGTGACTGTGGCCACCCAGTCCCGCATGGCCTCGTTCACCGCGTCCTTGAGAGTGCGGCTCCCTGACGTCGCCGTTCGGACTTCGGCGCCCAACAGGCGCATCCTGAACACGTTGAGTTCCTGGCGTCGAACGTCGACCTCACCCATGTACACGCAACACTCCATGCCCAACAGCGCCGCAGCGGTGGCCGAGGCCACACCGTGCTGGCCAGCTCCGGTCTCGGCGAGCAGGCGGGTCTTACCCATCCGCTGGGCCAACAAAGCCTGACCCAGGACGTTGTTGATCTTGTGGGAACCGGTGTGGTTGAGATCTTCCCTCTTAAGTAGCAGTCGACAGCCGAGTTCCTCGGAGAGGTTGTGACACTCGGTCATGGGAGAGGGTCGGCCGGCGTAGTCGGCAAGCAGCGCATCCAACTCCCCCCGAAACGTTGGGTCGGCCCACGCCTCCCGAAACGCCTCCTCCAGTTCCAAGACAGCCGGAATCAGGGTCTCGGGTACGAATCGACCCCCGAACTCGCCAAATCGCCCTTCGGGTGTGGGCTCCTGCAGGGTCATAGGTTGTGCGCCTTCATCTAAGATCCATTCCTCGATCGACCTCCCATCCGAGGCCTCGCCTATCGGTGGGCCTACTGCTCATCCTGTTGCCAGTCGAATGGACGGTTCAACGGGTCCCCTTGGTACTCCTCGTTTCGTACCGGGCAGGCCGCCCGGGCGTTAGCCATGAACGCCCTCAAGAGACGGGGGTCCTTGCGTCCAGGTCCCGCCTCCACGCCACTGGCAACGTCGACACCGTACGGGTCCACCCGTTCGATCGCCTCAACCACGTTGTCCGGGGTGAGACCCCCAGCCAGGAGCATCGGGCGAATTGAGGATGGCCCATCGGCCATGGCCCAGTCGAAGACCTTCCCCGACCCAGGGATCGGCGCGTCCAGCAGCAGCAGGTCAGCGCCGAACTCATCGAATCGATCCACGTCAGGTGACCCGGCTGGCAAGGCCCGGATGGTGACGGGCACCCTGTCAGCCACCCAGCGGGTCGTAGTCGGCGACTCCGTGCCGTGCAACTGAGCGGCCCGCAGGCCGATGCGGTTCACCGTTTCGACCACTCGAGCCTTACCAGTGTTTCGAAACACTCCGACAGTCATGACGTCTGGCGGAAGTTGGCCCACGATGTCGCGCACGACCCGCTCAGACACCTGACGCTGCGAAGAGGCGAAGATGAACCCGAGGGCGTCAGCGCCCAGAGCGGTAGCCAAGAGCGCATCCTCGACGCACGTGATGCCGCAAATCTTGATGAACACTGTCGGATTATCCCCCATTCCAAGGTTGGTCGGAAACCCCCCTGAGTGCCCGGACCGCTGCGACCCGATCGCCGGAGGTCACCACCGACTCACCCACCAACAGGGCGTGGTAGCCCGCATCGACTAAGGCCCGGGCATCGTCGGGCCCACGAATACCGGACTCGGCCACCCGCACGACCCCATCGGGCATCAGGGGTGCCATGCGAACGGCACGCGCTTTGTCGACCTCGAAGGTCACCAAGTCGCGCTGATTGACTCCCACGAGTTGGGCCCCCGCAACCATGGCCCGCTCTAGTTCGGTCTCATCGTGGACCTCCACGAGGGCGTCGAGGCCAACTTCAGCGGCCAGGTTATGGAAGTCAACCAGTTCGGCGTCGTCGAGCGCCGCAGCGATCAGCAGTACCGCATCAGCCCCCATAAGGCGGGCGTCACAAACGTTCCGAGCATCGACCGTGAAGTCCTTGCGGAGGACTGGGACGGTCACAGCGGCTCGGGCAGCCGCCAGGTCGTCAGGCGATCCTCCGAAGTGGTCGACGTCGGTAAGTACTGAAAGGCAGACCGCTCCCCCAACCACGTACTCCGTGGCCGTCTCGGCCGGATCCAAGTCGGCAACCAGGTCCCCCTTGGATGGCGAGCGCCGCTTCAGCTCGGCAATGACCGCAGGCTCACCGTCGGGCACCGCCATCAGGGTGTCACCGAATCCCCGACAAGGAGCGATAGCGCAGGCCTGGCTAATGAGGGCATCCAGAGATCGCTGATCGGCACGGGCCGTCTCACGATGGGCTTCAAGGATCTGGTCCAGGTAGGTAGCCACAACCGGAGGCTACCGACACCCCCATGGCCCACCAGGGCGTATTCCCTCAGTCGGCGAGCAGTGCGACCTCTATCTCGCCAGCATTGGCTGTCGTCGGCACCATCACGGCCCGTCGTACCTCGGCGAGGGCCACGAAACCAAGGCCTGCCTCATCAGCATCAACGGCCACGCTGGTGAGTCGACCCGCTAGGTCCCCGTCAAGCGTGATCTCCGATCCAACCGCTGGTGCAGGCCCATCCCCGACAGCCCTCACCATGCGGGTTGGGGTACCGGCACTTCGGCTGTCGACGCGAGCCACCAACTCCTGGCCGGTGTAGCAGCCCTTGGTGAAGCTCACCGACCGGTTGACCATTCCGGTGGCTCCGGGAATGGTCGACTCATCCATCTCGGCGCCCAAGGCCGGTATCCCTGCGGCGATCCGGCGGTACTCCCAGACCGAGTCGTCGACCTCTTTCGTACCGTCCGGTATAACCACAGACGGTCCGAGCAGGTCCACACCCTGCAGGCCCGGCCAGTCAACCGGGATGGCGACCCCACTAATGGGGATGTCCACCGTGTCCGGCTCGGCGTCCATCACTGTCACCATCTCCCAATCGAGCACCTCCACGGTGCACTCGGTCCGAAGCAGGAACCGCGTCAGACGGACCACTACGGCCTCACCCCAACCGGCCTCAACGTCAAGCAGAAAAGCATCATCGGCCATCCGGGTGACCCGCAACCAGGCGTCGACCTTTCCGATCGGCTGTAGGACAAAGGTGTAGGCCGCCTCGCCCGGCGCTAGCGCGTCCACGTCCTGGCTCAGTTGGCCCTGCAGGTAGGCACAAGCGTCGGGACCGGCCACGTAGACCATGTCCCGGTCACGACGGACGGCCTTCGCCGCTCCAGTGCCCACTGCGCTACTCGGCAGTAGCCCGGCGGGCGGTCGTCATTCGACGGGCAGCCGGGATGGCCGACAGCAGCGCCCTAGCCTTGTTCTGGCATTCCAGGTGTTCGAGTTCGGGGACGCTGTCAGCCACTATCCCCGCCCCGGCCTGCACCGAGGCGACCCCGTCTCGGACAAACATCGTGCGAATCGCGATGGCCGTGTCAATGTTGCCGCTGAAGTCAAAGTAGCCGACCACTCCAGCGTACGGCCCCCGTTTCACCGGCTCGAGGGCATCGATGATCTCCATGGCCCTCACCTTCGGGGCACCCGACACCGTCCCTGCCGGAAGTGTGGCCCGTAATACGTCAATGGGGGTCCGACCCTCGGCCAACTCGCCGGTCACCTGACTGGTGAGGTGCATGACGTGGCTGTAGCGCTCCAACGTCATCATCTCCTCGACCTCCTCGGTTCCGAAGGTCACCACCCGTCCTACGTCATTGCGTGCTAGGTCGACCAGCATCACGTGCTCGGCGATCTCCTTGGGATCCTCGGCCAACTCGGCGGCCATCCGGCGATCGTCGATGTCGGTACGCCCTCGACGACGCGTCCCGGCAATGGGACGAGACACGACCCGTCCCTCCAACAGTTGCACCATGGGCTCGGGTGAAGCGCCCACCACCGTTAGTTCCTCGTAACGCAGGAAGTACATGTAGGGGCTGGGGTTGACCTGCCGTAGCACTCGGTAAACGTCGTAGGGCTCGGCATCGAGCTCCACGTCGAAGCGCTGGGAGAGGACGACTTGGAAGACGTCACCGGCCAGGATGTACTCGCGAGCAGCTTCCACCGCAGCTCCGTACAAATCGGCGCCCATGGTCGACACCACCTCGGGCGGTTCGTCGGCCGGGTCCGGCGGCGCCATGAGCGGCTCGTCGAGCGGGCGGGCACCGTCCACCGCCAGCTGGTCGAGTCGGCTACTGGCCTCATCGTAGGCGGCGTCTAACGCCGCTCCGTCAACCATTGGATCACCCGTTGATTCGGGAACGACCACGTTTGCCAGCAGGACGGCTCGCTGGCGCCAGTGGTCGATGGCCACCATCTCCCCGATGACCGACATGATCCCGTCGGGAAAGCCTCGGTCGTCGGGCGGCACGTCCGGGAGATGCTCAACTTCCCGAACTACGTCGTAACCCAAGTAGCCCATCAGTCCACCGTGTAGTGGCGGAAGGCCCTCAATGGCTGGCGACCGGTAGTGAGCCAGGAGGTCCTCCAGAGCAGCCAGCATTCCTTCGCCTGTCCGAATACCGGCCGGAAGGTCGCCGCCGACCTCCAGAGTCCCCCCACGGGAGGTGAGCGTCAGGGACGGGTTGCGACCAATAAACGACCACCGTCCCCAGGTTTCGCCCCGGTCCACGCTCTCCAAGAGAAAGCCTTCTCCATCACCGACACAGCGGGCGTATAGCGAGACCGGCGTGGTGAGGTCGGCCAGCAGTTCCCGCCACACTGGTACGACAGCGTGGTCTCTGGCGAGAGCATGGAACTCTTTCAGGTTGGGGCTGGTCACAACGCGGCCCTCGACTCAACCGGCTCCTGGGCCCGGATCTGTACCGGAATCAGGCCCAAACGGTCGGAAGAAGCAGCTGTACTCGCCCGTGTGACAGGCCCCGTTGCCTTCTTGTTCGACGACCAGCAGCAATGTGTCAGCATCACAGTCGTAGTAGGCCTCGCGGACGTACTGGCGGTCACCGGAAGTCTCCCCCTTGCACCAGTACTCCTGGCGGCTCCGGCTCCAGAACCAGGTCCGCCCGGTAGCCATCGTCTCCCGCAGCGAATCGGCGTTCATCCACGCCATCATCAACACCCGACCAGTGTGCTCCTCCTGAACGATGGCCGGAACGAGACCGTCCTCGTTGAAGGCGACCGCTGCCAACTGCTCCGCTGTGGCGGCGATAGGTGTGGATTCGACGGCAGAGCGCTCAGGGGTCATAACTGCCAGCCTACGGTCGGCACCCCAACGGACAGCCTGAGTTGCGGGTACCCGACTACGCGTAGTCGTTCACAGGTACAGGCCCGTGCTTCCCTCTTCGAGCCGCTGGGCTGCCACGGCGTGAACATCGCGCTCGCGCAGGATGATGTAATCGTGTCCCTGAACCTCGACTTCGTAGCGGTCCTCCGGGTTGAACAACACCTGGTCGTCGACCTCCATAGCCCGCACGTTCGGGCCGGCGGCCACGACTTGGGCCCAGGTAAGGCGCTTGCCGACCTGAGCTGTGGCGGGGATGAGGATGCCTCCCGTGGAGCGACGCTCACCTTCCTCTGTATCGGTTCTCACGAGAATCCGGTCGTTGAGCATCTTGATGGGTAGGCCCTCGTGGTCTGACGGGCCGGGCATCACCCCGTTGCCGGAGGTGCTTCCAACCGCAGTGTCGATGGCGGACTTCTTTGTGTTCACGACGTGCACGGTAACGGCCGGACAGCGACGCCGGCGGCGGATAGGTGCTCTTTGGCTTCAGCCACGGTGTACTCGCCGAAGTGGAAGATGGAGGCGGCCAGGACGGCATCCGCACCACCGTCCACCGCGCCGATCACCAGATGGTCCAGGTTCCCGACACCGCCACTGGCGATGAGCGGCACGGTGACTACCTGGCCCACCGCCTGCAGCATCCCAACGTCGAAACCGTCCTTGGTGCCATCACGGTCCATGGAGGTCAGCAGGATCTCGCCTGCACCTCGGTCGATGACCTCGTCCACCCAACCCACGAGATCCAAACCGGTCGACATCCGTCCACCGTGAGTGAACACTTCGAAGCCACTCGTCGTGGTCCCGCTACTTCTGGCGTCTATGGCCACCACCACGCACTGGCTGCCGAACTCAGCAGCTAGATGGCCTACTAGATCAGGGCCGTCGACAGCCGCCGTGTTCACCGAGACTTTGTCAGCTCCAGCTCGCAAGATCATTCGGGCGGCCTCCACCGACCGGATACCGCCACCCACAGTGAAGGGGATGAACACCTCCTCGGCGACTCGGCGCACCATGTCCAGCGTGGTCTCCCGCGCGTCCGACGACGCAGTGATGTCTAGAAACACCAACTCGTCAGCTCCCTCGCGGTCATAGCGAGCCGCCATCTCCACCGGATCACCGGCGTCACGAAGACCAACGAAGTTCACGCCCTTGACGACACGACCGGCGTCGACGTCTAGACAGGGAATAATCCGTACGGTTTCCATGTCAGGACGGCTCGTCCGTCGGAAGGGCCATCAAGCCACCGGTTCGGCGGCGGACGACTGCGGCCAGGTCCACGGTGCCCTCGTAGAGCGCCCGCCCGAGAATGATCCCGGCAATGCCACGCCCGTCGACCGAAAGGGCAGCCAGGTCGTCTAGGTCGGAAGGTCGACCGACACCGCCGGAGGCCACCACATCGATGTTGGTGACGGCCAGAGCATCTGCAAGGACGTCGAGATCGGGGCCCTCCATGGTGCCGTCCCGTTCGATACGGGTGATGACGAAGGCCGACGGCGCCAACGTCGAATACCGGACCAACGCATCAGCGATACGGAGCCCACTGCCCTCGGTCCAGCCACGGACCGCTACCTCGTCGCCCCAGACGTCTAGTCCCACAGCCACCGGGCCGTAATCAGACACCGCTGTAACTAGGTCGGGATCCTCGATGGCTGCCGTGCCTAGGACGACTCGGGCCACACCAGCGTCGAAAAGGGTCTTCGCGTCAACCACGGAGCGCACGCCACCGCCGGTCTGGACGGGCACGTCAAGGGCATCGGTCACCGCGGCAACCACCGGTCGGTTCACCGGACTACCACTACGGGCCGCGTCGAGGTCCACAACGTGCACCCAGTCGGCACCTGCCTCCTGAAAGGCCAGAGCCTGGGCTATCGGATCGTCGCCGTAGACGGTCTCTTGGCCATAATCGCCCTGCACGAGACGGACGCACCGGCCGGCTCGCAGATCAATGGCTGGGAAGAGTTCAGGAACGTTCATAATCCCAACCCGTTCCGGTCCTGTGCCCTATTGGTCACGAGGGAAACGAAATTCTCCAACACCTGAAGGCCGGTAGACGAGGACTTCTCCGGGTGGAACTGGCAGGCCCAGAGGACGCCCCGTGCCTCAGCACCGCAGACCTCTCCGCCATAGGTGCAGGTAGCCACTGTGTCCGGCCCAACGGGGGCGGCGTAGCTGTGAACGAAGTAGGCCCACGGATCGTCGCCCAAGCCGGTCAACATCGGATGCTTGTCCGCATCGCCAGCGGCCTCCAGTCGGTTCCACTGCATCTGTGGTCGCTTCACGTCTCCCGATAGCAACGCGACCTCACCGGGCAGCACCCCTAAGCCGGGCACACCGGGGGCCTCGGCGCTCCCGTGGTGGAGCATCTGAAGGCCCACACAGATGCCGAGAAACGGCCTTCCGGTTCCCGTGGCTGCCGAGGACGCTGTGTCGAGCGCCGTGGCCCATAGGCCGGAGTCCCCCAATGCCTCGATGCACCGGCCGAACGCCCCCACGCCGGGCAAGACCACACCGTCGGCGGCGGCCACCACCTCGGGGTCGGCAGTCAGGTGAGCGTCGGCCCCCACCTTCTGGAGGGCCTTCTGGGCTGATCGGAGGTTGCCGATCCCATAGTCCAGAACCGCCAGAACCGGCGCTGAGCCGAGTCCGTCGTCTGAAGTCACAGGCTGCCCTTGGTGGACGGCACATCTCCACCCTCAACCCGTACGGCGTCGCGTAGAGCGCGGGCCACGCCCTTGAAAGAGGCCTCCACGATGTGGTGGGTATTGCGTCCGCGGACCGAAGTTAAGTGCAATGTGATGCGAGCCGCGACGGTGAACGCCCGCCAGAACTCCTCCATCAACTGCGGATCGAACGGAGGATCGCCCAAGATCTTCTCACCGGGAAACTCGACGTCGTGCTGGAGGTAGGGCCTCCCCGACAGGTCGAGGGCTACATCCACCAGCGCCTCGTCGAGGGGTACCCGTATAGAGGCAAACCGCCGCACCCCGGCCTTGTCGCCTAGCGCATCCGCGAATGCCTCACCCAGAGCGATGCCCACGTCCTCCACGGTGTGGTGGGCGTCGATGGCTAGATCGCCATCGCAGGACACTCGGAGGCCGAACCCACCGTGTCGCCCCAACTGGTCGAGCATGTGGTCGAAGAACGGGATACCTGTCGACGACGAGACCCCGTCGATGGTCTCACCATCCAGATCAATCTCGACGGCGATGGCCGTCTCCTTGGTGGTTCGCTCTCGGCATCCGGTGCGTGCCATTTCAGACCCCTTCCGTGGCTGGTTTATCGGTTGCCTCCTCAGGAGGCCCTGCCAGAATCTGGGTCAGAGCCTGGAGGAAGCGATCGTTCTCGTCGGCCGTCCCGATGGTGACCCGCAGGCACCCCTCGATCCTGGCCATGGTCGTAAAGTTCCGAACGAGCACCGAGCGATCCACAAGTGAACGCCAGACTTCATCCCCCGAGCGGGCCTCGGGTCGAAACAAGATGAAGTTTGCCTCCGAAGGCCAACTGGTTACACCGAGGTCGGACAGCGCTGCTGCAACCCGATCCCGCTCGCCCACTAGTTCGACGATCCGGTCGTCCATGGCCGACCCGTGCTCAAGGGCAAGGATCCCGACAGCCTGCTTCAGGGCATCAAGGTGGTACGGCAAGGCAACCTTCTCGAGTTCGGCCACGCACCAGGTAGGAGCCAGGAGAAATCCCAGGCGTGCCCCGGCCATGGCCCACGTCTTGGAGAAAGTTCGACTGACCACGAGAGGTCGGTCTTCGGCCAGCAAGCCCGCGACGCTGGTCGAAGCGAACTGCCCGTAGGCCTCGTCGACGACAACCAGCCCGCCGTAGCCCGCCACCACATCGACAACCTCGATGACCAGTTCGATGGGATCGACAGTGCCAGTCGGGTTGTTGGGCGAACAGAGATGAACGAGCGCCGGTTGCTTCTCGGCCAGCAGTGCCAAGACCTCTCCCCGCACCAACCGGTGACCAGCATCACGGGTACCACGAAGCACTGAGGTGCCTATGGTCCTGGCGATCTGGGCATACATGGCGTAGGTCGGATCGAACACCGCTGCACTACGGCCCGGCCCGCCATAGGCCAGGTGGAGGCTCTGAAGGACCTCATTGGAGCCGTTGGCGGCGAACACCTGGGCCAGAGCCACCCCATGCGCATCGGCCAAGGCCGCCCTCAGCGCCGTGGCGGCCCGGTCGGGATAGCGATTCCAGACCACGTCGACGGCCCTATCAGCCACCGCGCGGCGGAAAGCGTCCGGGGGCGGCACCGGCGACTCGTTGGTGTTGAGGCGAACGTCGACGTCCATCTGCGGCGAGTGGTAACCATCCATGGACGCCACGCCATCACGGGTCACGGGCCGGATGAAGTCAGCCACGGTCGATATCCGATCCAGCAGCGATCGTGGCGACCCGCAGCCGGACCGACTCAGCGTGGGCATCGAGACCTTCGGCGTCGGCCAGGGCGGCCACATGGGGCGCGAGGCGCTCTAGAGCGGCGCGGTCAGCGCTCACAATGTGAACTTCTTTGGTGAAGTCGGCCACGGTGAGGGCTCCCGAGAACCGGGCCGTCCCAGCGGTGGGCAACACGTGGCTGGGACCGGCCACGTAGTCGCCAAGCGAAGCGGGAGACCAGGGACCACAGAACACAGCACCGGCGTGATGCACTCGGTCAGCCAAGGAATCAGCGTCGGCAACCATCAACTGCAGGTGCTCGGGGGCGATGGCATCCGAAACAGCAAGGGCCTCATCGGGGCCGTCGACGAGGACGACCCAGCCAGCCGACGCCAAGGTGGCAAGCACGTCGTCCCGTCGACAGGAGGCCTCCGCGATACGGACCACCTCAGCGACTACGGCGTCAGCCACCGCCTCGTCCCAGGTCACCAACCAGGCCATTCCGTCAGGCCCGTGCTCAGCCTGGACTACCACGTCGATCGCCGCAAAGGTGGTGGGCACCGTGTCGTCTACCATGACCACAATCTCCGACGGGCCAGCGAAGGCCGAGGGCACACCAACCAGACCGGCCACCTCACGCTTGGCCAGAGCCACGTAGACGTTTCCCGGACCAACTATGACGTCTACCCGAGGAATCGAAGCCGTCCCGAAGGCCATGGCGGCTACCGCCTGGGCCCCGCCAACGGCGTAGACCTCATCGACCCCAGCTACTGCGGCCGCCGCCAAGGTCACGTCGACGATGGACCCGTCGGGGCCCGGTGGAACACACAGGACCACCTCATCGACGCCGGCCACCCTTGCCGGAACGGCCGTCATCAGGACGGTGGAGGGATAGGCGGCCCGACCCCCCGGCGCGTAGCACCCGGCACGGTCTACCGGTCTGGAAACGGACCGAACGACCAGACCGTCGTCCTCGGTGCGGTGCAGGGGGCGCACCTGGCCCTCGTGATACCGACGAATCGACTCAGCAGCCGCCACTAACGCGGTTCTCACTTCAGAGTCGACCCGCTCGAGAGCGGCTTCCATTTCGGTCCGGTCCACCCGGACCGACGTCGGAGCGGCACCGTCGAAGCGCTCGGTCAGTTCCCTGACCGCCTCGTCACCCCGGGCACGCACGTCAGCCAGGATGGATCGCACGGCAGCCAACGGCCCATCAAGAGCTCCTTCAACCCCCGTTTCGGGCCTAGGCAGGGCGGACCGGAGGTCACCAACAGGGACCCAACGTTCCCCGCGCAAGTCCAGACGACGAAGCACGCCGCAACGCTATCGGCCCTAGCCTTCCCGCTCGGATGGGGTTTCCCCGGCGAGCGCAACAAGACTTACGATATGGCTGACTACGACAAGCATGGTGCCGCAGTGGATGCCGAACTGTCCTCGTTGGCTAGCCAACTGGAGGCCCTGATCCGTCGGATCGAGGGCCTGGCGACCGGAGCCGCCGTGATTGATCGCGAGGAAGCTACCCACCGGACCGGCCTACACGAAGTGGAGCGCCATCTCCGCAGCGCCCTGAGGGAACTCAACAGGGCTCGACGGGCCTGACAACCCCCTCACATCCGATCCAAACCGGCCCGAAAAAGTCGTTCGGCGCCCCTTAGGGCGCCGAACGG
>Ga0315327_10000024_pt1 | contig 54012 bp, 51 predicted proteins | sample M110032315metaG_FD_203460 | JGI IMG/M metagenome (GOLD analysis project Ga0315327, IMG submission 203460) | Ammonia-oxidizing marine archaeal communities from Monterey Bay, California, United States - M1 100m 32315 | ecosystem: Environmental > Aquatic > Marine > Coastal | place: USA: California... | reverse complement strand
CAACCTAGTAGTAGCATCAAAGACAGGCCTTAAGGTGGGGCTTGACTTATTGGGCGTTACTGCTCCAGAAAAAATGTAGGAAAAAATGGTTGCGAAAATTTCGTCGTCTCTTCTACCCGACAATACGGCTATCTCAGAAGATGGGATGATTGTTTTCGCAGGTGTACGGGCAGATGACTTAGCTAAAGAATATGGAACACCTCTTTTCGTTTACGACGAAGAGCACATTCGGCAGCGCTGCCGAGAGGCAGTTAACGCCTTTCCTGACGGAGTTTCGTATGCAGCGAAAGCTTTTCTATCCAAAGCCATGGCATGTTTAGCCTACGAAGAAGGAATGGGACTTGACGTTGCAACAATGGGGGAAGCGTATGTTGCGCTACAAGCAGGAGTGCCCGCTAGCAAATTAACCTTGCATGGGAACAACAAATCATTTGAAGAATTGCAGTACGCAATGGACAAAGGGATTGGAAAAATAGTTATTGATAGTTTCGACGAAATCGCGAAAATAGAACAATTATTTTCTGCCGGCGACACTCCGATCAAAGCGCTGATTCGCATTACTCCCGGTGTTGAAGCACACACACACGAATACATCACAACTGGCGAAGAAGATTCAAAATTTGGTTTCACTCTTTCCACAGGGCTTGCAGAAAAAGCTATAGATAGCGTAAACAATTCTGAAGCAATAGAACTCATGGGCATACATGCACATATCGGCTCGCAGGTCTTTACTGAGGAGTCATTTCGTAAATCAACTGAAACACTCGCGGAACTCGCTAACAGATTCTCGTTACCTGAACTTTGTGTCGGAGGTGGTCTAGGAGTTCCGTATCTCAATGACGAGTCATCAATCTCCATTGCAGAATGGGGAGCGATCGTTCGTAAAGTCTGCGAAGAACGGGGAGTTACTGCAGAGATAACTGCTGAACCAGGGAGAAGCATTGTTGCCAGCGCAGCAGTGACCCTGTACACCATCGGGACAATCAAAGAACTTGAAGGTATCCGAACGTACGTTGCAGTTGATGGGGGAATGCACGACAACCCAAGACCAGCTTTGTATGGAAGCGGTTACGAAACATTTCTAGCTAGAGACACTGGTTCTGAAAGAGATATGCCAATCACTCTTGTCGGAAAACATTGCGAATCAGGTGACGTTCTCGTTCGTGATGGCTCCATCCCAAGCAATGCAGCTATCGGTGACCTGTTAGTAACCCCAGTGACAGGCGCTTATGGGCACTCAATGGGATCCAACTACAACAAAGTTCTTCGCCCCGCAGTAGTTTTTGTGAAATCAGGGCAAGCAGAACTCGTGGTTCGAAGAGAAAACCTAGAAGACCTCCTAGCAACTGACATGGGTTAGTAAACGCAAAATTTCGAAGAGTAATAAGTGACTTCTCCTCAAAACCATTTAATTTCGTCCATCTAGTACTCTCGCTCATGTAGTTTATAGGAATGGGAAATACTGAAATTCGGATAGGGATTCTCGGCTGCGGCGTTGTCGGCGATGCGCTAATTGCTCTGATCAACGCGCAAAGGGATATTATCGCTTCGAGAACAGGTATAGATCTCAGCATTAACGCCATCGCAGTTAATGATTTAGATAAAGAACGCGGAGATTGGGTTGATGCATCAATCTTGACTGATAAGCCTGAAGATATCGTCGCCTCCCCAGAAATTGATCTCATTGTTGAATTGATTGGTGGAACCGACCCAACCAAAGAACTAGTGGAAACAGCGATAAAGAATGGCAAACCTGTCGTTACTGCAAATAAAGAGCTCTTATCTAAAGAAGGCCCAAATCTGTTTACACTGGCTGACTCCAATGGGGTTGATCTACTTTTCGAAGCTGCTGTCGCAGGAGGAGTGCCCTTAATGCGAGTGCTACGAGAGTCGTTAATAGGTGAACCTCTTGATCGAGTCATTGGAATAGTCAATGGAACAACGAATTTTATCCTTTCCCAAATGGCAGAAACAGGCGCCACTTACGAAAACGCCTTAATGGAAGCACAAAGATTAGGATTTGCTGAGAGCGACCCCACTGCTGACATCAGCGGACAAGATGCTGCTTCAAAAGCTGCGATAATCGCTATGGTCGCCTTTGGGGCAGAAATTTCTCTTAGCGATGTTCCCTATCAGGGAATATCTGAGATCACCAGCGCTGATATAGCATTCGCTAAAAAATCACAACGAACGGTAAAACTTCTGGCGGTAGTTGAATACTCAAACGCAGCTATCGAAGTCAAGGTTTACCCTGCCATGCTTCCAAATGAACACCCATTGTCATCTGTCCGCGATAGTTACAACGCTGTATTCGTTGAAGGCCAAGCAGTGGACAGTCTCATGCTCTATGGCAGAGGCGCGGGTGGGAACCCCACAGCATCAGCTGTGTTAGGAGATGTTATCGCCGCGTCAAATAATTTATTAAGTAAGACATGTCGGGGCATAGGAGAACTTCGTCAAATTGAGTTAAAGGATTTAGAGGATCAAGAAAGTGCCTATTACATAAGTGTGCAGGTTATTGACGAACCAGGAGTTCTAGCTAACGTCGCTTCGGTATTTGGTGAAAATAAAATCTCAATACGATCAATGGAACAAGAAGGAATGGGGGGAGAAGCCCGACTTGTCTTCATAACGCACGCAGCTAATGAAGGAAATCTCCGAGAAACTCTTTCACAACTTGGTCAACTCTCATCTGTCGAGAAAGTAGGAACAACCATAAGAGTCATCGAACCTTAAATGCGATATTTAAGCACGAGAGGTAAAGCTCCGCCGGTTACATTCACAGACGTGCTCCTCAAGGGCTTAGCCCCAGATGGTGGACTTTACCTGCCAGAACAATGGCCTACATTTGATATCAACGACCTTCAAAAAAGAAGTGGGTCGAAGCCAACATACGAATCTGTAGCAGGCGAAATTATTTGGCCATTCGTAGAAGGCGCTTTTTCAAGAAAAGAATTAGATGACTTAATTGAGCGAGCATATGCAACGTTTACCTCACAAAGAATTGTCCCGACGAAAAACTTCACTGAGAATCTATGGTTGGCCGAACTCTTTCACGGGCCAACTCTTGCCTTTAAAGATATAGCACTACAACTAGTCGGGCAGTTCTTCGATCACCAGTTAGAGAAAAGTTCAGAAAGAATCACCATTGTTGGAGCGACCTCTGGAGATACGGGATCTGCAGCTATAGAAGCATGTAGAGACAGGGATGCCATGGATATCATAATCCTCCATCCACATGGGAAAACCAGTGAAGTTCAACGTCGCCAAATGACAACTGTTCAGGCGTCAAACGTTCATAACATCGCAATTGAGGGGAACTTCGATGATTGCCAAAATCTAGTGAAAGCTATGTTCCAGGATGTTGAATTCAACCGAGCGATTAATATTTCAGCTGTAAATTCAATCAATTGGGCAAGAGTCATGGCCCAGCTCGTCTACTACTGGTGGACTGCTATGGAGGTAGCGGGTACTAGACAAGTAAGTTTCTGCGTGCCTAGTGGAAATTTTGGTAATGTCTTTGCAGGCTATGGAGCGCATTTAACTGGGTTGCCTGTTCACAAATTTATTGTTGCTTCAAATACCAACGATGTTCTAGATAGATTTTTTACAACTGGCCGGATGGAGGCGCAGGCTGTCGCCCCGACACTCTCGCCCTCAATGGATATCCAAATTTCCAGTAACTTCGAGCGGCTGTTATTTGAAACTCTTGACAGGGATGGCGTAGAAGTAGAATCAAAATTTGAAGAATTCCGTAATGAAGGTTTCCTAGCGGTAGACCAATTGACGCTTACACAACTTAAAACGAAATGGGCGAGTTCGCGAGTTAACGACGATGAAACACTTACAACAATTGCCAGTATCTATGAAGAAACTGGAGAGCTTATTGATCCGCACACAGCAGTTGGGGTAGCGGCAGCCAAACAAAACATTGAGGACCCAAATATTCCTATCATCTGTTTAGCTACAGCGCACCCTAGTAAATTCCCTGAAGCTGTTCATGCAGCTACTGGAATTAAGCCAGAGCTTCCACCTCATTTAGCTAATTTGCATCAGAGAGAAGAAGTTTTTTCAGTCTTGCCAAATAATTTGGAAGACGTTAAGGAATTCATACTAGGGAAGGCAAGAAGATAATCTTTCTGTAGATTTTCTAATAACTGTTGCTGGAAGAAGTATTTACACGATAAAGTTTCAGAGTCGGGCGGAGCCTCCTGAGGCATGGTTACTGAGCCGCATCTCTTTCGTGGGTTGCTCTAACCAAGTCGCTGGCAAATTAGCCAAATTAAAGCGATCAGCGCTTTAAACCAAAACCTCAAGATTGAACACAATAATGACAACAGAAACTCCAGACAGAAAAGACCTTGAATCTAAAGATAAAGATTCTCTTCTCGCTATAGCCAAAGCAATGGGTGGGAAGCCAACGACCCGTTCGACAAAAGCTGACCTTGTTGATCAGATAATTGAACTCGCTGGAGGTGGGACTTCCGAAGAATCTTCTGAGGAAGCTGTTAACTCCTCCGACGCTGAAGAAAACGCTGATACAGAAAACGGAGATAATGCTGCGTACTCGGCAGACCCTATGGCCGACGCACGCGCAGAAGCTACTAAAGGATCAAGTTCTTCTAGTGACGATAGCAATAGTGAGAGCAACGGAAAGAAACGCCGCAGGAGAGGGAAAAGTAAAGAAGCAATGGAAGAATGGGCAGGCGAGCCAGTATCAGCTGAAGGGCACCTTGACCTACGAGATGACGGGTATGGTTTTCTTAGAGTTAACGGTTTTCTTCCCAGCAAAGACGACGTATATGTCCCAGTAAAATTTGTCCGCCAATACGGGCTTAGAAAAGGCGATCATCTCATCGGGGCCTACCGGCCTGCGAACCGCTCAGAGAAAAATCCGGCTTTGCTCCGGTTAGATGCTATTAATGGGATTGATTCAGAGAATGCAACTGATAGGCCAGACTTCGCCGACTTAACTCCAGTTTACCCAGATACGAAATTGCGGCTTGAGAGATCAGAAGATTCTGAGAATGCAACTTCAAGAGCGATAGATCTTGTTGCTCCAATCGGCAAAGGCCAGCGTGTCCTTATTGTTTCAGATGCCCGATCAGGACGAAAAGAAATCATTAAAGAAATTTCACAATCACTTGAAAGCAACTATTCAGAAGTTAAATTACTTGTCCTACTCATTGACACCCCACCAGAGCATGTGACAGTAATGAGACGTTGGCTAACCAGGTCCGATATTGCTGCATCCACTTTTGACCAGTCCCCAGAAGAACATGTAGCGATTGCCGAACTTACTATTGAAAGAGCCAAACGTATGGTCGAAATGGGAGAAGATGTCGCAGTCATTATTGATGGCATGACCTCATTGGCAAGAGCGTATAATTTAATCTCTTCTAATTCTGGAAGGCAAGCATCCAGCGATGTTGATGCCTCAGCTCTCTATCTACCCAAACGCTCATTCGGGGCAGGGCGGAAACTAGAAGAAGGCGGTTCTTTAACTGTTTTTGCAAGTGTGCTGAGCGGAACATCTTCAAAGCTTGACGAGATGCTCCTTCAGGAATTACAAGGCGGCAGCACCTCAGAGATTCACCTATCACAAGAAATTGCAGAAGCCCACATAATTCCAGCTTTAAATCTAGGGAAATCCGGCACGCAAAATGAGGAAGGGCTGAACTCATCTGATGAAATGAATCAGGTTCAAAAACTACGATCAGAACTTCGAGAAATAGAATCAAAAGATGAGCCTTCAAGCGGGATGGAATTACTGCTTAAGAAAATTGCTGCAACCGAAGACAATGCAAGCCTTCTAGAAAGTTATTCCTAACGAACAACTCAATTCCCAATCAGGGTGTGCGAACAGAATTCTAAAGATACGATCAATAAGACGAAATCCGTGGAGAGAACAAATGAAACCAGACATTCATCCTGAATATAGAGAAGTAGTTTTTCAAGATACATCATCAGGGGAATCTTGGATTACAAGATCAACAATTGAAACTGATGAAACCGTTAAATGGGATGATGGACAGGAATATCCTCTAGCAAAAGTTCCGATTTCTTCAACTAGTCATCCCTTCTTTACCGGGACGATGACGATAGTCGATACTGCTGGACGTGTAGAACGCTTTGAAAAGCGATATGGGAAAAGAAAACGTTCAACTGATTCTGACGAATAAATCGTAAGAGAATCTTGCTACAAGCATGATTGACAGTGAACGGCGCTCAGAGTTAAACCAAAGAAAACTAGAGTCCCTGTTAAGGATAGCTTTCCCCGATAGCACTTTTGAACAGGTTAAGACTCAAAGTGGTGCCCTTCGGTCAAATAATAAAACCCAATACCTATACGCACCCAATGAGAAAGTTTCACCTCTAGCTCTCGCACTCACTTTTCTAGAAAAAGGAACTGCCATACATATCATTCTTGATGAACCAGACCATCTTCTGACTCACCAAGCAATGGGCTTACACACAGACTGCACGTTTTGGGTAGTCGAGGAAAATAAACTTATCCCTCACCCAGAAAGCAAGACTGCAGAGAAACCAGAGAAAACAGTGGTTAACAAAACTGCCATGGCTCTATTAATAGAAAATGGGTGCGACATTATTCGAGAGCATGATGTGATCAAAGGAGAAATAAAAGGGTTAGAAGTAGCGCGAATAATCAAAGATTTTGACAATGAATCCAATATGCAAATTGGAGTAGGGCACTACGACCAAGAAGCTCACAAATTAGTTGACTGGGGAGAGTCACCAAATGAGAAACTTGCCCGAGTAGTTTCAGAAGTGCGCCAATACAGAAATAAAGAAGCGCAACCTCACCCACTTAATCGGGTAGCGAGGTCCAAATGGTTGATATCTGAAATGATCGCATCCCCCAAAATCGTAGGATTGGAAGAAGTAAGGCACCTTCCAACCCCAGAAAGCACAAAGGCAATTACTGAAACCGCTCCAGCCGCAGGGCTAGGCCAAATCGGGGACAAAGTGATACTTATCGTTGCTTCTGCCGGGGTAGACCTCAAGGCAGTCCCAATAGCATCAGGATTATCAGTTATTACCGAACCAGATGAAATCTGGATGATTCTGCCCGAAAAAGATAAACACCCAGCGTTACTGAGACAGGCAGAACACCTCAAGATCCCTGTGCGTTTCAAAACGGCTAAAGAACCTTGGCCTAGCTAATTTACGCCGAGCTTCCAAGCATTAATTTAGGAACACAGATTTCAGTCGAAACTGCAGGTATTCTCACTTCATGGCAGATCTTCATGAAGAACTAGAGCAAGAATTCTTAGACCTTCAAGATCGATTAGGCGACCAAGACTTATTAGCTAATCAGACAGAGTACGCAAAGGCAGCAAAACGTTACAGCGAACTTGGAAACATTGTTAATTGTATTCGGGGGATTAAGTCGGCTTCAGAGGACTTGTCGGTCGCTAAAGAATTACTTTCAGAAGCTGATGGTCAGGAACGAGAAATCCTTCGGGATGAAATAAACCAAAATCAAGAAAAAATTGTGACTCTCGAGGAGGAACTCCGGCATCTTCTTATCCCTAAAGATCCAAATGAAGATAAAAACGTAATCATAGAAATTCGGGGAGCTGAAGGAGGGGAAGAAGCAAACCTTTTCGCCAGAGATTTGTTCGAAATGTATTCAAGCTTTGGAGGAAAAAAAGGTTGGAAACTAGAAGTTCTGAATAGCCAACATTCAGACATGGGAGGGTTCACAACCATAACGTTCATCTTAAAAGGTCAAGATGTCTGGTCTCAGATGAAATACGAAGGTGGCCCGCATCGAGTTCAACGAGTCCCTGTCACTGAAACACAAGGTCGCGTACACACATCCTCAGCAACTGTTTCGGTACTCCCCGAAGCCGGTGAGGTAGACGTAACAATCCAAGACTCAGACTTACAAGTTGACGTTTTCCGAGCATCTGGGCCAGGCGGTCAGTCAGTCAACACAACTGATTCGGCGGTACGAATAACCCACAAACCAACGGGGATCATCGTTTCAATGCAAGATGAGAAAAGCCAGTTACAAAACAAGGCACGAGCAATGGTTGTTCTCCGATCCCGGTTACTCCAAGCAGAACAAGAACGAATACAAGCTGAACAGTCAGCAACAAGAAAAGACCAAATGGGGGGAGGTGGCCGTTCTGAAAAAATACGAACCTACAATTTTAAAGAAAATCGGGTAACCGACCACAGAATCGGGCTCACACTCTACAAACTTGACAGAGTCCTTGCCGGAGAAATGAACCAAGTTATTGATGCTCTCGCAGAGGACGAAAGAACAACTCAATTAACTCAAATTGAAACAGAAGAATGACCCAAGAAGACCTTGAAAGAACTCCAAGAGAAGAAATTCTATGGCGACAGCTTTACCAGAAGGCGAAAGAGAATCTCACATCTAAAGATTTTGACGTACCCGATATGGAAGCGAGATGGATTGTTGAAAAAGCATCGGGATATCAAGGAACCGAATTCACATCCGCAATGGATAAGAAAGCTAGCACTTTAGAAATCAAACATTTCGAAGCAATTCTTGAAAAGCGTTTAGCAGGGCAGCCTTTACAGTACGCTCTTGGATCTTGGGGATTTAGAAATTTAGACCTCTATATAGATAACCGTGTTCTCATACCTAGACCAGAAACGGAGACCTTGGTAGAGATCGCACATGCATTACTCTCAGATTGCAATGCCGAGCATCCTCACCTTGTCGCAGATCTCGGCACAGGATCTGGAGCGGTTGGTCTTGCCATTGCTCAAGAACGACAAGACGTCCAAGTATTTCTCACAGACAGTTCGCAAGATGCGTTGAAGGTAGCAGCAGCCAACTTAGCTGGGCTAGGAAACGATGCTAGAAAAGTACACATATTACACGGCTCATGGTTTGAGCCGATACCTAAAGAACGCAGAGAATCATTTTCACTAATCGTCGCTAACCCCCCATATATTTCAATAGATGAACGCTTGCCAACAGAAGTAGCTGACTGGGAACCACATGCAGCGTTATATGCAGGTAAGAAAGGCACCGAAGATATCGAAAAGATTCTAAATGAGGCACACCACTGGCTTCATCCCAGAGGGGCAATGGCTATAGAAATGGCGCCACATCAGACCGAAGTAATGGCACAAAAAGCTAAAGAAATAGGTTATTCAAATATAGAGATCCATAAAGACCTCACCCAGAAAGACCGGATAATGAGCTGCACATGGAAACCATAAATCTTTCAAAAAATCAAGAAAAAGCTATACAACGATCAGCCGACACTTTGCTATCAGGTGGAGTAGTTATTTTCCCCACCGACACGGTGTATGGGATCGGGGCGCTACCCACATTCCCTTCCGCGATAAATCAGATATTCAAATTGAAAAACCGGCCTACTGAAATGCCATTACCGCTGCTGCTAAGCGAAGCGAAACAAATAAGTAGCGTTAGTTCCTATAGAAGCCCAACAATGGATCATTTGACGGAAATGTTTTGGCCCGGACCCCTAACGTTGATCGTGCCAGATGTGATGCCAGCAATTAGTAAATCACTAAATGGGCAAGAAACAATCGCAGTACGCTGCCCAAATCACGATTTCGTTAGAGAACTTGTCACTAAGACAGGCCCTGTCGCGACGACAAGTGCGAACCTTCACGGGAAGCCAACAGCGCTGACATTGACAGAAATAGCACAATCATTTGAAGCAGTGGAACTTGGAATTGACGATGGTGAATGCGACCATGGAACAGCATCAACAATTCTTGACCTAACTAAACCCAATCCAGAGATACTTCGCCAAGGCCCAATCAGCGAAACAACGATTTCCCAAATACTAGAAAAGCAAAAATAGTGGCTGAGTACCTCCAGCCCTCTTTTCTTATAATTACGCCACACGGAAGGAATAACCGCACTAGCGTTTAACGCATGGACTCATACAAAGCCGAAGAGAAAATAGCTGTGGGATGTGATCACGCAGGGTTAGCCCTCAAAGAAATTTTAGTAAATTACCTTAATGAAATGGGACATGAAGTAATCGATCTTGGAACAAACACCCCAGACAGAGTTGATTACCCCGATTACGGAGCAGCAGTCGGCCGAACGGTTGCGTCGGGAGAAGCGCACCTTGGCTTACTAGTATGCGGTAGCGGGATAGGGATAGGGATAGCAGCTAATAAAATACCAGGAGTGAGAGCGGCAACAATTCATGACGCAACCTCTGCTCATCTCGCAAGAGAACATAACGATGCAAATATTATATGTTTGGGAGAAAGGCTAATCGGGCAAGAAGTCGCCAAAGAAGCTCTTTCCGCATTCCTCCAAGCCGAGTTTGAAGGCGGTCGCCATGCAGACCGCGTTAAGAAGATTGACGACCTTCTAAAACCCTAGAGATAAAATATCTACGGCATCCCAACTTCTGGGTACAACGGGTTTTGACTAAGAAGTTCGCCGCAACGAGTCCGGTTATCACTCTGGATCACATCAGATAGATTGAATTTTGCTTTTGATAATTCGCCAGAAGTGGTTGTTGAAGGTTCGGTTGCTTCCAAAGTTGAACAGATAATTTCCGCTATATCATCCATGTCATCGCAACCCATTCCAACACTTGTCAAAGCAGGAGTTCCTAACCGAATCCCCGATGTGTACCAAGCACCATTTGGATCGAAAGGTATTGAATTCCTATTGACGATTACTCCGGAATCCTCCAAAGCGCTCTCGGCCTGACGACCAGTTAATCCGAAACTTCGGACATCAACTAGGACAAGGTGGTTTTCAGTCCCGCCAGTTACAAGTCGGCCGCCGCGCTTCTCAATTCCTTCAGCAAGAGCATGAGCGTTATCAACAACTTGTTGAGCATATGAGCGAAAAGATTCTGTTTTCGCTTCAGCAAAGGCTACCGCTTTCGCTGCCATCACATTTGCTAGCGGGCCGCCAAGCACCATCGGACAGCCTTTATCAATATGTTCAGCAAGGTCGTTTTCGTTAGAGAGGACGATTCCTCCACGAGGGCCACGAAGGGATTTATGGGTCGTGGAAGTCACGATATGGGCATGAGGAATTGGGTCAAAATCTTCCGTAAAAACTTTGCCGGCAACTAACCCAGCGAAATGTGCCATATCAACCATAAGAGAAGCATCAACAGCGTCAGCTATTTCACGCATTTTTGCAAAGTTTACTTTCCTTGGATGGGCAGAGTAGCCAGCGACTATGACTAAAGGTCGGAATTCCTCTGCAAGGTTCCTAATAGCGTCATAATCTAAACGTTCAGTTTCAGGGTCAACACCATAGGAACGTTGGTCGAAAAGCTTTCCCGAAATATTTGGTCGGAACCCATGTGTTAAATGGCCGCCGGCATCAAGTGACATACCGATCATCCTCTGCTCCCCGAAAGCCTTCCGTAAGGTAGCCCAGTCTTTATCAGTGAGATCGTTCACATGTTTTGATCCATGCGATTCAAGGAAAGGAACCTCGACCCGGTGCGCAAGAAGTGACCAGAATGCAACCAAGTTAGCGTCTATTCCAGAATGTGGTTGAACGTACACATGATCCGCTCCGAAGAGTTCCTTAGCGTGCTCACAAGCTAACGTCTCAACTTTGTCAACAAATTCGCAGCCGGCATAGAAACGGTGACCAGGGGTGCCTTCAGCGTATTTATCGCTGAACCAATTCCCCATCGCTAAAAGCACAGCAGGTGAAGCATAGTTCTCTGAAGCAATCAACTTTAGTTGACTACGCTGGTTCCCTAACTCTCCACGAATGTACTCAGCAACCAAAGGTTCGCTTTCCTCAATGACATTTAGTCCATAGGAGAATGCTTTCGATTCACTGGAAATACCTTTGTTAATAATCTTCTCACTCATAGGTCCTCCTTGCATAGCAATCGATCGTAGTAGCTATGCGGATCCTAGTAGATTCAGTCCAAAGGTGGATAGATGAACAGCTACTACCAGCGATGTTGATTAGAAGTCATTAATTTTTTTAAAAATTGCATGCCGTTATCGTTGGCCGGCGATGGTAGATTGCCGTAAGTGCATCCAAAGGAATCAAAGCCATTTATTAGCAAAGGAGCTACAACGTTATGGCAAAGCCAGTAAGAGCTCTTGAGGCAGCAGAAGATGGGGTAGTAGCAGCATTTGAACTGGTCCTCACTCCAGCTCTCTTCGGATTTTTTGGATACCTAATTGACCAATGGTTGGAAACAGGACCAATTTTTCTCGCACTTCTCGCAGGAATCGTTGCTATCTATGAAATATGGAAATTGTGGTACACCTACACGCAAAAAATGAAAACATATGAAGAAGCTTTGCCAGATGCGAAAGGGCGAGAACTTGAATAGTAACGAAAAAGGAACAGGTAACGCAGCCCCAGAACGCGAAGTAGCGTCAGACTTATTCAGAAGGGGAGTAATCGTCTCCCCATTTTTACTTGTTATCTGCCTTATTTTCTGGGGTTTAGGCGGCTTAGCATGTGGAGCTATTGCCTTAGGAATAGTCCTCACAAATTTTCTTGCTGGAGCATGGGTTATTGAATGGGCAGTGAAAATATCACCCCAATTACTCATGGGAGCTGTCCTCGGAGGGTTTGTCATCCGAATGGGAGTAATCACTGGGGTTGTTCTACCTATACGTAACAGCGACTGGTTTGATATTGTTCCATTCGCAGCGGTATTAATTTTTTTACATTTAGGCCTTTTGATTTGGGAAATGCGGTACGTGTCTGCCACTCTTAGTTATCCGGGATTAAAGCCGCGGACAAAGAGACAAAAGTAGAAAAAAAGTATAGGTTAGGAGTCGTGTTAAAAATGAATATTCTTGCACTAGATTTCCCTCCAGTAAGCCACTTATTTGAATGGCCGGATTTTGCCTTTGAAGGAACTCCGCTCGCCATGAACAAAACTGTTCTGATCTATCTACTCGCCCTTGCGCTCACTCTTGGTTTGTTCCTTTTGTCAGGGTCGAAGAAAGGCCTTGTCCCAAGAGGGATCTCTCATGTCGCTGAGGGTGGCATCAATTTCGTTGAAGACAGCATCGTTATGCAAACCATGGGTGCCGAAGGAAAGAAATACGTACCTTTCCTGACCACAATGTTCTTCTTCATATTCTTCTCAAACATTTTTGAAGTCATCCCATTCATCCAATTCCCAGCAAACGCGCGTATGGCTGTTCCTATCGCCATGGCTTTGATGGTTTGGGTCATCTACAATTTTCTCGGAGTTAAAAACCAGGGATTCTTTGGCTACATCAAGAACAGCCTTTTCCCACCTGGAGTACCTAAAGCTCTCTATATAATCGTCACACCTATCGAGTTCTTCTCGGTATTTATAATTAGACCACTTTCGTTAGCGATTCGGTTATGGGCCAACATGGTTGCTGGCCACCTCCTTCTCGTTACGTTCGCTGTCCTCTCAGCTACGCTTTGGGACAGCACCTATGTTGGAGCTTTAGCTCCAGCAGCAATGCTAACCCTGATGACAGGATTTGAGATTCTTGTATCGTTTCTTCAAGCCTTCATCTTTACAATACTCACCGCCGTTTATATGGGCGGTGCCATACACCCAGAACACTAGGAGTTAACAGTGCTCAGCTTAATTGCATCAACAATAAGTATCCTCGCCGCAGCAGTCACAGAAGGTGAAGGTCTCAAAGCCATAGGCGCAGGCCTTGGCTATGGACTTGCAGCTATCGGACCAGGCGTAGGTATCGGTATCGTCGTCGGAGCAGCAATCGACGCAATGACCAGACAGCCAGAGTCGGCAGGAACGGCCAGAACAACAATGTTCTTGGGCATAGCGTTCACCGAGGCTCTTGCGCTGATCGGTTTCGTTGTGTTTATCTTGTTGCTCCCATAAATAATCCAAACCCAAAGGGAAAAAACATGAAGAAAAGATTGATAATTGCTTCTACCTTAACTGGACTGCTTTTGGTTTTCGGAATGGTCGGAAGTGCAGCGGCAAGCGGCGAAAGTCTCGGTAAATGTTCCGTAGATGAATACGCAGAAAAATTTGGCGCAGCAGAACTCACCCCTGAAAACATTAGCGACGAGGAATCCATTGAAGCTATAGGCGAGATCTTTGATGGATGTATTGAAGCGCCAAGTCCTATCATTCCAGAAATAAATGAAGTTATCTGGGGTGGAGGAGCTTTCGTGGTTCTGCTTGCTCTCATGTTGTGGAAGGGATTCCCAGCTGTCCAAAAGATCATGAACGAACGTTCAGAAAAAATAGCGTCAGACCTTGATGAAGCAGATAAGGCAAAAACAGATGCTCAAGCTGTTAAAAGCCAATATGAGGCTGAATTAGCTGATGCGAAATCAGCTGCAGCGGCCGTGCTCGAGGAAGCGCGACAACAGGCAGAAGTCTTACGAAGCGACTTACAGGCACGTGCTGAAACAGAAATTTCTGAAATGAAAGCACAAGCAGCCTCAGAGATTGAAGCGGCCCGAGAAAGAGCAATGGGTGACCTTCAAAGTGAGGTTGCTGACATAGTAGTTGGTGCTGCTGAAAGAGTCGTAGAGGCAAATCTTGATGCGGAAGCCCAAGCACGCCTTATTGATAATTACATCAACCAAGTTGGCTCGAACTAGCAGGCGGGTGAGGACTGATGGCAGACGATAAAATCAACAGCTACGCACAGGCGATCCTGGCTGTGTCAGCTGCTGAAGGGAATGGAACTCAAGTTGAGGACGAACTCCATAGGTTCGCTCAAGTACTTGAAGGTTCAGATGAACTGAAAACCACGCTTAGCGATTCAAGTGTTCCGGCAGCCCGACGTCAGCAAATTGTTGAAGACCTCCTGGATGGTCAAGTTACCCGAACTACAGTGGCGCTCATTTCGATGCTTGTTGCTGCAGGACAAGGAGCAGATATTAAAAATATCGCTAGACAAGTAGCTGACCTTGCCGCAGAAACTCGGGGGAAAGCAGTTGCCGAAGTTTTCTCTGTCGTTGAATTAACCGACGATCAGCAGACAAGACTAGCAACGGCCCTTAAGTCTGCAACTGGGAAAGATGTAGAAATGAAAGTCATCATAGATGAATCAGTGATGGGAGGTCTGCTAGTGCAGATCGAAGATGAAGTAATCGATGGAACAGTCCGTACGAGACTCAAGCAACTGCGAGAGGCATTTTAGATATGGCAGAACTTACTATAAACACGAAAGATATAGCGTCAGCGATACGTAAGAATTTGGATGGATTTGAACCATCCGTTGCGTCTGGCCAAGTAGGGCGAGTAGTTGAAGTAGGTGATGGTATCGCTCGAGTGTCAGGCTTGCCCGACGCTGCAGTAAATGAGATGCTTCAATTTGAGGGTGGCATTGTAGGCCTTGCCCTGAACCTCGATGAAGAAACTATTGGAGCAGTTGTTCTTGGAGAATCAACTGGCATCGAAGAGGGACAACCTGTTCGTTCCACTGGAGAGATTCTGTCAATGCCAGTAGGTGATGCAATGTTGGGACGAGTCGTAAATGCACTCGGCGAACCCATTGATGGGAAAGGCGTAATCTCCGGATCTCAAATGCGAAGAATGGAAGTGCAAGCACCTGGCATTATCGGTCGTAAACCTGTCCACGAGCCTATGCAAACAGGTATTAAAGCAATTGATTCACTTATCCCAATCGGGAGAGGGCAACGAGAACTTATCATCGGTGACCGTAAAACAGGAAAAACAACCATTGCTATCGACACGATCATTAACCAAAAAGGTCTTGGCGTTAAATGCATCTACGTAGCTATCGGGCAAAAGGCCTCAACCGTAGCCCAAACTGTTGCAACCTTAGAAGAATTTGGTGCCCTTGAGTACACAGTGGTCGTGGTCGCACCCGCTTCTGACCCCGCACCATTTAAATACTTAGCCCCATATGCAGGTTGCGCTGTCGGCCAACATTGGATGGATAACGGAGAACATGCCCTCGTTGTGTACGACGACCTTTCCAAACAGGCTGAAGCATACAGGCAAATGGCTTTGCTCCTTCGACGCCCACCAGGCCGTGAAGCCTACCCAGGTGACGTTTTTTACCTCCATAGCCGGCTACTGGAAAGAGCTGCGAAGTTAAGTGATGAACTTGGAGCTGGAAGCTTGACCGCTCTCCCAGTGATTGAAACAAAAGCTGGAGACGTATCTGCGTATATACCCACAAATGTGATTTCTATCACTGACGGCCAAATCTTCCTTCAAGATGACTTGTTCAAATCTGGTGTTCGACCAGCCGTTGACGTAGGTATTTCAGTTTCCCGTGTGGGATCAGCCGCACAGATTAAAGCAATGAAAACAGCGGTTGGAACGCTCAAATCAGACCTGCAGCAATTCCGAGAGCTAGAATCTTTCGCTGCCTTCGGGTCCGACTTAGATGCTGTTTCCCAAAACCAACTTGATCGAGGTTACCGGCTAACAGAACTCCTCAAACAAGGAATTAACTCACCAATGAAAGTCGAAGAACAAGTTGTTTCGCTTTTCGCTGGGACACAAGGTTACCTTGACAATGTCGCAGTAGAAGATGTTGGACGATTTGAGGAAGGACTTCTTGATCTCGTAAAATCCCAACATTCTGGCCTACTTGCTGACATTGTTTCTTCAGGAACAGTTGATGAGGAAACCCTTAATTCAATAATTAGCTCATATTCTGAAAACTTTGAAAGCTCAGACAAGAATGAAAGTGTTTCACCAGAAGCTCAGGAACAACCTGATGCCGAAACTGCAATGGTGGACTCAGATATAACTCTTCCCGAGACTGATATAGCTCGCGGTGAGGAAAACGAGGACTAGATAAATGCCAGGCGGCCAGGAACGTACTCTCCGTCGGCGGATCAATTCGGTCCAGTCTACGAAACAGATAACTCGCGCTATGGAACTTATAGCGGCAACTCGAGTTGTCAAAGCTATGACCCGGGCGAACGCAGCACGGCCATATGCTGCGAAAATGACTGGAGTCATTGAAGATCTGGCTTCAGGAGGCGTTGGGGTAGATGACCCACTCTTACGATCAGGAGACACAATCAAATCAATCGGATTTGTCGTCATCACATCCGATAGAGGTTTAGCTGGTGCATACAACTCTGCGGTAATTAAAGCAGCAGAAAAAGAAGTAATGGCAGCGCAAACCGAAGGAAAACAATACAAACTCATTCTTGTCGGCAAAAAAGCCGAAGATTATTTCAAATTCCGAAACTATGAAATAGAAGCCGCATTTTCCGGAATGACGGACACCCCTTCATATGAAGATGCAAGAAAAGTAGCCACCACCGTTCGTGACATCTTTATCGCAGAAGAAGTTGACCAGGTCATTTTGGCATACCAAGAATTTATTTCAATGGGAACCCAAAAAGTCGCAGTAAGAAAATTTCTCCCACTGGAATCAATGGAAACAGTCGCATCAGAAGGCGGTGGCGACGCTGAATCACGAGCATTATTTGAATTTGAACCATCCCCAGAAGGAGTTCTTTCAGCTCTGCTCCCTCGTTATGTTGAATCCCGACTTTACTCGGCGTTACTTGATGCATCAGCATCAGAGCATGCGAATCGTCAGCGGGCTATGAAAGCCGCTACTGACAACGCTGAAGAGCTAATAACGAAACTCAGTCGAGCTTTGAACAGGGCACGCCAAGATGCCATCACAACAGAAATTATGGAAATTGTTGGTGGAGCTGAAGCGCTTGGTGATGGAAGCGATGAAAAAAGCACGATCGAAGAACACGAAGAAACACAAATAACGGTATAAGTCTAATTACCTTTGCCTAGGAGCAGAAATGACAGTTACAGAACCAAATACAGCAACTAAAGATGGGAAAGTGGTCTCAATAGCAGGACCTGTTATCGATGTTGAATTCCCTGAGGACAATCTTCCAGAGATCAATACAGCTTTAGCTTTTGACATAGTAGTTGATGACGAAACGATCACAGTTTATGCAGAAGTAGCTCAACAAATCGGAGACAGCAGAGTCAGGGCTATTTCTTTAAAGCCAACAGATGGACTGAAGAGAGGAACTGCTGTTCGTAACACCGGAGCAGGAATCCAAGTCCCAGTCGGAGATGTAACGTTAGGTCACGTATGGAACGTAATCGGAGAGCCATTAGATGTGGACGCTTCAACCCTTGACATTGATGAAAAATGGGAAATTCATCGTCCAGCGCCTTCCTTTGACAGTCTTGAGCCATCCGCAAACATGTTCGAAACTGGTATCAAAGTTATTGACCTTCTAACCCCATATAAAGAAGGTGGGAAAATCGGCTTGTTCGGTGGTGCCGGAGTAGGGAAAACAGTTCTTATCACCGAAATGATCAACCGTGTTGCTACACAACACGGAGGTGTTTCTGTGTTCGCTGGCGTAGGAGAGCGGACACGTGAAGGAACAGATCTCTTCTTAGAAATGGAAGAATCCGGTGTTCTTGATAAAGCAGCTTTGGTATTTGGTCAAATGGATGAGCCACCTGGAGTGCGACTCAGAATAGCTCTTGCGGGTGTAACGATGGCCGAATATTTCAGAGATGTTCAAAATCAGGACGTGCTTCTCTTTATCGATAACATTTTCCGATTTGTGCAAGCCGGTTCCGAAGTATCTACGCTCCTCGGGCGTATGCCTTCAGCTGTTGGATACCAACCAACGCTCGCTGATGAAATGGGAGAACTACAGGAAAGAATTACTTCCACACGAGGAAAATCAATCACCTCGCTGCAGGCAGTATATGTTCCAGCTGATGACTACACTGACCCCGCTCCGTTCACATCATTTACTCACTTTGATGGGACGACAGAATTGAGCAGGGACATAGCTTCTCTAGGTATTTACCCAGCTGTTGACCCTCTTGCATCAACATCTACCATCCTCACTCCAGAGGTCGTAGGTGACAGGCACTACAACGTAGCTCGACGCGTGCAGGAAGTTCTTCAGCGATATAAGGAATTGCAAGACATCATTGCGATCCTTGGTTTAGATGAACTCTCAGAAGAGGATCGAATTACCGTTGATCGGGCACGAAAAGTAGAAAGATTCCTCTCGCAACCCATGTTCGTTGCTGAAATCTTCACTGGTCAACCCGGTGTTTTCACAAGCATTGATGACACCGTGTCATCATTTGAAGCCCTAGTTCAAGGTGACCTTGATCACCTTCCTGAACAAGCCTTCTACATGGTAGGTGGCGCTGAAGAGGTTGAGCGAAAAGCTGCAGAACTTGAAGCAAACGCGTAACCCAAGGTTTGCTGTAGATAGGAGCGCATAAGATGCCTTTGCGAGTGGAACTAGTTTCTCCCGAAAGAATCGTATATGAGGGTGATGCTGACTTGGTCATCGCGAGAACCAGCGATGGAGAGATCGGATTTCAGCCTGGACACGTACCTTTCGTAGGTAATCTTGTGTCCTCAGTGGTGCGAATAGCGTTATCTGATGGGGGAGTTCAGCGAATAGCGGTCCACAGCGGATTTGTGGAAGTATCTGACGATCATGTCGCGCTTCTATCCGATGTTGCTGAACTTTCGCAAGATATAGATCTCGACAGGGCAAAGAAAGCCCTAGAGACCGCTCAAAACAGCATTAACTCAAATTCGGAAGATGCTGAAGCAGTGGCAGCTTTGCAGAGGGCTGAAACGCGCATTGAAGCCGCTTCTTAGCGCTAATTTTTTCTAGGTTCTAACCATTAGGCCCAGAACCTGGCTGGACTATTTTAGCGAATTCTTCTTCCCCTAGACGTGCTTTAATTGCTGGTTCAAGGTCAGGTGCTCGCCTTAGTGTGTGCCCACCATCAACAGCAATATTTTGCCCGGTCACCCAAGAACTCTGATCTCCGGATAACCATACGACAGCATCTCCCACTTCTTCTGGTTCGCCAACACGGCCTAATGGCATGTTTTTCCTATAGTCATCAATCACGTGTGGTAGGTGTTCGAACATCATGGCAGTTGCTTCAGATTTGACAACCCCTGGCCGAATGGAATTTATGCGGATTCCAAATCCGCCTAATTCATCAGCTGAACTTTTCACCAGCATGTCAAGAGCTGCTTTGCTAGAAGAATATGCTGCGCGGAACCTTCCACCTAAAGCGCCAGCAATTGATGAAATAGCGATTATGGAACCTCCGGTTTCACGCATAGTCGCTGCGGAAGCTTGAATCGTGTTAAACGCACCAATAACGTTTATCTCCAGCACGGAACGGAAAGTATCTGCATCCATTGTTAGGAAAGGGCCTCCAGCGCCAATGCCCGCATTCGCAACGGAAATATTTAAGACACCATCTGCGTTTGACGCAACCGCAACTGCACGCTGAACATCATTTTCGTTAGTCACATCACAAACAGCGATTTGAATATTGTCAGAGTTGTCGCATAGTGATTGTAAATCCGATGCCGCAGTCTCAAGGACGTCTTCTCGCCGACCGGCGATTGTTACCTTCGCTCCTGCTTCAAGAAGGCGAACAGCGATACCAAGTCCGATTCCCGTACCACCGCCTGTCACTAACGCATGTTTCCCTGATAAATCACTCATTTGTAAACCCTTTAACTTGTGTGCATTTAAGCGTAGTCAATTTCACTAATAGCGTTCAATTTATCTTGTGCGTGCTGTGCGTTGACTAAACGAACAGTTCCAGACTTTGACCGCATCACCAGAGATTGCGTCACAGTCTTGTTGCTTTCATATTGCACTCCGCGAAGCAGATCCCCATCAGTTATGCCTGTAGCGGCGAAGAAGCAATTATCTCCACTAACCAAATCATCCAACGTAAGGGTTGCCTCCAAGTCGTACCCTTCTGCGATAGCTTGAGCCTTCTCTTCATCATTTCGTGGCCAGAGCTTTCCCTGAAGATCGCCTCCCATGCATTTCAAAGCAGCTGCGGCGATAACGCCTTCAGGGGTTCCGCCAATCCCGAACAGAATATCAGCGCCGGAATCTGGCCATGCTGTTGAAATCGCTCCAGCTACATCTCCATCAGGGATGAGTCGGATTCTCGCCCCAGCTTCACGTAACTCTTCGATAAGTTCATCATGTCGTGGCCGGTCAAGGACAACGGCTGTTAAATCCCGTACGTTTTCTCCCTTAGCCTTCGCAATCGCTTGCAGATTTTCAGTCGGGCTAGCATTTATATCAACGAGACCCTTCGCCGATGGTCCCACAGCTATTTTTTCCATGTAGACACAAGGACCTGGGTCAAACATTGTATTTTCTTCACTAACAGCGAGAACAGCAATTGCATTACCGCGCCCCAACGCGGTGAGGGTAGTTCCATCAATTGGGTCAACGGCTACATCACATTTTGGGGCGGAGCCATCTCCGACCTTTTCACCATTGAAAAGCATTGGCGCTTCATCTTTCTCTCCTTCGCCAATAATCACAACACCATCCATGCTGACGCTTCTCAGTACAACCCGCATCGCATTTACAGCAGCGCCATCAGCGCCTTCTTTATCGCCCCTGCCCATCCACCTAGCAGCAGCCATTGCTGCAGCCTCGGTGACTCTAACCAGCTCCATTGCTAAATTCCGATCAGGCGATTTTGCTTCAGTCATAGATGCTCCCAAGTAGTCCTCACCCAAACGCTACAACCGCTGGGCCACTTAAGGGAAGTATTAATCGTGAAAGATAAAACTTTTTACTCATTGCTAATCCGATATGTAGAAATTTACGACTTGGATCTAATGTAGGAATGTGCTGTTGGCAGAACTTGAGATCCATCACTCAAGAAGAAATGCGCCCACGCGACGAGTCGCACTGGGCTATACCTACCTGCCTCTCCAGAAAGGCGCAGGAAATGGGTCAGTCCTGCTATCTGGAATAGTGGCCCGGTTCATGCCCGACATTGAACAAGATTTCTATGACGATTACAAAAAACTCTTGTATCAATTGCAACGAGGAGAACGAATTTCTCAACCTCGGTTACGTCACCGGTTCCAAGAAGACAAAGTAGGTTTAGCCCGAACAGTGCATCAATTGCACGAAAATGAAGGGAATTTCCGATTCATTTTTGAATTGAATGAAGCAGCGCCGGAACAAAATATTCTTGCTGCAGCGTATGCGACCAGCCAATTCGCTTATCGTGACAGGCCTGCAGTTATTAACCTTATGAATAAAGCTGCGAATTGGAGAGGGGAAGTCGGAACAGATTTCATTTCCTACCTTTTGAGTCGGCACGATAAATTTGTCGCTAATCTCGGTCATGAAAGTTCAGAAATATGGGCTTTGAAAACCCTGGGTATAAAAACATCTAACCCTGATCCAGCAGAGATCAAGCAAAGATTTCGAAAATTATTACGATCTACTCACCCTGATACGGGAGAGGGTAGTGAGAGAATTGATGTAGCGAAAAGAATTGAAGATTTAACTGAAGCGAGGAGGATACTTCTCCGGTAACCAATCCCGTAACACTGGAGAGGGAGGAACGTTATGAAACCTAAAGGCATGGTTTTATTTCATGGAGCAGGAGGGAATAAAGATCATCGTGTGCTGAAACTTATTGAGGACACGGTGGAGATACCTGTTCTTAGAAAAAACTTTGATTACCGGAATATAGGTGACCGGCGTCCACCTCCCCGAATTCCGAAGTTAGTTGATGAGGTGAACCAAGAATGCGTTGCTTTTGCAAAGAAATTGGGTGTTTCAACAAGTAGCCTCCTTGTCGGTGGCCGGTCAATGGGTGGCAGAGCGGCTTCGATGGCAGCGGCTAGGGGACTTAATATACGCGGACTCGTTCTTTTGAGTTACCCACTACATCCAGTGAAAAAACCAGAGAAGTTACGGGTTGAACATTTCCCGAATATAAAGAAACCTTGTTTGTTTATATCAGGTGACCGTGACCCATTTGGTTCACCTACGACTTTTGCGAAATATCTTCAATTGATTGAAGCGCCTGTGACTATGGAATGGCTTGAAGGTCAGAACCATGACCCGAAAGACACTGGTCTTGTCGTTGCGAAATTGCAGGATTGGATTCTGTCACTTCGCTAAGTGACGGCCTTGTTTTCTGGGTTGAGGTCTTCGAGTTCTTGGTTCGCTGATTCGGGGAAGAAGAAAATGATGATGAGGACAACTAGGAATGGGCATATTGCAAGGATCGTGAATGTTTCTCCGAAACTTCCTAACCTTTCAGATAAATCCCCGCATAGGAGTAATCCGACTGCGCTGCCAAGAACAGCGATAAGTGAGAGGAATCCGTTTATTTGCCCTCGTCTACCAGTTCCAAACATTTCAGCCCCGTACACGCCGAGAGAGGGGCCTGCTCCTGCTGAAATAATGCCAGATAGGACAGCGACCGCCCACATTCCAAAGCCAGAGAAACTGTACGCGCACACAGTGAAAAAACTTCCTAACCCGACAGCTATGACAGCGACCGGTTTTCTACCTTTTCTATCAGATAATTTCGCGGCTATAGCGACGCCAATGATTTGAGGGGTGTGTGCAGTGACGAGAAAGAGGGTTATTTTCGCTGCGCTAAAGTTTCGTTCATCTCGGAGAAATTCGTTGCGGAATTGGCTTGCAGGAGACACGAATATAAATAGGAGAAAAGCAACTGCGGCAAGAAAAACGACACGGGACATAATCAAATGCTGTTTCTGAGTTTCGTTAGTGTTTTCAGATAATTTTTTGTGACGTTGATATCGTTCGCTTTCTTGCAGGTTGGAACGTATCCACATCACAACTGGGAAGAAAAATAGTGAGGCGAAGAATAGGAGGCGCCATCCGCGAATATGTAAGTCAGCGAGGAATAAGAACCAGACTGGGATCCCGGCTCCTAGGCCAGCTGTCAACGTGAGTAATCCAGCGATGTAGGCTCTGCTTCCTTTCGGCGATGACTCAGCGGCCATGATGCCGATAAGGATGCTAATAGATGTGGCAAAACCTCGAGCCATGGATTGGGTTACGCCTAACGCTAATAAATTGGGGGCGAAAGCACTCAGGAGCGATAAGGCACAACCACCCCACAACGAGAAAATTAGTAATCTTTTTCGCCCATGGCGGTCAGCTAATGCAGAAACTAGGACTGTTATTAAGGTTCCGATACGGATCGATGCGAGAAGAATTCCTTGGGCTCGGTCATCGGCTCCGAATTCTTCGGTAGCGAATGTAGCTGTCTGTCCGATAAGTGCCCCTAGGAAACCAGTGACAACAGCAGCGACACATAAGAAACTCACGGTTCTACTCGTGACAGCATCAAATCGGTTCGGTGGCGCCCACCAAAAGGACTTGCCTGAATAGGACCTTTTCTTTAACGCTTTTTTGATAGGGAAATGGAGAAGCCCTCGCCAAAAAGGGGAAGCAATTGTGTAACGGAACGATTCGGTTACCTCAAAACCACCTGAGCAGGTCTTGACGTCAATAGAGCGTTGATAGTGGTCGAAGGGGCCTTCATTTAACGTAAACTCTCCGGCTTGAGTCTCATATTCGGATATGAAGATATCGTCGCGCGCTCCAAGGACTTCGGTTAACTCTTCCTGTTGGAGTACTCGGGTATGGGAGAATTCAGTCATCGTTTCCTAAATGTAAATAGGTTTTTCATGAAACATCTCTGTTTTGAGGGAATAAGTACACTCTCAGAGCATAATTGGATCATGGATCGCATCCTCGTTCGACCAAGTGGACCTCTTTCCGGAGATGTCACAATTAAAGGTGCAAAAAACTCTGCACTGAAACTCATGGCTGCCTGCACGTTAACGGAAGGAACTTTTCGTTTAAATAATGTTCCAGATATCACTGATGTTCGGCTCATGTCAGAACTCCTAGGTTCACTTGGAATGACAGTTGAAAGAATCTCTGAGAATACGTTAGAAATCGTCAACCCAGGGAATCTAACACCTGAAGCCCCGTATGAACTTGTGGAGAAAATGCGTGCATCAATTGTGGTACTCGGTCCGCTGCTAGCAACATATGGGAAAGCAAAAGTAGCGCTTCCCGGAGGTGACGATTTCGGACCTCGCCCCATAGACATGCATTTGCGCGGATTAGAAACATTAGGTGCAAAATTCCACTCCCAACACGGGTACATAGAAGGTAATTGCGAGGGTTTGACGGGGGCTCGGATCGTTCTTGAATTCCCGAGTGTCGGAGCAACGGAAAACGTGATGATGGCCGCTGTACGTGCGAAAGGGGAAACAACGATAGAGAACGCTGCCCGAGAGCCGGAAATAGCGGACCTAGCGACTTTCCTGAATCGAATGGGAGGGAACGTTCTAGGAGCAGGCACATCGACAATCGTTATAGAAGGCGTCGATGAGCTCGTAGCAGTTGAACATTCAGTGATCCCAGACCGGATAGAAGCAGCAACATATTTAGCTGCGACCGGCATAGCTGGAGGTGAAGTAAACCTGATCGGGGCCCGCCCAGATCACATGGATATGCTTTGCCAGAAAGTAGGGGAAATGGGGATGCGAATCTCCGCTGACCCAAATGGGTTATGGGTGATGTGTAATAAGGACCTCCAATCCGTGGATTTAGCTACGTTGCCATACCCGGGAATCGCGACAGATTACAAACCATTTCTCGTTTCAATGCTCACAGTGGCTTCAGGCGTCGGGATCGTGACAGAAAACTTATTTAGTGGCCGGTTCCGTTACGTTGATGAATTGATACGCATGGGGGCTGACATAAGGACAGAAGGACACCACGCAGTGATACGAGGAGTTAACAGGCTTTCAGGAGCGCCAGTCAGGGCACACGATATTCGGGCAGGTGCAGCGCTCGTCATCGCTGCTTTGAAAGCTGATGGAGAAACAGAAATCAGAGACCCAGAACACATAGACCGAGGATACGAAGGCCTTGTAGAGAACCTCTCCAGCCTTGGAGCAGATATTCAACGCCTAAGTTAAATCATCCGGTTCTTCAGATTTTTTGGCACGTTTATTCGCTAAAACCAATAAACAAAAAACGAAAATTATTGGTGCGACCACCATCAGGATCTCATCCCAGCCACCCTGATGGCCCAAAACATAGAATAAACGCATGGAGAAATAATACCAGTTGGTTTCATAGGCGAACTAACTCGGTGTAGCACTTAAATCCAACCTTCTGCTCCGTATGTAATCCATGGGTATTCCATTCGGGCCAATATTAGTTTCTATGTCCACCTATTTTGCCCAATTGTTTGGTTCTATGGCGTAGATAAAGCCTTGCAGCAGCTGGTTCTCTTCCCGGTTGGCAGTATTCTTTCGAGCTATTTCTATTAGTTTTTCAATAGCTTGGCGTCCTTCAAGTCCACCAGATGAGAACCCTCCATGTTCGTCAAAGAGTTGAGTTCGTAATGTTCTTGCTGTTTGTTTATGCCAGAAGGAAACGTTCATTTCTGTATCTCCTTGAAAGGAGGAGAAAACGAGGTTTGTCGAACCTATTGTCGCCCATTGGTCATCGATGATCGCTGTTTTGGAATGCACATATATTTCTTCATAACCCCATGTTCGTAAAGCAGCGACAGCTGCTAAACAAAAATTCGGGTATTCACCGCATTTCGCTAAGGCTTCATAAGCAGCTGCGATACCGGGGTGGGCTTTGGCAGCCGCTAACTCCGGCATAGCATCTGCAGGAACAAGAGCGAGCACGGGCACGCCTCTTTCCAGTGTTCCATGGATTACGTCAAGGCACGCTCTACTTAAAAAAATCTGATTCTCAACATACACGTATTCTTGGGCTGCTTCGAAAGCTTCAAGGTACTGCTGTCGCACACTATTTTCCCCTTCAGGAAGTTCAGAGTACAGGTCAGGGAGAACGCTACGAGTTATCTGCGCTCTTACACTTCCAGCATCAGCGGAAATCCCGACCACGTCAGGTAAATCATTGGTTTCTGTTTCTGGCCAACTCCCAAACGCCTCATCCTGTTCTGAAGCCTGATTCCATCGCATGACAAAATTTGTGTGTACGTCACTTGTGATAGGTCCTTGTATTTGGCAATGAACGTCATGAATATTTGAATATCTTTCGTTACGTTCACCAAACGTTGGTTCTCCATGTGATGAGTCCGCCATTGACCCTTGAGTGATGTTGATTCCACCAACGAACGCAATTTCATCTGGTGTCCCAGCATCAATAATCCAAACCTTTTGATGTTGGCAATTCCTTCCAACCGCATCCCACCGCAGCTGCCAACGCGTACCCCTAACAGATAGCATTCCTGCTGTTGTGGCGTCAGCGCATAATGTGTCTTCGGCTTCAGCTGAAGGACCTTCCGGATGCCAGACAAGTGCCCGCACATCAAGCCCTCTATCAGCAGCATCGTCAAGGATGTCAAAAAATGTACCACGCCCGTTAGGGAACGTGGCTTCTGGTTCAAGAAACGCGACGCACACCCAGACCGAAGAAACCGCTGCCTCAATGGCGGAAGCGATCCGATCAAACGCCACTCCACCGTCAACGAGAGGGGTTATCGCATTATTATCTCTGACAGGGAACAACGCTAAGTTTGGACTTGGAATACCCATATGTAGACATTAGCGAATCAAGGGGTTAACGGGTTCCCTTTTCAACTTGTTCTTTTAACAATTGTAAATTCTCTTTCCATATTGAGGAAAGAATTTTCGCTCCCACGGGATTTCGAAACGGACCACCCATCCAGAAAGGAAAATGCAGAGTTTCTTCCCACATAAACAACGTTCCACCATCTAGCTCCGTGGTTAGGGAAAAACGGCCTTCTCCTTTGACTAAACCTTCATGGATAACCCCTATAGATTCTCCGGGTATCCATTCAGTGATTTCTATCCGGTCATTAAGCCGGATAGGACCCACTTTTGTAGCGCAATCAAACTGGGTACCAACCCCACTACGTCTCCCCCCGATAAAGGTGATGCTTTCAGCATCTTTCATCCAATGAACATGATCAGCGACATTCTCAACAACGGCCCACACCTCTTCAACAGAAGCTTGTATCTGCGTACTTACACGAATTGTTGCCATGCACCTATTTTAGTAGAAGAGCGTGTTTAATGAATTCCTGAACGAAGTGATTTCCGCCACAGTGATGTTCCCCATTTTTTTCAGTATTCTTAAAACGTGACAAATCCCATAATTTACCTTGATAACGCAGCGTCAACTCCGACACGTCAAGAAACAATAGAAGCAATGCTACCCATTCTCGAAGAGAACTATGGCAACCCATCAGGTTCCCATTCCATGGCAAGGAAAGCCCTTCGCGCCATCGACGACGCGAGAGATATCCTGGCGGAAACCCTTGGATGCCGAGCGCAAGAAATCATTTACACTTCCGGAGGAACCGAAGCAGACAACCTCGCTATTTTCGGAACACATAACGCTCTTGGCGGCACCATTATCTGCTCCGCTACCGAACACCACGCAGTGCTGGAACCCACAGAAACCATCGGAGGGCAGATCGCGAAAGTAAACCCAGACGGATCACTTGACCTAAATCACCTCACAGATCTTCTCAATGAACAAACCACGCTTGTCTCAATAGGGTTAGTCAATGGCGAAACAGGAATCATCCAAGACCTAGAAACAATTTCTGACCTTATAAAAGAACTGGCCCCTAACGCTCTCCTACACACAGACGCCGTGCAGGGATTCCCCTGGTTAGATATTCCAACCGCAACAAAACCCGCTGATCTAATCAGTATCGCCGCACATAAATTCGGCGGCCCTAAAGGAATCGGGTTACTCGTCGCGAAAGAGAAAACGAAACTCGCCCCAATGCAACTAGGCGGGGGGCAAGAACAAGGCATTCGAAGCGGAACCCAAGACGTGGCCGGAATCGTAGGAATGGCAGCTGCCGCACAACAGACAGCGCATACAAGACAGGAAACGATTAAACGCATCACCCCACTCCGCAATGAGCTAGCAGATGGGCTTACGCGAATAGAAGGGAGCTATGAAACAGGAGTTTCAAGAAACCCAAATGGGGAAACAGACCGGTCAAAGAAAATAGCTGGTTCCTGCCACGTATGTTTCGACCAGGTAGAAAGCGAAGCCTTACTCTTCCTACTCGAACAGGAAAATATTCTTGCATCAGCGGCTTCATCTTGTTCAAGTGGAGCCCAAGACCCCTCCCATGTCCTAGCCGCAATGGGTTATAACCGTGAACTCGCCGGAGGGTCCCTAAGGCTCTCCCTTGGATATAAGACATCAAACGATGATGTAAAAACAGCTTTAGATATAATTCCAAGATCAATAATGAAACTTAGAGAAACCGGATCATGAAAAAAGCAAAAAAAATTCTTGTAGCAATGTCTGGCGGAGTTGATTCATCTGTCGCTGCAGCGGTACTAATCGAAGAAGGCTTCGATGTCACCGGCGTAACGATGAAACTTTGGGGCGGTTCCTCTGACACCGGATGTTGTTCTGTCTCAGACGTGATCGATGCTCGAAGAGTCGCTGACCAATTAGGGATACCCCACCACGTCTTTAATTTCGGAGACGAATTCGACGCCCATGTTGTCGAACCGTATGTAGAAGCTCACGCTCTTGGCGAAACCCCGAACCCATGCATTGAATGCAACCGGCATGTGAAGTTCGATAAATTATTTCGACGAGCCAACGCCCTCGGGTTTGACATGATCGCAACAGGGCATCACGCCCAAATCACTGAAGAAAAAGGAAATTTCCGAATCATGAGGTCAGTAGACCAGTCAAAGGATCAATCCTATGTGCTTCACATGCTCACTCAAGAACAGCTTCAAAAACTACAATTCCCAATTGGGACAATGACAAAGAAACAAGTTCGCGAAAAAGCGAATGCGTTATCCATGCAAACAGCAGGTAAAGCAGATAGTCAAGACGTGTGTTTCATTAGTAGAACGAAAGGGGGGCGCCAAATCTTCCTCCAGGAACGCTTAGAGATGACCTCTGGAAAAGTTATTGATACAACTGGAGTGAAAATCGCTGAAGTAGAAGCAGTTGAAATGGTCACCATAGGCCAAAGGAAAGGATTAGGAGTTTCCGGAGAAAGAAACCCACAATACGCAATAGATGTAGACGTCCAACAGGCAACGGTAACCGTTGGGTCGAAAAATGACCTCTTCTGCCAAGAAACACCGATAATCAATTTGCACTGGGTTGGGAACCCGGACTCTGACATATTAGATGTCCAAACAAGCGCACATGGGAAGACTTCCCGAGCCCGAGTAGATGGGCACGTCATTTGGGAAGAACCACGCATGAAAGTAGCGCCTGGCCAGTCAGTTGTTTTTTATAAAGACAATGAAGTTGTCGGTTCAGCTACCGCAACAAAAACCACTCGTTAGTTTCTAAAACGCAGGGATTGAACGACGTTTCGCTTCCTCTAACGTTAAAGACGTTAGCGAAGGAGCGACCAGGAAAGAATCTACTGGCGCTATTTCAGGTGGGGCAAGAGGGTTGATTTGCAGAGACAAATCCACGGACTCGATAAGCGATACTTCCAATGCCAAACCAATGGATGACAACGTAAGGTCCTTACCCTGAGAACTCATTGGCGCAGGCTGAATGATTTGAATAGCAGTTCTTCGAACCAGAAACGGGTCAGCGACGACCATTCCATCATGAACCACCAATCCTGCAGGTACGAAAACCAGCCAGCGGTTTGCAAGCGCAGAAAGCGAACGGTATGCAAAAAAACAGCAAACCAACCCAACAACAGCACAAACCACGCCAAAAGTAAATCGTTGAGAAGCGATCAGTAACGGTGGAAAGATAACAGTTCCAGTGATCAGCATCCACGCTAAGGGTATAGGCCCAAGAAGGAATGGCCCTGGCGGTCGCAACGGTAAGCGGATCTCATCACCATAGGAAGAACCATTGACAAACCAGAAACCAACAGTTGGCAATAAACAAATAGACGCCGCGAAACTTGTAGCGATAAGCAACACAACAGAGGAAAAACTTATATCAGATTCAATAGAACCCCATATTGTAAGAACAACAGAAATAGGCACTAAGACCCTAAATAGGGTGAGTAAACTGGCAGAAGGGATTAGAGAAACAGCAAGGACTATTGACCAAAGCAGCCACAAGCCAATGAAAGACGTAATCTGGACAGGGTCGCTGCGAGAAGACAAAACAGCATCAAATACACCGTAACCAGCGAAGGGGAGACACAACCATGAAAGGCGGAAAGCTAACATCCAAGAAATTTTCGTCACATATGGATGTTCGCAGTTCTAATAGCCATCACGCCAATCCTAAACCCGACTTCCCAGCAGAAATGACCCTCCATGTCTGAAGATGCAACCCTTCGAATGGAAGAACTAAGGAAAATAATTAAGAAACATAACGTTGCCTACTACGAAAAAGACGAACCAACTATCTCTGATGCAGAGTGGGATAGCCTCATGAGGGAACTAAAGGACTTAGAACGTCAATTCCCTGATGTGAAACCTGCGGACTCTCCAACAGAAACAATAGGAGGGGCAACCTCTAAAATATTTGCACCTGTAACCCACTCAGTTCCGATGATGTCACTCGACAATGCATTTGAAATAAGCGAATTGGAGCAATGGACACAAAAAGCGCAAAGGAAACTAGACAGCGAAGATGCCATCTCAGAACTCGTGTGCGAACTGAAATTTGATGGATTAGCTATCTCCATTCGTTACGAAGATGGAAACCTTGTCCAAGCCGCTACTCGAGGAGATGGATCTGTAGGCGAAGATGTAACCCACAACGTTTTGACTATCGCAGATATCCCACATCAGATTACTGGAGCGCCTCCAATCCTTGAAGTACGTGGAGAGGTGTATCTCCGCATAAGTGAATTTGAAAAATTAAATGCGATAGCGGAAAAAAATGATGCGAAAAAATATGTCAACCCCAGAAACGCCGCCGCTGGGTCTCTGCGACAAAAGGATGCCCGTGTCGCTGCTACAAGAAACCTTTCTTTCTGGGCCTACCAGTTAGGACAAGTAGTAGATGGCCCAACGTTAACTTCACATTTCCAAACTCTCGAATATCTACGTTCTTTAGGTCTGCCGGTAAATGAGAACGCTACATGCGTGAACAACAACATAGAAGAACTCCAAAAATGCATTAATGACTTTAAAGAACGTCAATCAAGTTTTGACTATGAATTTGATGGAATAGTTATCAAAGTAGATTCTTTGGACCTTCAAAAAAAACTTGGTTCGACTGCAAAAGCACCTCGATGGGCGATCGCCTACAAACTGCCACCTGAAGAACAGATAACGACGTTATTGGATATTGAAATCTCAATCGGAACAGCAGGGTCAGCTACACCATTCGCCAAACTAGAACCCGTCTTTGTCGGAGGTGTCACAGTCTCAACTGCGACACTGCACAACCAAGACCAGATTAGAGAAAAAGATGTAAGACCTGGAGATAAAGTAATTATCCGCCGTGCTGGTGAAGTCATACCAGAAGTTGTAGGACCAGTTCTGAAACACCGCCCAGAAGGTCTCCCCAAATGGGAATTCCCCAAAAGCTGTCCATCATGTGGTTCTGACTTAACACGACCATCAGGTGAAGCTAGGCACCGTTGCACAAATTACGCATGCCCACGTCAAGTACGAGGAAGAGTAGAACACTTCTCCCAACGAACAGCTATGGACATAGAACACCTCGGTGAACAAACTATTGACTTATTCGTCACGGAAGGCCTCATCGAAGATGTAGGCGACCTGTACTCTCTGAATTTCGAAAAAATTGAATCTTTTGAAGGTTTCGGAGAAACCTCAGTTGAGAATTTACGAAACGCGATTTACTTATCAAAATCCCGCCCATTTGGGAATCTCATATTCGGACTATCAATCCCTCATGTAGGCCGAACAAACGCCGACCTTCTTGCCTCAGAATTTGGGCACATGGACACGTTGATGCACACCGCATTAGATGACTTGGAAGAAATAGAAGGACTTGGCCCAGTTATAGCTTCTAGCGTGCACGAATATTTTCGAACGCCGAAAAACCTTGAAGTCATAGAGAAACTACGCACTGCCGCAGTAAATTTTCAGGGCCCCATAGATGAGGGACTAGAGAAAGTCTTAGCTGGAAAATCAATAGTAGTTACAGGAACGCTTGAGAATTTTACACGTGATGAAGCAGCGGAAGCCATCAAAAAACGCGGTGGGAAATCACCGGGTAGTGTCTCAGGAAAAACTGATGCGCTAGTACTCGGAGAGAACCCGGGAGGATCCAAAATCTCAAAAGCTGAACAACTAGGAATCCCGATTCTTGATGAATTAGCATTCAAAGAACTTCTAGAGACAGGCGAAATCAAAACTTCATGACAACTCAAGAACATGCAGGCTTTGAAGCCAAAGCTATTCTTTGGGATTTCGGGGGGATCTTCACAGGGTCACCCTTTCACTCAATAGATGACTACGCAGAAACATTAGGAATTGAAGGTAGTTTATTAGTCCAACTGGTTTTGGGATATGGAATTGTTGATGGGAACCACCCTTGGCATCGACTTGAACGAGGAGAGATTTCCATGATTGAGGCAGCAAAAGAAGCTGTTGCGGCCGTGGAGAATGTAGGCGTTGCAAATTTCAACTTACAAGACTTCTTTGCTTCTATGAGTGGGGAAAATTCAAATGCTGAAGCAATGTTCAATGGCGTCAGACGTTACAAAAACCTTGGAATTAAGCAAATAATTCTCTCAAACAATATTCGCGAATTCGGGAAAACATGGAAACCCATGCTGCCAGATGGGTTATTCGACGGAATCATAGATAGCAGCGAAGTTGGTGTTCGGAAACCAAACCCTGAAATCTTCAAAATAGCTTTAGCGAAAGCTGAAACATTGCCAAACCAGACAATATTTTTGGATGACTATCCTGAGCATGTAGACGTTGCACGATCGTTGGGAATAATTGGAATCAATGTCGGGCCAAACCCTCTAGAAGCATTAACCGAACTCGATTCGCTACTCAACGTTTCTTCCAGCTAAAGAGCGGTGAAACACCATTCGATTGTTTGACGTTTCTCTGGATCTGATAACGGCCAATACACGGCACTAACGCAATTGCGGTCACCCAATAACTCTGGGACAGCTCTACCTTCTAAAGGTTGATACAAAAACCTGTTAAGTGTTGAACCGAAACTCCCACTTGTTTCGGCACTCTTTCTTGGATTATCTAAATCTCGTAAGATGTTTATTTGATCTGGGGGGATGGGAGTCCCATTGATAGTCAGTTCGGCTTCATAACCTGCGATGAGGTCAATCCCTACAAAACTTTGTCGGAGAACTTCGGAACCAGGTTCCGGCAGTAAAGATTCAATAATCGGGTTCCCTTCAACTCGAATATCGCCACTGTCTTGACTGGAAAGAGCAAAACCTAGAATCACGCCACAAATACCAAGAGTGACCATTAACGGGCCGATCACTCTAGAAAACAGGCTTCGCGTTTCCTTCCTTTTCGCATCAGAACCATCCATGGTCCTATTCTGCCAGATCTCAGATAAGTGATACAATCGCAGGGCGTATGCAAATTCTCTTCAGCAGGAATACGCTCGGTATGTGCCCATATCTACACCATCTCATGCCGGAAAGGTCATTAACGGCCGTTACCGACTAATTACCCTGCTTGGATCAGGGTCATTGGGGCATGTGTACTTAGCTGATGATATTCCCCAGCGTCGACAAGTCGCGGTGAAAGTATTGCATGATTCGCTTGTAGACGATCAGGAATTTATTGAGAAATTTCGTAAGGAAACAGAAATCGCTGCATCTCTAACACATCCCAATGTCATAGATATCTACGAGTGGGGAGAGGGCGAAATTCCATTCACGGTCATGGAATACTTAAGTGGCGGAACCTTGCAAGAAATGTTCCATGGAACGCCTGCTTTGACAGTATCGCAAGCGGTTGTGATTGGTATAGCAGCTTCTGAAGGTCTGGACTATGTCCACAAACGGGGGATCGTTCAACGAGAACTGAAACCAGAAAAAATCCTATTCGATAGCGAAGGGCGGGTAAAGCTTGGCGGCTTTGTTCTAGCCGCAGACCTATCGGGACCTGCACCCACTGAAAAAAGCAAATACGCTTCACCCGAACATAGAGAAGAGAAAACAATTGGTACAGCGAGCGATATGTATTCTTTAGCGCTGATCCTCACCGAACTAGTTCTTGGTAAAGACGATGTTGGTCGAGATGCGCAAACTAGCACGTCTGAATCCGTAAGCGCTCCCGCTGAAGCCATTTTTGGAAGTATCACTCCAGCGATCACGCAAGCTCTAGCTCATGAGCCAAGCGCTCGGCCGGATGCAGAAACCTTCAGAGATATGCTCGTTGAAGCAAGCAAGGAACTTAGCCGACCTGACCCTTTACCTATCAAGAGCGGGCTAGGTATCAGCATTACCACTCCGGTCAATCCTGGTGACGCAGACGCAAATAAACCCCAAAAGCGAACTCCTTTTACGCGAATAAAAAAAGCTGCCCGATTTGTAGCATCACGTTTCCGAAGGTGGACATGGTTACTACTTATGGCAGCATTAATCGCAGGTGTTATTTCCATAGTGTATGTAAATGATGATGAAGAGATCATAAATATTAGAGAAGTTCCAGATGTAACTGGATTAACAACACAGAGTCTCCTAGATCAAGCAAGTAGTTTCTGGGAATTGGAAGAAGCCTTAACAAGAGCAGATGGATCTACAGCGGGGACTATTCTAAAGACAATCCCACTACCAGGGGAATTGCTTGAAGAAGGCGAAACCCTCACGTATTTCGTATCCCAAGGTTCGGAATTAAGAGATATTCCTCTTGGGCTCACTGGGTTAAGTATCCAAGATGCAGAAGCTGCTCTTCTTGGGGCAAGGCTGACTCTTGGTGCAATTACTCAACAGTCGGATGAAGACATAGGAATTGGTCTAGTGATTGGCCCCGCAAGCCAAGATTCAGAAATGCCTACGGGTTCTCCCGTCGATTTGATCGTAAGTTCCGGCCCAGAACTTAGAACGATTCCAGTTGGCCTCGAGGGGAATTCTTTTGAAGAGGCGGAAACAGCCCTAGTTCTTGAAGGTTTACAAGTTCGGAAGCAAGAGGTGTATCACCCCACTATCCCAGAAGGAATAGTAGTCATGCTCAACCCCGCTTCAGGTAATACACTTTTGAGAGACTCGTTCGTTGATTTGATAGTTTCCCGTGGACCTGAACCGCTAGCAGAATAATCAAACGAAAAATAGGTGAGATGCCTGAAGTACAAAATGGCTACATGGAGATAAGGCCAATAGGGACGTCAGCCTCTTGATTTGGGTAGACTCATCATGATGTCAGAACCAATTTCACCTGAGGAAGTAGCGCACGTCGCGTACCTTGCACGGCTTCGTCTTACTGAAGACGAATTAAGTCGTTTCACTGAACAACTCGGAGCGATCCTTAACCATGCCGAAGATGTAGAAGCTTTAGAACTGGATGACGTTGAACCTATGTCCCATCCGCTTCCCATTGAGAATACGATGCGAGAAGATGTCCCAAGCCCAATGCTTAAACCTTCTGACTTCCTTCCCGAAGCACCAGCAGTAGAAGATGGAAGATTTCTTGTGCCTAAAATCCTTGGTGAAGAACCATGAGTGGAATGGTTCCCAATCAGTACCAAAGCGCCAGTGAAATAGCCGAGCTTGTATCTACTGGCGAGATTTCCGCAATTGAAATACTTGAGCGACACCTCAATCATATTGAAGAGTACGAGAAAGATGTTCACGCTTTTAACTTGGTAACTATCGACGAAGCTAGAGCAGCAGCAGAAGAGACTGACAAGCTAATTGCTAAAGGAAAAAAAGTAGGGCCGTTAGCTGGAGTGCCGGTAGCAATTAAAGACAACCTTTGTACGAAAGGGATACCCACTACAGCAAGTTCAAAAATTCTTGAAGGCTGGAAACCACCCTACGACGCAACTGTTGTGAAAAAACTTAAAGAAGCGGGAGCGACAATTGTAGGCAAAACAAATTTAGATGAATTTGCTATGGGGAGCTCAACAGAGAATTCCGCCTTCGGCCCTACACGAAACCCTCACGACCTTTCACGTGTTCCTGGTGGGTCAAGCGGCGGAAGTGCGGCAGCTGTAGCAGCAGGGTTTGCGCCTATCGCCATAGGTTCAGATACTGGCGGTTCAATCCGGCAACCAGCATCTCTTTGTGGAGTCGTTGGCGTCAAACCCACGTACGGGGGAGTTTCACGGTACGGGCTCTTAGCATTCGCTAGTTCATTGGATCAAGTAGGGCCTTTCGCCACATCTGTTAAAGACGCGGCGATCGTTCATGAAGTCATCGGAGGTTATGATCCGCTAGATTCAACAAGTATCGAACAAGCCCCTAATTCTTTCTTGGATGTGTTCGATAAAGACATCAGCAAACTTAAAGTAGGTGTCATTAGCGAACTAATGGGAGGAATAGATGGCATCACCCATGAAGTTATCGAACAAACAAACAAAGCTGTTTCGGTTTTGTCTGATGCCGGAGCCCAAGTTGAAGAAGTTTCTCTCCCAGCAGCGTTGTACTGTCTATCCGCGTACTACCTCATCGCACCAGCAGAAGCATCAAGCAACCTCAGTCGCTACGACGGGGTTCGTTACGGGTTACGAATTGATGGCAGCAACCTAAATGAAATGAATGTCAACACGAGAACGGAAGGGTTTGGAGATGAAGTCAAACGGAGAATAATGCTTGGCACATATGCGTTATCCGCGGGATACTATGACGCGTACTATGGAAAAGCACTGAAAGTACGGAGACTTTTAGCAGAGAACTTTGCTGACTTATATAGAAACTATGATGTGCTTCTTTCCCCGACTTCTCCCTGCACTGCCTTCAAGTTAGGGGAGAAAGTAAGTGACCCAATGACGATGTATGTAAACGATGTTTGCACTATCCCGTCAAACCTTGTTGGCCACCCAGCCATTTCTATTCCATTTGGTAAGGGGCAGGATGGGATGCCGATAGGGGTGCAAATACTTGCGCCTCCGATGAAGGAACCGGTGATGTATCAAGTAGCGCATACCTTGGAAACGGCAGCACAATGAAGCAGGAAATTTTTAAAGACACTTGGGAACTTATAGTTGGGTTAGAAGTCCATGCAGAGCTTTCAACGCAAACGAAACTTTTTTGTGGATGCCTCAACCAGTTCGGAAATGAGCCAAATACGAATGTTTGCCCAGTTTGCTTAGGGCTTCCTGGCTCTCTACCAGTTGTAAATGAAACAGCAGTATATTTCGCTATGCGATTAGGGAGAGCATTGCATTGCTCGGTAAACCGGTCAGTATTCGCACGGAAAAACTATTTTTACCCAGATATGCCAAAAGATTACCAAATCAGTCAATACGACTTACCAACGAATCTTGAAGGTTACCTTGAGCTACCAAGTGGAGAAATAATAGGAATCGAACGAGCGCATATAGAAGAAGACACTGGGAAAACTACCCACATTGGAACGAGCGGGAGAATCTCAGGAGCTGACTATTCCTTAGTGGACTACAACCGTGCCGGTGTCCCATTGATTGAAATCGTAAGCAAGCCCGAAATACGAACTATTGAACAGGCCAAAGCGTATGTTTCTGAACTGCGCGGGATTATCTTGGCCCTAGAAATATCGGACGCGAAGATGGAAGAAGGTTCAATACGAGTAGACGCAAACGTTTCCGTTCGTGAAATTGGTGAGAATGACCTAAGGACACGCTGTGAAATAAAAAACGTTAACTCACTTAAATCACTTGGCCGAGCAATTGACTATGAAGCGAATCGTCACATCGGCCTATACAAAAATGGGGAATCTCCGAGACAGGAAACCCGTCATTGGGATGAAAACGCAGGAAGAACCCGCTCTGGCCGATCAAAGGAAGATGCTGAAGATTACCGTTACTTCCCTGAACCCGATTTAGTGCCCCTCAACCCCAGCGAAGAAACAATTACAAAGATCGATCAAGAGATGCCCGAATTGCCTTCTAAACGTAGGGAAAAATTGGCAAATCTAACCGGAGTGAAACCAAGTGACGTCGCCCTGATTGTAGAACGAAACCATGATGCCTTCGCTTTAAATGTTATTGAAGACGGAGGGCTACCCGATCAAGTAGTGAAACACCTGGTGAATAACTTATCTGCTGGTTTAGGGGAGTTAACAGCAGAAGCTCTCGCACAATTGGTCCAAATGGAAAACAAGTCAGAAATCACCAGTACGCAAGCAAAGAAAATGCTAGGAGAACTAGTCCAAAGAGGAGGAACTCCAGCAGAGTTAGCAACCGAATTGGGATTTGAGGCAATTGATACAAATGAAGTAGAGAATTTAGTGGACCAACTCATTAACGAGCATTCCGATGAGTGGGAACGTTTCTGTTCAGGTGATACGAAAGTCCAAGGATTTTTCGTCGGTCAGGTAATGAAAGCAACATCTGGCCAAGCAGACGGAAAGCTCATAAATCAAATCCTAAACGAACGTTCGACAAGTAAATAAGCACTGCTGGCGTATATATGCCCAACAATAGATTCTGTGCGGTACGGTCCAGAGTATGGGAGGAACACTAAAGACCCTATTTTCGAGTTCAGTAACCGTTATGGAAACTCGTACTTCAACAGTCGATGCATCATTTCTCTCACCAGAGGAACGAACCTACCTAGAGAGTGTTTCACAAAATCGTAAAAGAGAATTCATCGCAGGCCGCTTCTGCGCTCGCGAAGCAATGAAGTCAGCAAACATATCCCCAGAACATATCCGTATAGGGGAAAAAGGAGAGCCAATCTGGCCTCATAATATCGTGGGATCAATAACGCATTCACATGGTTATGCTGCTGCTGCAGTCGCAAAAAAATCAGAAGTCCTCTCACTGGGCTTAGATGCAGAAACAGACGAACCTCTGTCTTCCAAAGTGCTTCAGAGAATAGGCAACACTCAAGAACAAGAATGGGTTAAATCTGTTGATAGCTCGCTTATCCAAAACCCGGGGAAAGTCCTTTTCTCAGCGAAGGAAGCAACATACAAAGCTTGGTATCCCATTACCCAAGAATGGTTAGGTTTCCAAGAAGCCCACATTGATTTCCACAGTGACGAGAACACCTTCACAGTGCATATCCAAAAAAACGGTCCTATCAGAGAAATGCATGGTAAATATGACACTCGCAAAGGCGTAATCATCGCAGCTATTGAAATACCTTCCCCACAATCTGAAATTCAGTCGTGAAGCAAAGCAATTTCCTCTTTAAAAGCTCTGCGAAAATCTCTATTATTTTGCCAGCGTTGAATGAAGAGAAAAGAATTTCTCCCCTGTTGAACGCCCTGCGTTCAATATCCATTGACCCCCAAAATATCGAACTGATCGTGGTTGATGATGGAAGCACTGACAACACAAGTTTGATCTGCCAGCGAATCATTAACGATTTCTTTCCAGAGGGGAAAGTAATAACGAAACCCAAAAATACTGGGAAAGGAAGTGCGCTACGAACCGGGGTAGCGGCTGCAAATGCGCCAATAATCATCACCATGGATGCAGATATGGCAACCGACCTACAGGCAATTGACGTAGCTTTACTCGCTCTAGAAACTCAGGATGTAGTTGTAGGCTCACGAAATTTACAAGGATCGACTACTCATGGGACATCAACAATCCGCCGAATAGTTACAACTGGGTTCTCATTCTTTAATCAAGTAATGACGAGGCACAACGTATCGGATACACAATGTGGGTTCAAGGCATATCAAGGGCCAATAGCAAAGATACTTTTTGCAACGTCAGTAATAAATGGATTCTCTCATGACGCAGAAATCCTTGACCTTGCATTTCAGAACAATCTCTCAATACAGGAAATAGCTGTCAACTGGACTGCGATACCAGAGTCAAAAGTCAGAATTATAAAAGACTCATACGAATCTTTTTATGAATTCTGTGCGTACCGAATGAAACTTCGGAAACCGCAATCCATTCGAGGGCTAATAGTTGCAAGTCAGTCGGATGACCCCTTCCTAACTGAGGAGATACTCCATAGCCTTCCAGACGGGAGTTTATGCATGCAACGAGATTCAGGAATAGAAATATTCTTCACAAATCTAGAAAATGGTAATGAATTGCAATTAGTCAATGAACTGCAAAAAAAATTCCCCAATTATGAACTCCGTCGAACGAGCTACTCCAAGAGGGATCTTTCTAAGATCTTGAAGACACCACTAACTGGTTCTTAATACTCGCTGACGGTAACATCGTCTATAAGTAACAAATAGGGATTATGGGTAAATTGGGAAACTCCACACACAGGTTTAAGGGAACTATCGGGAAGACTCTTGACGAGTCTGAGCCATGGTTTGAGTCCCCAAATCACCCTGGTGAAGAAACCCCGAACGTAGTAGTGGTTCTATTGGACGACACGGGATTCGCTCAGTTGGGGTGCTATGGATCTTCTATTGATACAAAAAATATTGATGCTTTAGCAACTCATGGACTGCAGTTCACAAACTTTCATGTCACGCCGCTCTGTTCACCTACAAGAGCAGCGCTTTTAACTGGTCGATCCCAGCATGCGGTTGGGATGAGATCAGTTTCCAACTTCCGCACTGGATTCCCACACATGCTCGGGCACATAACCAATGAGGCAGCAACTATGGCTGAGATTTTCCAAGCAGAAGGCTACGCCACGTTTTGCGCTGGGAAATGGCACTTAGCCCCAATGGAAAACTGTTCAGCCGCTGGCCCGTTTGACCAATGGCCTCTTGGCAGAGGATTTGATCGTTTCTATGGTTTCCTAGAAGGAGAAACAGATCAATTTCACCCTGACCTTGTCAGAGATAACCATTCTGTTGAACCCCCTGCGAAACCAGAAGATGGTTATCACCTAAGCGAAGATATTGTTAACAACCTTCTGGAAATGATTGCTGATTCAAAAGGAATTCGACCAGACCGCCCGTTCTTTGCATATCTCCCATTCGGGGCTACACATGCTCCGCACCAAGCCCCTCCCGATTACTTAGCTAAGTACAGAGGTGTTTTCGATGAAGGTTGGGATGTCGTTCGTGAACGTTGGCATAACCGTCAGTTAGAACTTGGAGTAATCCCATCAGGAACACAATTAGCTCCAAGAAACCCTGGGGTCGAAAAATGGGATGAACTGCCAGAAAATCAGAAACGCTTAGCGGCGCGTCTCCAAGAAGCATTTGCAGCTTTCCTTGATCATACAGATGACCAAATTGGTCGCCTAGTAAACGGTTTGCGTGATTCAGGCCAACTAGATAACACAATCTTCATTCTCCTCTCAGATAACGGCGCTTCTCAAGAAGGAGGTCCTTTTGGGGTTATGCACGAAATGAAGTTTTTCAATGGGATATTAGAAACCCCAGATCAAGCCATTGAAAACATTGATGACATAGGGGGACCGCATAGCCACACCAATTACCCATGGGGATGGGCGCAAGCAGGTAACACTCCGTTCAAATGGTATAAACAAAATACTCATGAAGGAGGCGTGCACGTCCCCATGATTATTCATTGGCCTAAAGGAATTGAGGAGAAAAACCAGGGTTCTTTACGAAACCAATTCGCAAATGTTTCTGACATCGCACCTACTCTTTTTGAAATACTAAACATGCAAGCACCTGAAACATATAAAGGTATTCCACAGATTCCTATCACAGGCCATTCCTTCGCTCATCTTCTTGCAGACCCAAACGGAATTTCTCACAACACAGTCCAATACTTTGAGAACATGGGCAGCAGGGCGCTCATAGCAGGAGAATGGAAAGCTGTTTGCCGGCACCAACAAGGCGCGGATTACGACACCGAACGATGGGAATTATACAAACTCACTGATGACTGGTCCGAATGCAATGACCTCGCTGAGTCCGAACCAAAAAAATTGGCAGAGTTGCAGAACCTATGGTGGGAAGAAGCTGAAAAGCACGGCGTTCTTCCACTTGATGACAGAGGGTTTGAATTATTTGGAGCACGATTCAGAGACTTGTCACCGCACCCAACGAGCCGAAAATATGTGTACAGGCCTCCAATGTCTCCCATACCAGGTCAAGCAAGTGCAGCAATTGGTGGAAGAAGCTTTGACCTGACAGCCACAGTTACGAGAGAAAAAAACGAGGAGGGAGTACTGTTCTCAACAGGAACAGAGAACTCTGGCATATCAATATTCATACAAAAAGAACGTTTAGTCGTAGATTACAACGCATTTGACAGCCATTCGGTTGTAACGTCCACCGTTGAGGTCCCAACCGGAAACTCGACACTTCTCGCTCAATTCCGCAGACTCAAAGAAGGCGGAGAAATCAAAATCTACATCAACGGAGAACCATCCGGATCTGTAGAGGTTCCCCTATTCATGAGAATGATCTCTTCTGTAGGTTCAAGCATAGGTTACGACCACGGATCAGCTGTCTCACCTCAATATGAAAGCCCCTTTCCTTTTTCAGGCGAGCTACATCAAATCGAAATCCAACTCGCAGCCAAAAGAGCACCCGATGTCGATGAAGCTCAGGCGCGAGCTGAAAACGCAAGACAATAGATCGCTATTTAACAGGAGGAAACAATGATCGCTATCACTCTTCTCGGAACAGGCTCTCCAATCCCGGACCCCAACCGGGCAGGACCAGCAACGCTGATACAAGCTGGTGAAGAGAACTACCTAGTTGACGCAGGTAGAGGCGTGCTCATGCGGATGGCAGCCGCAGGATGCGGCGCCAACATGCTCAATGGGGTCTTGATCACACATCTTCATAGTGATCACATAACTGACTTAAATGACGTCATCACATCTGCTTGGATCGCCACGTTCACAGAACAGGAACCTCTTCAAATCGTTGGCCCACCTGGGACAAAAGAGGTGGTTGACAGGCTTTTGCATTTCCTTAGCTTTGACATCAAATACCGAATAGACCATCACGAAGATCTGAACGAACCTCCAGCAGTGGATGTTACTGAAATCGAAAGTGGAGTAGTGGAATTAAAAGGTGACGTAAAAATATCTACTGAACCGACAGACCACCGACCGGTAGGCCCCACTATTGCGTTCCGCTTCGACCATGGAAATGATGCTGTTGTTGTAGCAGGAGACACCATCCCATGTGCTGGCCTGGACAAATTATGTACCGGAGCGAAAGGACTTGTTCATACCGTTATACGTAAGGACATTATTGAGAATATTCCTCTCCAACGCCTACAAGATGTTTGCGATTACCACTCTTCGGTTGAAGAAGCTTCACAAACCGCAGAACGCGCTGGAATAGAAACACTTGTTTTAACACATTACGTACCCGCTTTCCCTTCAGGACAAGGAGAAGAATGGGAAGAGATAGCATCCCAACATTTCTCCGGAAGAATTGAACTAGGCGATGACTTACACAGAGTAGAAATAGGATAGTAAAGAGGAGAAACATGGAGACAATACGAACCCCTGACAGTAGATTCACCAGCTTACAAAATTACCCATTCGAACCGAACTATGTTGAAATCAATGATGCTGAAGGCGGAACTTTACGCGTCCATTACCTTGATGAAGGCCCCAAAGACAAAGATCCTATTTTATTGCTCCATGGAGAACCTTCATGGAGTTACCTATACCGGCATATGATTCCCATTCTCGTAGAAGAGGGGCATCGGGTTGTAGTCCCAGATTTAGTCGGTTTTGGTAAGAGCGATAAACCAATTGAACAAACTGACTACTCTTACGCCAGACATGTTGAATGGATGAGAGAACTAGTCTTTGACCATTTAGACCTAAACAACATCACTTTCTTCGGTCAAGATTGGGGTGGATTAATAGGGTTACGACTAGTAGGACTTTCTCCGGAGCGTTACGCAAGGGTCGTTATCGGAAATACTGGCCTTCCGACTGGGAAAGGGGAAGCAACGGAGGCTTTTCTAAGATGGCAAAAATTTTCACAGACAACCCCAGAATTTCCAGTAGGGAACCTTATCAACTCTGCTTGCGTACGAGATCTCAACCCTGAGGAAATTAACGCATTTGACGCGCCTTTCCCCACCGATGATTACAAAGCGGGAGCAAGAATCTTCCCATCTCTCGTTCCCACAAGTGAAGAAGACCCTGCGAGCAAAGACAATGCTGATGCATGGGTAACACTCAGTGCGTTTACCAAACCTTTCCTTCTTGCATTTAGTGATAGCGACCCAGTAACCAAAGGCGGAGACGCCCCATTTCATGCGAAAGTACCCGGAACTAAACAACAGAATCATGTAACGATAGAATCTGCCGGGCATTTCTTCCAAGAAGACAAAGGTCCAGAACTTGCCACACTTATTAACGACTTTATTGCTAACACATAACACCTGAGAGAAGAGTAACTATGGCATCACCAAAATACGGGAGCGTTGACTACGATTACGCCCTGCAACTCGCTACCACCACTGCAGATGAAGACGGACCTATTTGGATGGTTAATCTCATGAAATATCATGATGTAGCCCAGTACGAAGATGGAAACACGACAGAAATCACAGGTCGAGAAGCTGACGATCGTTACACACCACTAGGACCTCTTGAAGCCGTAGGGGCTGAAATCGTTTACCTCGGCGAAGTTGAAAACAAACTTCTTGGTGATGATCGAGATTGGGATCGGATAGCAGTTGTGAAATATCCAACAAGGAAATCATTCATTGATATGCAAGAAAGAAAAGACTTCCAAGAAAAACACGTACACAAGGAAGCAGGGATGAAAGAGACAATAGTTATGGGCTGCTTACCTATAGATGTTCCAAACGCGCAAAGTTCCCTTCCTGATTGGGAGAAGGTAGAACATCCGCCAAGCAGTGAAGACGGTCCGATAATCGCTCTGCATGTCGTGAAATTTAATGACCGGACTGAGGTAGGTGAAACCCCAGAAAAAATGGCTGAATATACTTTGAAAGCAGCTACTGTCGGCACCGAACACGGTGTTCGCGTCTCTGGCTGGTTTGGGGTAGAGGGCACAATTGTTGGTGACGGGAGAGAATGGGATCAAGTCCGATTTAATGCTTTCCCAAGTAAAGCGGCTTTCATGGCGGTAGTTCAGGACCCGGCAAGACTAGAAGCGCAGAAAGCACACAGAGAACCAGCAATCGCAGATACGTATGCGTTGATAGTTCGAACAAAATTCGATCAGATTAAAGATTCAATAGAGCAATAAGAACTGAATGCTGAAGTTCTCACTTCAATTCAGTTCACCGATTATCTTTTTGATAGCACGCAAGCAATCACGGACAGCATAAACCTAAAGGGTGCAGGGGGTCGCTGAGTTTATTTAGCCATCGGTGACGCAGCCGTTGGATGCATCTTCAACGAGGCGGATGTACTTCCACAAGGTACCTGATGTGGCCTTAAACGGTGGCGCTACCCATTGCTCGGCACGGGAAGCGAGTTCGCTATCGGTGACCTCCACGGTGATCTCATGGCTCTCGTCATCGATCGTGATGATATCCCCGTCGCGCACCAGAGCGATCGGACCGCCTTCTTGTGCCTCGGGGACGACGTGTCCAACGATAAAACCGTGGCTTCCGCCGGAGAAGCGTCCGTCGGTGATCAAAGCGACATCGTCAATGAAGCCCGCGCCTGCGAGCGCGCTAGTGGGCGTTAGCATCTCGGGCATTCCCGGTCCACCTTTGGGGCCTTCATAACGAATCACAATCACATCACCTGACTGGATTCGGTCTTCTTCAAGTCCAGCGATCATGTCTTCTTCAGAGTCAAACACGCGTGCTGGACCGGTGAAGAGTAGACCTTGTTTGCCGGTGATCTTGCCGACCGAGCCGCCAGGAGCGAGGTTGCCGCGCAGGATTGAGATATGGCCTCTCGACTTCACTGCGGTATCGAGCGATGCAATAACGTCTTGGTCCTTGAGTAGGCTAGGCACCTCGGATAGGTTCTCGCCCAATGGTTTACCTGTGACCGTCATCTGGTCACCGTCGAGCATGCCCTCGTCGAGCAGGTACCGCATGACGCCAGGAACGCCGCCAACGTCATGGAGGTCTTCCATCACGTACTGTCCTGATGGTTTCAGGTCGGCGAGCAGTGGCACTCGTGCGCTCGTTGCGAGCCAGTCGTCGAGGTTCAGTTCGAGCTCGAACGCACGGGCGATCGCGATCATGTGTAACACAGCGTTGGTTGATCCACCGAGTGCCATGGTCACGACCATTGCGTTCTCAAGCGACTCACGGGTGACGATCCGACGCGGCGTCAATCCCTCTGAGAGAAGCATTTCCATCATTGCGCCAGCAGTAACGCACTCTTGGACTTTGGCGGGGTCCTCAGCAGGTGTGCATGAAGAGTATGGCAGGCTCAAACCCATAGCTTCGATGGCGGTGGCCATCGTGTTTGCGGTATACATCCCACCGCACGCACCAGCCCCAGGAATGGCACACGACACAATCGTCTGGCGTTCTTCTTCTGTAATCGTACCTGCGAGGAATTGCCCGTAACTCTGGAAGGCCGACACGACGTCGAGTTTCTCTTCAGCACCTCCGATGGTTGCGCAACCTGCCCGGATCGTACCGCCGTAGACCATAATCGCAGGTCGATCGAGGCGACCCATCGCTATGACACAGCCCGGCATGTTCTTGTCGCAACCAGGCAAGGTAACAAGACCGTCGTACCATTGTGCTGCCATGACCGTTTCGATCGAATCAGCGATCAGATCGCGGCTCTGTAGCGAATACGACATGCCATCTGTTCCCATGGAGATGCCATCGGAGACACCAATCGTGTTGAATCGCATACCGACGAGACCCGAGTCAACAACCCCGCGTTTCACGTGTATACCAAGACCGTCGAGGTGCATATTGCATGGGTTGCCCTCATACCAGCATGCTGCGATACCGATCTGAGGCTGGTCCAAATCTGAGTGGCTCAGACCGGTGGCTAAGAGCATCGCTTGGGATGCGCCTTGACTCTTAGGTTGAGTGATCCGTGACGAGTGGATGTTCATCTGGACTGGTTGTTCGTTCATCATGCCACCGTGTTCGGTTCGTTCCATTATTGATACGGCAGGTTAGCAGAGTTTTGCCAGTTTTAAGTTGAGAAACTCCGAAAAGGTAGTGCCAACTGTTACAAACGAGAAATAGCTGCTGGTTAGCTAAAACCCCAAAAACTATTTGCCTGACCGTATTCCTTGGCTTCCTTGGTCATCCATTCAAATTTTCCCTGCCTAACCCCAGAAGAGGATATGGGGCTGATTTCTTCTGAAACTTTTAAAAGGATTTCTTCAGGGACTGGAATGTTATTTCTCGGGGCAACTGCCAACCTAGGTAACCGCTGTAGGCAGTCCCTCATATGTGCCTCATCCTTGTAGAAGGCTAAATCCTGCAATTGTGCCCATTTATCTGCACCGAGAATTACCACATCGTATCCTTCGGCAATATCGGCGATTAATTGTTTCGAGGTTCTAACCACCTGAGCACCCGGGATTCCTGAAACTGACGCTTGAATGACTTCTATTCTGTCACCAATTGAGGGAGCCGTAATGTTCTCTTTCCCTAAAGCTACCTCTGAAATAGCAAGGTCAATTCGACACAACGAAAGATGTTCAATAGCACTCCGGATGATTTCCAAATGTCCAATCGTAGGTGGGTTAAATGACCCCGGATAGATTGCTGTGGTCATGACGGCAATATATCCCTATCTTCTAATTCGCCGGAAACGCCAAAGGCTTTAAGAACAATAAGAAAAGCAAACCCGAGAACCACAGTCATAATTATCGAAACAGGGCCCATTCCAGAGCTCTCGTATACTCTTGCGCCAATAATCGCTCCAAAAAATCTCCCAAATGCCCACCCAGCATAGACAAAACCCATCATTGCTCCGCGTGCTTTACTATCAAGCTCGGTGCAGGTTGAAAGCATGGAAACAATTACCGATTCCGTGCAAATAAACCAAAAGGAAATCAATAACAGGGCGGCCCATATAGAAGACTCTCCAAGTGGAAGAAAAATAGAAAGCGGCAGAGACAAAATAAGAGCCACTTTCACTACCTTAACTTTTCCGAACCTATCGCCGAAAATGGCTACACCCCCAGACCCAATCAACTCAGCGACACCTATAACTAGGGCGATAAACCCAAGCCCAGAGGTTGACAAGCCATGTTGATCTTCAAGAAAAGCAGCAAATGTAACGAGCATCATCATATGGCCACAACCAAGTGCAACCATAGCTAGTAGAGCAAAACGGGCGATAGGGGAAAGGCGCGAAATGGGCAGGGTTTCAGCTTTCGCTTCGCTCTTTGGCAGAAATAGGTGAAAAACAACTCCTGTAAGAGCGCAGAGAATAGCGGTGACTAGAAAAGGAGTACGCCATGTCCCCGCTCGAATTAACACAGCAGCAACTGGCATACCGATAACGAACGAAAGAGCCCATGTCGTTTCAATCAAACCAATTGCTCGGGAGCGTTTATCAAAAGGAACTGATGCTCCAGTCCATGCGCTAGAACCAATATCAAAAGAGTTCTTGGAAATAGAAGCTAAAACAAGGGCGAAGACGAAAAGGATCAAGCCTGAACTTGCGCCTTGTAAAGCAGTAGCCATTCCAAGGCCGCAAATACCAGCAACCATAGCTTGATAAGTTCCTCGCTTATCAGTAATTTTCCCAAGTAAAGGACTAGAGATTTCTACAAGATCCCTCATCGCTAAAGCTGTGCCCATAGTCCCAGTCGAAACGCCTAAACCACGAGAAATTGTAGGCAAGAAAGGAAAGACCAAACGGTAAGCAATATTAGAAATAAACCTTCCAAATGTGATAAGAATTAGTCCAGCAGGTAACTCTGCATAAAATTTTTTCACACCTGATTTAGAATCATCATTTATTCCCACAAAACGATGGTACGAGATGATGCGTCAACCACAACAAAAAAACCTTTAATATCGGTTTTTCACAAAATGTAGGTGTTATCCCCGCCGGTACTGTCCAACTAATGGGTACCGTAAAGGGGTCAGATAGCACGAATCGCGTAAAGGTAGCGAGATGAAAACCAACGGCGGAAAAGCCTTAATGAAAAATCTTGAAGCTCAAGGCGTTGAGATTGTCTTCGGTCTCCCAGGTGGAGCTATCTTGCCTGCATATGATCCGCTAATTGACTCTTCGATTCGCCACGTTTTGGTACGGCATGAACAAGGTGCAGGTCACATGGCAGAAGGATATGCCCACGCAACTGGACGGCCTGGAGTAGCTATTGTAACGAGTGGCCCCGCAGCGACAAATATGGTTACACCTCTTGCTGACGCAATGCTTGACTCAGTTCCGCTGGTTTGCATAACAGGTCAGGTAGCTAGTGGCGCTATAGGTTCTGACGCTTTTCAGGAATGCGATACAACCGGAATAACTATGGCAGTAACAAAGCACAATTTCCTAGTTACTGACGCCGAACAAATACCCCAAGTTATCCATGACGCATTTTATATAGCTACGACCGGAAGGCCAGGCCCAGTACTCATCGACATCCCAAAGGACCTTGTTGATGCGAAAAACCCAGTGTCCCAATTTGAGGATTACGAACCTTCTGGACATGATCTACCAGGCTATAAACCAACGATAGAACCTAACCTAGAAGACATTCAGGCCGCAGCTAAGCTCATCTTCCAATCCCAAAAACCAGTTATTTATAGCGGAGGTGGGATTCTTAAAGCACGAGCAGCTGAACAGCTTAAAGATTTAGCTGAACTGCTAGATATCCATGTTGTTACAACACTTATGAATAGGGGCGGGTTCCCTGATAACCACCCCCTTGCTTTAGGTATGCCAGGAATGCATGGGAACTACACCGCTGTCACTGCCCTCCAACAATCAGACCTGCTAATTACCCTAGGCGCCCGTTTCGACGACAGAGTTACAGGAAAAGTAGATGCCTTCGCACCTGATGCTAAAATCATCCATGCTGATATTGACCCAGCCGAATTCAACAAAGTTCGCTCTGCAGATGTCGCAATACAAGGAGATGTCGGAAGAACAATTACCGAACTTATTAAAGCAATTAGAGAACTCGAAGATACTGAGAGTCACGCCGACCGTTCCGTATGGAAATCTCAGATCAGTGGATGGAAAGAAAAATATCCCCTTGTTTACGATGAATGGCAGACAGGTGAAGGGCTAAAACCCCAATATGTTATAGAGCAATTGAGAGACAATACACCAGATGACACGATTGTCGCATCAGGCGTTGGCCAACATCAAATGTGGGCAAGCCAGTTCTGGAACTTCAACCACCCCTATACCTGGATAAATTCAGGGGGATTGGGGACTATGGGTTTTGCTGTACCAGCAGCGATAGGAGCCAAAGCAGGGAAACCGGAACGTATGGTGTGGGCCATAGACGGAGACGGCTGTTTCCAGATGACCAATCAAGAACTAGTAACAGCAAGACTTGAAAATTTCCCCGTAAAGATAGCGGTATTAAATAACGGATATTTAGGGATGGTACGACAATGGCAAGAACTTTTCTACGACGAGCGATACAGCGAAGTTCACCTACAACCTGACCTACCCGACTATAAAATGTTGGCTGAATCAATGGGGTGCGTGGGTATCCGAGTGGAATCACCAGAAGAAGTTAAACCAGCCATCGAGCAAGCAAACGAAATTAATGACCGGCCGGTAGTCGTCGACTTCAGAACAGAAGCAAGCGAGAATGTTTACCCAATGGTTCCAGCTGGACAATCAAATAGTGAAGTAATTGTTCACCCTTCGCAAGGAAATGAAAAATGAGTTCAGTTCGGTTTCATACCCTTGTAGTCAGAGTGGAAAATAAACCCGGAGTTCTTGCGCGTGTTTCAGGACTTTTCGCAAGAAGGGGATTTAATATCGAATCTCTAGCGGTAGCCCCAACAGACAATGAACTATTTAGCCGACTGACAATAGTCGTTGACGCAGAATCAGCCCCCCTTGAACAAGTTGTGAAACAACTAGACAAACTAATCAATGTTGTTGAAATTCAAGAGTTATCTCCCAAAGACTCGATAAGTCGAGAACTTATCCTCGCTACAGTCAATGTAGAAGAAGGAAGAGAAGATCAAATTATGCGAGAAATAGAGTCGTTTGAAGCGAATGTCTTAAGCGTAGGGGATCAGAAAATAGTCGTATCATTATCAGGAACCCCTGAGATAATAAATGATTTTGAAGTTGTATTAGAAACATATGGGATTGTGGAAGTTCAACGGACAGGAATAATCGCTCTTTCAACAATCACATCGTGACGAGAGAAAAGAAGATCTAAGAAGATACAAGCCAAATTAATAAGGAGAAACAGTGGCAAACATCTATTACGAAGCCGATGCAGATCGGACGCAGATTGAAACAAAAAAAATTGCTGTACTTGGGTATGGGTCTCAAGGGCATGCGCATGCTTTAAACCTAAAAGAATCCGGTATTGATGTAGCAGTGGGTTTACGACCAGAGTCAAGTTCTGTGGCAAAAGCACAAGAAGCTGGACTTCAAGTAATGAGTATTGCCGAAGCGTCAGCTTGGGCAAACGTAGTAATGCTTCTCCTGCCAGATACCGATCAGGCAGAAATTTATGAAACCCATATAGGGCCGAACCTAAATGATGGCGATACTTTGATGTTCTCACACGGTTTTAATATTCGATTCGATTTAATTCAACCTCCGTCAAATGTTGACGTTGTCATGGTCGCTCCCAAAGGACCAGGGCACTTAGTGAGAAGAACATATGTTGAGGGCGGCGGCGTTCCCTGCTTGATAGCAGTTGAGAATAACCCTTCTGGCAACGCAAAAGAATTCGCACTAGCGTACGCCGATGCAATCGGTGGAGCCAGAGCCGGAGTAATTGAGACAACGTTTACTGAAGAGTGCGAAACGGACCTATTCGGCGAGCAAGTTGTCCTCTGTGGAGGGTTAACCGAACTTGTGAATAGCGGGTTCAATACATTGGTTGGTGCCGGATATCAGCCAGAAATAGCTTATTTCGAATGCTTACACGAGCTTAAGTTAATTGTTGACCTTATGTATGAAGAAGGTATCGCTGGTATGCGTTATAGCGTTTCTGATACCGCAGAATATGGTGATTTAACGAGAGGCCCACGAGTAGTAGACGATCACGTTCGGGAGACAATGCAGACTATTCTTGAAGAAATTCAAAATGGAACATTCGCTGAAGAGTGGGTAGCTGAAGCAAGAGGGGGACGGAAACGATTCCTAGAACTTGAAGCTGCTGGCCATGACTTGCCCGTTGAGCAGGTGGGTAAAGAATTGCGTGCCATGATGCCCTGGATTTCATCTGGGAAACAAAGTGTGAAAGATACCAGTGGGGGACAAGGCTAAAGAAAAGCCCTTCACAGGTTGCAGAATGACGTAGATTCTGGTTCAATCAATAACAACATTAAGAGAGGTCATTAGTGGCCCGGCAACCTAGGATGGACACCCAAGGTGCTTCCCAGAAATGGGGATGTGGTACGAAAGTACAAGTAATTGTCCCAACGGATAAACACACATCGAGAAATCAAGCAAACTGGGATCCTTTCAAGCAAACAATAGAAAGGTAAATATGAGCAATTGGCAATTTGAAACTCAGCAAATACACGCTGGGCAAGAACCAGATGCAGCTACGAACGCGAGAGCTGTTCCGATATACCAGACAACCTCATTCACATTCAATAGCACCGAGCATGCTTCAAACCTGTTCGCGCTAGCAGAGATGGGAAACATATACACCCGTATCATGAATCCAACGCAAGGGGTTTTTGAAGCGAGAGTATCTGCTTTAGAAGGGGGAACAGAAACAGCTGTAGGTATCCCTGGGGCCTTGGCAACATCGTCTGGGCAAGCAGCAGAAGTTCTTGGTATTCTGACAATTCTTGAATCCGGAGACCACATGGTTTCAGGGGCATCTCTCTACGGTGGAACGTATAACCTCTTCCATTACACCCTTCCGAAGCTGGGGATAGAAGTTACTTTCGTCGAAGATCCTGATGATTTAGAAGAATGGCAGTCTGCAGTGCGAGACAACACGAAACTTTTCTACGGAGAAATGAACCCAAACCCGAAGAACAACTGGCTTGATGTTTCAGGAATAAGCGGGGTAGCTCATGCTAACGGTGTCCCTCTTATGGTTGATAACACGGCCGCAACACCATATCTTGTTAGGCCGCTAGAGCACGGAGCGGATATTGTTGTTCATTCTGCGACAAAGTACATAGGTGGCCATGGAACCTCAATAGGTGGCATCATTGTCGACGGGGGCAGCTTCGATTGGGGAGCTAGCGGGAAATTC
>Ga0315327_10000012_pt1 | contig 68743 bp, 107 predicted proteins | sample M110032315metaG_FD_203460 | JGI IMG/M metagenome (GOLD analysis project Ga0315327, IMG submission 203460) | Ammonia-oxidizing marine archaeal communities from Monterey Bay, California, United States - M1 100m 32315 | ecosystem: Environmental > Aquatic > Marine > Coastal | place: USA... | reverse complement strand
TACCATCACCGTGAATGACTGGAGTATTGATTTAATTAATCGTATCTTAAGTGAAGATTTGTACCAAAAATTAAAAGATACTCCGCATTGGGTTAACTTTAGGGAACAGGCGGCTTGGTATACTTTAACTGGCATACCCTCACACAGTTGGACCTCATTTTTTGAGTTAGATAATTATGGGTGGCATAATTCCGCTTCATGGGACACTCATTATACATTAGAGGATTTACATAAAAATGTAGAAGTAAGAGGCCCCGAGTGGGACACCACCCTATTAGAAGAAGAGACTGAAGACTTAGTAAGTAAATCTTTACAGCAATATAATATTGTAAAAAGCAAAAAGAGCGATACTATAGTTCGACATTTCGCAGGAGGCCAACCTTGGAATGCTCAATACTTTAAAAAATGAATTTTCCAATAGAACAAGTCATTAACTAAATGAAAATAGCTTTTACAGACTTTTGGGTGGATTTTGATCCTGAAAATAATTTTTTTATAGACTTATTTAGAGAGATTTATGGCAATGTCCATGTTTCACATCCAAGTGATTCAGATATTTTATTTTTTGGACCTTACAGTCAAACTCATTTGCATTTCCAAAGAAAAAGTTTAATTAAAATATTTTATACAGGAGAAAATGAAAGGCCTAACTTTGCGTGGTGCAATTATTCTTTAACTTTTGATTTTGACGATTACGCAGGCCGCAACGTGAGATTACCTTTATGGTTTTTACAGTTGGACTGGTTCAACAAGAAGACATATAAAAATCCAGAGTTTATTTTACCTTTACAGGAGATAGAAAATAATAAATATATACAACAGCCAAAAAATAAATTTTGTGCTTTAGTGAATAATAACCTATTTGACGACCGCGTAGCATGTGTTAACCTATTAAATAAATATAAAACTGTTGATTGCTACGGAAAGCCCTTCGGTAATTGGTTTTACGGGGAATCTGGTAAATATAAGTTGCTTTCCGATTATAAATTTTCTGTTTGTTTCGAAAACTCTTTAGCTCCGGGAGGAGGCTATTACACCGAAAAATTAATTCATGCCAAATGTTCAGGCACGCTTCCTTTATATTATGCCGACCCTAGGGTAGGCGAAGATTTTAATACAAAAAGTTTTTTAAACCTTAATGACTACGGCTCAATGCAAGATTTAGCAAATCATGTCATTGAGATCGATCAAAATGATGATCTTTACAATCAAATAATCAATGAGCCTTTATTCCATAAAGTGCCCGACAAAGAAAATCTGGAAGAGTTGAAAACTAAAATTAAAAACTTAATTAAGATTTGAGAGCTCTAATTACAGGTTCAGCAGGCTTAATAGGAAGTCAGGCGGCACACTTTTTTCATAGCAAAGGCTATTATGTAGTGGGTATTGATAATGATATGCGTTCTTATTTTTTTGGTGAAGAAGGATCTAATAAGGAGAACCTTAAAGACTTAACTGAAACATTGGGGGTTACTTATTCTCATCATACTGTAGACATAAGAGACTATCAAAAATTAGAAGATATTTTTAAAAATAATAAATTTGATATCATTATACACACCGCAGCCCAACCTTCTCACGATTGGGCCGCGAAAGAGCCGATAACAGATTTTCACATAAATGCTGTTGGTACGTTTAATTTGTTAGAGCTAACTCGGCTATACAATAAAGACGCTACATTTATTTTTACCTCAACTAATAAAGTTTATGGAGATAGACCTAATCTTTCATTTGAGACAGGCGTTCCAGATTCTCAGTATAAACATTTATTCATAGAAGAGCTTAAAACAAGATACGAAGGAGTGTTCTTGACTCCCGACACTGCCTCTGCAAGAAAAACCACCACTATCGTCTTACCCTCCGCCACCATAGACGAAACAATGTCTATAGATCAATGCAAACATTCTATTTTTGGCGCATCTAAGGTAGCTGCAGACGTTATGTGCCAAGAGTATGGCCGCTATTTTGGTATGAATGTGGGTGTTTTTAGGGGAGGGTGTCTTACTGGCTCCAATCATTCAGGGGTAGAGCTTCATGGCTTTTTATCTTATTTAGTAAAATGCGTTTCAAGCAACAAGCCATATAAGATTTTTGGTTACAAGGGTAAACAGGTGCGTGATAATATCGATGCTGAAGACTTAATTGAAATGTTTTGGCACTTTCACCAGTCACCTAGAGAAGGAGAAGTTTACAATGCGGGAGGCGGCGCTTTTAATTCACTTTCAGTCCTTGAGGCCATACAAAAAACAAACGAAATAACTGAAGCAAATTATACTAATTTTACCACTGTTCCAGAGAACAGGATAGGGGATCATATTTGGTATGTTTCTGATCTTTCTAAATTTCAGAACCATTATCCTGAATGGGGGATACGCACCCGCCTTAATACAATTATAGAAAGAATAGTTAAATCAAATCATGAACTTAAAAATAGATAAAATTTTTTGCTGTCACCACCCATCTGAACACCTTAGTCATCGCAAAAAAAAGCTAGAAGATTTTTTTTCTAAAAATGAACTGCAAGTTGAATGGGTCACCTCTTTTACACCTGAAAATACTAAACAATTTAATACAGAGGGTTTGTTAAAAAATATACAAGAAAAAGGACCTCAAAGTTGCAGGGGACTTAGTGAAGAAGCTGTAGCAAATGCATACGACTTAACTGCTAAGTGTGCGTCTTTACTACTTAAGCATAATTATTGTTACGAACAGCAGCTACAACATGGCTATAATAATATTTTAATTCTAGAAGATGATGTAAACTTAGAAGAAACTTTTTCTCAAAACTACTTTAATAAATGCTTAGATGAGTATGAAAAACAAAATTTAGAAATGTTATTTTTGGGTTCATGCTGTAACCTGCATTACCCAAATACAAAACCAGATCAATACGTATACTATGATCAGTCTTTGGGGACTCGTTGCACCCATTGCTATGTAGTAAATCTTAGGGCGTCTCAAAGGATACTAAACCATTGTTATAAATTTCTTGATTCTGCGGATTGGCAGCTTAATTATATCATTGATATTGAAAATATTAGAACCGGATGGGCGGAACCCTCCATTAAACAATTAAATTATAAATCTAGCTTAAACGCAGAGGGAGATGTAACAAATGAAAATTAAATTAGCATGCATAAAATTCGCTGGAATGGCTTGCGGTGGAGTAGAAAAATATTTACAAACCATAACAGCGTTACTGCCAAAAGATAAATTTGATATAGACTTTTTTTATACTAATGCAGCACCGTTTATAAGGTCATCTTTTGTACACCCCGTCAATGATGACTCTAGATTGGAATTTGTCAAATCTCACGGAGTGAATCCTATAAAAGTTGATGTAGAAGCTAAAATCGGAGATAAAGAACCTTATGAATGGATTAATACAAATTTTTGGAGCTTATTTGATGAAAATAACTACGACTTTATTTTAACAGGCCGAGGGGGTTACCCTGAGTATCCTTTTAATTTGATAAACAAAACTAAAATAATAGACACCATACATAGTTTTGATGGTGAAGATAAACCTAACATTGCAAAAGCAATACTACTATGCAAGTGGCAAGCGGACAAATGGGCTTCAAGCGGAGGGAATATAGATAAGGCGGTTATTGTGCCAACTATCGTAAAAGTGCCACCGAAACAAAAAAGCAACATAAGAGAAAAATTAAATATTCCCGACAGCGCTTTTGTCTACGGTTTTCATCAAGGGAATAGAGAGGAAATATTTTCCCCGGTTTCGTTAATGGCTTACAATGAGATAAAAAATAATAACAACTTTTTTGTTATCATGGGTGGTGCAGATCGTCATAGAAATTTAGCAAAAAAAATTGACTGCCCTAACATAAAGTTTATTGATCATTGTAGCTCTGTCGAAGAGATTCATAATTTTTTGTCAGCAATAGATGTTTTTGCTCACGCAAGAGCTGATGGAGAAGTTTGCTCGGCGGCAATGATAGAAGCATTGTATCACGGTAAACCAATTATATCACATCCAGCTTTAAATATGGGGCACGCCGAACAGCTTGATGGCTGCGGTAAAATGGCATATAGCGTGAATGAATATTCTAAGCATATGATAAATTATGAAAAAGATCGAGCCTCGTACCAAAAAGATTCAGAAAATGCTTTAAATAAGTATAAAAACTTTTACGATTATAAAAAAGTTCAAGAAAAAATAGTTTCTGTATTTTTAGATTTAACCCCATGAAAGAAGACTTAGTTAACAATTGGGCGGCGGAACATCATTTAGGCATTTTTAATTACCTGAAAGCCGAAGAACAAGGATTATTACCTCAATACAGCGATGAACACGTCACTTCGAGCAATAACGTAATGGATGGGGATCTAGGGGGGTGCGGGATCTCTGGAGACGTTGCAACTCATTATCCTCATATGTGGACTTATTTGGTGGATAAATTAAGCATATCAAAAGTCATAGATGTTGGATGCGGATTTGGTCATAGTTTAAGATACTTTAAAGATGTTTTAAATTGCTCTATTCAAGGAGTAGAAGGCAGTGCTAAAGTCGCACTAACTTCAGATATGAGTGATTATATAATTCAGCATGATTATACCAAAGGGCCTTTCACCCCAAAAGAAAAATTTGATCTATGTTGGAGTTGCGAATTCGTTGAACATGTTGAACACCAGTTTATAGATAATTACATGGAAACTTTTCGTTCTGCTGATTATGCTGCGATTACTTTTGCTGCGCCGGGTCAAGGAGGGCACCATCATGTCAATGAGAATACTGAAAGTTATTGGATAAAACAATTTTCAGCTAGAGGTTTTATTTTTGATCAAAATATCACGTATCAATTAAGAGGGAAAGCTTGCGAAGACTTTCAAAACCCTAAAAATCCTGTAGATGATTCTGAGGTTTTAGGGTGGGATTATCTACATCATTTTGTGAGCAAAGGATTGTTTTTCAAAAATTCAAATGTAAAATAATATGATTTATTGTTTTGATTTAGATAACACTATTTGTGCTACCCCTTTCTCTAAAAACTATGAAGGGAGTGTTCCTTATCAAGTTGTCATTGATAAGATTAGTAGTCTTAAGGAAGACCATTATATAAAAATCTTTACGGCTCGTGGCTCTGGCTCTGGGATAGATTGGCGAGAATTTACTGAAGCCCAACTTAAAAAGTGGGGAGTACCTTATGATGAGCTAATTTTAGGCAAACCAAGCTTTGATATTTTTATTGATGACAAAGCTGAAAATTCCTATGTGTGGAGAAAAAATAATAATTGTGCAATAACGGGGTTGGTAGCTAGTACCTTTGATTTGCTTCATGCCGGTCACTGCCTTTTTTTGAAAGAGGCAAAGGGCGTTTGTGATTTTTTATATGTAGCCCTGCAAACAGATCCCACTATAGACAATTATAAGGACAGGCCGCTTAAAGAACCTAAAAATAAGCCTATCCAATCACTAAAAGAGAGGAGGATACAATTAGAGGCGGTTTCTTATGTAGATGAGATAATTGAGTATAATACTGAAAATGATTTGCAGAAAATATGCAAAGATTTAAAGCCTTCTATTAGAATTTTAGGATCTGATTATAAAGATAAATACGCAACAGGGCAAGAGTTTTCCGATGGCATTATTTATCACTCCAGAGATCATAAGTGGTCAACTTCAGAATTGCGTGAAAGAGTGACAGTTTCAAATAATTAGCGAACAAAAAAAATTTTCGAAAGAAAATGGAAATGACCGTGGACGATAGATATTAGTTATGAAAAATGAATATCAAAAGAAGTACAGTAAAACTAAAAAGGGTCGCGAAGCGTTGAGCCGTGCGCGAAAAAAGTATGATGATGAGAATCAAGAAAAGCGCCGAGAACAAAAAAGAGAGTATATGCGTCGCAAACGCCGAGAAGATCCGCATTATGGGAAATGGAAATAAATTATGATAGTTAGCAAGTGTCCATTACGAATTTCATTAACAGGGGGGTCGACCGATACACCCCCTTTTTTAGAAAAGTACAAAAAAGGCAGGGTAATCTCTTTTACCCCGGCATTATATACTTATACCTCTATCCATCAAGATGTAAATGGTTTCAACAATTTAGATCAGCAATATTTACTATCTTATTCTAAATTTGAAAAATGCTCCGAGGTAAGTGAAATTAAAAATGAGCTTATAAAAGGGGTATTTGATATTTTACGCTTCAACCCTGTCAAATTATCTTTAAACGCAGATGTGTTTTCTTTAGGCTCAGGTTTAGCCTCGTCATCTTCTTATATTATCAATTTAGTTTCAAGTTATTATTATTTAAACGGTCTTGAGATGGACCACATGAACATTTGCCGTGTCGCGAATCATGTCGAGTCTAAAATAAACCCTTTAAATGGCTATCAAGATACATATGGCTGTGGTTTGCCGGGTTTTAAGTTAATGGAATTTGATGAGCATGGAAATGTTAAATCTACGCCGATTAAATCCCCTATTTTTGACGAATTTGATTTTTACTTGATGTATACAGGCATAAAACGACACTCTAAAGATGTGCTTAAGACTTTAAACGTTACCCGAAGTAAGCTCTTACTGAAAGAAGTTGACGGAATGTACGAAGCATTACAAAATGATGATTATGATTCTTTTTTTAAAAAATTTAAGAGCAGTTGGCGTAAAAAGAAAAATACTAGTGATTCCATATTAAATAATGAATTTTTACGAAAAATCGATAAAGAACTTTCTAAACAGAGAAACGTCTTAGCCCATAAATTATGTGGAGCCGGTGGGGGTGGGTATTTCTTAGTAATTGTTAAAAAAGATAAACAAATAACACTTGACAAACGGCTCCCTTATATTAACATCTCACTAGATACAGAAGGATTTAAAACAATTAAATTATGAGTAATATTTCAATAGTCACGGGCGGGTCCGGCTTTATAGGATCGCATATTGTAGATAAATTAGTCTCCCAAGGAGATGAGGTCATCGTTATAGATGATATGTCAGCCGAATGTAATGAACAATTTTATAAGAATGATGGAGCCACTTACTTAAATGAGTCTATCACTAATTATGGAGCAATTCGTGGAGCTTTCGAGGGAGTAACTAATGTTTTTCACTTAGCCGCAGAGTCTCGTATCCAACCTACTCTAGAACGCCCACAAGACGCATGTCAAACCAATTTCGTAGGAACTTGTAATGTTCTACAGGCTGCTCGCGAGGGAGGAGCTTCAAGGGTAATTTATTCCTCAACGTCCTCAGGGTATGGTTTAAAAAATGAGCCACCTTTGCGAGAGGATATGCCGCGAGATTGTTTAAATCCCTATTCAGTTAGCAAAGTGGCAGCAGAAGATCTTTGCAAAATGTATTACACTTTATGGGGGCTTCCGACTATTACTTTTAGATATTTTAATATCTATGGCGAGCGTCAACCCCTTAAAGGTCAATATGCCCCAGTGATAGGCATTTTTCTCAGACAAAAAGCTGCAAATGAAGATTTGACTATTGTGGGAGATGGGTCTCAACGGAGAGACTTTACCCATGTTAGCGATGTGGTTCAAATCAATATGCTAGCTGCTGCCACAACCGACTCAACATGCTTTGGCCAGACTTTTAATGTGGGGACAGGCACCAACCAATCAATACTTGAAGTAGCTGAAATGATAGAACATAAATACCAAATGCTTCCAGCTAGACTTGGGGAAGCAGAGACTACATTGGCTGATATTTCTAAAGCTAAAGCTTTATTGAATTATGAGCCATCTGTTAAACTAGAAGATTGGATTAAAGATAACAAATGAAAGATAAACAAAATATCTTATTGACTGGTGCGAGTGGTTTTGTAGGACATCATTTGGTGGACTTGATAGCTGACAAAATAGATAAAATAAATAAGCAAAGAAATTACGAAGGTAATGCTCTATATCACCTTTTTACCCCTCCAAGCGCACAGATGAATTGCTTGAATTATGACGAGCTTTACTATTATTGTCTTTATAATAACATTACTTCTATTATTCATTTAGCTGCTGAGTGCGGCGGAATTGGTATTAATCAGGTGAAGCCTGCGGATTTCTTCTTAAGCAACGCTCAGATGAGCCTCAATGTGCTTAAGGTAACACACGAGTACCCTGAAATTGAGAAAACTTTAACTCTTGGTACGGTATGTTCATATCCAAAACATACACCGGTTCCTTTTAAAGAAGAGGATTTGTGGAATGGTTATCCAGAAGAGACAAATGCCCCTTACGGGTTAGCAAAGAAAAATTTACTGGTAGGGGGTCAGGCATTTCGTCAACAATACGGCCACAATATTATTCACTTAATTCCGGTCAATATGTACGGGGAACACGATCATTTTGATCTTGAAAATTCCCATGTAATTCCGGCTATGTTGCGGAAATTCCATGAAGCCAAAGTTAATAATGAAATGGCTGTATGTTTATGGGGAGACGGATCAGCTTCTCGTGAATTTTTATATGCCGGAGATTGCGCTCAAGCAATTTGGAGAGCTTTTAATGAATACGATAAACCTGACCCCATCAATATTGGGGCAGCGAAAGAAACGTCCATAAAAGAGCTAGCTGAAATTATTAAAAAATTAGTTGGTTATGAAGGGGAAATCGTATGGGATGCTGGTCGCCCTAATGGGCAGCCTCGGAGATGCCTTGACACCGCAAGGGCTAAAGAAGAGTTTGGATTTGAAGCACAAACTCCTTTAGAGGAAGGTTTGAAAAAAACTTATGAGTGGTACATTAATTCTTTAGATAATTAAAATGAATAAAAAAATAGTAGTCACGGGAGTCACAGGGCAAGATGGTAGTCATTTAGTAGATTTTTTATTAGAGCATACTGATTGTCACGTTGTTGGGTGCTTTAGGCGTATATCGGTTCCTAATTATGGAAATATAGAAAAACATCTAGATAACCCTCGCTTTGAAAAGGTTTATTTTGATTTAACTGATAGCGAGTCAGTGCATAATGTGGTTGAAAAGTACAAGCCCGAGTATTTTATTAATGTTGCTGCCCAAAGCTATGTTGGAGCAAGCTGGGAGATTCCGGTGACCACATGGAATATTAATGCCACGGGAGTTTTGCATATCTTAGAAGCGATTCGTAAACATTCTCCTCATACGAGATTTTATAATGCTGGGACAAGTGAAGAATTTGGTAATGTGCAATTTTCACCGCAAGATGAATCTCATCCTTTGCGCCCTCGTTCCCCTTACGGGGCCGCAAAAGCGGGTGCCAGACATTTAGTAAAAGTTTACAGAGAGAGTTATAATCTTTATGCAGTACAAGGGTGGTTATTTAACCACGAAGGAGAAAGAAGAGGAGAAGAATTTGTTACGCGTAAAATTACCAAAGGGGTAGCTCTCTTAAAACGCTTTATCGATAAAGAAAAGAAACCTTTACCGTTACAGTTGGGGAATTTAGAGTCAAAGCGTGATTGGGGCCATGCTCAAGATTATATAGATGGTATTTGGAGGATGGTAAACCAAGAAGAGTTTAACCCTAATTTCGAGAAACCAAAAGATTATGTGATTGCTTCCGGAGAAACCCATACCATTAGAGAGTTTCTTGAAAAAGCTTTAACTCGGGCTAAAGTGCCATTCCAACAGAATAGTACAGAAATTGATCAGCAAAAGGTGGAATATTTTAATCCTGAGACCGGCGATCCATTGGTGTGCATTAATCCTAAGTATTATCGACCCGCAGAAGTAGATATTTTGTTAGGAGATCCTACTGGTATTGAGTCGGAGCTTCAATGGGAGCGCAAAATAAGCTTTGATGATTTAGTAAAAAGAATGGTTGACAAAGATTTAGAATTGGTTCAGAATTTTGACTCTTGACCGCTAATGCGGAGTGTAAAGTATCTTTACTTAAGATAAGATGAGTAAAATTCGAGTTAAAAAAAGAAACGGTCGCCTTGAAGAATTCGAGGTGAATAAAATCAATCGATTCGTAGAAAGAAGTTGCGAAAACTTAGAGGGTGTCGCAGCTAGTGAGGTAGTTTTAGATATGGAAACTACCTTTTATGATAAAATTCCTACTTCGGAAATCGATAAAAGTATAGAGTTAACCGCAAGGCAAAAAATCTACAAAGAGCCTAACTATTCTTTTGTAGCTGCTAGAGTAGTGTTGACTAATCTATACAAAGAAATTCTTAAAGAAAGTGTGGATGCTGATACTTTCGACGCCGACTATAGATCTTTTTTTGTAAAAAATATTAAAAAGGCAGTTAAAGATAATCTATTAGATGAAAGATTATTAAACTATGACCTTAAGGATTTAGCTAATTATATTAGTCCTGATAGAGATCTTATTTTCAAGTACGTTGGTATTAAAAATATTTATGACAGGTATCTTTTTAGAGACCAAGACAAGATCATCGAAACTCCTCAAGCCTTTTACATGCGCGTAGCAATGGGGCTTTGCTTTAACGAGGATAACCCTCAAGAGAGAGCAAAAGCGCTGTATGACATTTATAGTCAGCATTTAGCTTCCCCTTCGACTCCTACCCTATTTAATTCAGGAACTAAACATAATCAATTGTCATCATGTTACTTGTCTGAAATTGAAGATAGTGTTGATGGTATTTTTGATGGCTTATGGCAAGAGGCTCGTAAATCTAAATATGCGGGTGGGCTAGGTTTTCATGCGTCTAAAATTAGAGCCACTGGATCTCACATCAAAGGAACAAACGGCACCAGTTCTGGATTGATACCATGGCTTAAAATTTATAATGATATGCTGGTAGCTTGTGATCAAGCTGGCAAGCGCAGAGGCAGCGGATGTGCTTATCTGGAGCCGTGGCATTTAGATGTAATTGACTTTATAGATTTACGCAAGGTGGGCGGCGAAGAACGGAGAAGATGCCATGATTTAAACACCGCCCTATGGTGTTGTGATTTATTTTTTAAGAGAATTAAAGCTAACGAAAAATGGACTTTGTTTTGTCCTTCTGATGTAAGTGATTTGACTGATCTTTTTGGAGAAGAGTTTGAAAAGAGGTATCAGTATTATGAGTCATTAGTTGAAGCAGGGGAAATTACCAATTTTGAAGTTATGCCAGCTAAAGATTTGTGGAAAAGAATTTTAAAATCTTTGTTTGAGACAAGTCACCCGTGGATAACCTTTAAAGATAATGCTAATTTGCGTTACTCTAACATACATGAGGGCACGCTGCATGGGTCAAACCTCTGTACAGAAATTTTTCTTCACACTAAACATTCTGAATATAAAGATGGGGAAAAAACTGAAATAGGCGAGACGGCAGTATGTAATTTAAGTTCAATTAATTTGTCTAATCATGTAGAAAACGGAAAAATAAATAAAAAGTTGTTAGCGGATACTGTTTCTAAAATTATTAGAGCTTTAGACAATGTTATTGACATTAATTTTTACCCAACTAAAGAGGCGTATAACGCTAATATGCGCCATCGTCCTATTGGAATGGGCACAATGGGCTGGGCCGACGTTTATGCTAAATCAAATATTCAACAAGACTCTATAGAAGGAGTCAAGTTGGCAGATGAACTCATGGAATACATTTCGTATCACGCTATATTAACTTCTTCCAAACTAGCAAAAGAAAGGGGTAAATATTCGTCTTACGAAGGGTCTACATGGAGCCAAAATAAATTGCCTATCGATACATGGAACACACTCATGAAGTGGAAAGGCGGTAAGACATCTAAACCTACTCTTGATTGGAGTAAAGTAAGAGAGAGTATTAAAAAATATGGAATTAGAAACTCTAATACTATGGCTATTGCTCCTAACGCATCTATTGCTTACCAAGTGGGTTGTGAGCAGTCTATCGAGCCGCTATATTCCGTTCTTTTTAGATATGAGAATAAAAGTGGAAATTATTATATTGTTAATTTTAATTTTGTGGATGCTATGAAAGAACGAGGGCTATGGAGCAATGAAATGGCCGAAGCCCTTAAAGAGGCCGATGGAGACGTGGCTTTATTAAATATACCGGACGACTTAAAAGTTCTTTATAAAACCGCTTTTGATCGAGACCAACAAAAATTAATTGAAGCTACAGCGGCTCGCCAAAAATGGATAGATCAAGGTATTTCTTTCAACTTATACAACGGTAAAACAAGTTTAAAATTCTTAAACGATATTTATTTGCATAGCGCTCAACTAGGCCTTAAATCTACTTATTATTTAAGAAACAAAGCGGCATCTAAAATACAAAAGGTTACCAGTGAGCAACCAGCAGCTCAAAGTTTAGAAGAATTCCAGCAAAAGATTGAAGCCGCCAAAGCTGCGGCTGCGGCGGGAGAAAGTTGCGAAATGTGCGAAGGATAAAATGGTAAAAGCTTTAGTTAAAAGATCTTTAGTTAAAGATTGTTTTGAAGAGGGTGGTTCTATCCACCCTCTTCTTATCGATCCATCTATAACAAAAGGCTTATCATTATGCAATGCTAGTATACTTGAGATTGAAAAGGATTGTAAATATTTACTGAATATTCGATGGGTTTCTTATTATTTACACCACAACGAGAATCACCAAAAATTCCAAACCCCTTGGGGTCCATTGAATTATGTAAGACCAGATAATGATGAACATTTAAGAACAGAAAATTATATTTGCGATTTAGATTTAGAAAATATGGCTCCCGTTAATCCGCGCAAAATTGATGATAGCAAAATTCCCAAGCCTGTAGAGTGGGATTTTGTAGGATCAGAGGATATCCGGCTGTCTATGTGGGAGGGCCAATTATATGGATCGTCCGTGCGTCGTTTTGCTCCCGCAGGAGAAGGTCGAATGCAAGTGTCAAAACTAAATATATCTGACACAAAAGCAATAGAAGAGGAGCGTTTTTATATTGAAGCTCCTGTGGACAAAACATCTTATTGTGAAAAAAACTGGATGCCAATCCTAAATAAACCTTTTAATTATGTAAAATGGTGTTCACCCATGGAGGTTGTAGAGGCTAATCTTCATATGACGGACCCCATAACGGGTCGCAGCCCTTCTAAAACTATCCAAGACAGCTTGAATGATAATTTTAATTCATCAATAGATGCACGAGGGGGTTCTCAAGTTATTCTCTATAAAGGTTATTACGTTGCCTTAATTCACGAGGTACAAGGATGGCATAATGAAAAAAAGGACAGAGATGCTTTTTATTTCCATCGCTTTATGGTGTGGGATAAACAATGGAATTTAGTAAGCCACTCGGGCCGTTTTACCTTTATGCACGGTCGAATAGAATTTTGCTGCGGGTTAACTACATATAAAGATAGTTTCTTAATTACTTTTGGCTTCCAAGACAATGGGGCATACTTATTCAAAATGCCTAAGAAATATTTTGATAAATTATTAAAAATATAATGCACTTCATCAATTCTAATAAAAAATACGCAGACCTAAGTTCAGAGAGTTTCTTTGCGCCCGAGTCCATGTTAGAATTTATTAATGATAATGGGGGGCTTTTGCCAGAAGCAGACCTGATAGCTTTTGCTCAAAAAGAATTTTCAAATTCTGGTAAAAGCTTTGTAGATATTGGGGCTCATATTGGCTCTTATACTTTTGAATTAGCTAATTCCTTTGAGCATGTCCACTCTTTTGAGCCCGCTCAAGAGGCTTATAATTACTTGTGCTCAAATATAGCTCTCAAAAGCTTAACGCCTAGAACTACCACTTATAACGTGGCATTAGGATCTTCCAAAAAAAAGGAAGTGTTTTGTGTGCGTCAAATCGATGGCGGTACCAGCGGCCTCCCATTGGTTAACCAAAACAATGAAGCTATTGTGGGGGACAACGAAGACTCTTATCTTGTAAACGTAGAGAGGTTAGATTCTTTTAAATTAACTAATATTGGCCTTATTAAAATAGACGTTGAAGGGTATGAGTTAGACGTTCTGAAGGGGAGTGTCAATACCTTGAGGAGAAATAACTATCCTCCTATTTTATTTGAATGCAATGATATGCTATGGGGCCATCCAGACCACCTTAACGAAACCTTTGAATCGTCGCAACAAAAGCTTTTTGTTTTTTTGAATGACCTAGGTTATAGCATTACCCCACTAAAGGGGACTGAAATGTACGTTGCTCGTCGTAGCACCACCCTCCAAAGCCTTCTAGAACATTTTATTAAAAACCCCGACGATAATTTAAATAAATTTTGGCTTGGATATGAATATGAAAACCTAGGGCATTTATCCTCCGCTATGGGCTACTATTTAAGTTGTGCTGAAAATACAGATGATGACACATTAGCATATGAATGCTTGATCAGAAAAGCTGCTTGTTTTCGCCTTCAAACTAGCCGCGAAGCCCATGTGCGTAACTCATTATTATTAGCAGTTTCACTTATGCCTGAAAGGCCAGAGGCTTATTACTTTTTGTCTCAATCGTATGAGGGATCTAAAGATAGTCGAGACGAAGATAGGTGGCACCAGATGTATACATGGGCGAGAATTGGGGAAAATATTAGGAAAAATTTTGAAAGTTCACCCTTATTAACGAAGACAACTTACCATGGAGATTATCTATTTTCTTTTCAGCAAGCCGTTTCTTTGTGGTGGATAGGGAGAGCTAATGATTCTTTAGAATTATTTAGGAAATTAGAAAAAAATAAAGAGCTTGACGAACGCCATAGGGAGTGTGTAAATTATAATCTCAAGACGTTGGAAGTACAAAAGCCAACCTTAAACACTTAAATAATGACAAAAATTTTAGAGAAAAACAAAGCGGGGGTTAGTCAATTAATTCAATCTCCAAATAGTTGGGCTATTGACTTATGGAGAAAAGGATGCGCCAATCATTGGATGCCTCAAGAGGTAGATATGTCTAATGATATTAAACAGTGGAAAAATAATGGATTTATAACCGAGGATGAAAAACTTTTAGTTAAAAGAACTTTAGGTCTTTTTGCTATGGGAGAGTCAATGGTATCTAATTCTATAGATACAGTAGAGTATAGATATATTACTGATGGCGCGTGTAGGCAATACTTATTAAGAAAAAACTTTGAAGAAAGTCTGCATAATTGGACTGTTGCAGTGTGTTGCGAGGCTTACAATTTGGACGTTGACGAGGTAGCAGAAGCTTATAAAAATATTAAAACCATAAAGGATAAAAATAAGTTTGCAGAGGAACAATTATCTAAGTTCGGCCCCGCTTTTGATATTGAGTCTAAAGAAGGGAAGCGAGATTTTTTGAAAAATATGGCTACTTTTTATTTAGTTATGGAAGGAACGTGGTTTTTCAGTAATTTTGCTCTTATAATGTCTCTTGGTCGTCAAAATAAATTAGCAGGTTTATACGACCAAATTAACTATACTATTCGCGATGAATCTTTACATGTTGATTTTGGAACAAGTGTTATAAATAAAATTAAAGAAGACTACCCTTCAGTATGGACAAAATCCTTACAAGAAGAAATTTTGGACATTGTTAAAAAGGGAGTGGAGATAGAAATAGAATACGCAAAAGAGATTCTCCCTAATGGGATATTAGGCGTTACCGCTGACATGTTGGTTAGTTATATTAAGTTTTTGGCAAATACGCGTGTACTAGCTATTGATTTACCTGAACTATATGAAAATACCCAGAACCCTTTTCCATGGCTCGGAGAAGCTCAAGATGCCACAGGTATAGCAGCCTTTTTCGAAAGAAGGGAGAAAAATTATCAAAATGCAGGGATGTTAGATGATGATTTTTAATTCACATAGGCCTTCTTGCGTGTAATTTATTAAAGAATGAAGAAGGTTCCCGCATCTCAGGTGTACCAAATAATTAAAAAAGCACCTGAAAAAAAGGAGCCACATAAAAAATTTAAAAAAAATGGCCACTGACAAAACAAAACAAGAACGTTTAGAGCGAGAAGAAGATCGCCAAGATAAAGGCGAACTCGATAGAGAGACTTTACAGCAACGTCTCAAACACCACCAAGATGCTATTAAAAATCTTCAAAAAGAGATTAAAAGTCTCGAAAAAGATGAAAAAGAGGACAAAGGAGATGTAAAAGAAGAGTCTAGTGCAGCCAAAACCAAGAAGCAATGGGAAAAAATAGATACCAAAGAGCTTCGTCGTGACACAAAAAAGGAGCAGAAAGAGCACGAGAAAGATGCGATTAAAGACGATCAATCTAAAATTAAAAAGCTACAGAAGGGCAAGCCATCGGAGAAGAAAAAAGCTGAGACTTTCTATTTAAAGCGTGACGAGCAATTTGACAAAGCTCGGGCTGCAGAGTCAGTTAAGATTGAGATGAAGAAAGAAGGGGAAGTGTTAGAGGTAGATATTGAAGAGGCAGCTCAGAAGTTTTTTGGTGGAAAAAAAAGATCTAATTTAAAAGATAGTGATTTTTTGTTTCCAGCAAAGCGCAGTTTTCCAATAGCTACTCCCGCTGACGTTCCTGATGCAGTTTCAAATTTTGGTAGGATGTCCGGTAATATGTCTTATGATGAGTTTAAAAAGAAGTTAGTCACTTTCGTAAAAAAGAAGGGGCCTAAATTTGTAGCAGCGCTGCCCAATACTATAAAAAAAGAATTTGATCTAGCTGACGCCACTCAGATTGCTGTTTTTCCCGACAAGTACGTAGACCCTAAAGATGTGGGTACCTTCTATCAAGACACCCGCCCAATTAACTGTGACGGGTATAAAATCGATGAAAAGTTGAAGGAAGAGGTACAACAAAATAAATTAAAAAATCCACAATTAAGATCTGCACAACAACGAGCCGAAGGATTAAGCTAGTTAACTACCAATATAGGAAAACCTAAGCCCCCAAAAACTTGGGGGCTTTTTTCTTGACAAGCCAACTTTTGTAGTTTAGCTTTATTTCCGTGAAGTTAGACAGTTTAACTTTTGATAAAAGAAAAACCTATAGACGCAAGTTTTTGGAAAAACTTCCCGAGCTCTTTGGTTATTTTGAAAAGCCTCAATCTATTTTAGCCTTAAGGCGAGAAATCGTTCGTAAGCACCTAGAAATGCCTAAAAGAAATCTAGGTCCATTTTGGAGGAAAGAGACCTTCTTACTGAAAAAATTGATTGATCTTTATCCCGATGAAAAATTTTGGCTTAAAGTAAATTTTAAGCCAATTTTAATAAAATTAAAATTTGGTGAAAAAGAACAAAAATTGCATAGTTTTGCCCAATTTTTTAAGTGGCCTTTTAAAGATGAATTGGAGAAGAAATATCAACAGTTAAAGTATAAAGTCAAAACGGACGACGACGTAAAACTTTCTGCAGAAAAGTGCGGAAAAGATGTTATAATCAAGCGCAAAGCAAGAAGTATAAAGGATTTTTTAAATGGCAAGAACAAAGAAAACAGAGGCAAGTAAGGGGCTAACGCCCAATGAATTAATTAGCTCATTTTTGAAAAACAATGAGAAAGATCACTATAATTATGAGGATGAGCACGATTATAAAGTATCTAGTGGCAGTCTAGTTGTAGATTATGAATTAGGAGGAGGTTTCGGGCCGGGACTACATAGGTTTACAGGTATCAATGAAGGAGGGAAAACTTCGGAAGCATTAGAGGTAATGAAAAATTTCCTCAAAACCGTGCCCAACGGCAGAGGCTTCTATATTAAAGCTGAAGGCAGATTAAGCAAAGAAATGCAAAAGCGCTCAGGGGTTGATTTTATTTTTGATTCCGATGAGTGGGCAGATGGAAATTGTTTTGTATTTGAGTGCAATATCTACGAAACGGTAGTAGAAGCGCTTCGTATGCTAGTAGGTAAAAACGAAAATAAGACTAAGTATTGTTTTATATTGGATTCTGTTGATGGCTTGATTGCAAAAGGTGACATGGATAAACCTTTTGTTGATTCTAAAAAGGTTGCTGGAGGCGCAGTTATTGCTTCTGATTTTATGAAGCGAGTGAGTATTGCTTTAGCTAAAAGAGGGCATATGGCTATTTTTGTTAGTCAGGTACGAGCCGATATCAAGCTTGATCCTTATAGCAAGGCTCCAGTGAGGCAAACTTCAGCAACAGGGGGTAATGCTTTATTGCATTTTGCTAATTTCATTTTAGAATTTGAGCCATGCTTTAAGACGGATCAAATTCTTCAGAAGCCTAACGAAAAGTATGATCAAGAAAAAAACAAAATTATTGGTCGTCATGCCAAAATAACGATCAAGAAAAGCCCTAATGAAAAAACAAATTGCGTTATTCAGTATCCCATTATTTATGGTCGCACTGGAGGGCGTAGCATTTGGGTCGAAAAAGAGATTCTGGATATGATGTTCCTGTGGGATTTAGCCAATAAGAAAGGGGCAGGATGGATAGAATTTGACGAAGACTTCCTTTCCATGCTTAAAGAGCAGGAGATTGATTTCCCCGAAAAAATTCAAGGGGAGAATCAGCTTTCAAAGTTTCTTGATGACAATGAAGGAGCTAAAGATTTTCTTTTAAATTATTTTAAAAAGATGCTAACCTCTAGCTATGGTGTTTAAAACCTTATTCGGCTCAACGAGAAAAGTTAAAGCTGCTAGAAAGTATCGCATCAATTGGGATTCATCCAGCAAAAGTAAGGTTCAAAACTCCGTCAAAACATATTTAAAAAAATATTGGGCACAAGATATAGTTTTCGAGGAATTCCCATTGGCAGGGACTCGCATGACTTTTGATTTCTACAATGCCACTAAAAATATTATAATTGAAGTGCAAGGAAGGCAACACACTAAGTTTGTACCTTTTATGCATGCCGGAAGTAAAATTAATTATTTGAAACAACTAAAAAGAGATCAAGATAAGATAAAATTTTGTGAAATTAATGAAATTAAGTTTGTTGAATACTTTGACGGGGAGAGTAAGCTTTTAGACTTAGATAAAATGCTAGATTTGTAAAGGTTTGAGTGTAATATTATATAAGCATGTTAGAAGAAAACGATATAAATAGTCCTCACTTTACTATTCCAGAAAGTTATTTAGATAAAATGTATGAATTCACTGGAAATGGAGATGACGGAGGAGGGTTTATTTTGGCTTATGTTAATACTGAGGGAAAACCTATGATTAACTGTAAAATTGGTTCTCAAATTATTGAAATGGGATTGCGAAAAGCTTTAGAAAGATTCCTAGAAGATTTAGAGCTGGGAGAAAAAGCAGCAATAGACGAAGGTGATGCAGATTTATCTTGACACCTTCTCATCTAGTCGCTATTGTTATCCTGTATGATTCATTCGCTTGACTTAGAACAACATTTATTAGGGGCTTTAATCAAATATCCTGAAAAATATGCTGAAATTGAAAACTTTATTGATGAGTCAGACTTTTATGCCGATGACAACCAAACCAATAAAACTATTTTTTTGGCGCTGCGTCAATGTATAGATCAAGCGGCTGATGTTGATCATGTAATTTTGGCTCAAAGAATTGCTTCTTTTAATATTAGTTTTCCTCAAGATTTAAATATCAATGATTATATTTATTCTCTTTCGTTAAGAGCTATATCTCCCAGTCAAGTTACTTCTATTGCCCAAGAGTTAAAAAAATATTCTATTAGGCGTTCTATTTATCAAGCCGCTCAAGATGTAGCAAAAAAGATAAAAAAGATACCCGCTTCGGCAGATTTTGAAGAGATTATCCAAACGGCTGACGAGACATTCAATAATCAAATGAATTTGTTTGATAATGGCCCTGACAAGCCTGTGAATATCTATGATGAGCTGGAGGAATTCATAGAAGATAGGGGGAATAATCCAGTTGAGGAATTTGGGCTCACAGGGCCGCATACAAGGCTTCAAGAGCTATATGGTTCCCTACTTAGGCCCGGCAACATAACTGTCGTTGTAGCGCGTTCTGGGGTCGGCAAGACCCGTTTCTGTCTTGACTTCTGTACTAAAGTATCGCGGATGCATAATGTACCTATTTTACACTTTGATAATGGGGAAATGAGTAAAGAGGAGATCATTACTCGACAAGCTTCAGCCCTTACTGGGGTGGGGCATCATTATCTTGAAACTGGCCTCTGGAGACAACTTGGAGACGAAACAGTTAACAAGGTGAGAGATGCTTTTGAAAAAATACGAAATCAAGAGATTCAACTTTACTATTATAATGTAGGGGGCTATACAGTCGATAAGATGATTGCTACATTACGTCGATTTTATTACTCGACCGTAGGAAGGGGAAACCCTATGATATTTTCCTTTGATTATATTAAAACTGCAAATGATTCTCAAAATGGAAAATCTGAGTGGCAAGTAGTCGGAGAGATGGTAGATAAATTTAAACGTACAATCCAAAAAGAAATCTTGAAAGACGGAGAGCCTATTATTCCCATGATTACATCAGTACAAAGTAATCGCTCCGGTGTAGTTAACAACCGTCGTGCAGAGAATGTTGTAGATGATGAAAGTATCGTTTCCCTTTCGGATCGTATCACTCAGTTTTGCTCCCATATGTTTATTTTACGTAAGAAAACTCTAGATGAAATAGATGAGGAGCCCAATTTTGGAAGTCATAAATTAATTAATGTTAAAGCTCGCCACTTAGGAAAAAGTTATACTAGAGCGACTGAGCCTGTTCGGATGCCTGACGATTCTTTAAAGCAAAATGTCGTGCATTTAAGCATGGATGCCTTTACCGCAAACGAAGTAGGAGATCAATTAGATTTAGCCAATGCGCTTGGAGCGCAAGGAGAACTTGAAGAAAATGGAAGACAAGACGATCCAGTACCACCGTTTAGAGCAAACTGAGATACAAGATGCCCTAGTTGAACTTGGTTTTAAGTTAAGTGATCGGGGCGCTTATTGGCAAACGTCTGCCATTTGGAGGAATGGAGACAATCAGACCGCGATTCAAATTTATAAAGATTCTGGCGTTTGGCGAGATTTTGTAGAGGACATAGGTCATCAACCTTTTACTCGACTGGTAGGTAAAGTTCTGGGAACCAGCGATAAAAAAAGGATTCAAAAGTATGTAAGGACTGACAAGTTAGAATTAAATTTTTTAGAAGAAAGAGATAATCGAGTTAAAATAAAGATGGATCAAGTATACGCTAAGGAAGATCTTAAAAAATTATTACCTCATCATAAGTTTTATTTAGATAAAAAAATATCTTTAGAAACTTTAAAAATGTATTATGGAGGTTATGCAACTGCAGGGAAAATGAACGGGCGCTATACTTTTCCTATTTTTCAAGATAAGGTTCCTCAAAATATTATAGGTTTTACGGGTAGGTCACTCAGATATGCCTCCGACTCCACTTTTCCAAAGTGGAAGCACCTCGGACAACGTCGCAATTGGCTTTACCCTTTATATCTTCCTACACAGGAAGGTTATGCGTTCAGACGCTCCATAGAGAAGAAAGAGGAAGTGATTATAGTTGAGAGTGTAGGGGATAGCCTAGCTTTAACTGAGAATAAAATTTATAATCATTTGGTCACTTTTGGTCTAGGGATTTCATCAAAACAAATTTGTGAATTGGTGGCCTTAAATCCATCTCAAATCATAATTGCATATAATAATGATAATCATAAGTCGGTAAATGCTGGATTAGAGTCTGCTATAAAAGATTTCATAAAGCTGATGGACTTTTTTGATTTATCTAAAATTTGTATCAAACTTCCTATTGAAAATGATTTCTCAGATATGCATGTTAAAAATGTCTTTAATTCATGGGTAGATAAACAAGTAAACGCCGAAACTCAACTTAAATTTTTATTAAAAAAGCTAGAATCCTCCCGTGGATTTTCTATTATTTCTAATCGAAAGAAACTCAAAAGTAAAATTGAGTTCCTAAAAGAACACCTAGATTGCTAATGAGTTCCCCTCCTAAAGTTAAATTATCCGCGAGTCGCTTAAAAACAGCGAAAACGTGCAGCTACCTCTATTGGGCAAAATACCACTTAAAGCTTCCAGACAAAACGAATGATGGGGCAGCTAGAGGGTCTATTTGTCATTTAATTTTTGAATGCCTAGGAAATCCACGGCATAAACCCACGTTCCAAAAAATCATTAAATCTCAAGATGTATTTATTGTTTCATCTATTGAGCGCTTAATTTACAAACATGCCGCCAAATTAGGAGTGGATGATGATGATAATATTAAAATGATCAAAGACATGACTTTAGCTGGTCTAGAGTATGACTTTTTTGGAGGCAAAAGGGGTCGCCCTACAGAGCATCATTCAGAATATGAGTTTGATTTACATATTAAAGATGAAGAACGAGACTACTGTATAAAAGGTTTTATTGACAAGTTGTTCTTGTACAAAAAAAATAATTCTGCAATTATTAGAGATTTTAAAACTAGCAAGCAAGTTTTTAAAGGAGAGGATGAAACTAAAAATCTTCAAGATTATATTTACTGCCTTGCGATCCGAGAGTTGTTCCCCCAATACAAAAATAGGACAAGTGAGTTTTTATTTTTAAAATTTGATTTAAGTTCTAAAGGGACAATGAAGATGAAAAAGCTGAACGCAGCAAAATTAAATAAATTTGAAATAGAACTAACTAAATCTCAAACATATTTAGAAAATTTTTCTGAGAGACAGGCTAAAGCTAATTATGCCGCTGATAAGCCAAGACCAAAAGATGGAAGTTTTGGGGGTCAGATTGTTTGTGGGTTTGCGAAGTATAGAGGACAACTTAAAAAAGATGGCAACCTAATGTGGCATTGTGTTTATAAATTCCCTTTTGACTATTATGCCCTTTATGACGAGAATGGTAAATTGGTTAAGACGGCATTTCCTGATGAATACCCCTCTTTAATTGCCAAACGAAAAAAGAATTTTGTCATAAAGAAAATGCACTATTCGGGTTGCCCGCGGTGGAATTATACTTGACATCCTATCTCGGGTACAGTAACATATCTTTATGTCGATACCTTTATTTAAGAGTCACTATAGCATTGGTAAATCTATATTAACCTTGCGACCTCCCAGTAAAGCGGAAAAGGGAGGAGCGGATAGCATTATTGATATAGCTTTAGACGCTGGTCTTAAAGAGGTGGTTCTTATAGAGGATACAATGCATGGGTTTCTCGAAGCTAAAAAAAGATGTGATGAAAATAATTTGCAATTAATTTTTGGCATTAGGGTAAATATGTGCCAAGAATATGAGGTGGAGAAGGACAGGGTAGCCTTTCATAAAATCATCGTTATAGCTAAAAGTGACGCGGGCATTAAAAAGCTTTATAAAATATATTCTTATATCCATTGTGATCAAAACAACAGAATCACAGAAAAAGATCTAAAGACGATGTGGAATAAAAAAGATTTAATGCTAGCTATTCCATTTTATGATTCTTTTATTTATCAAAATAATTTTAAATATGAAGCAAACTTCATGCATAATCTAGCGTATTATAATCCTATATTTTTTATTGAGAATAATCATTTGCCTGTAGACGCATTACTCAAGCAAGCTGTAGAAGAGTTCACTGCTGCCAATAAATTTAAAACAGAAGAGGTTAAATCTATTTACTACCGCAATAGGAAAGACTTGACAGCTTTTCAAACTTATAAGATGATAACGAGCCGTTCGTTTGGGAGAAAGGCTTCTATACAAGCGCCAAATTTAGACGGATGCGGAAGTGAAGAGTTCTGCATGGAAAGTTGGTTAGATGCAAATTAATACTAAAACAGTTCATAAGGATTGGGGCAGCGAATTATGGCTTGCCAATAACGAAGAGAATGATTACTGTGGAAAAATTTTAACAGTTAATCCCGGCTTTAGCACTTCTTTGCATTTTCACGCTAATAAGCATGAAACCTTTTACATTTTAGAAGGGGAACTTGAAGTGGTTACAGTTGACACAAGCACCACCGAAGAAAGTTCTTACTTCTTGGTTCCGGGTGATGCATTTGAAATTAACCCTCATGTTCCGCATAGGCTTCGAGCCAATGGGGTAGAGGTTAAGTTTATAGAGATTAGCACCTTTCACGAAGATAGTGACAGTTATCGCATTATCAAATGAACTTTGCCCCGATAGCTCAATTGGATAGAGCATCTGCCTTCTAAGCAGAGGGTTTCTGGTTCGAGCCCAGATCGGGGTGCCATTATGAATTTATTTACTGAAATAGCCATAACTAAGTGGAAAGCTTATTTTAAATTGCGTTTTATGGCAGAGAAGTGTAATTGTAATGTATGTGTGAATGCTCAAAATGTAAGAAAGGTTGCGAAGAAATAGACTTGACATGGGTGAAGCTTTTGGGCAAATTAGTGGTGCTCTGCAAAGAGTGCTATGAAAAAGAGTTCAAATAAATTCATCGAATTGACAGAAGTAGTCGCTGACCGCCTTGCTTCTCATATGGCGAAAAGTAAGCGGCGCACCATCGCCGTAAACAAGGATAAAATCCAATGTGCTTATCCTGAGTCATCAGGGTACACAGTCTTACAAATGCGTCGAGAAAGTATCAAGGTGGAAGAAGCTTACGACGAGGTTTTGAAAAAAATCAATATTGAAGTCCCATATTAAGATAACGGTTATTTCATGGAAGGATGAAAGATGGTCTGCCGACAAACAGACCCTTGATCATATCAATAAACTCTTGAAAAACGATTCTTCTAGAAGATTATCTTTATATGAAAAAATCAAATTATGGTTACGACATTTTACCAGTAGATTGGGAGGACGATGATTATACAGTATGGTTTTGGTAAATGATTAAAGAATTATGGTTAATTTGGTGTCGAACGGTAGATCATCGCATTGGTAAGACAGACGAAGATCAGCCAGATATTCCTATTCTTTCTTTGAGGCAAGCTCAAATAAGTTTATTTTTAAGGACCTTTATTATTTTAATTAATTTAATCACTTGTTTTTTTATTGTTGCAAACATCTTACATAAATGGTAAAATATCCAACATGCCGATGTGGTGGAATTGGTAGACACGACGGACTTAAAATCCGTTTCCTGTTGAAGGAGTGCCGGTTCGACTCCGGCCATCGGTACCATTCACAATGAAAGATAAATTATTTTTATCCCCACATTTATATGTTAAAAAATCCTCAATTGAGGGAAGGGGAGTTTTCTCTACTGAAGAAATAAAAGCTGGCAAGATAATAGAAGAAGCCCACATGATTTTATTAAAAAATCACAAGTGGGAAGAGTGTGACAAAGAATTAGCTCGTTTTGTGTTGCCATGGATTGAATTAAGAGCTGATTGGAAAGAATTTTGCGATGAGCATGGGGGGATTTTAGATCAGCACGCCACTCGGCCAGTGGCAATTTTAGGATTTGGAATGATATATAACCATGCTGATGGCAATAATATTGATTATTATATTGACAAGCGTCAGCATCTATGTTCATATAAATCTAATAGGGATATTCCCGCAGGAGTTGAGTTAACTATTAACTACGGCGAGAATTATTTCCGACGTTTAAATAAAGAAAAGAAATGACGAGTAGCTTATTGAGATTTAAAACAAATCAAAAATATATTGTTTTTGACTTTGAAACAGAAGGCTTAAATTTGCGTTATTCAAAGCCTTGGCAATTAGGCTTTATTATAGCTCAAAATAAAAAGATTATAGATCGATATGACATTCATATTGATTTTGAAGATCTAAATGTGTCTAAAGATGCAGCTAAAGTTACAGGTTTTTCTTGGGATACTTATAATAAAAAAAAGAAAGACAAAAAGAAGGTTTTAAATTTTTTCGAGAAGTTCCTTTATGATTCAGACTATTTGATTATAGGTCATAACATAATTGGTTATGATGTTTATATTCACAATGTCCTTCGTAAAGCTTGTGGCGAGCCTACTGACTATAGCTATATGAATCGGATTATTGATACTAATTGTTTATCCAAAGCTTATAAAATGGGGCTTAAAACGGCGGATTCTAATAACTTGACCTTGTGGCAATATAAATTAAATAATTATATAAAACGAGGATTGAAAACAAGTCAAATTGCAATGCTCAAAGAGTTTGACATTCCATTTGATAAAGATAAGCTTCACGATGCAATTTATGACGTGGAGATGACATTAAAACTTTTTCATAAATTAATCTGGAATATTGAAGTATGAGCTTTTACAAAGAATTTAAAAAGTATGACGAGTGTGCGCCTCCCGGCGTTTTGCTTCCTCAAATTAATATCGAGCCTAAATATTATAAAGCAGTAGGCATCCCTAAAAATAGCACTAACATAAGATTTCTTAGAGCTTTATGTTGGAAAAACATGCAAGCATATGGGCTATCTAAAAAAAATACAGATTATTTAGATAGAATGACAATGGAACTTGAGATTCTAGAGGAATTAGGTTTCATTGATTATATTTTGCTGAACTGGGAAGTATTAAATTTTTGTAGAGAGCAGAATATTCCAACAGGGCCGGGGCGTGGCTCCGCAGCGGGAAGTCTTGTATTGTTTTTTCTCGGGGTGACTAAAGTAGATCCTATTAAATATAATTTATTTTTTGAAAGATTCGTTTCACGAAGTCGAGCCAAAAAGATAAAGGGAAGAGATGGCGTTACATATTTGGATGGGAGCTTGTTAGCTGATGTGGACAATGATATTGCTTATGACAGACGAGCCGAGGTCATTAACTACATCAAAGAAAAGTACAAAGGTCGTACCTGTAAGATTTTAAATCTGGTGACTTTGAGTGGTAAATTATGTATTAAAGAAGTGGGAAAATTGGTAGCCCTTAAAGATGAGGAGGAGATGAATGATATTAGTGACCAGATTCCTGTGACGTTTGGCAAGGTTGCTCCCCTAAAGCAAGCGGTAGAAGAAAATGAAAAATTTGCTAAATGGGCAGAGGATAATGTGGGTGCCTTTTCAATTGCATTGAAATTAGAAGGCCTTATCAAAAATACAGGAGTACATGCTTCTGGAATTGCTATTTCCCATCATAAACTTACCGATATCTGTCCAATACAAAAAACTAAAGAGGGGGATTTAATATCGTGTTATGATATGAATTGGATCGCAGAGCTAACTGTTAAATTTGATATTTTAGGATTAAAAACCTTAACAGTCCTCAATGATGCTAAAAATCTTTTAAAAGAGACTCAAAATCTAGATATAAACTTCGAAGAAATTGATTTGTTAGATGATTTTATTTATAAAAATTTACAAGAGTTAAGACATAAAGGAGGGCAAGGATTATTTCAAATTGAAGCTGACACTAACTTTGATGTATGTTGCACCGTGAAGCCGCGCAATTTAGAAGAGATATCTGCCGTGGTAGCTATTGCTCGTCCCGGCGCTTTAGAGTTTAAAGACCAGTACGCTTCTTATATTAGGACAGGGGATTCAGAGCTGGTGCACCCCGAGTTTTCTAAAATTTTAGATTCTACTGGGGGCATTCCCCTTTATCAAGAGCAGTTGATGCAAATGGCTGTGCATGTAGGCTTTACGTTAGACGAAGCGGAACAGTTACGCAGAATTGTCGGTAAGAAAAAGGTAGACCAAATGCCTGAATGGAGAGAGAAAATTGCCAAGAAGGTAGAAGAAAATCGTTTGACCAATGCGTGGACGGGTCACAGAGGAATGGAGATAGCTGACGTATTGTGGCAGGTAGCGGAAGATAGCGCAAACTATTCGTTCAATAAATCTCATTCTATTAGTTATGCAATTTTATCGGCGTGGACTACTTATGTTAAATTTAAATACCCTCAAGAATTTTTTATAGCTTTGTTAAAGATGGCTAAAAACGAATCTGATCCGTTTGCTCAAATATCCAAAGTTTCAGCAGAGCTTTCTCTTTATGATATTAAGTTGCTTCGGCCCGATTTAGTCAAATCTCAACAAGATTTTTGCGTAGAAGGTAAAGACATTAGATATGGCTTAAATGCAATCAAAGGAGTTAGTGAGCGTAGCTTGCAAGCTATTTTAGATTATAATGATTATATTCACCAAATAGGAGGGTCATCAAAATTAAATAAATTTGAAATATTTGAAGCCGCCAAACAAGCTAAAATTAATATAGGTTTACTCTCTGGCTTGATTCAAGCGGGAACATTAAATTCTTTAGTAGGCAGCAATTCTCGCGCTCGATTAGTGTTAGAGGCTCAATCGTATAATGTCTTAACAGATCGGGAGAAAAGAATAGCGAAGGCTTATGTGCCGAAGTATGGAGATGATATCCTTGCTTTGATATCTAAAGCGGGGGATACAAATTCTCCGTTAATGGGCGATGATAATAGATTATTCATGAAAGAGTCTCGCCTTAACACTTTTATGTCTAAATATCGCCCTTATAAAGAAATTTATGATAAAAATTGTGACAACAAAAATGATGACTTTGCTAGTTGGTATTTTGAAAAACAATTATTAGGTTATAGTTATAGCAAAAAACTTAGGGATGCATTAAAATTTCGCGACTCTCGAACAATGGTGGATTCCCGCGATCTTCTAGATCTGAATGACAATACACCAGTCAAAATTATATGTACTGTTAAATCATGTGTAAAAAGAACCAGTAGGAATGATAAAAAATATTATTTTATTATTGCTGAGGATGAAACAGGAGAATTTAAATCAATGTTTATGGAGAGGGAGCATATTCCTTTTTTACAGAAAGGAAAAAGCTTGCCAGAAAAAGATTCAATCGCCATACTATTTGGACGCAAATCAGATACAACTGTTTTTGTGCACGATATAAATGTTCTCGACAATAAAATATACATGAAGCTCTCAGACATTAAATGATTTCAGAAAACCAAGATATAAATTTTACCCCACGGTCTCAAAAGTTATTACAGCTTTGTAAAAAGATAGCATCTGAATTTAACTATTGTGAAATTAATGTTATCCATTTGTTTGCTGCTTTTTTTGAGCTTAAGAAAAGCAGGAGCACTGAAATTCTTATTGAAGCAGGAATGGATATGAGTAATTTTAGGCATCATTTGTATGCCACTGTTTTACAAAAACAATCTAAAAAAGAAGACCAAGATGATTATAAAATCTCAAAAGAGGTCAGAGAAATCATTACTAACGCCCGAGAACTTGCTTCTGATTTAGGACATTCATGGGTAAGCGCTGAACATATTTTCTTGTCTATTTTTAAAGACTTAGATAAACTCCCTGATGAAATATCAATGTTTCTTGGGGTTGACATTCCCTTTGTTACCACAAAGGTACTCGAATACTTATGTGATAATGAAGGTGATGTTTCATCTTCCTCTTTGAGCGAGGGCAATGTCCAAGACTTAATTAGTAATTCTGTGGCAACAGGTAATTTTCCTATATTAGAAAAGTTTGCCACAAACATGACTCGTCGAGCTCTAGAAAATAAGTTAGATCCAGTTTACGGAAGAACTGAAGAACTTAAAAAGCTTGAGGATATATTAAACCGTCGTAAAAAGAATAATGCTATTATTATAGGTGAAGCGGGAGTAGGAAAAACAGCCGTAGTAGAAGCTTTAGTTCAAAATATTGTATCTAATAACTCATCTTTCTTTTTAAATAGTAAATTATTTTATGAGCTAAATTTAAGCTCTATGATTGCGGGAACTAAATATCGTGGAGAATTTGAGGCTCGCATCAAGCAAATCATAGAGGAGGCTAAAAATGAAAACATAATATTATTCATTGACGAGATCCATACTTTAATCGGAGCAGGAGACGCAGAGGGAGCTTTAGATGCTGCCAATATACTGAAGCCAGCTCTTTCAAACGGAGAGATAACAGTTATTGGAGCTACTACCTTTAAAGAATATCGTCAAAAATTTGTTAAAGATAAAGCTTTAGAGAGGCGCTTCCAGCCATTGGTTGTGAATGAGCCCACCAAAGAAGCTACTTTAGAAATAATAACTCGAAAGAAAAATGTTTACGAGAACTATCATTCAGTCGAAATCTCAGATGAAATTTTAAATGATATCGTTGACTACTCGGATAGGTATATGACCGACTCACAATTTCCTGATAAAGCTATTGACTTAATGGATTTGGCTTGCAGTCATGTTAAAGTACAAAAAGTTGTTAAGCCTAAAAAAATATCTGATTTAGAGACTAAACTGGTAGATTCATTTGTTAAACATGGTAATTCTTTTCAAGATATGGACGATGAGCAAAATACAACTTTTGAAGCATTACGTAAATCCTTAAGCAGGTGGAGTACAAGCATAGAGAAGAATAAATATAAATTAACCCGTAAACATTTGTTTGAAGTATTATCAGCCAAAACGAACATCCCCTTGGATGAATTTTTAAAATCTGAAACAGATAAATATTTAAAGTTAGAGGGCAAGCTTAAAAAAGAGATTGTAGGCCAAGATCAGCCAGTTGAGACAATCACAAAATGTCTTATGAGGCATAAAAGCGGCTTGCGAGATGCAAACCGTCCAATAGGTTCATTTTTATTCCTTGGCACAACAGGGGTAGGAAAAACATTTTTAGCTAAAATGTTGGCTGATCATTTTTTTGGCTCCAAAGAAAATTTTATTCATTTAGATATGTCAGAATTTTCTGAAGAATCAAGTGTTTCTAAATTAACTGGGTCAAACCCCGGCTATGTTGGTTATGAGAAAGGAGGGGTACTTGTGGAGAAAATTACTAAAAATCCTCATTCGGTTGTTTTATTTGATGAAGTTGAGAAGGCTCACCCTAAAGTCCATCAAATGTTATTGCAAATTTTAGATGAAGGAAGGTTAACTGACTCTCAAGGTAGAGTGGCTAGATTTCACAATTCTATTGTCATTGTGACTGGGAATATTGGATCAAAGCAACTATCTCAAACCCAAACATTAGGATTTGGAAGCGAGGATGTTGAAGAATCTAACGTTGAAAATGCCTTTAAAGAGGTTAAAAAAATATTACCCCTTGAATTGATTAATCGTTTTGATGATGTTTTATTTTTTAATAAACTTTCCGATGTCCATTTAAAATCTATCATTAAATATGAATTAAAAAAACTTAAAGAGAGTGCGTCTCAAAATGGACTTAATCTTTTATTTTCGAGAAATTTAAGTAATTTTATTTTTACTAAAGTTAATGACAAAGAGTTTGGGGCACGCTCTATTAAACGAATTATACAAAAACAAATATCAGATGTTATTTCACGAGAGATAGTTAGCAATTCAGATGTCACTGATTTTGAGGTGAAATATGATAAAAAATCTGATAAAGTTTGTGTGGATTTTTAATTTAAGGTGTATATTATAGTCATATGAAAGCACTTTCAGGTAAAAAAACCTATTTCACCGCTGGTGCAGCGGTTTTAACGGCTCTCGGCGCATATTTTGCTGGAGAGGTGGATTTATCAACAACAATCCAAGGCGTTTTCGCAGCTTTAATGGTTGTATTTTTACGACAAGGGGTAACCTCTGAGGCCAAAAAGGTAGCAGACAAGGAAGGATAATCAATATGTCCGCAAGAAGAAGAAGGCTTAGAGCCCAAAGAGGACATGCCCAAAGTGCCGCTGGCCCCACACAAAACGCAACCGCTGGTGCTCAAGATGTGAGCGGTCCAGCTCAAGATGTGAGCGGTCCAGCTCAAGATGTGAGCGGTCCAGCTCAAGATGTGAGCGGTCCAGCTCAAGATGTGAGCGGTCCAGCTCAAAATACAACTGGCCCGACCAATTAATTTTAAATAAAAATGGCTTCATCAACTAGAGCATGTCAGGTAAATTCAGCGACTTCGATAGCTGACCCCGGAACAGATACAGATGCTTTTGGCGTTAAACGCAAGCGCAATATTTACATTGTTGCTGCTTCTGATACTTTTACTGCCAATAGTGTAGCTTGTAATCCCGGTGATGAGTCGGTTTCATTTAATCCTCCCTTTTTGGTAACAGGGGCAGTTACAAGCGCTACTGTTGGTACTATTTGGTATTACGTGGAATAGTATATCAATTTAAGCAAAAAACTATCAAAAAATGCACCTTTTGGTGCATTTTTTTTTGGAATTATGCATATTATGTGTAATATATAAGTATATCATGCCAACGCAAATACCGTTCGATCCATCATTAGTCTTAGGGAATATTGTAGATCCTAAAAAAATAACAGCTCTTGAGGCTGTAGACGCAGCCCAAAAACCAGTTAACCTCGCCCAAGAGAAATTAAATGCTTTAATTTTGTCTAAACGGAGTCTTGACATGACGGTTCAAGAGATGATTCAAATGCAGGTGGATGCGAAAGACATGGCTAAACTCACTGAGCAGGTAAGTAAAACTAAATCAGAGATGGCTAAAGCTGCCGTAGAATACGCCGCTGTAACTGCTTCATCTCAAATCGATATTCAAAAAGCTAAAGAAGCCGCTGGCAGTATAATTTCAGAACAAGTAGAATCTCCCATTGATTGGAATAAATCTGCTATCAAGAAAATGGATTTATCTTCAGATTCTATGGTAATGGACGCTCAATATTTTAGGTGTGAGTCTGAAAATGATGGAACTGAGTCGCATTCTAATGCCATTGCTACATATGTCTCCGGTCAAGTGTCTTCCATCTTTGGCCCTACATACGGGGCTAAAGCCGGAAGTTCCGCTAAAAATGCATCGTTAGCCCAATCATCCGCACATGAACTTCAAGGCACTTTGGTGATTACCGCTAATTGTACTCATAAAGCGGCAGACATGTTCGCTCCTTTCGTCATGGACCCTGAGAAAGCTATTCGAGCATGGAATGTTTATAATAAAGGATCACAGATCGACACAACAGACGAAGGTATCTCTAAGGCTTTGGCTGACGAAACAGCTAAAATGTTTTTGCTTTCAGGGCAGACTCATGGTTCATCTTTTGTAGGTATGGTTCATTTGGTAAAAACAGAAAAGTCTGATTCCCATCAGTCTACTTCTTCATCTTCTTTTGATTTAGAAGCATCTTTTGAGGAAAATTGTTGGCTTGAATCTTCTCAAGGTAAATTTGGAGTCGATGGCTCATTTGCTAACTCAATTAAAGAGCTTTTGTCTTCTTCTAATGTTCAAGCTCATGCGTCGGTAATTACTATGGGCATCATTCCTACTATTAAATCTAACGAGATTAAAACTACTGTTTCTACACTACAACCTGACGCCACCAAAGTAATGGATCAGTTGGCCAAAATTCAAAGCGCAACAGATGGCGATGTGAACAATATGGCAACAAAAGCACAATCAGCACGAACAGGCCAAAGTTTTATGGAGCTTAATAATAGTTATGTTTCAGGAGTAGTCTCAAATTTAGGCAAAATTGATACAGCTAACAATAAAATAATAGATACCAATAGCCTTATGACAGCTTTTGACGACTATGTTCAAAAAGCAATCGCAGGTGACTGCGGTGTGCCTATAAACTTTTTCTTAAAACCAATTACAGCGAAGCAACTCGCATCTGCATATTTAGCTAAATTCTCACCTATGAAATACTGGCAATATAGTTCAGGCGATGACGATTCTAAAGCTGAAGGAGATAGTAGTAATTAACAATGCCTCTTCCCACTAAAAAATTTGACGAATCTAGAGAGGAATTCATGAGTCGTTGCATGGGCGACGAGATTATGAACTCTGAATTTTCCGATCCTAAACAAAGAGCAGCCGTTTGCAATAGCCAATTCACACAAAGAAAAAAACAAAAAGGCACTGCAAGTTGGGATGATGTGCGCCACGGAGATGCACTTGGTCTTCTATAAATTTAAATATGAAATATAAAACATTACTATTACTAGCAACAGCATTCTTATTTTCAGGATGCCTGTCTTATAAACATTATGAACATAGTGAAAGAGTAGGTTCAGATCCAGTTACCGTAACATTAAAGGTCATAAATAATACCGATCAAGACTTTACGGTCAATTGTACATGGTGTGTTGATGCAAAAGATCAAACACATACCGTTAAAGCTGGAACGAGCTATACATTACAATCTAACACTCATGATGCCAGCGGAACAGTGTTTACTGTTAAACCTAAGCCGCCTCTGTCAGTTAGTCAGCCCAATCCTAGCGAAGGGACTTTTCAAATGACGTACGGTTACTGGAATGGTGCAGCACATGTTACTTGTGATGACGAATGCAATAAATCTAGCCCAACTGAGAAAATTCATTATCAAGGCTGCAACTGGATATTTGACGCAGAGTTTACTGGCAGCAAAAGTACTAATGCTATCGTGACTTTCACTACAAAACCTTATTCTAATTAATTTTACTTTTTACTTGACATTTTAAGACCCATAACTATTATCTGGACATATGGAAGATACACAAACCATTAATACCGATTCAACGGAACAAGAACAAGATCCGAATGCATCTATAAAAACAAGATTGGCCAACCTTTTGATTAATCGTGTTGCTCTAAGTGAGTGTTTGAATGTTATTCGAGATGCTTGTATGCAGCGTGCTGGGGATATTGTTGATAATGCTTCTGAAGAGGATATGAAGAATATTCTTAAGGACATTGATGCATTTGAGAATCCTCCAGAGCCAAAAGAAGGGTCTACAGAGACATCACAATCAGCGGCTGGTCCCGTGGGATCATCGGACGTGACGCCTGTTCAAGACTCGAGTGGGCCAGCTTAAAATAGTAAGTTAATTTATTGTAAATTATCGTTGTAATGCAATGTCAATACCCCCTTTTAGGGGGTATTTTTTTGTAGATTTTTTGATTTAAAGCACTATTATCCCACATAATGAATGTAGCGATTTACAAGCCAAACTCAAAAAATACAGGATGTGCGTTTAGTTTTCGCGTATCTACGCAAGGCAAATTACCGGTGTTCTATGTCAATGCTATTCAACAGCATAGTTGGGACGATAAGAAGAAGACTGGGAGTTTTATCAAAAATAAAGAAGTTGAAGATAAAAATGTTAGTTTTAAATTAAATGATTTTGAATTAGGGGAAATACTTTCCTCTATTACTTCGAGGGTGCCTTGGAATGCTTATCATAATTTTAATGATAATACCACCACTATACGTTTCGCCCCATGGGACAAACCTCGTAAGATTAAAGGGAAGGATGGATCTGATCAGACTTTTACCTCCCCTGCGTTTGGATTTTCTGTAACCCGCAATGGTAATCAAAATTACCGAATTGCTTTGGAGCCGGGAGAAACTGAAGTTTTAAAATTACTTATTCAAAAGTATTTTGAAGTAGTTTTTGACGTTAAAGCAAAACAAGATGAAGCTTATAGATCGCAAGCAGCAGGCTCTAAACCGTCACCTAAACCGGCGCAAAAGCCTGAAACAAGTGTAAATATTGAAGAGGATGACGCTCCTTTTTGATATGGAAACGATGCCAACCCTAGCTGAATATCAAATGCAAGAACCAGATAACAATCAAGTAGAGGCACCTGAGAACCTAGAAGAAACTAATACTGATTTAGTTGAAGAGGTAGATGATTTAGGCGTAGACATTCCCGATATTCCCCTTCCATCCGCTGAAGATATAGCGGCACTAGAAATAGAAGATGAATTTGAAGGGGCATATAAATTTGCTGTAGTAGGAGTAGGTCAAGGCGGTTCCCGCTTAGCAGAAACTTTCTGGAAATTAGGTTATAGAAGAGTAGCTGTTATAAATACAGCAGCTCAAGATTTAAAACCTATTTCTTTACCTGAGAAGAATAAACTTTTAATAGGTGGCTCAGGTGCAGGTAAAAATAGAGAGAAGGCCCGTTTAATTTTTGAAGAGCATAGAGAAGATATTTTAGATTTTCTTAAAAATACTTTTCAAACTGGTATCGATCGAGTGTTAGTTTGCATAGGCGCTGGAGGAGGTACAGGGGCCGGGGGCGGGCCTATAGTTGTAGATATTTGTCATGATTTATGTCAGACGGTAGGGGCCGAACAATCTCATAGTGACGCTAAAGTGGGGGCTGTACTTGCGTTGCCTTCTAAGTCAGAAGGCTCACGGGTCAAAAGTAACGCTAAAGAAACTGCAGAAGCTTTAATTAACTGTTCTACATCTGGTACACTTTCCCCTCTTATTATATTAGACAACGAGCGTATACGACATTTATATCCTAAATTATCAGTTAATAAATTTTGGAATACCGCCAATACAAGTATTTGTTCACTGTTTCATTTATTTAATAAAATTGCTGCGCAAGATTCCGAGTATACAGCTTTTGATAAAGCTGATCTAGATACTGTTATGTCGTCAGGAATTATTTCCTTTGGGGCAGTTCCGGTGAAGTATACGGGGGAGACAGTAGAAGAAACCGATATCAGCCATGCAGTGCGAGACAATTTGAAGAAAAATATTTTAGCCAACATTGATGTTAACACAGGTAATGTTGCCGCATGTGTGGTTATCGGAGACAAAGATACGTTAGATAATACGCCACAAGAGAGTTTAGAGCATGGTTTTGAACAGCTCACACGACTTTTAGGTGAAGGGTCTACTGTTCATAGGGGTATTTATCATACCTCTAAAAAGGGATTAGTGGTATATACCATTATTGGTGGCATTGAAGCCCCCGAACAGCTTTTTGCCTAAAAAATAATAATATGAAAGAGTTCTTAAAATACGAATACATGATAACCCCGGGACTGTTAAAGTTCCTGAGTTATATTGGAATGGTGGTAGCTTTAATTATCGGTTTGTTTACTATAGCTGTAGACGTAACAAGTGGTATCGCAACTGCTATCTTGGGACCGATAGGCGTCCGTGTCTACACGGAGTTAATGTTGGTCATTTTCGAAATACATAAAGAGTTGAAGAGGGCTAATACTAAATAACCCTTTATAATTTTTCTTTATCTTCACGCACCTACTACTTGAATTGTGGGTGCGTTTTTTTATAATCCTTTGACTTTTATGGAAGATAGAAAGAAGAAAATCCTTATACATAGTAATTTTTGTAAAGCTTTTACCGGTTTTGGTAAGCATAAAAAAAATCTACTTAAATATTTATACAAGACAGGGAAGTATGAAATAGTAGAGCTAGCTAACGCTCATAACAAAGAGGCTGAAGCAATACAAAATTTACCATGGAAGGTAATCGGCACATTACCTACGGATCATCAAATTTTAAAAAAGATACAAAAAGATCAAACTCGGATGCGCAATGCGGGTTATGGTCATGAATTAATTGATGAAATTATCAAAGAAGAAAAGCCTGACATTTATTTAGGCATTGAAGATATTTGGGCGTTTAATGGTTTTACAAAAAAACCATGGTGGAACGAAATAGGATGCATTGTTCATACCACTTTAGATAGCTTACCATTGCTTCCTGAAGCTATTGAAGCTGCGCCCGACATTAAGAATTACTTTGTATGGGCAGGTTTTGCCGAAAAAGAAATGAAGAAGTTAGGCTTTGACCATGTTAAAACGGTGCATGGGATTGTACAAAATGATCATTTTTTTAGATTAAAAGACGAACAAAGGAAGAAGTTACGAGAAAAAGCTAAGCTTACGGATGAATTTATTGTGGGTTTTGTTTTTAGGAACCAGTTACGTAAGAGTGTTCCTAATTTATTAGATGGTTTTAAAACCTTTAGCCAGAAACACCCTAACGCCAAATCAAAATTACTCTTACATACTCATTGGGGAGAGGGTTGGGATATCAAACGTTTAATAGATGAAAAGAAGATCGACAAAGAATCCGTCTTAACTACTTATTTTTGTGCTGCTTGCCATCAGTATCAAATTAAGTCTTTTGAGGGGAATGGCATTGATTGTGGTCATTGCAGCGCTTCTAAATCATGTAATACTACTAATATTAAAAATGGCGTTAACGAACAACAATTAAATGAAATTTATAATTTAATGGATGTTTATTGCCACCCTTTTACAAGCGGAGGGCAAGAGATACCGATTCAGGAAGCAAAGCTTACAGAATTAATTACTTTAGTTACCAACTATAGTTGTGGTCAAGATTGCTGCACTCCTGAGAGTGGAGGCTTACCTTTAGCTTGGGCTGAATACAGGGAGCCGGGAACTCAATTTATTAAAGCATCTACATCCGCTCCCTCGATAGCTAAACAATTAAAAAAAGTATATGATATGCCTATGGAAGAAAGGTTAGCGTTAGGTCAGAAGTCTCGCGATTTTATTGTTAACAATTACTCTCCGGAAGTTATCGGAGGTTTATTTGAGAAATGTTTTGAGGAAATGCCTTTTGTAAATTGGGAGGACGTTGATTTAACCAAAGTAGAAAAACGCAATCCTGATCATACCCCTGCTGAAAATTTATCTAATTCCGACTGGTTAATATCCCTTTATCATAATATGTTGAAGATGAAGATTAGCGAGAATGACCAAGGGCATAAATATTGGATGAATGAGTTTGCCCAAAATCGTTCCCGCAATGAAATCAAAGCTTACTTCCAAAAAACAGCTAAACAAGAGAATATAAATTTATTTAAAAAGACCTTAAAAGAGCATATTGATTTTGATCGGCCTAACAAACGTATTGCTTATGTGATGCCAGAACATCAAGAAGATGTATTGATGAGCACAAGCATTTTAAAAGGTTTGAAAAGTTTATATCCCGATTATGATATTTATTTTTTCACCAAGCCGGAGTATTTTGCATTGATTGATGAATGCCCATTGATTCATAAATATTGTGAGTTTGAAGAAGAAATGGATGATTGTTTTTATTTTGAGGGAAGGGCTAATCATGATGGTCATTTTGATTTAGCTTTTTTACCTTTTTTAGAGACTAAAAGGGTTTTAAATTATACCCATAACGGTAAAGATAAATTAGAAATAGAATTACGATGAATGTTTTAGAAAAGTATGCCGCAAATTGCGGAGTTAAAATTAAAGAGCCGTACATTAGCACCTCTTACTTCCCTTTAAAAGACAAGCCTTATATTATATTGGATAATAGAAGTAAATTTAGCGCTAATGCTTATGACTTGTTTGCAGACGTAATGCCTTATATACAACCAGTTTTACAGCGAGAGGGCATTGAAATTAAATCTTTTGAAAAAGATGATAAAAATCTCATTGAAGGGGCTTCCCCCTATATAGGGTTATTTAAAAAACAAGAAAGCTATTTAATTAAAAATACTAAATTGGTGGTTGCTTGTGATAATGTAACTAATTATTTTGCCTCTGGCTTAGGAGTTCCTAGTATTGGATTATATGCAGCTTATCCCGCTGAATGTACGGAGCCTGTGTGGAGTGATAGTCATATTTCTATAGAGAGTAATCGAGATGGAAATCTACCGGGATATGGGGTAGCAGAATCCCCTAAAACAATTAATTTTATTGAGCCGGAAAAAATTGCTGATAATATTTTTAAAGTATTAGGGTTAGAGGATAGAGTGGAACATAAAACATTTTATATAGGAGATCTTTATCCAACTAAAGTAGTTGAGATTATACCAGATTTTGCCCCTACTACCGGATTTATGGAGAACAAAGCCTTAAATGTAAGAATGGATTATCATTTTGACGAACAAATTCTTTTACATTGGCTCCAAAAACGTAAAATTAATTTGCTTACAGATAAACCTATTAATTTAAACTTATTAAAATATTTTAAAAATAATATTGTTCAGCTTACGGTTAATATTAATGATAGTTTCACCGTTGAATATTTAACTGCTGTTAAGAATATTGGCATTAATGTTGAAGCATTCTGCGAAGAAGAGGGTAGGCTGGCAGATTATCGTTTTAATTTCTTTGACTTTGATGTTAACGAAAGCATGTTCAAGAAGAAAGAGGATCTTGATGAGCATTTGTCTAGTTTAACTGAGTCCACTAAATTTTTATCCGGTAAGATTTTATTAAGTGAAGGCAAAAGATATTCTTGTTATGAGGCAAAAAAAGCAAAAAAAGAGTTGACAACCCAGCCTGAGTTAGTCTATGATACACCCGACTTCTGGAAAGAACTCGATCACTACAGGCTAATAAATGACGTACAAAAGAACTAAACTTGGACTCCTAGAAGGAGTAAATTACGAATATAACGAAGATGGGTCAGTTAATTGGCGAGCGATGATTGCGCCAGAACATCTTTATCCTAATAAAGGGTGGTTTGAAATGAGAAATCAACCAATGCCCCAATCAATAGATGGGCTTGCAGATCATCAACTTTTAATTAAGCTATCGGGAATTAAGGAATTAGCTAAACTTCGTGGCTTTGATGGTGTTCATTATGAAGTAATTAAATGTGAGTTAGATCATGTAGCAGTCAAATGCCGCATTCACTGGATGCCTAATTTTGAATCGGGTACATATTATTCGCTAACCAACGAGGAAGAACAAAGCTATTTCAATGCTCGCGTATCTTTTGAAGATATGGCGAACGCAACAATTGATAATACAAGCAGCTTTGCTCAAAAATTCTTGGAAACAATTGCAGCTAATAGAGCTTTTGTACGGTGTGTTCGTAACTTTTTAAATGTGCATATTGTTGGGGCAGACGAGATAGATACATCAGGAGGGAAAGCCCCAACTTTAGTTCAAGCAAGCAGTAAAGATAAGTTTTCTCCGCTTAATGTTTTAATGGATAAGACAGGTCTTTCAGAAGAAGAATTTTCGACTTTTAAAGATATACTTCGTGGTTTGTGGAAAGCAGGTCAATATAAAAATGAAGAAGCTGCCGATTGGGAAGAGTGGTCCGATATCCCTAAAAAGGAAATCATGAAACTTTTAGAGATATTATAATGGGCGTTTTAAGCAAAACTAGATGTTATTTAGTGGGGCATATGCAATATGCTGAGCCGGGGGATTGGAGAGAATTAGTTAAAAACGAATTACAAGACAGTAACATAGTTTTTTATAATCCTCTAGACAAGCCTTTTATTAGTGATATAGATGAAACAGCTAATACCAGAGAATTTTTAAATAAAAAGTTAGAGGAAGGTAGATTTGACTATGTGTATAAACATATGAGTTCTATTAGAAGAAGTGATTTAAATTTAGTAGATAGATGTGATTTTGTTATTGCTCATATTGTTCCTCACGTTGGTTCGTGGGGGTCTACTGAAGAAATTGCAAGTGCGAATCGAATGAAGAAGCCTATATTTGTAAGTGTTGAGGGTGGTAGACATAAGGTTCCATTATGGTTAGCAGGAATGCTTCCTCCGCATTATTTTTTTGATAATATCGAAAAAGTAGTTGACACGATTAAGGAAATAGATTATGGTAAACGTGCCTTCGATCCAGAAAGATGGAGGCTCTTAAAAGAGGATTATAGATAATATGTACTTAGCAATTGTAATAATTGGAAGCTTGATATTTACATTATTTTTGCATATCAAGAGCGACCATAACCCGTGGACAGATTAATGATTAATAATATCATCAATAGATCGGCATGTAAAAATTATGCCGAAGAAATCATCAAGAAAAAAAGACCAGATATTTCAAGGATTGCGCCTTCTTTTCTTGACAAAGTAAACAAACAGACTAAGATCTGTATAGAGAATTTGATCTTGGAGTTCAAAGAGAACCAAAAGACCATACGATAAAATATTATGAGTGAAAATAATACTAAAGGAAAAAGTGAGTGGCGCGAACGTGAATTGGGAGCGCTCTGGATTAAGCAAGGTAATTCTTCTAAGGATTACATGACTGGTCATTGTTCTGTGAACAACGAGAAGATTAGTGTTGTTGTTTTTAAAAACAATAACAAGTCTTCCGATAGGGCTCCAGACTATGTAATTTACAAGCATAAAGCCCGTGAAGAAGAAAATACCGCTGCTCCAACCAACGAAGCGACAGAAGAAGTTCCCGAATTGTTAGCATGATTCGTGCTCTTACCAGAGCGGACATTGCGCCTTGCGTTAGGCTTTTAGAAAAGTTCTGGTACGAGTCCACATCTCATGTTCACTTCGGGGAATGGAACCCTGTGTATGTCCAAAGGACGTTCGATCAACATTTAAGTTCCGGTTTACTTGTAGGTTGGGCGTCCTTTGACATTTATTCGGGAATGAATAGTGTTTTAGTGGCTATTAGAGATAAGTGTTTTTGGAAAGATATCGAAATGCTGAGAGAAATAGCATGGTACACGGAGGAAAGCTCTAGAGGTCAAACAGGGGCAATGAGAGTCTATAAAGAAGCAGAAAAATTTGCTATAAAAAATAATATTAAAAAATTGATCATGGGTAGAATTAGGGGGGTTCCTAGTTATGATAAATTAGATAAATTTTATTTAAAAAATAATTTCAAAAGTTTGGAAGACGAATATATAAAAGAGTTATGATGAATATAAGTGAGTTTGAAAGAACTAAACCCACAAAAACGTTTAAGTTAATTCTCGGGACTATAGCTAAATATGAGAGATTACTTGAGGGGCATCAAAATGTCATGGACCTTAAAGACGCTGCATTAGTCAATGCATATACAAATATTATTAAAGAGTTAAAGTCTATACAGAAATCTTTTAAAGCCGGTGAATAAACGATTATCTTGGGAAGAATACGCTATAGGGTTAGCTCAAGCAGCTTCATTAAGGAGCGAAGACCCCTATGTTAAAGTTGGAGCTGTGGTTTTACGCCGCGATTGGTCTGTTGCCGGTGTGGGTTATAATGGTGCTCCTTCTGGTATCGAAATTGACTGGTCAAATCGAGATGAAAGACGTAAGCGTGTTGTTCACGCAGAGATAAATGCTTTACGTTATGTTAAACCTAAAGAGGGTAATATTGTAGTATCTACTCTTCTGCCCTGTAGCGCCTGTGTTCAAACAATCGCAGCGCACGGAATAAAAAATATACTCTACGATAAGATTTATGAAGTGGATGATTTAGCCTTGACATTATGTGAGGAATTTGATATAAAGCTTTTTCAACGTGCCTCAGACGCCTATCTGGAGATTAATTAATTATGAATGTTGTCTTAGAGATAAAAGAAGATAATTTTAAAGATAAAACTTTAGTTCCTCGCCTTTTTGAGGCGGAAATTGAAGGCAGTCAAGTATTATTAATTAGAGGGGAACAAAATAAAGAGGTAGTGGAGTTCCATTACGACGTAAAAAGTATGGTCTTTACTGAAGAGGCCCTACTGCTGGAAGGCTTTATATCTAATACCGATCAGTTGATTGGCCGCTGCGTGTTTAGTGTCAACGAGGATATAAACACTTTCCTAAATGCACCACCATCACATACTACAAGTTCCTAAAGATTTAGATCCAATGGAAACTAGCGCTGCTTTAGATGAATTTCTTGACGGAGTTATAGATCGGATTATTCCACACTCCAGCTTAAAAATGCTTGACAAAGAAGCTTTGTTCTATTATAAAACTTTAATCTTTAAGCACATCGAATGTGTGACAAGTAATAATCAATATACTTTTGTTTTCGACGAGAAAGCACTTGACAATATACAATAAACCGTTAAATTAACTTAAATTATTTATGCAAACAAATACTGATACAACTATAGGAGGAGCTACTCTCATTCAAGCTATAGAAACTGCCAGCCCGACTCAAGTAGACACCTTATGGAGTATACTTAAATACAAGGAGATTGGCATTTTACGCAAGGTGAAATGTATGAGTGAAGTTCTTCATTTGAATACCCCGGTAGTTATTAATGAATTGCCGACTGATGAAGAAGGTCGTGTGTTGGATTATAAGACCCGGCATATGATTCATGACGTTTTAATCAAAGTTTCTTAATTATAAAATAATGACAATGGATAATCCAGACAAGTTGGGCTCTTACATTGTAAGAGATAAAAGAGGCACCTATATGGGAGCCTATAGTGAAAAGCTCGGTGGGGGCAATGCTAAGGCATGGGCCATTGATTGTGCTAAACAATCGCGTGGTGTTTTATACCACCGGAAGGCTCCTGAGCTTCCAGAGGAAGAAATAGCGAGCTTCCTTGATTATGGTAAAAAAAATAAAAATCCTAGAGCAAAAACCAAATAATTAGTGAGTGTCAAAAAGATTTATGTTCCTGTAATTGCTTACGGAGGGGTTTGTCGGGCGGAATATGCAATGGCAATGGGCGCACTCTTTGTGCGTACCGTGCAATCTCGGTCTGACATTTCTCTAACTTCAACAGGGATACTTTTTGAAAGTTTGGTTTCTAGAGCTCGAAATTCAGCCGCAGCAGCCGCGCTCCATTATGAATGTGATTATTTATTATTTATAGATGCAGATGTTTCATTTAATGCTGCTGATGTATTTAAATTAATAGATCATAATAAAGATGTCGTTAGCGGGGTTTATCCTAAAAAATATATTTCTCAATCTAAAGTCCATTATATTGCGAAACATCAGCGTGAAATATTTGGGGATGCAGATTGGCCTGCTTCGGCTACCGATTTTGCTACCGAAATAAATGAATCTTTTTTAGATAAAGTAGCCCGAGGCGATAAGTTGGTTGAAGTAGATTACGCAGCCACAGGTTTTATGTTAATAAAAACTGATGTTTTTAGAAAAATAATCACAGAGAAGCCTGAGTTGAAATATAAGAACGAGGTAGATGGTTATATGTCATGGGGTGAAAATTTTTATAATTTTTTCCCTGCTGATATTAATCCTAAATCTGGTAAGTACGAAAGTGAAGACTATGGGTTTTGTAATTTGTGGAAATCTTTAGGAGGTAAAATTTGGGTAGACCCTTCTATAGAGTTACATCATATAGGGAACTACACTTTTAAGGGAAATTTAAAAAAACAGGCTAACTTATATCATCACTCCGTGAAAACATAATGGGTTCATATATTTTAAATAAAGCTAAAATCAACCCCAATTTCAATAAGAGATTTATAGTTGTAGATGATTTTTATGAAAATCCTGACTATATAAGGGAGAAGGCATTAATGGAAAATTTTTTTGAAGGGGGAGAAGGGAAAGGTTATATGGGTAACCGTACTCCTGACTATTTTTTTGCTCCTAATATGCAACAAGCCTTTGAAAGTATCATAGGGAATAAAATTAATAACTGGTATGATGGAGATTATTGTAATGGAGTTTTTCAATTCTGCACAAAAAGTGATAAATTAGTTTATCATTGTGACGGGCAAGATTGGGCTGGCGCTATATATTTAAATAAAAATGCCCCTTACAATGCCGGCACCTCTTTTTTTGCGAGCAAAAGGAATGGCCAGAGAGGGGGATTAGGGGGTAACTTTAATTCGGATATAGCGTTCCAACCTGAAGCTGACGAAGATCCCTTTTTAAATCCTAATTTATATGAAAAAGTAGACGAAGTGGGTAACGTATATAATAGGTTGGTTTTATGGGATGCACAATTAATTCATGCTGCTTCTGAGTATTTTGGGGAAACTGCGGAAAATTCTCGTTTATTTCATTTGTTTTTCTTCAATGTAGCAAGATAAAATAATGGAATCTATAAGTTTTTTTTCTATTATCCTTACGATTTAAACAATGGAATTAAAAAATGATATTTTACGTGGGCTTGTGCTTCATTTAGAAGCAGAGAAGGCGAAAGCTAAAGTATGTTTGGATAATTATCTTTATAATTCTGCTGGTATTGGTGAGCATCCCGACATTATGGCAGAGTGCGTCAAGTACGTTCATCAAATTGACGAAGCTGACTCTGCATTAAATACATTGCGAGAAGTTTACGCTGATGAATTACAGGGATGATCTTCCATTATCTTTTGATGATGGTAAAAGTATAAATGCAGTTGTTGAGATTCCCAAGGGAGTCAATACAAAATATGAATATAGCCCTGAGCATGAATGTTTCATTTTATCTCGCTGTCTAATCTCATCCCTTCATTATCCTATTAACTATGGATTTATTCCTCAGACTATTGCTGAGGATGGCGATGCATTAGACATTTTAATCCATAATCATGACCCTATTCAGATGGGGGCTGTGGTACAATGCAGGCCCCTCGGAATTTTAAAATTTGTAGATAATCATATTCAAGATGATAAAATACTTGCAGTTCCAGACTATTCTCCCATTGAGAAATACAATTCACTGTCCGACATAGAAGAAGCTCATTTAAAAATATACAAACATTTTTTTAGAATATATAAACAAGATATTAAAGGTGACGTGGAGGTGGGAGATTGGCAAAATGGAAAGGAAGCTCAAAGCAAAATTGAAGCAGCTTTTAAAACATATGAAGATCATAATAAGGGCATTACAGAATTTAGATGGTTTTCCCCTAACAATATGAAAGAATTAATAAGATGATTAATAAATATATTTTAGGCGGGTGCGGGGCGGCTCTTGCGATAGCAGCCTTCTTTGGATATGTTTTTTATAAACAAAACCAAACCCTTAAAAAAGAGAATGAACTCAATAAAGTTCAGATACAGAATTATGGCTCCCAAATAACAGATTTAAAGGAGTCTTTTACTAATGCTCAGAAAGATGTTGACAGGTTAACTGAATTGAATAATACTATAACGAGTGCGGCAAATAAAAGAAAAGAAGAATTAGACAAAGTATTAAGGACTCACGATTTAGAAAAAATAGCAGAGCGGAAGGCCTCCCTAATGGAGAGATTAATTAATAGAGCTAGTGATAAAACTATGGGTATTTTTGAAAAATTAAGTGATCCCACCTCCACTTATACTAATAAAATTGATTTTGGCGCATCCTCATTAGAAAAGAAATGAAAAAATTAAGTATATTAATGTTAATATTAGTTGCTGGTTGCGCATCTAACCGCACCCTTTTTAAGCAGAATCAATCTACTTTTATTCGCCCTCCATTGCCAGCCAAAATGGAGTTAAGAAAGGTTGATTGGAAATTCGTTAGTGTTAATTCTAATGCGCTTTTTGCGTTAGATAACGAAAATTATTTAAGCTTATCTAAAAATATGGTAGATATGGCAGAGTACATTCAAAAATTACGAATCGTCCTCCAAACCTATGAGACTAATCGCGTAGAAAGAGCACAATGACATTAGAAGTAAGAATATTTATTTGTTTTGTATTAACTTTAATCTTTGTAGTATTTAACTAATACGAAATGATTCCTAAAAGAATTTTTCAAACATTTAGTCATAAATCTTTTGAGCCACCATTTCAGAAGTTTATTGATGATTGGAAAATAGAGAATGAAAATTTTGAATATATTTTTTATGATGATGATGATAGTGAATACTTTATAAGAAATAATTTTCCAGCAGAGGTTTATGATGCTTATATAAGAATAATACCTCCAGCTCTTAAGGCTGATCTATGGAGGTATTGTGTGTTATATACTTACGGGGGATTTTATGCAGATATTGATATTGCATGTTTAGGAAGTCTAGAACGTTTTGTAAACTTGGATACTGAGTTTGTAACGCCTATTGATTTAAATATTGGGGATCTCGAATACCACAATTTATATAATGCCTTTATAGGTTCCATACCTAAACACCCTATTCTCAAAAAATGCATAGATAGGATTGTTTTAAGTATAAAAAAACAAGAACTTCCTCGTGAAAACCTTATGAATTTTGCTGGGCCGGGATGCCTTGGAATTGCTGTCAATGAATATTTAAAGCGACCGCCCAAAGCACCAATGGTAGACCTTCATGAGAAACGCCCTTATCTCAAAATGACGGACAGATTTCCGCTGACAACTTTCAACCCCACCGAGGCGCAAGAGCCTATATTAAATATTTCTCGAAAGCTAATTGCCCCGCGCGCCCTTCAAGGAAAGTATTCCAAAGTAGACTTAATTAAATTTGAACAATTTTCCCAATATATTAGAGATTTAGATGGTAAAAAAATATTACAAAATAAAGGGGGGCTACTTTTTTTAGAACAATGTTACAAGTTTGAATGCCAAAAAGTAAAAAATTATGTAGATTGGGGACAATTTGGATTTATAAATGTTCCATTTGATCGTATTGTGAAACCATAAAAAAATGAAATTTTCTATTGTTAGTGGGGGTTTCGATCCCCTTCATGTGGGCCATGTAGAATTATTAAATAAAGCAAAGAGATTGGCTGACGGGTTGCTGGTGATATTAAACACCGATGAGTTTTTGATTAATAAAAAAGGGAAGCCATTTATGGAGTTTCAAGAAAGGAAAACAATTTTAGAAAATATCCGTTCTGTGGATTTAGTAATTAAAAGTATTGACACAGATCAGACGGTATGTAAAACTTTAGAGAAGTTAGCGGGAATGAGGATCATCTTGCCCAATGGAGAGCCACATGAGAAACTTTTATTTTGTAATGGTGGGGATCGCACTAATGGTGAAAATACACCAGAGCATTTAATTTGTGAGAAATTTGGCATTGAAAGTGTTTATGGGCTAGGAGATAAAATTCAAAGCAGTAGTTGGTTAACCGGCGCTTGAGATGAATGAAAAGAACGGTTCATTTAGAAATAGAAGATATTACTGCAATCTTATATTTTTTGGAAAGTTACGTGGAAATTCATTTTATGTCTAACAAATTTACTTTTATAGAAGGAGGAGAGAGGCTTTTAAGCTACTTAAGAAAAGAAGGCTTTATAACTGTTGAACCAATTAAACTTATATCTTTACACCCTATCAACCCCATAGATAATGAAAAATTCTAATAATCCACACTTACGCGAAACACTCTTATGTTCTACTTTAGACATGCCTGATCAACCCGTACCAGAATTAAGAAATGAATGTATTTTATGGCTAATTCTAAGTGCAATTATAAATATAGTATTAATAACAGTTTTAATTATGAACTTAAAATCGCCAAATAAAACACTCACACAACAGCAAGAGCAAAAACTAGATGTAGCCATAGAAAAAATAACAGAAGCAGCAGATTTTATTAAAGTTGATTCTTATGACTCCAAATAATTTATGTTTTTTATTTGATGTAGATGGGACTCTGACCGAGCCTCGTCAACCTATGACATCGGAGTTTGAACTTTTTTTTACTTCTTGGCTGAAAAATAAAAATGTATATTTAGTTTCCGGTAGTGATTTACCAAAAATAAAAGAGCAAGTCCCAAATAATATTTTAGAGAAATGCCAAGGGATTTTTTCTTGTATGGGCAATGAGTATTGGAGAGGGGAAGAATGTATTTATCAAAATGAACTTGAGTTGCCTGACGAAATCGAAGAATGGTTATCTTCAAAAGTAAAAAATTCTACCTTTGAATACCAAAAGCCTCCTCACTTTGAATATCGTTCGGGTGCTTTAAATTTTAGTATAGTTGGGCGTGGCGCATCACAACATTTAAGGACTTATTATTCTGAATGGGATGAAACAAACAGGGAGCGTAAAACAGTAGCTCAACAATTTAATAAAAAATTTAGAAAGAAATATAATATAGAGGCGTTGATTGGAGGGCAAATTTCGTTTGATATTCAGCCTGTGGGCAATGATAAAGGTCAAGTGATTAACCATATTGATGGAGGGGAAATTATATTTTTTGGAGATAAATGTTATGAAGGAGGTAACGACTATTCGTTAGCTCAAAAAGCTGATACTTTTTGGCAAGTAAATAGCTGGAAAGAAACCCACCAAATATTAATATCTAAATATGAGTGAATTAAATTTTTTGTGGCAAGACCACTCTGCTTATGATAGCACAACTGCAACCGACGCAGCAAAACTAAATCCCGATAAGTTTATAATCAATATAGATGGGCCGGGATCAGACTCCTCAAATCCTCAATGTGGGCCTTCAATTCCGCAGCTAGTACAATTTGTTACCAACTTGAAGAAAAAGGGCTTCACAGGGGCTTTAGCGATGCACCCTGACGCTTCTAAAGGGGATTACGAGCATGATTGGAACGGTAAAGGTAACCTTCCTGTCCGTGACACCTCAGATTCATGGATGAGCTATTGTGATTACTATGCTGAAATAAACCAAGTCCTTTCCAGTAATTCTTTACCAACTTTCTCTGAGATTTTAATAGAAACAGAATCTTCATACATCCCTCGTACAGCAGACAGTTTTGATAAAATAAAAAAATATCTTAAAGGTAAAACTTTAGTTTCTACTACCGGAGACTGGAACGGAGATAGGAGTAATCTTCATGTAGATTGTTTTTATCCCCAACTTTATGATATGGCTTACGTCGATAAAGCGTTAGAAGGGGAGAATCCTCCCTCGGATTCCAGAGCAGAGTTTTTGGCTCGCCATATAGTTAATATTATTAAGGAGAAGCCCGCTATGCTTAATGACCCCAATGTATTTTTCACTTTTTCTTATTGTTTTAATGACAAAGATGCTCCAGTTTTTGGGCAAGAGCCTCGAGTTTGGAGTCAAAAAGAATTTTATTACTTTCTAGATGAGTTTAAAAAGAGCCTTGCTCCTTATACTAATACAGCGATTAACACAGGAGCATGGCATTGTTCAGTATTATTGAAGAGGTGGAAAAGACCTTATTACCAATCTCAGTTTGTAAAAGAAACAATTCAGCCTAAAATGTCTACTAAACATAAGCTAATATGGTGGCTCATCTTATTGGGGGCAGCAATGTTAAATTGTATAGTAGCTGCCAAATATTTAGTATGACCTACAGAGAACTATTATTCAAAATGGGAGAAAAAGGAATGCTCACCCTTTCTAACGAAAAAGATGGGAGAGGATTGTTTTGGGTAGGTATGGACAACATGGATGCACTAGAAAAAGAGTTTGACTGGAAAGATTTAGAGGGCGATCCTCCGCCAAAAACAGAATACTACTTAGACAAACAGGGAAAAAAAATAAAAAAACATAAAAATTACATTTACAACCAGCCCCTTTTCAGCGAACGAAGGAGATCCAAAAAGTGAACGAAAAAACGCCAAATAAAAACAACGACGAGGACTCCCTAGACTTTGAGGACAGGGTTCTAACCTTACTCGCAAACCTTCGGCACAACGTAGAGAAGTTCCAAGAGAGTTCTGAAGCCATGCAGCGTGAAATAAGAGAATTTAGAACCTCTATTCATGGAGAAGAAGTAGATTAATATAATGGCTAAATCTATTATTAATTGTACTTGTGAAATCCATTTTGATTCTTTAGCTGAGTACCAAGCATTAGACGAAGTTTACAAAATGGTAGATAAAAAAAATCCAATGGGTGATAATGCTAATTTTATAATTAAAGAGATAGTTACTTCTTCTTGTGATGGGTGTTCCATTACCTATGCTAAAAGTGAAGCAGAAAACGCCAAATAAAAATTATGTACGCGAGACTTTAATTATGAACAAAAAAACGCCAAATAATTTTATCGCACGCGAGATTACCGAAATAGATCAAAAATTTATCCCATACACGCTAGAAAATTTTATTAATTCTAGTCAACTTATTGATTATCAGATATGATTGTTAAAGTGAGAGTAATGACTCGACCAAAAGCTAACACTCTTGACCCTCAAGGTGTAGTAGTTAAGAAAAATTTAGAAAGAATAGGTGTAAAGTATTTAAAGAAAGTAAGTATTGGCAGGTATATTGAGATTGAGACAGAAGATGCCGACGACGAAGAAATAAAAGAGAATATCCAATCTGCCATAGACAAACTTTTATATAATTCAATAATAGAAGATTATGAAGTCATTTATGAACAAAAAAACGCCAAATAAAAAAATATCGCGAGATAAAATATTAAATATATTAAATAAAATACAGAAAGGGCGAAAGCAGATAAATTTTGACTCTAAAGGAGCAAGGATGACTTTAGCAGAAATAATCGCAGCAGAACTCGAATTATGAACAAAAAAACGCCAAATAAAATTTTATTAGCGGCAATTTTATTATTGTGGTCAACAATATTATTACACGCGACAAATATAGACCCTGACATAGAAATTAAAATAAAAGGACTCGTTTGCCCTAGTTGCGGTATTGGCATAAAGAATGGCTTGCAAAAAACGAGACTTGTCAAGGAAATTAAATTTAATACTAAAAAACAATTATGTTTAGTGGAATATATTAGTTTAATAGAAATTCATCCAAGTCAGATTAAAAAAATTGTTAAAGATGCGGGTTATGAGGTTGTATCTATTCGATGGTTGAAGGAGAAAAAGCCAAATAGATATAATAAACCGTGAAAAATTTAGATTGCCATACTACTAGAGGGCGCAAATTCATTGAGGCTCAATATGATACGACCGATATTTTAAAAAGATTGTATCCCAGTTTAATTTTTATTCACTCGAAAAACGATAGTCAGGCTGAAGATTGCTACATCTACCACAATAAAAAATTAAGTGGAGTAGCTGAAATTAAATGCAGACCTTATATTAATAGGAGGAATAAAATTCCCTTCTTACTTGAAACAATTAAATCCAGTTACAATAACGAGTATTTAATTACCAAAACAAAAATCGACAACCTCCGAGAAATTAGCCTCAAAAAACTTATCCCTTCATTTATTTTTTTAAATTTGCCTTCCGAGAAAAAGATAGTCCGATTTAAGATTTCAGACAATAAAGGTCATTGGACGATACCAGTTGAAGTACGCATGACTAGCACTATGTATAGTTGCAATGATTACAAAGGAACAACCGAGCGAGAAAATGCTTTTTTGCCATTGAATAGTGATGCAGTAATGGTTTTAAGTTACTGATAATCAACGATAGAAATTTTTTTTCACTTTTTTTTCAAAAAGGGGTTGACAGGGGGTTAGGGAGGTGTTAAGATTTCCTCGTTGCTATGATTACTAAATCAGTTGATAAAAATTCGTTGAAACAGTCGCAAGACTTCACTTCTTACTCATTCGGCATCAAGGAGAGTGGCTTGGCCCATATCTTTAATGTCCTTCGCAATCAGTTGTATTCCGATAAGATTCTTGCGGTCATTCGTGAGTATAGCGCAAATGCGTTGGATGCTCATGCTGAAGTTGGCAAACAGGATACTCCTATTGCAGTCTCATTACCCACAAAGTTAAATCTTAATTTTGAAGTGCGTGATTTTGGTCGAGGTCTAACCGAAACAGAAATTGGTGAGATTTATGCGATGTATGGTGAAAGCACCAAAAGAGGAACCAATGAGCAGATCGGTCAACTTGGATTAGGTTCCAAAAGTGGGTTTGCTTATGGTGATAACTTCGTAATTACATCTTGGGTAAACGGTAAGAAAACTGTTTACAATGCTTTCCTTGATCCATCCAAGATAGGTCGTATTGCAAAGATGGAGCAACATAATTCGGATGAACCACATGGAATTAAAATTACTATTCCAGTTAAAGCAGATGATACTGAATCTTTTCGGGAGAAAGCATTTAATCTTTTCGAGAGGTTTATGGTTACTCCTACTATTCTTGGAGTTTCTCAGCAAGAGATGGAGTCTCAATTTGACCCTAAAAAAGTTACCGTAGAAGCAGATGATAAAAGTTGGCAGATTCTCTCTAGTCAAAGCAATTACTCTAATGAATCTTTTGCTGTTATGGGTAATATTGCCTATCCTATTGACCGTCACGCTTTAAATTTGCCTTACGGTGATAACAGGGAGAAACTACTTCAATCTTGCCCTGTCAATCTTCATGTGCCTATCGGAGATTTAGAAGTGGCGGCAAGTCGTGAGGCATTACAATATACTGATGCAACAATCGGAGCGATTCTCCATAAGTTAGATAAAATCATTTTTAATTTACCCAAGATTTTGTCCAGACGTTTCGAGGAATGTGAAACCATGTGGGATGCAAAAAATTTATTTTCTGTGACATTTGCTCATGGGGGTTTTGGTTATCAGTTGAGTAATATCATTAAAAAGGAAGAAATTAAATGGAAGGGTATTGCCGTAGAACATACTCATTTTAGTTTCAATAAATTAGCAGAAACAAAAGCTGAAAAGGGATTTACGCTTCATGTGTATGGCAAACCGAATTATTTTGCCCGATATGGTAATAGCAAAGGCATTCGTGTAAAACGTGAAGAACGAACTCAGATTGTTGCTGAAAATAAAGACTTACTAATTGTAGAAGATGATCTGCATTTAGACAGAGGACAGTTTAACAAGATTGCTCCATTGCTTGAAAATTATGAAGGTCGCCCTACTGACATGAAAAAATATGAGGCAGTTTATCTTATTGATTTTGGTCAGGACAAAAAGAAGATTATTGATAAAATTCATTTCGATGCTCCGATGAAGAAATTGTCAGAGTTGACTCATGTTAAATTAACTACAATTTATCCTCGTAGTGCGTCAGCAAATGTTGGTTCCAGAGGGGTTACTGCTGATAAGAAAAAACATCAAAGTCTTGAATTTACTTACGATTATGATTGTACTCATGGTGCTTGGCATAACCAAAGGAGTGCCTTCTTCAAAGCGGAAGCAGTTAATTTAGATGAAGTGGATGATGGCATCTACATGGAACTTGATAAGTTTTGGGTAAATTTTGATTCCCGAAATAATGAGGCGCATCCTCATGCTATCAAGGAGTTCATGGATAATCTTAAAAAATATTTTGGCGTTGAGAGTCCTAAAATATATGGCTTTAAAGCAAAATCGGTTCATAAGGTAAATGGGAAAAAGAATTGGACTACTTTAGCTGATTGGGCATATAAACAGATAACAGATTATTTAGAAAAAAATAATTATTCGCAGTTGGTAAAAGATGCGGAACATTCTACTTCTCACCATGCTTATGTTGCTCAGAAAAATATAGAGGTAACTCATTTGTTTAAGATGCTGAAAGATTACGGTAGGCAAGATACCCGATTCAAAAAGTTAACCTCTAGCAAAAGTTTTAAAAAAATTATTGTTGAAGATTCCTTGATGAGAGAGTACCTTGAGGCATGGAATGAAATGCGACCAACCAAGGAGCAGCAAAAGGCATTGGATGTTATTAGCAATGTGGATACTTCGTCAGGATATTCACGGAAATTGACAATCAACATTAGTGATAAAATTGATAGTTCTAAAAAGTCTACTCATAATTTGTTTAATCTAGTGGAAAAAGTGCAAAAGCGTTACCCATTGTTGAGTCATATTGAGTACCGCACTTGGCATAACGAGAAGATAGAAGAATTGTGGACAAGAGTTGCGGATTATGTTAATCTTGTAGACGTAACTGTTATCACAAAAAACAGAAAGTAAGTGTAAATTATATTGGAGAAAAAAGTTATATGATACCGTATATCCTAACAAACGACAGCTTAACTGTCATAATAGATGGTAAGTCCCTTACCATGAATCGCGATAACCCATCGTTCCGAAGTGCTACCCAAGCATTGCAAGACGAGGATTATGAAAAGGTCGAGCAGATGTTCGATATTCCGAAGGCAGTCATCAACTTCGCAGAAGGCAACGTATCTATTAATAATGGTATTTTGACTTACCAAGGTGAAGAAGTGCATAATTATTGTGTGGATAAAATTCTACAATTTATGACTGAGGGATTGCCTTTTAAGCCACTTGTGCGATTCTTGGACAAGCTGATGAGCAATCCTTCTCGTCGTGCGGTACATGAGTTGTATAGTTTCCTTGAGCATAAAGCGATGCCGATTACGCCCGATGGTAATTTCTTGGCATACAAGGGCATCCGAGAAGATTATACCGATTGGTATAGCGGCAAATTCTCCAACAAGGTTGGTGAAACTTTGGAGATGCACCGCAATGGGGTTTGCGATGACGCAAATCATGGTTGTTCGTCAGGTTTCCATGCTGGTAGCTTGGAGTATGCGGAGGGTTACGGTAATGGAGGGCATTTGATGGTAGTGGAGATTAATCCAGAGGATGTAGTTTCTGTTCCTAACGACTGCGACTGTCAGAAGTTGAGGACTTGCAAATATAAAGTGGTCGATCACTTCAAGACGAAGATGCCTGACACTATTTGTGACGAATACTATGATGATTCGGAGGACGAGGATTACGATAAAGATAGTTTCGATGCTGGTTACGCGAAAGCGTATGCTGAAATCAGCGACGAAGAATAGCAACAATCGGGAGGTGCGTGAAAGCGCACCTCCCTTCTTTAAAACTTAACAATATAGAAATTTAAAAAAATTGTGAACGAATTTGAAATGAAAGAATTAAAAAATCAAGAATATCTAGGGATAGATGAGAACGGATTTGAGCATACGGGGTTTTTAAAGGATTCCCTTGACGAGATAAAGAAAAAAGTATTTTGGGAAACCAATAGTGCGGTTAAGCGAAATAGTAATATTGACTCTAAACAAATTATTGGCAAGAGTGCTACGCATGATTTCCCCGAAGGGGTAACTGTTAGGACGCATCGTATGAAGGATGGATATACGTCAGCGTATTTTAATGCAGATGTTAAAAAGAAGTATTATGGTAGTGGGAGCAATAAAACTTGGTTCAATACCATAGGTCATAAATTAATAGTAGGATTTCCACATAAGTCAGCGTATGGAAGTGAGTACGGCTTTACTTTTAATGGTAATTTAGATCACACTACTTCTTTTAACAAAATGGGACAAATTTTAGATTATATTCAATCTGAATTAAACGCAATGTACGACAATGGAAATTGAACAATTATTTAATAATATGACGGTAAATGAAATGAAATCTGCTTTAGCAGATCGGGAAATGGAATTGTTAGATTTTGGTGCTACATATTCTATTTTAATGGAAGGTTGCAAAGGTTACAACCACATGAGTAACGAAGAAATAGAGGAACAATATATCACTTATTTCGGGGATAATGTCAAAAGAGAAGTAGAATTTGATTTTAGTTAAACTATTATTAAAGTCATGGGAATGTTTGATACAATTACTATTCATCGTAAGCTACCTTTAAAGGCTAATGAGCAAGTCTCAGCCAAAGAAGTTAGTCAATTAAAGAAAGGGGTAGCTTGGAAAGAAATAGATTTCCAGACTAAATCCCTTGATAATGCACTTTTCCAGTATAAAATTGCTGTTAATGGTAAATTATATGTGCAGAGAGTTAATTACAAGGAGATTGACCCTAAAAAATATCGTGGATTAGGAGCAAAAGGGGATAGTTTAGCTTCGTTCCCTTCCTTGGAGGTAGATGGTAAACCTTGGTTTGAGCTTGCTCCGAAAGTTCCCCGTGTATTAATATTTTATGCCTCTATAAAATTATCCAAGACGAAAGAGTATTGGGTAGAGTTTGAGGCTATTTTTTTGGAGGGTAAATTGCATGAAATTAAGCAAGTATTTCTGGAGCCTATTCCCGATTTTCTCCCCGAAGAAATTGTAGAAGCACCAAAGGAGCAACCACAAAAAAGTTTACTCAGAGATTTTTTTAAAAAATTTATTAAATGGCAAGAGAAGATATTACTGGGGGAGAAATAGCACTCAATATTATTGAGTATCATTTAATTCCTTTTGTTAATATTGTGAATGAATGCTGTGAAGTATTTGATGAGGATTTTGTGGGGGAATGGTTTATAACTCCCAATTCCAATTTAGATGAAAAAATGCCCATTGCCTTTATGGATACAGAGGAAGGTCGATCTCAGATTTTACAACTTTTAAGATTTATAGAAATAGACGAAGCAGATTTAATTTAAAAATATGGCAAAAAGAACAAGTACCAATAAACAAGTATTAAACGATGGCAAACGGAGCAAAGGAGTTCACTCAAAAAACAAAACTTCTTGGAATAAGAATAGTAAAAACTATAAGAAAACATATAAAGGTCAAGGTCGATGAAGTTTGAGATTCCCATCAATTACGATGTTCCTACTCAAGAAGAAATAGTGGTTAAAGCTAATGTTCCAGCAAGTAAAGTACGAGAGATCGTTGAAGAATTCTTTAACAAAAAAAACTATAAACAACGCCGAAAGTGGCTAAAGAAAAATTTAGATGAGATTAATTTAAATACTGTATGAATGTAAAACTCATATCGTTAAGTCAACCGCATGATGATTCTATGAATTGTGAAGATTTGATTGCGTATTGTGCCAGAGTTAGTAACCCATCAAATCAAAATAATACCACTACTGCACCAAATTTATTAAAATATTTGATTAAGCATAAGCATTGGTCGCCTTTTGAAATGGCAAGCATGACTCTTGAGATTAAGACAAGTCGAGCCATTGCAGCCCAAATTTTGAGGCATCGTAGCTTCAGCTTTCAAGAGTTTAGCCAACGATATTCTTTAGCTCAAGAATTAGAGGATTTAGAATTGCGAAAGCAAGCCGAGAAAAATAGACAAAGTAGCACCGATGTTTTTACCGATGGTTTCTTTTTATCTAAAATGCGTGAGCATTTAGGCAGGTCGGTATCCTTGTATAACGAAGCGATTAAAAAGGGCGTAGCGAAGGAATCTGCACGATTACTGCTACCTTTGACAACTGCGACAACCATGTATATGAGTGGTACTATTAGGTCATGGGTTCATTATATTGATTTGCGCTCGCAAGAGGATACGCAAAAGGAGCATCGTGATATTGCTAATGCTTGCAGGGATATTTTTGTGGAACATCTTCCGAATATTTCTATTGCATTAGATTGGGCAAAGTGATATAATTTAATAGTGGCTACTAAATATAGATACGGTTTAGTTTGTATTTCAGAAAAACTGAAAAAGCAAGATAAGACTCTCGCCTTTAAAGCGATGACTCGTAAAAGTTTTTTAAGTTGGCGTGAGAAATATACAGACGGTAAAACTAATTTTAGTGCCGAGGTGTTATTAGAGCAACGTATATTGCATAATCTTAAAATTACAAGTAAGATTCTTAAACATTGTGCAATTAATGATATTTTTCATTATCGACTATCATCAAAGTTGTTTCCGTTGATAACGGACACAACTTTAAACCTTTCAATAGAAAATTTTAATAATTTTGATTCTATTAAAGCCGAGCTAAAAACAATCGGAGAAATTGCAAAAAAAGATGGTATTAGTATTTCAATTCATCCAGACCAATTCAACGTACTTGCCAGCAAAAGGAGCGATGTTGTCCAGAAAACAATAAGAGAATTAAACTTTCATGCAAAAATACTGGACATGATTGGCTTGCCACAAGATTATTCTGCTCCCATTAACATTCATCCAAGTGTAACAATACACAAAAGCAAACATCCACAAGAAAATAATGATGAGAAAAATTTGCGAGAAGTAGTGGATAAATTTTATGAAGGATTTAAGCAATGTGACGAAGGAGTACAAAAAAGACTTGTCGTGGAAAACGAAGATAAGGGATGTTGGAATTGCGGTAATATGTTTATTTACTTCTATAATTACTGTGGGACTAGGCATGGTCATTTTTTCCCTCTTACTTATGATAACCTCCATGACCATTGTAATCCAACGATTTTCCAAGAAGAAAAAGTAACACAAGAACAAAATATTCAAGCGTTTGCTGGAACGTGGAAAGATAATGTTCCTGTCTTTCATTATAGTTGGGGGAGAGAAGATAAGTTTCGTAGTCATGCGGATTATGCCGCCGAAAATATTGTAGATTACGATATGGAAATCACATGGGAATGTGAGTTAAAGCAAAAAGATTATGCGATTGAGCAGTTGCAAAACTGGACAGACGAAATACATGGCAAGAAAAAAATTGCCCCAAAAGCTAAAGTCGAGCCAAAACCCCAACCAAAACCCCAACCAAAAAAACAAGAATCGCCCGAAGTTTTAAAAAAATTAGAACCGACTGATGGACATGACGATGTTTATAGTGCATACAATCATGTTTATGGCATAAATAAGTAAAAAATGGTTGACAAGGTTTTAGCTTCCTATAACATATTTTAAACATGGCGAGCGTTAAAATGCAAAATTTAAGTTTACTAGAAAGGCCGAAAGGCACAACTCATGCCCAAATAAAATGTGGACGAGGCAAAAAAGGATTTGTTGAAATAAAAGATTTTGATTGTTTTCAAGGTGTAGAGGGAGTGGTAACATTCCTCAAGGAAACACGCAAAGGATATGTGGAACTTGGTAAAATGGATTTTGATGGTGTATGGCCAATAAAAGAAGAAGAATGAAATATCTATTAATTGTTGCTATAATAATGTTGTGCGGTTGCTCCACATGGAGATGGGAACATCCCGATGGAAAAGAAAAGCCGCAAACTTGGCCCGAATCCTATAATTATTATGTTATAGACCCTAATTCAGACACTCCCGATGCTTATTTTATTAATTTAACTGAAGCAACTCAGTACAAAAAAGAATTTGCCGCGAATCACGATTACGTTATTGTAAAAATGGATTCTAAATATAATGTTTATAATGTCCAACTGGATAAGTAAAAGTCTCAAAGTAACTTTAAAGTAACTTTTAAACTATGCGAAAAGTCAAATTAATGGATGTTTATCAAGCAGTTGCCAATGAAATGGCATATAACGAAGATCAATCAAAATATCAAATTGCAAATATTATTAAAATTTATATTAAAAATTTGAGATCCGAGGGATACAAAGTGCGCCTTCGTGATACTACAACGGTTAATAGTTGTGCGAGGATTGTAAACTACTTATCATCAAAGACTTACAAAAAAAATAATTTCTAAAATCATAAGTCTTTAAGCATCAATGAGTTAAAGAGTTGTAAATATGACCAAAGAAGATTCAAAACTAAATTGCTATACCGATATTGAATGTGAGGTATGCGGAGAGATCATAGAGGGGAAGTGGGATTCTCAAGTCCAGCTTGGGCTGGAGACAGGGGAGTTGGATAAGGACGGTTATCACCAGCATTTTATTTATGATAAGCATATCAAATGCTCTCCTAGTCGAGCGCAAAGGATTGTGCATCCCGCATACCCAACGGTTGTGGATGAAAGACCACAATTTGATTGGAGGCCCGAAGCAGACAACGCTTGGACAGATCAAATGCGAAGCAAGTGGAAGAAAATCTACACCGAAGCATGGATTCGTTTGCAAGAGAAATACAACCCCTTATGGGCTTGCCAAAAATGATCGGAAAAATAAAAATATTAGAAAGTAGCAAGAAAGAAATATTGCGACCAAAGTTATCCGCTGATGATGTTCAGTTGCATTTTTCTGGATTACATGACCATAGGCTAACCATAAATGATAAGAAAAAATTTATTGTCAGCATAAATAGTGTGACGATTGAAGCTAATTCATTATTAATAATTGCTAATGTTCGCAAAGAAGATGAAGCCGAAAGTGGATTCTCCAATTTCTCAGATGTAGAATTTCGTTTTTATCCTAAAATATGAAAAAAATAATAAATAATATGTATTTTGGCAAAGCGATTGCCGAATTGCATGGTAAAAAAATATTCCAATTCAAGGAGGAAACTCTATGATAGAAGGAGTATTCGTGTTAATGCTGATGTTAGCATTAGTAGAATGGTCGCTCGACTACTGAAAATTAGTTTGAAAAAAGGGGTTGACTTATGCCGTGAGGGATGTTAATTTATGTGTGTCGGCGGGAAACGCCAAAAGATTGTTGCTAAAAATGTCTATTATTAATACTGAAAAAGTTGAGAGTTTCTTTGATTCAATTAAAGATAAGGATATACAAATGTATAATGAGTATTGGGGAGAATTAAAACCTCAATCAGCAAGCGCAATATTTAAAAGATATTTATTTGCGTTCATGTCGGTGCATACATCTTGGAAGAATAACTGTAAAGGATATAATGCAATCAAAGAATTCAGAAAGTGGAAAATCGAAGATGAAGAACCACAACTGCGACTCTGGAACTACAATTCGGACGATTTATTCAAACGCATCAGAGACACAAGGGTTGGTATGCAGAATAATCGAACTAATTATATCGGCAAGTTTTCTGATGCTTTTTGGGGTGATCCTAGTGACTACCTCTCTCGTAATTCTGATGAAGGATGGGGTGAATGGCGCGATAGGCTTGCCAAGAATATTCTTGGGTTGGGTAAGGCAAAGACTTCGTTCGCAATCGAAATGATGTTTCCGCTTGAAGCTCAAGTAGTTTGCATGGATACGCATTTGTTTCAAATTTACAATTTAAATCAAAGTAAAGATGCAAAATTATACGATGCTATCGAAGCAGATTGGCTTGATCGTAGTGAGAAACGAGGATTAGCACCATATATGGCGCGATGCTTATATTGGGATAAGAACCAGAATCGTAAAAATTCACGCTACTGGAGTAAGGTATTAGAAGCATGACTAGAAAATTTTGGATAATAGAAAAGCGCAAGCGTCAAACAGAAATTTTTGTGACTAATCGCGAAACTGAGTCTATTTTTATTGGTGAAGGTTACAATAAAAAGGAATATGAACGCTCAATGGAATTAGCTAAAGTAATTTGTGCCGCATTAAATCATTACGAAGATAATAAAACAATATGATCGAGAATTTTTTAAAATCTGAGAATGGCAATTCGCGTGATATAATCACTTGGGTATTTTGTGAAGAATGCTACGACCATGACGATGCTAAACGCGAACTGCCTAATTATATGACTAATGAAGTGAAAATAGTTAGAGTTTTTGAGGATTTTAATGGGCCAATTATTAGATTTAATTGCCAAAGTTGCAAAACAGGAAAGCGTTCTTGGAAAAATAAGGAGTCTCGCGTTACTATAACTGCGAATGAATTTAAAGCGCATCCATTTTTAGACCCTGACTACGAACCGTTTGAATACGACACAAATTTTACAGATCAATTAGCTACTAGAATCTATACAAAAAACAACAAATATAAGAAATGAGTACATACGAAGGCATCCGACAAGCTCAAATCGCGGCTCGACATTATGCAAATTCACTTGCAGAAAAATCAAAAAAGCGAGTTTCTAAAAAAATGTCCAAGCAAGACAAGGAATATTACAAAACTCAAGCAGTAAAATATGACGAAGCAGCATCAATTTTATTGGATGTTGTCAATAATTGGGATGATGTTCACGATGAGTAAAACTAAAAAAAATAAAAAAATAAATTATATCGCCAAACTCACAAGAGTTATGGATGAAGGGGAAAGAGGTTACTCTGACAATATAAACCACAAGTATTACGCCAAGAATAACTTTTACGGCAAGGGAACCAATCGCATAAACGAATTGCACCAAAAGGATTGCCCAAGAGCAAATGAATTAGCAGTAATTATAGACTTGTTCGTGAACACCTTGGCAGCGGGAGAGAGTTGTATGAAGCGGAGGACATTGGTTAAGATAGGATATGAACTGCTTTCTTTGAGGGATATAGCAGTAAAGGAAACTCAAAACCGTATGAAATTATATGATGACGATGGGAACGAGATTAAATCGTAAATAGTAGATTGGAATTAATTATAAAATGAATTATAAAGTAAAATTTGAATTAGCAGGGTTTTCAGTTTCTTATAATGTCGAGGCTCAAAATGCCGTTGAAGCAGAAGATGAAGCAAGAAAACAGTTAAGGAAAGATGACGGTATCAAAACAGAAGCAGCAAATCGCGGCATCGACCATCCCGAAACAGGATGGGAAGTCAAACAAATAGAAAGTATTATTGAAGATGGCAGGGAAGGGGAGTAAACCTAGAAATTGTTTCTCGACTAAATTTAAAAAAAATTTCGAGGAGATAGACTGGAAAAAAAATAAAGATAGGAATAATAAGTTTAGAGCAGTAGCGACTACTGACCAAGACGATATACAAAAATAAAATGGCACATTTAGTAATGTTAACAGACGCAAATACTAATCAAGAAATATTATTTAATCTTGATACGGTAGTCTCAATAGAAAAAGCAGTAGGACAAACTGTAATCACGACTCGTTGGGGTAGACAACAAGTGCAAGAATCACTTGATTATATTATGTCAAGAGCAAAAGATGATGACAAAAAAGTGGCAGCGGGAGAAATTTAAAAAAAAATGACGATGAACTCAAGACAAGGGAATGTTAAGAAATTAAAACAAAACGACCTTAATGCAGTAACTTTTACTCAAGTAGTTAAAGGTTATCGGGAAGTGGTAAATAAGTGCAGACTTAACCAGCAAGACGCTTTTTGGGCAATACTTCTATCAGAAAAAGAGGAAGCTATTGAATTTTTAGGCGAAAAAGAAGCAAAACGTACCATGTTAGGTATGGTAGAAGAAGCATTCAGAACTCACGTTAAAGTTTAATTATGGAATTAGTAGAATCATATTCAAGGCAGGACGCTGATTTAGGCGGCACATTTATCTCCGAAAAGGAAGTCACAATAAAATTCAAAGGTGAAGATTTAAAAAATTTACACAACATATTTCACTCTATTGATTTGGAATTAGTCAAAAAAATGGGAGTTTGGGACGAAGAACAAATTGAAACCGTGAACGAATTATTAGGGCATATACTGGAAGGCGTAAGTAATTACGATTTAGTATAAAAAAAGGGGTTGACATACGAAATGGGGCATGGTATATTATTTCTGAGATGCGAAACAAAAACATAACAGCACTACAAATCGAAGCAAATAGTCCTTATAATGACGGTTGGACTCGTCAGCACTATCAGCATGAATTGAATGCTGCGATGAGTGAGGTTCGTGAGTTGGAGGATGAGAAAGCGGCGGCAAAAGCTGAAGTAGAGGCAAAGAAAATTAAGATGAGTAAATCAGACAGAAGGCTTGAACTTGAGAGTTTATTTCCAGAGGCATTATTCGCTGATGGATTCGACAAAGCTATTGTTGGTTGGGAAGCGTCCTCATGTGTGGTTGTTTATGATTACTTTAAATGTATGAATATATTAATGGAGAGGGATGATATGAGTAAGGATGATGCACATGAATTTATGGAGTTTAATGTGGTAAATGCTTACGTTGGAGACTTTACTCCAAGTTTTGTCCATATTTACGAATAATATTAACTTAAATATAATTCGCTTATAATTCACCATACATATAAACAATTAATATAAAGAATACATAAATAAGAAATAAATAAATTTTTGAATGAAAGTATTGATATTATTGAGAAAAATAGAAGAAATATACTACTCACCTTAAATTTATTAAAATATTAATTTAAAAATTTAAATAAATATATGTTAAATAAGATAGTAAATATTGTAGAATATAATATAATGATAATATTAAGTATATTTTTATTAGTTGCATTGTATTTAGGTAGTGTGAACATAATAACAAGTATATTAATTTTTAGTATGTGGTTTTGTTTTGGTTTCCTTTCATTCCAAAAGGGATATAGCCAAAAGCTAGACGAAGATATGCGGGAATATTATAGAGATTTAGTACAAGAAGAATATAATAAAGTAAATAATGAAATCAGTAACAATTAAACTTGGTGATTACGATATTGAGACAATAGAAAAAATATTTGCCAATGAGCCAGACTTCAAGCCGCGCGATCCGCGCGACGAACTGATCGTTGAAATCATGCGGCAAGTCAAGGACAATCCAAAAATTGATCTCGGTTCGGATGAACCCAAAAGTGAATAGAATTACGCCAAATATAGTGCGCCAAATTTTTTAAAATTTTGCCGCATTCTAAAGCATTCTAGTGCATCGAAATTTTTTTAAATTTATGAGCGATATTTAGCTAAATATACTATGTGCAACAATAACTTCTACGACGAACAAATACAATTAAATATAAAATTATTAAATTCTAACAAAAAAACATTGCGTAGGCAAGGTGAAAAAAATTTATTAGAATTAAAAGGTCGAGTAAAGTTTGAATTACGCACGGCCCAAAACCAAATAAAAAAAATATTAAATAACCCAATTATGAATGATTTTTAGCTAAATATAAAAAAGCTCAAATTATGAATGATTTTTTAATAAATATTACCTGCCAAATTTTTTTAAAATTTTGGTTAGCTTCTTCGCAAATAAAGTAATTTTTTCCTCGTCAGTTCCCCAAAAAAATGCGTGACTCAATTCGTGAATTATTGTTTCGTTGTAATCATCATCAGTTTGGTGAGGATTTATTAAAATTTTGGCGCGACCCCCATCTTGGGGAGGATAGCATATCCCTTCAGCCCCAATTTCTTTTCGCGGCTTGCGTATTTTAATTTCGTACTTCTGGCCCTCATAATTAGTGAATCTAACGCTTGACATATTAATATAGTATTACACATAACAATATATTAAAAAAATATTTTAAAAAAAGTTTGACATGGGTTGGGTAATGCCCTATTATATTTCGCATGGCCAAGGTCACATATAATAAAGACGGTACTCCACGCAAACAGGGGAGTGGCCGAAAAAAAGGTAGTAATAGTTTAATTGATACAACAATAGGTGAATTAATTGCCGCTGGACTTGACAATGACGATAGGGTTGTTGTTGGCAGAAAATGGCATGAAAATTTATTTAAAAAAACTATTGACACTCGCACCTCAATAGAGGATAATACTCCAAGTGCTGCTGATGCAGTTCAAGAAAAAATTGCGTATAAATTGACAACATTTAATTAATATGGAAACACCATTTGCTGAACTATACGGACAAAACAATGTTAAAAAGCGTTTATCTTTTTATTTAAAAGCGTTTAACAAGACAAGTTTATGTCCCTTTTTGCTGTTAGTTGGTGCTAAAGGATTGGGTAAAACAGAATTTGCCCGACAATTTGGCGGCAACCTGAAGAACATGGATGGTCGTAATCGACCATTTCTTGAGCTTAACTGCTCTACAATTAAAAATTTGGAGGGATTCTTCGACCAGATTTTTATTCCGCTCATCATGGATGCTGAGATCACGGTACTATTTGACGAGGCACATGAGTTGCCCAAGGATGTTACCAATGCCTTTCTCACTATCTTTAATACCGAACGAGGTCATACTCGCGACTTCCGTTGGCGTGATGGAGAATATCCGTTTAACTTTAAACAGCAAACTTTTTTGTTTGCTACTACTGAGCCAGACAAACTGTTCGCGCCACTCAAGGACAGATTGACTACGGTAGATTTCGAGGATTACACTCCACTTGAGTTGGCACAAATTCTCAAATCTCAAGTCGAGGAGATTTCCTTTGAGGATGCAGCGTTGTTGGAGTTGGCTAAAACGAGTCGCGGCAATGCGCGTGATTGTGTTAAGGTAGCCAAGGAGTTGGTTAATTGGTGCGCGTCCTACGATAAAAAGATTTTTCGTGTAGAGGACTTCCATCAATTTTGCGATGACTTGGGCATCAACCCACTTGGGGTTAGCCATATCGAGAAAAAGGTATTATCCATTCTTCGTCGCGATGGTCAGGCATCATTGCAAGAGTTGTGCGCCAAAACAGGCTTGAGTCGTACTGCGATTCAGCGTGATGTTGAGCTTTACTTGATGAAGAAAAGCCTCATCAAGATTGACGGCAAGCGACACATTACCAAGGAAGGCAGCGACTACATAGATCAAGATGTCAAGGCAAAAACAGCGTAAGCATATCGAGGATATGCGCAAGGAGGTCGTGGAGCTTTGCTCCACGACCTCTCACAAGTCGAGGATTTCCCGTATGTGGGAAGCGGCAACTGGCAACGTAGCATTAAACGATTCCGAGGATACTGAATATATTAATGTAATCATATATAATAAGCCGGATAAATAATATAATTGTAAATAATAAAAAGCTAAATAAGTAAAAGCTAAATAAATAAACACTAAATAAGTAAATAATATAATTGTAAATAAGGAATTTGTAAATAAGCAAATTATAAATAACATAAATATAAATAAGCTAAATAAAGGCACAATAAAAAGTGCCTTATTTTTTTGCATTTTCTTGCATTATTTTCTTGACACGTAACGGCCGGCCGCGCGCCCGCCAAGCGTTACGTGTCAAGTTAAAATGGTAGGCTGGGCGAGAATCGAACTCGCAACCAACGGCTTAAAAGGCCGCTGCTCTACCGTTGAGCTACCAACCCATGGACGCGGAGGTCGGAATCGAACCGACGATAAGAGATTTGCAGTCTCCCGCCTTACCACTTGGCTACTCCGCGGTGTTTTGTTCTAGTAATTCTAAAACAATTTTTTTAACCAACGTTCCGTCATGCATACCACGCAAAGAATTTTTTAAAATTTCACGCTCTGCATTTGTTAGCTTTATAACATATTCTCTTTTCAATGTTTTTTATAGTTTATATTCTCAACTGTATTGTCCCAACACGCACGACACTCGCCACACTCGTTGTTTTGCTTTGAAGCCGGACAATTATACCCATCAGGAGAAACACCGCTTGTTGTTAATCCTAATTTTTTTGCCAAGCTAGTTGGCGGCTTCCCGTCTACCATATAGGCCGACAGCCTAATAGTCAAATTTTTTGGCAGTCGCTTTAGTTTCATCCACTCCCGCACAAAACCGTACTCTCTTGTTGGGAGCCAGAATTTAATGTGAGGTAGATTGCGTGCCACTTGTGCAATTTTTTCGAGGTGCCAAACACCTTGAACGTCTCCACTATCATGCCAGCGGAAATGCCCGCTCTTTTCCTGCTTATTAATTAAGAAGGTAATTTTATTAACCCAACCGAGACTTTTTAAAGAGTCTAACCGTTTTTCCATTGCAGCAATAACATTAGGAAAAACATACCTTCCCTTCTTCGCATAACAAATAGAACAAATAGAATTTATTATACTGGCTAATTTATTGCCTGTGATACAATTTTTTGCAGGTGTGCTGTATCCATGGCCCGGCATCTTTGACGGCTTGGATAAAGAGCCAATCTCGGTTTTAACTTGTTTAACTGTCATCCTCACAACAAAAAAAATTTACCAGATAACGTGGGGAAAGTCAAGCATCCTCTCCGAAAATCTTCTTCCACCCTTCGGGGCTTGTGCCTGACATGACAAACTCGCGTTGATCGGCATCTAATGAGCGCAGCGCGTCTTGGACAGGTAGACCTTGGTTCAGGTCAAAAAGTTCGCTGCCATGAATGGTCACCGTGTAGGGTTTCCCTGTGACACGACATGGCCCTGTGAATGTATACGTTCCCTTTTCATAATCTTGCGTATACGTGCAGTTAGTGTTAATGTATCTATTGCTCATAACTTTTAAAGTATAGATTAGAATGGCTCGAAAGTCAACAATATTTTTTAAAAAAAAATGTTGTTGACACGTAACGCTTCGCCGGCCCCCCGGCGTCCGTTACATGTCAAGGAAAAAATGCACCTGCGGTGCATTTTTTTTAAGTGTAAATTATTTTCACCTATAGTGTTTTTTTTGTTGCGTTTTATCTCTGAGTAGTGCATAATTTTCTCAGTTGGCAATGAGGTCAACACCCTATCAAAAAAAGATGACAGGATTAATGTTACACTGCGGGGCGCACAAGGTCGAGTACGATCAAGTGCAGCAGTCGGATACGCCCGAGGCAACTCGGACGCATACGCCTATCCCCCATTCCCACCTCGTTGATTTAGTTCGCGAT